>Ga0187885_10000539_pt1 | contig 45574 bp, 47 predicted proteins | sample June2016WEW_20_1_3_FD_132970 | JGI IMG/M metagenome (GOLD analysis project Ga0187885, IMG submission 132970) | Peatland microbial communities from SPRUCE experiment site at the Marcell Experimental Forest, Minnesota, USA - June2016WEW_20_100 | ecosystem: Environmental > Terrestrial > Soil >...
AGATACAATCGCGTCGGTGGACGCCGTCACTACAGCAGCGGAGACCACTGCCAAGACGGTCGCACCGAAACCGACAACGACTGTTGCGCCTGCTGCCACGCCGCCGGAGGTTGGGGTTGTGAATCCGAGCCCGGTGTCATCGCCGTCAATTCGCAAGACAGCTCAGGAGCTTGGGATTGATTTGACGCATGTGCGCGGGACCGGGGCAGGTGGGCGGATTGAGTTGGCGGACATACGGGCGCACATACATCAGTTGCAGAAGCCGGCGGCTGGGTTGAAAACCACGCCGGTGAAGAAACCTCTCAAGAGCATGGACTTCGCGAAATGGGGCAGGATCACCCGGAAACCGTTATCGTCGTTGCGCAAGACCATTGGTGAGACGGTTGCGGAGACATGGGCGACCGTGCCGCACGTAACGCAGTTTGACGAGGCGGATATCACCGAGTTGATGGCGTTGCGGGAGAAGCACGCGCCGGCATACGAGAAGAAGGGCGCGAAGCTGACAGTAACGCCATTTGTGTTGAAGGCGATTGTCGGTCCGCTGAAGCGGTATCCGCAGTTCAACGCCAGCTTCGACGAGGCGGCGGGGGAGTTGGTGTTGAAAGAGTATCATCACATCGGCGTGGCGGTGGACACGGAGCAGGGGTTGATCGTGCCGGTGGTTCGCGACGTGGACAAGAAAGATCTGTTGGAATTGACGCTGGAGTTGCAGCGGCTCGCCGAGCGTGCGCGGACTCGGGAAGTGTCGCTCGACGAGCTCAAGGGGAACTCGTTCACCATCTCGAATCTCGGAGGCGTCGGCGGCGCGTATTTCACGCCAATCATCAACAAACCCGACGTGGCAATTCTCGGCATCGGGCGCGGCGTGATGAAACCGGTGGTGCGCGGCGGGAAAGTGGAGCCGCGGATGATGCTGCCATTGGCGTTGTCGTACGACCATCGCGTCATTGACGGAGCGGACGGCGCCCGCTTTATCCGGGCCGTGGTTGAGGCATTCGCACAATTCAAGGAAGCGGATGTCCGATTGGGATGATGGAACCAATCCGAACAGATATCGTGGTCGTTGGCGCGGGGCCGGGCGGCTACTCAGCGGCGTTTTACGCAGCTGACAAGGGCAGAAAAGTCATTCTCGTCGAGCGCGAATCACGGCTCGGTGGCGTGTGCCTGAATCAAGGTTGTATTCCGTCGAAGGCGTTGCTGCACGCAACGCAGATGATTACAGAGGCACGGGAATCGGCCCATCGTGGCGTCACCTTCGGCGAGCCGCAGTTGGACTTGGCGAAGTTGCGAGCGTGGAAGGATTCCATTATCGAACGGCTCGGCGGCGGCATCCGCACGCTGGCGCAAAATCGCGGCGTGGAATTGCTCCAGGGGCGCGGGCACTTCGAGGATTCTCGGACATTGCGCGTGGAGACAGCGCAAGGGCAGAAGTTCATCAACTTTGAGGCGGCGATCATCGCAGTTGGCTCAAAGCCAGCGATGCCGAAAGCATTCGATCTCGGCAATCCGCGGATCATGACCTCAACGGAGGCATTGGAGATCGAAGAGGTTCCACGGAGGCTGCTGATTGTCGGTGGCGGATACATCGGAATGGAATTAGGGACGGTGTACGCGGCGCTCGGCAGCGGGGTTGTGGTGGTCGAGGCGTTACCCACGATTCTATCGGGCGCAGATCCGGATTTGGTGCGGCCCGTGCTTAAGCGGGCCGAGCAAATGTTTAAGGAATTGCGGGTGGACACCAAAGTGTTGCAGATGGCGACTCGCGGCAAACAGATCGGAGTCGTCAGCGAGACCAATGGCCGGCAGATCGAAGAACCGTACGACCGAATCATGGTATCGGTGGGGCGCACACCGAACTGCGACGATCTAGGTTTGGAGAACACGAGAGTCGGGCAGGACGAGCGCGGTTTCATCAAGGTCAACGCGCAGCAGCAGACTACGGATCCATGCATCTCTGCAGTTGGCGATTGCGTGGGTGGGGCGTTGCTGGCGCACAAGGCGCACAAGGAGGCGCGCGTGGCGGTCGAGGTCATCGCCGGCGAACCCAGCGCTTTCGGGAACTTCGTGGTTCCGGCCGTCGTGTTCACCGATCCTGAGCTTGCGTGGTGTGGCTTGACCGAGGCCGAGGCGAAACAAAAAAACATCTCCGTGCAGGTGGTACGGTTTTCGTGGGCGGCATCGGGGCGGGCATTGAGTTTTGATCGGCCCGATGGTTTGACCAAACTGATCATTGATCCCAAGACGGAACGGCTGCTCGGCGTTGGCATCTGCGGGCACGGCGCAGGCGAGCTCATTGGCGAAGGCGTGCTTGCGTTGGAAATGGGCGCGGTGGCGCGAGATCTCGCCGAGTCGATTCATCCGCACCCGACGCTTTCGGAAACCATCATGGAAGCCGCTGAAGCCTTTTACGGCCGCGGGACGCATATTGCGCCACGGAAAGCGTCGAAATCTTGATGGTTGAACGAGATGGTGGTATTTTGCGTCGAACGGGACAGGGAAACAGGTGGAAGGAGTGTTGACGATGAGAAAATGCATCTCGATTGGAACGGTGGTCGTTGCTTTGGTATTAGCGGGTTGCGAGACGCCGGAAGGGCGGCCTGACCGCACTGCATCAGGCGCACTGGCGGGTGGAGCAATTGGCGCAGGTTCTGGCGCGATCATTGGCGGTCGCCATGCCGGTGAAGGCGCGCTGATTGGCGGCGCGATTGGGGCGGTTACCGGTGGGCTGATTGGACACGAGATGGATTCGGTTGCACGCGAGCGAGTGCAACAGCAAAGCCCGCAGACGTTGCAGCGCTTTGACCAGGGACAACCGCTCGGCCTGGCCGATATCAAAGCGTTGTCGAAGGCCGGCGTCAGCGACGAGGTCGTTATCAGCCAGATCCGTAATTCACGGTCTGTCTACAGCCTGTCCACGGTTGAGATCATCGATCTCAAGGACTCTGGCGTCAGCCAGCGTGTGATTGATTTCATGATCAACACTCCAAGTCTATATCCACCACCACCACCGCGACCACGGTACTACCGGTACTGACGCTCCTCGAAGCCACGTTCGAGAGTTTGAATCGGGCTTAGCGGGATGGTGCTGGCATGCGCAAATCTCCCCGGGGGTGAATGATTTGCATACACTCGGCTTTTTCTATATGATATAGCGCGCTTGGCAAATTTCCCCGCGTGCGACCGGGGAGGAGGCATCGTGGTCATGAAAAAGGCGAATCTACTTACACGAACGAAGACAGAGTTGCTGAAGGTGGCGCATCGGCTTGGGTTGCGGGGTGTATCCGCGTTAAACAAGCTGGAACTTGCGGCTCTAATTCAGCGGGCACAGCAGAGGCGTTCCATCAAGACCATCCATCAGTTACCGGGCGTGGTTGTGGGAGCTCGCAAACTGGCGAACGACTTGAAACGTCGCGCGATCCGAAGGCACCCCAAGACAACAGCCGGACGCACGACGGCCAAGCCAGCAAAACCAGCCAAGCAGCCAAAGGCCGGTGCCATGCTGGCAGCCAAACAGGAACCGATGGTCACGCCTGCAGCAGCGAAGGAGTTGGGTGCGCATAAGTTCGATGTCACGCCCAAGCCAGCAGCACGGAAGCAGGTGTTTATCGAGGAAAATCTGGGCGATTTGCCGGAGACGTACGGAACAGGACGATTGTTTCTCGTGTCGCGCGATCCACACTGGCTGTACGCGTATTGGGATTTGAGTTGGCAGCAGATGGCGGATGCCCGCGGTCAGGCTGTGGACGGGCGGCTGGTATTGCGCGTGTTTGAGAAGAACCATGCGCAGCCAATTCAGGAACTGACGCTGCACCATGAGTCGCGGAACTGGTATATCCACGTTGGGAAAGCAGCGACCACGCACAGCGCGCAACTTGGCTACTGGAAACACGGCGGCGGTTTCCATGTGATCGGCCAATCGCGGGAGACGACTACGCCGTCGAACGAGGTATCGCCGGACGCAACGACGCGGTTTGTGACAATCCCGCTGGAGTTTCCATTTAGCGAGCTGATGAATTTGATTCGCCGCCGCGTACGGAAAGGCGAGCGACTGGCCGATGCGCTTCACCGTCTGGAGATGGCGGGGTTCCCGTTCCCATTCAAGGTTGAGGTGATGTTCGGGCCGTGGACGGCGGAACAGTCGGCGGAATTGGAACGGTTGCTCAGCGGGGACATCTTACGGCGCATCCGAATGGGGTCGTTCGAAATCACAGAGTGGTTGCGGCGTCGCTTGCAGGAAGAACTCGGTTCGGGAACTGTCCGACCGCGGAATGGTTGAGCGTCGCGCGTGTCAACTGAACTCAAGGAGATTATCCGGTGCCACAGGGATATGTCGCGCTGATCTTGCACGCGCATCTGCCGTTCGTGCGCCATCCCGAGTATGAGGAATTTCTCGAGGAGGATTGGCTTTACGAAGCGATCACGGAAACCTACATCCCCCTTATTAAGGTGATGGAAGGCTTAGTGCGTGACGGCGTGGATTTCCGGCTCACGATGTCAATTACTCCGCCGCTATGTTCGATGCTGTTGGATCCGTTGCTGCAAGAGCGGTACGTGAGGCACATCTCGCGACTGATTGAGCTGACCGGGAAAGAAATAGAGCGGACGAAGTTGGACCAGTCGTTCCGTGATCTCGCGTGGTTCTACCACAACCGTTTCAAGGAAGCGCGGACAACATTCTGCGATGGGTATGGCAGGAACCTCGTCGGCGCATTTCGCAAGTTCCAGGAGCTTGGCAAGCTGGAAATCATCACCTGCGCTGCGACGCACGGGTTTCTGCCGCTGATGCAGGAGAATCCACAATCCGTGCGCGCACAAATCATGATCGCGAGAGACCATTACCGCCAGTGTTTCGGGTGCAACCCGCGCGGCATCTGGCTGCCGGAGTGCGCGTATGTGCCGGGCATCGAAGATTTCCTGCAGGAGGCGGAAATCCGTTGGTTTGTCATGGACACCCACGGGATCATGTTCGGCAATCCGCGTCCGCGTTACGGCATCTACTCGCCCGTGTATACGCCGGCAGGTGTGGCGGCATTCGGACGTGACGCGGAATCATCCATGCAAGTGTGGAGCGCCGAGCAAGGTTACCCCGGCGACTGCGAGTACCGCGATTTCTATCGCGACGTCGGGTTCGACCTCGATTTTGAGTATATCAAGCCGTACATCCATCCCGACGGCATCCGGTGTTTCACCGGTGTGAAGTACTATAAAATCACCGGTCGCACGGCGCACAAGCAACCGTACAATCGGCACCGCGCGTTGGAGAAGGCCGCCAGCCATGCCGGCAACTTCATGTTCAACCGCGAGAAGCAGATCGAACACCTTCACGGCGTGATGGGGCGTGAGCCGCTCATCATTTCGCCATACGACGCGGAGTTGTACGGGCACTGGTGGTTCGAGGGGCCGGAATTTCTGGACTACTTCATGCGCAAAGTCGCCTACGACCAGCAGGTGTTTAAACTGATCACGCCAAGTGAATATCTGCGGATGTTCCCGACCCAGCAGATTGTTACCCCGAGCGCGTCGAGTTGGGGCAACAAAGGTTACTGGGAGGTCTGGCTCGAAGGATCCAATGCGTGGATTTACCCGCACCTGCACGTTGCGGCGGGGCGGATGACAGAGTTGGTCCGGCATTTCCAGCGCAACGATCCACTCTGTCAGCGCGCGCTGCGCCAGGCAGCCCGGGAATTGTTGCTGGCGCAAGCCAGCGACTGGGCGTTCATCATGAAGACGGGAACGACTGTGCAGTACGCGGTCAAGCGCACAAAAGACCACCTTCTCCGTTTCACCCGCCTGTACGAACAGATCAAATCGGGTCGCATCGACGAGCCATGGTTGGCCAGCGTCGAGTGGCGCGATAATATTTTCCCTGATCTCAATTGCCAGTACTACGCTTGAGCAAAAAAAGGCAGCACCGGCTCGTGCTTCACGATCGGGTGCTCAGGGGTAAGACTGGCGAGGAGAGTCCCCGATCAGATAGCAGGGAGAACCGGTGCTGCTGAAATGGCCAGCAGACGGATTCCAAATGGTTATGCCGCGGCATGGTATCCATTCTGCCTTTGCTGTTATGTTAAAGAACCGTTCGATACGACGGCTACGGGTGTTGTGAATCGCAATTACTGGGGAAAAGAGAGACCCGGCCCTATACTCCTGCTGTTATCGCTGCTGCACCTCCTTTACCTTCATGCCCGTTCATGTGCGGACTCAACTTAGCCAGTACGCCGGATGTAGCAATAGAATCAAGCTAATTATAGCAGAACCGAGAATCCCTGCACGACAATCTTACCATGCCGTGAAGTCGGGGCGCATCTTTACACTGCTACCAACAACAGGACTGCCGGTCCGGAAGCCGAGTCCTGCGACTGCGGGACGAACCGAGTCCGACGAGATGCGGGCACGCAAACCCGCAATGTCGTGTTTGCGGCAATCCGTCAGGCGCGATCCGCAAGCGGCAACTGGGGCAAAAAACTCGTCGCATCGACCCGCTGAGTTCGGTATTGTTACAGCCCGATGAGGTTGCTTTACACGGTTCTCCATGCGCTGGGCTTTGTCGTGCTCAGTCCAGTGTTTCTTTATAAGATGTGGAAGCGCGGGAAGTACCGGGAAAATTTTTCCCAACGATTTGGCAGTTACGCCCCTGAAGTTCGGCAGCGGTTGGAGAAAAAGCTGAAGCCACGCTGCTGGATTCAGGCCGTCAGCGTCGGCGAAGTCAACCTCACACTGCGACTCCTCCAGTCGCTCCGCCACGCGTTCCCGCAGTACCAGATGGTTCTAACCGTGACCACTTCAACTGGCTACGCGTTGGCTCGGGAACGGTTGCCGAAAGAGGTCGAATTGCTGTATTTCCCCCAGGATTTTTTGTGGACGGTGAAGCGCGCCTACAACCTCATCCAACCCGATTTTATCATCCTGATCGAATCGGAGTTGTGGCCGAACCACGTCTGGGAGGCCGCACGGAGAGGCATCCCGGTTTTTCTCGTCAACGGCCGGATGTCGCCTCGTTCCGCGCTGGGCTACCAGAAGGTTGGCTGGTTGTTCCGCCGCGTGTTCGGTGAGTTGCGCCTTGTCTGCGCGCAAAGTCCGCAGGATATGGAGAACTTCCTTGCCGCAGGCGTGCCGCGCGACCGTGTCCACATGACCGGCAATATGAAGTACGACGCTGCGCTGCCGCAGAACGTCGCTGCCGCGAAGTTCGATCCCGCGCAGATTCTACGTCAAATCGGCATCGCGCCGATGCGATCCGTGCTCGTCGCCGGTAGCACGCACCCCGGTGAAGATGAAATCCTGTTCGACATGCTTCAGCAGCTCCGCGCAAAGTTCCCCGACCTGTTTCTTGTCCTGGTGCCGCGGCATGTCGAACGCGCGCCAGAGATCGTAGAACTGGCGAAGCACAAGCAGGTGAGCTTGATACTGCGCAGTGCCGTGGGTCAGGTCCGAGAAGGACTCGCGACTCCTGTCGGAGCAGTGGTGGACAAGCCGGACTGCCTGCTGGTGAACACGACCGGCGAGTTAAGGCGCTTCTACCAAATCGCCACGGTAATCTTCGTCGGCAAAAGTTTGGTGGGGCAGGGCGGCCAGAACATCGTCGAGGCCGCGGCGAGTGGTCATCCAGTTGTGTTTGGTCCGCACATGGAGAATTTTTTGGAGATCTCGCGGCAGTTCGTCGCTGAAGATGCCTGCGTGCAAGTGCAGGACGTGTACGAACTGCGTCATGCGTTACAGGATTTGCTGCAGGATGAACACCTTCGCGGAAAGATTACCGCTTCCGCCCAACGCGTCATCGCCGCCAATGTCGGCGCAACCGACAGGACAGTGGAGTTGATGACCATGGCCATCAGGCCGTAGGCGAACGCAGAAATTTACCGATAAACAACACGGGGACACGGCGCGCCGTGCCCCCGTATTCATATCTATGGTCTGCTCTATTCTTTCACTCGCACGATGACAAACCGGCTGGCGCCCTGACGTTTGATCAGAATGAGGATGCTTTCCTTGTCTTTCGCCTTGGCTATGGCATCCTTGCACTGAGCCAGGGTGGTGACTTTCTCGCGGTTGATCTCCGTGATTAGGTCGCCGGGACGAAGTTCAGCGCGTGCAGCGGGACTGTTGTCCTCGATTTCGGTGATCAACACGCCCTCATCTTTTTCGTACCCAAGCTCCTTGGCCTTGTCGGCAGTCAACGGCGCGACTGTAATGCCGAAGCCGGAGGTGGACTCCGTTTCGCCGCCTGCCTCGGCGCCTGCGTCGCCTGTTTCGGCAGTGAGCGTCCCGACGGTCACGCGGATGGTCTTCTCTTTGCCATCACGGAGGACAACGATATCGGCCTTCGTGCCGGGCGCAGTGGCCGCAACAAGGTTGCGAAGGTAAGAAGTGTCTTCAACCACTTTATCATCGAACCGGAGGATAACGTCGCCGACCTTGATGCCAGCTTTCTCGGCAGGTGAATCCTTGTTTATCTGCGCGACAAGTGCGCCTTTGGTGTCGGACAGACCAAACTGTTTGGCGAGTTCGGAATCGATCTCCTGAATCATGACGCCGAGCAAGCCGCGGGTGACTTTGCCGCCCTTGAGAAGCACGGGCATGACCTGTTTGACCATTGAACTTGGAATGGCGAACCCGACTCCTGCATACTGTCCAACGCTGGTGGCTATAACAGTGTTGATGCCTACGACTTGTCCGTCGATATTCACCAGTGGGCCGCCGGAGTTGCCGGGATTGATTGCGGCATCGGTCTGGATGAAGTCTTCGTAGCTTTGGAGCGAGCCTTTATCATCGCGCATAAGGCCCACCACGCGGCCCTTGGCACTGACGACGCCAAGAGTCACTGTCTGTGCGTAACCGAACGGCGCGCCGATGGCCAACACCCAATCGCCAATCCGCATCACATCGGAATCGCCGAGCTCGGCAACGGGCAAATCGTCCGGCACTTTGCCTTTGATCTTGATGATGGCCAAATCGGTCTTCGCATCGGCACCCACGACTTCGGCGTCAAAGACACGTTTGTCAGCAAGAGTTACTTTGATTTCATCCACGTCGTGGACGACGTGGTTATTAGTCAGAATGTGGCCTTCCTTGTCCACGATGATGCCTGAGCCTAGGCCGCGTTGCGGAACTTTGTATTCGCGAAGACCGTGTCGACGTGGTGCGCGTTGCTCATCCTGCGGTTGATCGAAAAACCATCTGAACGGGGAATCTTGATCGAATGGTAACGACCATTCGAAGTTGCGGAACTTGACCACCTTTTCGGAGTAAACACTGACTACAGCGGGCTGCACCCGTTCCGCAGCTGCATTGAAAACACCGCTCAATGCGCGCGCCGCGGCAACATCGGCTGGCGGGGCTGGGGACACAGGTTTTGCGGCAACTGACGCGGTTGTGCCGGCCAGAATCGTTGCCGCGCAGAACAAAATGACAATTCGCTGCAATGCTTTACTACGGTTCATGATTGATATCTCCAGTTTTAGTGGTTCTGCCCAAGTCTGACACCGTAGACGGTAACAGCGTTCAACGGGAAATCAAGGCGCACGGGAAAGGATCCGGTCTGCAATCCGCGCAACACGAACTGGCGCAGGCCGTCATGGGAGAATCGGATTGAACCAGCATGACACTCTGCTATAATCGTGTGCGTAGAGGAAAATGACGATGGCGGTGTTTGCAAATCGGTATCCCGAGAACGTGTCCGGCAAGTATTACGTGGATGATCAGTGTATTGATTGCGATTTGTGCCGGGAAACCGCGCCGGACAATTTCACGCGCAATGAAGACGGCAGCTTCAGCTACGTATTCAAGCAGCCGACCACGCCTGAGGAAGAGACGCTCTGCAAGGAAGCCAAGGAAGGTTGCCCCGTGGAGGCCATCGGAGACGATGGCGCAGTAGCCAAGTGAGGCCATAATAGTGACCCCCGCATTGCGCAATCAAGTTCTGCAGGAATGGCGGCAATTCCCGTCGCGCGAGTCGTTCTCGCCCGGCAAGGCAACAACGGCAATGAACGCGCTCGTGCCGTCGGTGATGAAGGGGTTCGGCCTGGAGAAACGTCTGCAGGAATCGCAGGTATTTCATCTTTGGCAGCAAATCGTTGGCGCTGACGTCGCCAGCCACGCCCATCCCGTCAGTTTGCGCAACGGCATCCTCGTTGTCGCAGTAGATCATCCCATCTGGCTGCAGGAACTTCAGCGCTTCCACAAGGCCCTATTGCTCCAGAAGGTTCAGGAATGCGTTGGCAAAAAAGCCATTCGTGACATCTTTTTCCGCATCGGATGATGTGAAACCGCTCCGCCACCATGCCGCATACGTCATCAGGTTCCTGTCTCTGTTAGTGATCGTCATCGGCTTTTCCGGTTGCGCTACCACAACATCGCGCCGCGTCACGCTCGACGTTCCATTCGTGGCGCAGAAACCCAATTTCTGTGGTCCCGCGGCGCTGGCCATGATCGCCAACTACTACGGCTACCGCGTGACACAGGACGACATTGCCGGAGCGATTTACCTGCCGGAAGTTCGTGGGACATTGACGACCGAACTTGCCGACTACGCGCACCAGTTCAACTTTTGGGCGCGGCAATACCGCGGATCGGAAAACGATCTGCGGGAGAAACTGGCTGCGGGTGTGCCGCTGATCGTCCTGGGGCGGTTCGGCAACCACTGGCACTATTTTGTCGTGCTCGATGTGGATGATTTTCAGCAAACATTGACGGTGCATTCCGATACCCGCGCGAACGTTCAATTCCCGCAGGATGAGTTTCGCCGTTTCTGGGATCACGCCGACCGTTGGACACTGCTGATTTGTCCGCCCGCGCGCGCGACTTGGGCGTTGTCGGCAGATGAACAGAACGATCTCGGCGTGTTTTTCGAGCGTACCGGTCAGATCCCTACGGCAACCGAGCACTATCGTGCCGCGGTCCGGTTGCGGCCCGGCAACTCTTACTTCCAAATGAATCTCGGCAATGCGTTGCTCGAACAAAAGCTGTTCAAAAAAGCGGCGGCCGCCTATGCACGGGCTGTGCAGCTCGATTCTGAAAATGCCGATGCCATTAACAATCTCGCTTCTGTATCCGCGGAACTTGGCGCGGACCTAGATCAAGCTGTTCAGCTTTGCCAGCACGCGATCGCGCTGCGCCCGTCGCATCGCGCTTACTACTTCGACACACTCGGCAGCGTTCTTTTAAAACAGGGGAAGGTGGACGATGCGCTTGCCGCCTTCAAATCGGCATTAGCGGCGACCACCGATCGCCAGACAGCGTTACGCGCCGGTATCCAGCAGCGTCTGGCGGCGACGCGCGCCGTTGCGGGGCGGCAAGGCAATGAATAATGTTGGTGAGACGATGAAGCGCGAATTCATGGACGAAGCAGTCCGTCTTTCACTGGAATCCGTCCGGGGCGGGACAGACGGCCCATTTGGAGCCGTTGTGGTGAAGGATAACCGGATCGTGGGACGCGGCAGCAATCAGGTGATTTCCACAAATGACCCGACGGCGCACGCCGAGATCATCGCCATCCGCGACGCCTGCCGCAACCTAGGCAGTTGCCATCTCTGCGGCGCGGAGATCTACACCAGTTGCGAGCCGTGTCCCATGTGCCTGGCCGCCATTTACTGGGCACAGTTGGAACGCGTTTATTACGCTCTCACGCGTCAGGACGCCGCCGCGATGGGATTTGACGACGCGCTCATATACACCGAACTCAGTCTGCCGATTCCCAAACGCAGACTTCCGCTGCACCAACTCGCCCGCGATGCCGCTTTGGTTGCATTACGCGAGTGGAACGACAAACCGGACCGGAAGTTGTACTGAAAGTTTTGGGAAAACCCGGATTGTTGGCCTGGCCACTACTTCCGCGTCTTTTTATTCCGGGTCCGCTCGGCGAAGAACAAGTATTGCTGTGCCCAGCCGGCACAAGGACCAAAGTGTGAACCGATAAACTCGCGCAGTTGCCGATGTGTCACATTGCGTTTTCGTGGAAAATACAGCCGACACAATGCGCGTTCGATCCACACGTCGATCAGAAACGCCTGATCGAATCCGCAGGAGAACAGCAGGACGCAATTGGCGATCTTTTCGCCTACGCCGGGCAGTTTCACCAACTCTTCCAAGGCGTGCCCGTATTCCATTGACCGCAGCGCGTCGAATTTGATGGCGCCGCTGTCTATCATTTGCGCGGTCGCCAGCAAATTCTTTGCGCGGAAACCCAGCTTGCATTCCAAAAGTTGTTCATGCGAAGCCCGCGCAATCGCTTCGACGGTCGGAAACGCATGAAAATCATTTCCAATCGGTTCACCGAAGCGGTGAGCGAGCAGCTCCACGATCTGTCGAATCTGGACAATCTGCTTTGTTGAGCTGGCGATGAACGACGCGAGCGTTTCCCATGGTTCCTGCCGCAACACCCGCAGTCCCCAGTGCCGCCGTACCGCGTCACGCAGCGCCGCGTCGTCAGCTGGAAAGGTGGCTACAATGTCGAGGAGCGAGCGGTCAAGGGAAAGGTAGTGTTGTATCCCCGAAACAATTTCGGGGCTACAATGGCAGAGCAAGATATCGTTCTCTTGCCGTAGCCGCCAGGCCTCGCGTCCCACCACGCCTACAAACCAACCTCCATTAGCGCGTGACCAGCGGAACGCCTGGCCGCATTCCAGCGTGCTCGCCAGATCAAAATCAGAAACATTGATTTTCTGGTACATGTTTGCTACAAGCCCTGTGGGGAACCCTAGCGGATGTTGCATAAGGAGGTCAAATCGGTTCACTTCGTTGGGATTTGCGGCACGGCGATGGCCTCGGTCGCTGTACTGTGCCGCGACCTCGGCTATATTGTCACCGGCAGCGACGAAAACGTCTATCCGCCGATGTCCACCTTTCTGGAATCGCGGCGCATCAGCATGTTCTCCGGCTACCGCGAGACAAATCTCGATCATCACCCCGGGCTGGTCGTTATTGGCAACGCGGTCAGGCGGGGCAATCCCGAAGTCGAACGCGTGCTGGACGAGGAATGGAATTACTGCTCATTGCCTGAATTAGTGCGCGAGTTTTTTCTTCGCGGACGTCACTCAGTGGTGATCGCCGGCACGCATGGTAAGACGACCACCACGTCGCTGCTCGCGTGGGTGCTGGAATCGGCGGGGCTGTCGCCGTCGTTCCTTATCGGCGGCATCCCGAACAACTTTCCGAGCGGCGGCGCGCGACTCACCCTTCTTCCATCTGGCGATATAAGCGTTCCGGCTTATGGTCGTTACTTCGTGGTCGAGGGCGACGAGTACGACACGGCGTTTTTCGATAAACGCAGCAAGTTCGTCCATTACCTCCCCGGCACGGTAATCCTCAACAACGTCGAGTTTGACCACGCCGACATCTTTCCCGATTTGGCCGCGGTGAAACGCGCATTCCGCCAACTCGTGGCCGTGGTGCCCCGTCGTGGGCTGATCGTCGCAAACGGCGAGGATGCCAACGTGCGCGAGGTCGTCACGGGCGCGCAGTGCCGTGTCCGTTTTTTCAGCATCGCTGACTTCAGCGGCTTCAACATCCCCTTGGCCGGCGAACACAACCAGCGCAATGCCGCTGCTGTCGCCATTTGCGCCGCCGAATTGGGGCTCTCCCACGATCAGATCCAGCGCGGCTTTACAACGTTCACAGGCGTGAAACGCCGCATGGAAGTGCGCGGCGAAGCAGCCGGGATAACGGTACTTGATGATTTCGCGCATCACCCTACGGCGCTGGTACAAACCATCCGTGCCATCCGCGGGAAGTATCCGCAACGCCGCGTATGGGCGTTGTTCGAGCCGCGGAGCAACACGACGCGTCGCAACATTTTTCAGAACGAGCTTGCCGACGCCCTCGCTGAAGCCGACGGCGCGTTCATCGCGAAGGTGGACCGGCTAAAGGAGCTGGCTGAAAAAGAGCGGCTGAATCCCGAACGGATCGTGGCCGTGTTGCGCGAGCGTGGCAAAATTGCCGGGTACGCGCCGAACGCCGAGGCCATCCTCGATGCGCTGACGCCGCAATTGCGCCGCGGCGATGTGGTGGCGGTATTCTCCAACGGAAAGTTTGATGGGATTCACGACAAACTGCTGGCGCGGTTGCGTGGTTTAGATAACGACAAACCGCCGGCTCTTCATCCCGCTGCTGCGGGATCGTGACGGACAAGCCGGTGCGCTCCAAAGCGCTTGATTTTCCATTGCCGGCCTGTACTCTGTGTCACGTTCACTGGGCACTGGTTACCGATTACTGAGTTTGTGTGGCCCCATCGTCTAGAGGCCTAGGACTCCAGATTCTCAATCTGGGTACACGGGTTCGAATCCCGTTGGGGCCGCCAAAGCTGGCGCGGGCGTGCGGATAGACTAAGTTAATCGCTACGCGTTGCTTTTGGATCGTTATTCTGTTAAAGTCACCTTCATGAAAGCGGTCACCACCGCGCTAATCCGTCAGCTCGACCAACAAGCCATCGCTGCCGGCGTGCCAAGCGCCGAACTCATGGAACGGGCCGGCACGGCTGTGGCCAAAACGTGCATCGGGCTTTTGCGCGCACGCGACACGCGTTCCATGCTTCTTCTTGCCGGCAAAGGCAACAATGGTGGCGACGCCATCGTCGCGGCACGTCATCTGGCGAACGCAGGATGCCAGCCGACACTGGTGTTGTTATGTCACCGCACAGACCTTAAAGGCGATCCGCTCCTTCACTTTAAACGGTTGCCGGACGGCGTCCGAGTCGTCGAGTCGCCGCGACTGCATGTGTCCCACGGACGGTCATTGAAAACCGCGACCAGAGAGATTGGTCCGCGTGAATGTTTACGACAGCTTGTTGCTGAGACCACACCGGCTATTGTCGTGGACGGCTTGCTGGGCACGGGACTGACCGGCGCCGTGCGCGAGCCGTATGCCTCGGCAATCGACTGTGTGAACGAGCTGCACCGGCCCGTGGTGGCGATTGACATCCCATCGGGACTGGACAGCAATACCGGCGAGGTTCACGGGGTCTGCGTCCGTGCCGAGGTGACGGTGACAATGGGTTTGCCGAAGATCGGTTTATTGAGGCCTAGCGCCGTGGATTTTGTGGGCAGGCTCGAAGTTGCCGATATCGGGTTCCCGCGGCAGTTTGTGGACTCGATCGAAACGGACGTGGAACTGATTTCCGCCCATGACGTGGCACCGGTGCTCCCGGCGCGGCGGCGTGGCGCGCACAAGGGTGAATTCGGTCATCTACTTATCGTTGCGGGCGCGGAAGGTTACACCGGTGCTCCAGTGTTGTGCGCCCACGCGGCGGCGCGGTCGGGAGCCGGATTGGTCACTCTGGCGGTACCGCGCGCAATTCTGCCGATTGTCGCTGTGAATTGTCCATCCGAAGTCATGCCACGAGCGTTGGACAGCGTCACCGACACTACGGGATTCGGCGCCGTGGCGATCGGGCCCGGGTTGGGGCAGGGTGTGGAGACGCAGGAAATGGTGCACGATTTGATTAACCGGAGCACGGTGCCGCTTGTGCTGGATGCCGACGGGTTGAACGCGCTGGTGCGGTACCCGTTCCTGCTGAAGCGGCTCCGGGTGCCCGTGGTGGTGACACCGCATCCCGGTGAGATGGCCAGGCTTGTGAAAAAGAGCATTCAAGACGTGCAGGCGAATCGCTGGAAGGTGGCATGCGGATTTGCGCGCGAACACGGTGTCATCACGGTATTAAAAGGCGCGGGCACGGTGATCACTGACCCATCGGGCAAACTCTGGGTCAATATGACGGGCAATCCCGGCATGGCCAAGGGCGGGATGGGGGATGCGCTAACGGGAATGATCGGCGCGTTACTGGCGCAAGGCTTGTCGCCATTGAGCGCGGCGCGAGCAGCCGTGTATCTGCACGGATCAGCTGGAGACATTGCTTGTAAACGTTATGGCGAACAAGCGTTATTGGCCACCGATTTAATCATGAGCCTGGGAACGGCCTTTGCCGCGCTGGACTAAGCGTGGAGCGCGTGGCATATTCAGCGCTTGTAGGGATTTGCCGGCGTAGCTCAATTGGCAGAGCATCTGATTTGTAATCAGAAGGTTATCGGTTCAAGTCCGATCGCCGGCTCCATCCAGTGTTCGACTAAGAAAAACCCGCCGCACATCACCGGCCAGCGTCTTCAGACCGGGCATACTCCACTGTCCGACGGATGATTTCATCCAGTGATTTCGTGGGCTGCCATCCCGTCAGAAGCCGGATCTTCTCAATGCTCGGAACGCGCCGTCGCATATCCTCAAAATCCTTCGCGTATACTTCGTCGTACGGGACGAACTGCAGCTCCGACCGGCTCTTCGTGAACTGTTTCACCCGTTCCGCCAGTTCCTGTATCGTTACTTCCTCCGTGCTACCGATGTTATAGATCTGTCCGACCGCCTGCGGATACCCCGGCAAATTCACCAATGCCCGCACCACGTCGCTCACATGGCAGAAACAGCGGGATTGCTTTCCATCGCCGTGGATGACAATCGGCTCCCCGCGTACTGCAGCCTGCACGAACCGAGGCACCACCATCCCGTACCGGCCAGTCTGGCGCGGCCCAACGGTATTGAACAATCGCACGATATAAACCGGCAACTGCTTCTCATGCTGGTACGCGAGCGCCAGAAATTCATCCAACAATTTTGAACAGGCGTACCCCCACCGCGCGAATTTCGGTGGACCAATCAGTAAATCATCGTCCTCACTGAAAGACGCCTTCTCGCTCTTGCCGTACACTTCCGACGTCGACGTTAGCAACACGCCTGTGCCGTGTCGGCTGGCCGCCGCCAACACGTTCTCCGTGCCGCGGACGTTGTCCTCCAGCGTGTGGACCGGCCTGCGCACCACCAACTCAACGCCCACCGCCGCAGCGAGGTGATACACAAAATCCGCTTTTGCGACCAACCGCGTCACCACCGCCTCATTCTGCACCGAGCCTTCGGTGAACTGGAATTGTTTGTGTTTGCGCAATGCCGTGAGATTGTCGAGCGACCCGGTGCTGAGATCATCGAGGACGGCGACCTCCTTGCCCGCCGCCACCAATGCCTCGGCCAGATGCGACCCAATAAACCCCGCCCCGCCAGTGATGAGGACCTTTTGCACAACGCGAGTATAAGAGCCGCCTCGCAAAAACCAATCCTGAAAAGTTGCCATGCTCGAAACCGGAATAAGAGGGGTTATTTCTCACAAGCCGAGTCCGACGGAGCCGAAGCGTAGCGTAGACGGCGCTGCCGAGTGCGCCAAACGCCGCTGTCGTTTGCGGCAACACACAGAGAAGATTTCGCTGGAACTTGCGGCGGACGGAATCTATACAAGCGGTCATGAACCTCGTCAGAGCGCTTGTCGGTCTGGCCATTGCAGCCATTTGTTGCGGTCAAGCAGCAACGGGCGACGAAGAAGATTTCCCGGTGCAAAATCTGTACAACCTCAAGGTTGTGCCGTTTGCGGAATTGAGCGAGCGCTACGTGTCGCGTCAGGGTGATACGGCCCTGAATCTCGAGACCGTGAAGTGGGAACACAGCGAATCCGACCATTTCATCTTCCACACCGAAACGGGCTTTTTGGTGACGCAATTGGTCGCTGCGGCCGAGTGGTCCTATGCCGGGATCAAGAGAGATCTCGATATCACGCAGGATTCATTCGAGCGCAAATGCCACCTTTACGTGTTCCTCAACCAAGAGGCCTGGCGAAAATTCGTCGGCGACGGCAAAATGGACGCGTGGACGGGCGGCTGGTGTACGGGACGCGAACTGTTCTTCTGTTCGCGTCCGCACTTCAAGTTTCAGGGCCAGACACTGCCGCACGAGCTGACTCATCTCGTGCTTCACCGATTCGTAAAGGGAGACATCCCATTGTGGCTCAACGAAGGACTCGCCGAATTTGAAGGCATCCGCATCTACCGTGCTTACCTCAAGGCGCGCCAGTACACCATCAAGAATATCTCGGACAATCTGAGCCGGGACAAATACATCCCGCTGAAAGATTTGACCAGCACCGTCGATTATCCGCAATCCAAGGACGAGGTCGCGGCGTTCTACATCGAGTCGCAGCGGCTGGTGAGTTTCCTGTACTACAAGCACGGCGGCATGACGCCTCTGATGAAGCTGGTCAAGCTACAGAGCGAAGGCGCGCGATTCGACTCCGCCTGGCGTGAAGTATACGGCAGCACCGACCCAGACCTGCAGGCGTTCGAGGACAAGTTCATCGCCTTCCTGACCAAGGAAAAGGAATAATCTCTCACAAGCCGAGTCCGACGGAGCCGAAGCGTAGCGGAGACGGCGCCGCCGAGTGCGCCAAACGCCGCCGTCGTTCGCGGCAACACACAGAGAGCCCAGCGTCCACGTGAAACGTGGCAAGCTCTGCGCACTCAGCGAGAGATAGTGGTTTCGGGCAGTACTTCCCGCCCTCACTTTTCCAACGCCTATACGCCCCGCACTGCCGCTGGAATACGACCGTTGCAATCTCGCTGTGAGTCGGCTATATTCTACCTGCCATGACCTACAAGATCGCAGTCCACGCGGAACCTGATGGTGGATACTGGGCTGAAGTGCCTGCCTTACCGGGCTGCTTTTCCCAAGCCAATACTTTGTCGGAACTGAGGAGCAACATCCACGAGGCCATTGAGCTTTATTTGGAGACCCTGCGCGGCGAGGGCCGGCAGCCAGAGCCTGACGTGCAAATCCTGGAAGTGGCTGTCTGATAGTTCCTTCCGCTCCAGCTAAAGGCAGATTGGTTGACATGACCACCTGTTTGTAAATGAGCACAAAGAGCTATAGCGGCAAGGAAGTTTGTCGTCTATTGGAACAACACAGTTGGCAACTCAAGCACATCAAGGGCAGCCACCACATCTATGGCAAACCCGGCGAGCGCGCCCTGATCGTCGTCCCTGTTCATGGCAATCAGTCACTCAAGTCCGGCCTGCAACGCGCTATTCTGAAACTGGCCGGCATGGAAGACTAGCGGCTCAGTCATCTGACCAAGGAAAAGGAATAAAACCGCGAAGGGTGGAGCGTCAGAGCGTTGGGCCAGTTGACCCCGCCGATTGCCGCAGATGTTTCTGCAATAGCTTGGCATCTTCGAGGTCTTTGGGGCGCCCGGAGGCAAGCTTGTTGCGGATCAAGTCGGGTAACGCCAGAATCGGTACGGTCAACCCTTCAATCTCTCGCAACAATGCGCTCCGACGCGATTCCTCAAAAGTCAGTCCGGAAACGCTCGTGATGATGTCCACCCTGCGCGGTGCGACGCCAATTTGCACCACGGCGTCCTCTTTCGCAAAATCCGCCGCTGAAAGGTTAGCCATCGGCGCGCCGAAGCGTGAGAGTGCTTTGAAAGCGCGGTCGGCATTGGCTGGGGACGGTCGCACCCACACGTCCATGTCGAGCGTGGCGCGGGGAAACCCGTGCGCAGCTAAAGCGTACGCGCCGACGAGGATGTACTCAACGGCCTCGGCGTTCAACGCGCACAACATGTCTCTGTAATCTTCGTTCCACATCGTGCTTGGGACTGAGTGCGGCGACTTCGCGGGTAATAGGCCAGACCATCAACACGCGTTCCTCGATGGTGCCGGGGACGAAATTATCGTCTTCGTGCTGTTGGAGCGTGGACTTGGTAACGGCCTGTCGGTCGAGTTTCACAGAGACATTGTAACCGACCGGATTCCACCGGGCAAGCAAACTTGCCGGTCATTTCACCGCCCACACGCGTGTCAATCTCAATCAAAGATGGAGTGTTGGCCGCAAAGCCGAGTCCGACGGAGCCGAAGCGTAGCGGAGACGGCGCCGCTGAGTGCGCCAAACGCCGCGATGTGGTTTTCGCGGCAACCGCGGTCACGCAAAGCCGCCAAGGCGCAAAGAGGTGAAAAGCTCTGCGTTCTCTGCGAGAGATAGATGCCGTTATCGCTTCGGCTAGACTTTCTGAATCTTCCCAAACCACTTGTCGACGAATTTGTCGATCAGGGGCAGCGGTTTGCATTGGCCCGAGTTGGCATTGATAATCCCTAGAACGCACAACACCAGTCCAGCCACGTTCACGGCCATCACCAGCGGAAACCCGATGCAGATGAAAAAGAGCGGGACACAACACAGGGCGGCAACAATCCAACAGATATACAGCGTGAGCGCCTGTTTCGCGTGATAAAGCGAAAATGCGTTGTTCTTTTGCGAGAGTGAGATAATGGCCACAATCAGGCCAAGAAAAGCGATGGGGATATAGCTCAGTATCGCCATGGTTTTGCCGCTATCGATCTCCTGCTGCGAGAGTTGAGGGGCGGTCGGTTGGGTGGGCGTCGTCGCGTCTGTCATAACAACCTCCTTGGGTTTTGGGGTTTTTCGTCGGTCACCAGTTTACCGCGAATGTGAGTACGCTGCCGGAAATAATCCGCGCCGCCCACCCGCGTGTCAATCTCAAAGAGGAGAAGCGGCAGATTCACCACGAAGTTTACCCCGAATCCCTTTCGGGGGACACGAAGGTCGTGGGGTAGGGACGGCTCGCCCAGCCGTCCACGCGCCAACGGCACATCGTAATCCTTGATAGTCATTCGCGACTCTGCTTTGATACTGCAACGTTATGGAAAGCAGAATCCCACTCCCGACCGACAACATCTACAAGTTCTATGCGTTTTTTGGACTGCTTCTGTTCGTTTTTAGCACTGGTTCATATATCTATATTGTCCACTCAACCAACGAACTCGTACTTCAGACGGTCGTCGAAATCGAATCGATCAAGCAAGTCGCCAATCCCTTGCCGGCAGATGCAGCGAAGAAACTGGTTTTAGAGAAGCGACGGGAACTCGCAGTCTCTGACAGGAAGTTTTTTGAAATAGCGCTTGTAGTGATTATCGTAGGGTCGGTATTTCTTATGATCTACGGATTTGGCAAATGGCACAAGGAAGTGCAGCCCATTCAGGATGAAATGGCGCAACTGCAATTGAAGAAGCTCCGACATGAGGTTAACCAGTTAACTGGTAAGCAACCCTCGTCCACAAAAACACCGTTAACGTAGCGCCCATACGTTCCTGTCCGCTTTGCGCCTCTGCGTACTCTGCGAGAGATAGATGCCGTTATCGCTTCGGCGCTTCACGGCCAAGCTTGGCGAGCACGGCCTGCATGTCCTGCCAGACTTCTTTCTTGGCGGGGGGATTGCGCAACAGATAGGCAGGGTGGAACGTCGGCATGATCGGTATATCGCGAAATGTGTACCAGTTGCCGCGTATCTTGGTGATGCCGAGTTGGATGTCCAACAGCGCTTTCATCGCGGTGGCACCGAGCACAACTATGACCTTCGGCTTGATCAACTCAATCTGCGAGAGCAGGTAGGGCAGACAGTTCGCCGCTTCTTCGGGCAACGGTGCGCGGTTTTCAGGTGGCCGGCATTTCAGGACGTTGGCGATGTACACCTCGTGCCGTTTTAAGCCCATTGCCTGTATGATCTTTGTAAGCAGTTCGCCAGCACGGCCCACGAACGGTTCGCCTTCCAAATCTTCGTCGCGTCCCGGTGCCTCGCCAATGAACATCAATTCCGCGTGCGGATCGCCGACGCCAAACACGACGTTGTGTCGGCTCTGCGCGAGTTCGCGGCATTTTACGCAGACTTTGGCGCGCGCCTCTACGGAAGCGAGCTCGGTATTTTCTGGTGCGGAAGCGGTCTCCCGACCGCGATGGGTAACGGGCACTTTGCCCAACTCTTCCAACGTCGTGCGGGATACCTCGACGTGTGTGACGCCGGAGCGTTTCATTTCTTCCAGCGCCGCGATGGTTTCGTCCACAATTTCGTTCAGCTTTGGCATATCTTTGACATGTCCTTGGGAATCGGTGCCTCGAATTCCACGAACTTTCCCGTGCGCGGATGCGTGAAACCAAGTCTATAAGCATGCAACAACGGGCGAGCAACTGAAAAGGGAGATCCTGCACGGCCATAAACAGCATCGCCGACGATAGGATGGCCGATGTGCGCCATGTGGACGCGAATCTGGTGTGTCCGGCCCGTGTGCAGCGTAAGTTCGACGAGCGCAAGTTCGCCAAGCTGTTTCAGGACGCGATAATCGGTCAGTGCGGTGCGTCCGCGTCCCGCTGTTGCGGGATTGGTCGACATCTTTTTGCGGTCATGCGCGCTACGGCCAATGGTCGTCTCGATTGCACCGCTGTTCTTAGTAAAATTTCCCCAGCAGACGGCCCGGTAAATCTTTTTTATGCCGCGCGCCTTGAATTGCGCTACGAGAGATTGGTGCGCCGTGTCGGTTTTGGCAACGACGAGGCAGCCAGTGGTGCCTTTGTCGAGTCTATGAACGATGCCGGGTCGTTGGACACCGCCGATGCCGGCAAGTTTGCCGCGGCAATGGTGCAGGAGCGCGTTGACCAGCGTGTGCTCGGTATTGCCCGCAGCGGGATGCACGACCATGCCGGCCGGTTTATTGACTACAATGAGATCGTTGTCCTCATACAGCACATCGAGTGGTATTTCCTCAGGCCGGGCTTCGAGCGGTCGCGGCGGCGGAATTTCAACAGAGATCTTGTCGCCGGTATGCACTTTGTAGCTCGGTTTACCGGGTTTGCCGTTGACGAGCACGTCGCCTTGTTCGATCAGCTTTTGCAGAGACACGCGCGAATGTCCCGGTAATTCCGCCTGAAGAAATCGGTCGAGCCGTTTACCACGGAAATCTTCGGTTGCGACATGCACTGTCATGCCCCGATTTTATGCAACCGAGCGCCGTTGTGCGAGAGCGGAGTGATTGTGTCGGCGTAGGGAATCCAACCTTGACCGCGTGCCGCGCATGTGATTATTCTCCGTTCCTCGGTTCGGCTGTGCGAGTTTCACGACGGGGTGGCGAGATTGGAAGTATCGTAAACCGAATTCTCTATCGGAGGATAACATTGTGAGCAATACTCTCTCGAATACGCAGAATATTCCCAATTCGCCCGGCGAACAGTCTATGGGGCGTTATCGTTGGGTGATTTGCGGCCTGCTGTTTTTTGCCACTACCTTCAACTATCTGGACCGGCAGGTCATCAGCTATCTAAAGGGATTTTTCTGCACACCAGTGGAACAAGGCGGGTTTGGCTGGACCAACACCGACTTTGCCGTGTTGACCTCCTTCTTTACGGGATTTTACGCCGGCATGACTCTCGTTGTTGGCTGGGTCATTGACAAAATCGGGACCAAGCTGGGTCTGGCCCTGTCTCTCATCGTCTGGTCGCTGTGCGGGGTTGCCAATGCCTTTGTCGGACGGTTGCTGGTGATGCATGTGGCCATTCGAAGCGGGTTTGCGGTGGGAGAAGCGGGCAACTTCCCCGCGTCCATCAAAACGGTCGCCGAGTGGTTTCCCAAGCGCGAACGCGCCCTGGCTACCGGCATCTTCAACAGCGGTTCAAACTTCGGCGCGATGGTTGCCGCGCTGTTAGTTCCGTGGTGCATGATCTACTTCGGCGACCAGCTCGGATGGAAGCTGGCGTTTATTATCACGGGCGCCGCCGGTTTTCTCTGGTTGATTTTCTGGTTTTGGCTCTATGACACGCCCGACAAACAAAGGCGGCTTTCAAAGGTTGAACACGACTACATTCGCATTGATGATGAAGCCGTGGCCAGCGGCGCCAACGGAGACCGGGGGAAGGTTTCCTGGTGTAAGCTCTTCAGCTACCGCCAGGCTTGGGCGTTCTTTTTTGCCAAGTTTATGACCGATGGCATCTGGTGGTTCTATTTGTTCTGGCTGCCGGATTATTTGACCAAACAATTCGGCATGACCAAGGCGCAAATCATAATGCCGACGTTCATCGTCTATGGCGTCGCCATCGTCGGCAGCGTTTACGGCGGCAGCATTCCCATGACTCTCATCAAGGGAGGCATGCAGGTTTACAAGGCGCGCATGACGGCGATGTTCCTCATTGCCGTGGCCCCGCTGGCGGTACTGGCCACGCAATACTTTGGCAATGTCCATCGTTTTGGGGAAATGGCCGCCGTGCTGGCCGTCGCAACGATCTGCATCGGCGCAGCCGCGCATCAGGCGTGGTCGGCGAATCTTTTTACGACGGTTTCCGACATGTTTCCGAAGAAGGCCGTCGGGTCAGTCACCGGCATCGGGACCACGGCCGGTGGCATTGGCGGCGTGATCATTCAGATGCTGGCAGGCCGGCTTACAGATGCCTTTAAGAGCCACCCGCAGACCGCCTACCTTATCATGTTCACCATCTGCGCCCTGAGCTATTTGACGGCTTGGGGCGTTATGAAAGCACTGGTGCCCCGGCACAAGCCGATCACCGATCTGTAAGCCATCACCGGAAACCAGGCGACCAGTTTGAAATCAACCGGCCCGTTGAAGTGGAAACACTTCAACGGGTTTTGGTTTTCCGGACCGTGCATAGCGCGACAAGCGAAACGACGATCATGATCGCGGCGATCACGTGGCCAATCGTGAAGATTCCGAGGTAGTGCACGTCATAGTCGCCCCGGAAGAACTCAACGACGAATCGCAGGATGCTGTAGCCCAGCACGTACAACCACCAGACCTGGCCGTCGAACCGCTTGTGCTTGGCGAACGCGCTTAGACCCAGAAACAGCGCGACGTTTCCAACGACCTCGTACAGTTCTGTGGGGTGCACCGGGATGCCGGCCATAGCGTGTGGTGGCGGGAACTTGACTGCCCACGGCAATGAGCATGCTTTGCCGTAGCAACAGCCGGTAAAGAAACAGCCAAGCCGGCCCAGCGCATGGCCAAGCGCAACGCACGGCGCCAGCAGGTCGAGTACCTTCGCCACGGGAAGCCGTTTTGCGCGCAAATAGATGACAGCCGTCAGTGCCGCGACAACGAGGCCACCGTAGAAAACAAAGCCTTCCCGCAGCGAACGCAGCCCTTCCGCGCGCCACGCCGCAATAAAGTCGTTCCAGAAAAAAATGATGTGAAAAAGTTTCCCGCCGACCATGCCTGCCACAACAAGCCAGACGCCGAGATCGGTAATATCTTCGGGCGGCAATCCTTCACGTCGGGCGCGATAAGTCGCGACGGCGATGCCAATCAGGAAACCGGCGGTGACCAGGACACCATAGGTATAAATGTCAAGCCACCGCGTGTGAATGAGTATTGGGTACATCCGGTCAGAAACGCTCGTCTAGCACAATGTTGTTCTTTTGCAGCGTCGTACCTTCTTGTTGGGTCAATGTCACCAGTGATTCGGCGTAATCGGCGCGCGCGCGAATTTCCGCCGAGCGTGCCGCAGCCAGTTGGGATTGGGCCTGCAGGACCAGAAAGGTCGTGGATGTACCAGCGAGGAGTTTCGCTTTCTCGGCTTTCAGCGACTCATTGGCCAGATGGCTGGCGGCGACCGCCGCTTCCACGCTTTTCAGATTGGTCCGGACGTGTCCGACGGCGTTGTCCACCGCGACAACGATCTGTTGTTCTAGTTGTTTGAGTTGGAGCAGGAGCTGCTCAGACTGTAAACGTGCCGACTGATAACTGGCCCGTGCCTGGCGGTTGCCGATCGGAAATGTGACGGTCACGCCCGCAGCCCAGACCGGGTTATCGCGCGAGTTCACATTATCGGACCAATCCTGAAAATTGCTGCCGCGCCCGTTCCAACCGTAACTGGCATTCAGATCGATTTCAGGCCAAAGCTGGTTGCTATTGTATTTGACCTGGATATTTTGCTTATCAAGGGCGTGTCTGGCGGCGACATAGTCGGGACGCGATTCCAACGCGGTGCGAGTACTGCTGGCGACGTCCGTTTCGACCATTTCAGCCACGGGATAATCAACAGGCAGGAACGATTCACCCTGAAACTCTGCCACGTTTTGCGAAATCAGAAGTTTGAGCGCGTTTTCGTTGTCCTTGATCGTGCGCGCAGCGAGAATGATTGCCTGTTCGCGTGAGGCCACGCCGGATTCCGCCTGAACCACGTCCAGTGGCGACATCGTGCCGATTTGTAGCTTTTTGCGGTTTTCATCGAGCAACTGCTTTGCAAGTTGAAGGTCTTCGCTCTTGGCCTTGTGGTCTTCAATGGCGAAAATCAGCTCGTAGTAGGCGTTATACACGGAACTGATGCTGGTAATCATCTGGTTTATAAAATTCTGTACATTGATGTCGCGTTGCTTGCGCGCCATGCGGATAAAGGCCGTGTTCGCGCCCAGCCCGAAGTTCTTGAGGAGAGGCTGTGTGAGCGAGGCGGACACCGAGCCCGTGAAAACGAAATTGGTTGCCAGCGTGCCCGAAGTTCGCGTATCGGTGGCGTTAAACCCGTACTGCGCGCCGGTGGGCAATTTTCCGGCCAGGCCCAGTTGGGACGTCCACGTCCGTTGTTTGACCGAAGGCACCCCCAAGGCCTTGGCGTCATCGGGACCGAGCGGCTGCGTGTTGTCTTGGAAAGTGCTAGACCCCGACAGGGTGGGGTCGAACACCCCCTGTGCAAAAACTACGCCCCACGATTGTATCGACGGATTGATCCGCTGTATCTTGATGTCGAAGTTGTTCTGAAGCGCACGCATGATGCAATCGCGGATCGTGATGGCTTTCAACACATTGGTCTGCCCTTCCGCCATCACGTCCGCCACCATGTTGGATGGCGCAACGGCCACCTCGTTTGTTGGTCCATCAGCGCGGGTTGATTGCGCGGTGCATAGGCCGAAAACAGTCACCGCGATGAGCCCGGCGCAATAGCGAGAAAAGTGTGTCGTTTTCATAAATGTCCGGCGCGCATGATACCCGAAAACTGTGGTGAGTCAATGTATCACCCCAGCCCACAATCACAATCTCAGGAACGGAAACTTGGAATCATGGTCTGTCTGGTCTATAAGCAGCGGGGCAATGAAGAACAAGGTCGGCATCACAAAGCGAGTCGGGACGGGGCGCGCGCCATTCTTTGAACAGGATAAAATCACCATACTCAATGAGGATATCCTTACGACGACTGCGATCTCCGACGGCTCCATTGATCTGATTATCACCTCCCCGCCGTATAACGTGGACATCGCCTACGCGACACACAACGACCGGCTTAATTACGGTGAGTACCTGGATTTCACGCGCGCCTGGTTGACTAAATGCCTTCGGCTTGTGAAAGACGATGGACGTTTTTGTCTGAACATACCGCTCGACAAAAACAAAGGTGGACAACAGAGCATTTGCGCCGACATAACAACCATCGCCAAGAGCGTCGGTTGGAAGTACCACTCGACGATCATCTGGAACGAGCAGAACATCTCGCGTCGTACTGCCTGGGGCTCGTGGTGTTCCGCATCGGCTCCATTCGTGATCGCGCCAGTGGAAATCATTGTCGTGCTTTACAGGAATTCGTGGAAGAAAAACTCGGGCACAAGGGTGTCGGACATCACACGCGACGAATTCATGGCGTGGACGAACGGTGTTTGGACATTTGGCGGCGAAAAGAAGAAGCGGGTGGGTCATCCAGCGCCTTATCCGATCGAACTTCCAAAACGATGCATCAAAATGTTCAGTTTCGTGGGCGATACAGTGCTCGATCCGTTCATGGGCAGCGGCACCACGTTGCTCGGATGTCGTCGGTTGAAGCGAAAGGGGATCGGCGTCGAAATCCACCGTGGTTATTGCGAACTGGCCGTAAAACGGCTGGCCGAAGCAGCCTGCAGGACCGCTTAATAGATAAACGGCTTGTTCAGGTCGAACGCATTTGGGATGACGCGGATGTCATCTGGTTTCGGCGCATCCTCGCGAAGGAGCACCTCGACGACGTCGAATCGGAACTTGATTTTCGGGTTATTGAGCAGGCGCAGATAATCTAGGGCAACGCGGATCATGTGGCGCTGCTTTGTCTTATCCACAGCTTCGCCTGGCGCGCCGTATTGTTCCGACTGGCGGGTCTTGACCTCTACGAAGACCAGCCAATCCTTCTGGCGGGCGATGATGTCGATCTCTCCCGCCTGGCTCTTGAATCGGCGCACGAGAATCTTGTAACCGTTTTGGCGCAAAAACTTCGCCGCAGCATCCTCACCGCGCTCGCCCAGTTCAAGCCGCGCCGTGGGATTACTCGCTCGATTTCTGAACCAGTTCCAGGGCATGACGCACCGGTGCGAAACTTTGGCGGTGTACGGGCGACGGCCCGTGTTGTTCCAACGCGGCCAGGTGTTCGGGCGTGCCGTATCCTTTGTGCCGCGCGAAATTGTACTGTGGGAATTGCTCGTGCAACTGGGTCATCAGGCGGTCGCGTGTGACCTTGGCAATCACACTGGCCGCGGCGATGGAAAAACTCTTCCCATCGCCGCCGACTATCGCCGTCTGCGCAACCGGGAACCCGCGCACGGGCCATCCATCAATCAGCGCGTGGTCGGGTCTGCACGGCAACGCGTTGAATGCCGCCAGCATCGCCTGTTCGGTGGCGCGCAGGATATTGTCGCGGTCGATGACCTCGACGGAAGAGACGCCAACAGCCCAGAAGACATCGGGATTTGCGGTGAGTTCGGCGAATAGGCAGTCGCGCTGGCGCGCGGTGAGCAGCTTCGAATCGGTCAGCGTGTTGTGATGGAATTCTCGCGGCAGAACGACCGCCGCGGCCATAACCGGTCCCGCCAACGGGCCGCGCCCGGCCTCGTCGATGCCGGCAACGAGTTTCGCCCCGTTCTGGTACGCCCTTCGCTCATAGCGAAGCATGGCTCGATATCCCCCCGTCTCGACCCAACATCTGCCCCGACACTATTGTCGGGGTTCCCACGGCGTGCCTGAATTTCGTCAGGCTTCTTCGATTTTCGTGGCGATCTTGCCGACGCGGTCGCGCAGGTAGTAGAGCTTGGCGCGACGAACCCTGCCGGCGCGTTCGACTTCGACCTTCTGGATGAAAGGCGAATGCAACGGATAAATGCGCTCGACGCCATAGCCGCCAACGACCTTGCGAACTGTGAACGTTTCTCGAATACCCCGTCCCTGTTTATTGATTACAATGCCTGAAAACAGCTGGATGCGCTCGCGGTCGGCCTCCTTGATCCGCGAAAACACGCGGACCACATCACCCACCTTGAACGGCGGCATATCCTTGCGCAATTGCTGCTGCTGAATTTTCTCAATCACATTCATGACTCACATCCCTTGCCGCCCCATCATGGGCGCATTCTAGTTCTCTTTTTCCTTTAATAAATCCGGTCGCTGCTCCCGCGTTCGTTTACGCGCCTGTTCGGCGCGCCACGCGGCAATCGCGCCGTGGTCGCCCGACAACAACACTTCGGGCACTCGCATCCCGCGGAACTCCGGTGGCCGCGTGTACTGCGGTCCCTCCAGCAATCCGCCGGCAAATGAATCCTGCTGGGCGCTCTCGTCATCGCCGAGTACGCCCGGCACAAGCCGTACCACGGCGTCCACCAGCACGGCTGCGGCCAGCGCGCCATTGGTCAACACGTAATCGCCGATGCTGACTTCTTCATCGACGAGCGCTTCACGCACCCGCTCATCAACGCCCTCGTAGTGTCCGCAGAGTATGAGCAAATGCGGTTTCTGCACGAACGTCTGCGCCCGTTGTTGCGTCAACGGCTTGCCCTGCGGCGTCATCAACACGATGTGCGTGTCGGCGCGCCGCAACGCCTCCACGGCTTCAAAGATCGGTTCGGGCTTCATCAACATGCCCGGGCCGCCACCGTACGGCTTGTCATCCACCACGTGATGCTTGTCATGCGTGTAATCACGCAAGTTGTGGATCCGCACCTGAACCAGTCCACGCTCGCGCGCCCGTTTCAGGATGCTTTCGTCCAGCGGCCCTTCAAAGATCCGCGGGAACAACGTCAGGATATCGATCTCCATCCCGCTTGTGCGTCCTGCGGTTATTGCCCCGGTTCCGCGGGTGATTCACCCGCAGCAGGTGTTGACGGCCCGCCCTGCAGTAGTTGCTCACTGCAGGGCCCGCTTCCACGACTGCGGGGACCGTCAGGTTCGATAATCTCGATCATGGCGCGTTTGCCCTGTTTGGCGGCAGCGCCAGTCAGCAGCGTGCGTATCGCCGTGATCGTGCGACCGCTCTTGCCGATGACCTTGCCGATATCGGTCTGGTTGAGCCGCAACTCGAACACCACCACCTGATCGCCATCCACTTCCCGGATCTCGACCTGTTCGGGATAATCAACCAATGCCTTAACCACAAACTCGACGAACGCTTTCATATTGCACCCACTCCGTTCACACTTGGGGCTTCCTGATCGCCCTGTTTACCCGGCTCAAACGCGTCGTCACGACACCGGGGCTTGGGCCGCGGCCTTCACGGCCCGCTTCAACAAGCTGCGCACGGTCTCGCTTGGCTGGGCGCCTTTTTGAATCCAGTGCTTCGCCCGCTCGATGTTGATTGTATATTCCCGCTTCTGGTTCTTCGGATCGTACGTGCCGATGTTCTCGATGAACCGCCCATCGCGGGGGCTGCGCCCATCGGCCACCACAATTCGATAACACGGAACATTTTTCGTTCCGACCCGCCGTAATCTGATTTTTACCGCCACTTCGTGTTCTCCTCTCCGCTGCAATTCTCCATCACCGGGCAAGCCACGGCATCACGCCTTTGCGCGCGAACGCCTTATGCATCTTGCCCATCTTCTTCATCATTTGTTTCATCATTCCGAACTGCTTTAACAACTCATTCACATCGGACACCGTCGTACCACTGCCGCGGGCAACCCGCGCGCGCCGGCTCGCGTTCAGAATTTCCGGGCGGCGGCGTTCGTCCAGCGTCATGGACTGGATAATCGCCTCGACGCGCTTGAGTTGCTTTTCCCCGCCACTCAAGTCCCTCATCTTATCCATTCCGGGCAACATGCCAAGCAGATTTTCCAATGGGCCAAGTTGCTTGAACTGCTGGAGTTGCGACAGAAAATCCTCCAGCGTAAGGCTCTGATCTTCGATTTTCCGCTGCATCTCATCGGTCTGCTTCGTGTCGAACGCTACCCGCGCCTTCTCGACAAGGCTGACCACGTCGCCCATACCGAGGATACGACCCGCCATGCGTTCGGGATGGAACGGCTCCAAATCGTCCAGTTTCTCGCCAACCCCGACAAACCGGATCGGCTTGCCCGTAACCGCGCGCATGGACAACGCAGCGCCGCCACGCACGTCTCCGTCGAGCTTTGTCAGCACGATACCTGTCAGACCCAAGGCCTTATCGAAGTGCTCGGCTATGTTCACGGCCTCTTGTCCCGTTGAGGTGTCTGCCACCAGCAGGATTTCCTGCGGCGACACGGCTTCCTTCATCCGCACCAGTTCTTGTACCAGCTTTTCGTCGATGTGCAGCCGGCCTGCCGTGTCGAAGATGATGGTGTCCCGATCCTGCGTGGTCGCAAACGCCTGCGCCCGTCGGCAAATCTCAACCACGTTCTTCTCGTCGCGCACCGAGAACACGGGAAGCTGCAATTGTTTACCAAGCGTCTCCAACTGATCAATCGCAGCCGGCCGATACACGTCGCAAGCCACGAGCAACGGTTTACGCCCCTGTTTCACCATCAATCGCGCCAGTTTTCCGCAGGTCGTTGTCTTGCCGCACCCGTGCAACCCAACCATCAGCCAGTTCCCGGGAATTGCGGCCCCGACTCTGTCGGGGTAAAATTGCGGATGGCGAATTGCGGATTCAGAATCGCCGCCCATCAATGCAACCAATTCATCGTGCACGATCTTGACGATCTGTTGGCCCGGCGTAACGCTTGTTAAAACTTCCTGACCGAGTGCGCGTTGTTTTGTGCGTTCGATGAAATCCTTGGCAACCTTGTAGTTGACGTCGGCCTCGAGCAGCGCAACGCGCACCTCGCGCAGGGCATCGGTGACGTTTTTCTCCGTCAACTTGCCATACCCGCGCAGGTTCTTCAGGATGCCCTGTAGTTTGTTGGATAACGCGTCAAACATGGCGGCAGGGCAATATCAGCCTTCGTGAATCCAGCGCAAGGATATTTGACCGCCGCAAACCGGCCGTGCGACCCAAGACGAGCACGATTGCCAGCACGTCTGACTGCGCCGGTCGTTATGTGGATACCTCTACTTCGCCGTGCCGGACTGGTTCTTGGTAGCGGTGTAGACCATCGAACGTTCGTCGGCGAAGGCGTTGGTGTCGATGACCACGACGGCTGGCATGGCCACTGATGCGCCGGGTTTGGATATTGTTGCATTGCTCAACCCATGTTCCGACCACTGCGCGTGCCATGAACCCTTCGCCAGATTGGCGGTCAACTTCCATAAGCCGATCTTCTGGTTGTAGGCAAGTTTGCAGCTCCCAAAACGACTCACGCCTTTGCCCTTACCTTTCGCGTCCATGGTGAACGGCACCTGCGCCCCGCCAACGTTAATCGTGACAACCTTATTGGTAAGATCTAAGCCCGTACCGGGATCAAACGCGCCAGCCAGAGTACAACTGTCGGAGTTGGTCTTGGCGAAATTCAACTTCACCTGCAGCTTGGTTATGTACAGCTCACAGGCAACGACCACTGTTGATGTCGCGTTGGTCGAGGCAACCCCATCGCTGACCTCCACGCTCACCGCATATTGTCCGCAGTTGGTGAATACATGGCATGGATCGCAATCGGTGCTTATTCCGCTGTCCCCGAAATCCCACCGGCAATACAGCGGATTGAAATCCGGATCAAATGCCCCAACTGTGAAACATGCCGGATCGTATCCAGCCACCACCGACATGTTATCCACCCATGCCAGCTCGTTCGTTGCTGCCGGCGGCGAGGTGATCTGAGGTCGGGCATTGACAATCGCCGTCACGTCCTTGCTGGTTGACAATGCCCCATCCGACGCCGTTAACCGCAGCACGTACGTTCCGTTCGTTGTGAATGTCGCGGTCGTGTTGGTGGCGTTGACGTTGCCGAACGTGACGGAACCGCCGCTTACCTTCGACCACGCAGTGCTGACTGTTCCGGAGGGCGCGCCGTCGTCGGTCACCGTCGCATGCAGATTCACGGTCAGTACAGGCAAATTAACGGGTGTGATTGGCATGATGGTGACCTGCGGTGCGGTATTTCCCGCCTGTATCACTGTGAAGGTCTGATCAGCGATGCTGACGGTGCCGGTTCTTGCGTTACTCGAACCGTTGGGAGCAACAATATATGTCACAGTGCCAGAACTCACACCGTTGGTAGCGTTCAGGATTGTCAACCACGCGTTATTCGGCGTCGCAGTCCACGGGCACGGACTGGTGGTAATCACATTGACCGTATTGGTGCCGCCCTTTGCCGAGGGACTTGCAATACCGCTACTGAGCGCGTAGCTGCACCCTGCTTGTGTCACCGTATACGTCTGGTCTTGGACAATGATCGTACCCTGACGCGGAGGGGCAATGGTATTCTCGTCCACCGTGTAGTTCACCGGCCCGGTGCCCGGCCCAGTGCCCGCCGTGAGATGAATCCACCCGTTTGTCGTGCTGGGCGTCCACGCACAGGAAGAGTCGGGTGTGTTCACCGTGAAGTTCCCATCGCCGCCCAGTACTCCAAACGCCCCGTTCGTTGGCGACAGCGTGTAACTGCAGACGCCGGCGCCCGTTACCCAATTGGTTGAGTTGCCGTCGTCGGTGGTAAAGACCACATTGGTGACGTAACTGCCTATGGCCGGTGGCGTGAAGCTGACGGCCACGTTGGCCCTGCCGTAGCTGGGCACGGTGAACGGACTGCCTGATACGATGGCAAAGGGCGCCGCCACACTCGCTGTGCCATGCAGCGTCGTGCTACAGGTGTTGGTGACCACGAAGCTGGTTTGCGTCGTCGTGCCGATCCCCAGCTCCCCGAAGTCGTAGCTGGCCGGGCTGACAATCGGCGCGTTCAAGCACTGGATGTTGACGTTCCATGTCACCGTCTTCGTTAACGGGTTAACAAGGAACTCGGCGTTCGTGTAGATGCGCACTTGGGGAGTGGGATCGGATACGACACAGGAAATGGCGTGCTGACCAAGGCCGATCGTGGTGGAGGAAATCGCGAGGTTGGTGGCCGATTGCCCCGGCAGATTCGTCCCATCGAGGAACCAGCCGACACCCAGGTTGGGACTGGGAGAAACCGGTTGCATGGGCAGCACACTGAACGACAGCGTCTGCACCCCGTTGATGGTCAGGTTCGTGGTCGTGGGCGAGATGTCTTGAAACGGAGCAATGTGGTAGGGAGAGTGGTAATAGATTCGCTTAATGAGTTGGTCAATGTTCACCTGGCCGTACGGCTGGCCGAGAGCGCGCATGCAGGAGTTGTAATGAGGGCGGTACCAACCCGTGGTCGTGTACATACAGCCTTCGAAAAGCCCCACCTGGCCGTCGTAACTAGGATCATTGGGCGTCGGCACCGGCGTGGCGCTGTCAATCCAAACTGTCCATTTGATCAGCTGACGATTGGTCTGAGCGGTGCAGTTGACTGCTTCGTAAGGATAATAACCGGGCGTGGCGTAGTCGTACTCATCGACCAGACTCCCAAACGAATGCCCCAGCTCATGGACGGTGATCTGCGGCGAGGTGCTGTTGACGGACGTCACTGCGAAGGCGCCACCTGAACCGCCATAGGTGCTATCGTTGACGATCACGATGATAATATCGTAATCAGGCACAAATTGATTACAGAGGTTGTACACTCTGGAGCTGTCTTGGACGGTCAGTAAACGGACAATGCCGTAGCTGTCAAATGTGGAGTTGAAATAGGTGTCTTTGTATGTACCAGTTTCCGGATGATCTGCTCCAGACTCGAGTGATGCAGCCGAGATCGAAAACACATTGAAATACGGTTGGTAGGATCGGTACGGTTCAACGGTCAAAAGGTAATTCAGGACGATATTAGTCACGTCCGCTTGGTAGGCTGCATACAGTTGGTTGGAGGTATAGCCGTCGCCCAGCACCACAATGTTAAGTCTTTCGCTGGTGGGGCCGTTGTACAGATTGGTCGTGACAAACGGGGCCGGATTCGTCACCAGTGTCTGGGCCACGGCTGACCGCGACATCCCGCCGACGAGTCCTGCGAGAATGACGGTTGCGATTCGCCGCCAGTGCCAGTCAGTGCGATGTCGTCTCGAGTTTGAACGATCCATAGTACTCTTTGCTTTCGCGGCTGAGTCGAGTTAAATCCGTGGTGGCTTCCGTATGGTATAGTTCGATGCGATCCATGCCCTCGATCAAGGGATAACGCACATTGAAGTCAACCTGAGTCTGGATGATCGTGCCGCCCTGAAGTTCCCCGGCCCCGACGGGACCCGGATAGTCGTAATGCAAGACAGACGGGTCAGGCATGGTGTCCTGCGCCAGAATCGCGCCCGAGGCCGACAGCACGCGGTGATAGATGCTTCTCATCGGGGCAATCGAGCTGATCGCAGGTGGAAGGCGCATATTCCCCTTGGTGACCGATTGCGTGAGCACGCTGAGCGATTGGCCCTCCAAGTGAAATATTAAATAAACCATCTCGGTTTCCGACGCCACCAGACCAGGCGAAACAGTCGGTAACGCTGCCGGCGTCGCGCTTGTTAGCAGGCCAGCCATGCTGGGGTCTGCAGCTCTGGTGCCCTGAGTTGGTGGAGCGAACCGAGCCGGTTGAGAATCGTGGGCAAAAATCCGCTCCCCGGCATGATCACCAGTGGTGCTCGAAGTTGTCGTCGCTTGGGGAACGATCGTGGAAGAAATGCGTGGGACATTTACTGCCGCTTTCTTCGACATCTTGCTTGATCGCACTGATTCCGCGAATCGCCAGAACACCGCAAGGAGCAGTAGTGCAGCAAGAACGACCAGTATTCCTATCATGCGTGTTCTGAAGCCGTTCATTTCTTATTCGTCCTCAAAAAAGGTGCGTCACGTTGCGGCCGATCACTCTAACCGAATTCCCCGATTATTGTCTAACTACCATGATCAGGCAAAATACACCAAGAACATCTACAATCTCCCCACCAATTACGCGTTGCCACACTCTATTAGCACAAGTTGTACCGCGGTTCCTATGCATGATTTCCCTAGGTTTCTTGCATGCCGCAAAGCCGGCGCGCGTGAAGAACACGCCTGCAGCGTGGACACCACACCTCGGCGGGTCGAGATTAGGAAAGACAGGGCGGAGGCATCGGGAGCATGTTCTACCCATCTATCCCTATTGACAAAGAGGTTGGGGTTGCGCACCCCGGTCGATTTGCCGTGGCGACTATGTCTCTGTGCCGACCGGAAGTATTCACACCGTCGATACAAGCAACTGGCTGATATATCAACGTTGAATCGGGCCGATACATCGGTATCCGATGTATCACGGGAGATAGCCGCCCCCGCGCTCTACCCCGATTCACCAGTCGCCCCCGAGTTGTGGCCGTCAAAACTACTGGAATCACTGAAGACTTGCGGGGAAGGCACATCTGTCCTATATTCGGCGCGTGAGCACTGTCCAGGAAATCACAATGGCGATTGTCAATCTGTCGCGGGACGAATTGGCGAAGTTCCGCAGTTGGTTCGAGGAGTTTGACGCTAAAGCGTGGGACGAGCAATTCGCAGGGGACGTCGCAGCGGGGCGCTTGGATCATCTGGCTGATAACGCGTTGCGCGACCTGCGCGAAGGACGTTGCACCGACCTGTGAAGCACCGTGCCAGTCGTGATTACTGGGTAGGTTATCACCAGCTTCCTGAGAATAGCCGTGCAATTGCCGATCGTTGCTTCGCCCTGCTGAAAACAAATCCTGCTCACCCATCTTTGCACTTTAAGAAGGTTGGCCGATTCTGGTCGGTCCGCGTGGGGATTCATTACCGGGCCGTCGCCGTGGAATCCGGCAATGACCTCGTGTGGTTTTGGATCGGCCACCACGACCAATACGAGCGACTCATTGGCCATCGTCAGTGACGAAGTGGCTGATATATCAGCGTTGAATCGGGTCGATACATCGGTATCCGATGTATCACGCAAGGTGCGCTATGCGGTTAATGTCTAGCCCCGAAAGTGTTCGGGGTTACTTCTTATCTTACTTTTCCAGCTCTTTGGCGGCGTTCTCGCTCGGCTTGAGTCTCTTTTCCTGCTGCAGCGTGCGTTGTTGAAGGCCTTCCATGTATTTCCACGCACCGTAGGCAACCGCCGCCAGTACCAGAAGAAAGAATAGTTTTTTCATTCGTCTATCCGCTCAATGTTCGCGCCGAGCGCGCGTAGTTTGGCGTCGATCCGCTCGTATCCCCGGTCGACGTGATAGATGCGGTTCACTTCTGTCTCGCCTCCCGCAGCCAGTCCGGCCAGCACCAAACCGGCGCTGGCGCGCAGGTCGCTGGCCATCACGGGCGCGCCGCTGAGATGTTTGACGCCTTTGATGATCGCGCTATTGCCTTCCAAGGCAACGTTCGCGCCGAGCCGCGCCATTTCGCTGAGGTGCATGAACCGATTCGGGAAAACTTTCTCCGTGATCACGCTGATACCCGGCGTCAAGGTCATCAGGGCGCTCATCTGCGCCTGCATGTCGGTCGGGAACCCTGGATACGGCATCGTGATGACGTCCGTAGAAGTCAGGTTTCCACGACCGCGGACGCGAATACTGCCGTTGGTACGCTGGATTTCCGTACCGGACTCTTCCAGCTTGTCGCGCATGGCGCAAAGATGTTCCGCGTGCGCGCCTTTAATCTCGATATCTCCGCCCGTAATCGCTGCGGCAACCATGAACGTGCCAGCTTCGATGCGATCGGAAATCACCGTGTGCTCTGCGCCGTGCAGTTGCTTGACGCCTTCGACTTCGATGATGTGGCTGCCGGCGCCTTTGATCTTGGCGCCCATTTTGTTGAGGAAATTCGCCAGATCCTCGACTTCCGGCTCGCACGCTGCGCTCTCGATTGTGGTTGTGCCTTTGGCGAGCGAGGCAGCCATCAGGATGTTCGCCGTGCCGAGCACCGTCGAGCCGAATCGCCCGCAAAGGAACACGTCGGTGCCGACCAACTCCTTGCACTGCGCGTAAACGTAACCATTCTCAACGGAGATCTGCGCGCCGAGCCGGCGCAATCCTTTGATATGCAGATCAATCGGGCGGTCGCCGATGACACATCCGCCGGGCAGCGAGACCTTGGTCTTTTTGAGGCGCGCGAGCAGTGGCCCGAGCAGGCAGACGCTCGCGCGCATTTTGCGCACCCATTCGTAGGGCGCCACGCCGAGCGGATGTTCTGCGCAGATGTGCAGGATGCCGTGCTTGGCGTCAAACGATGCTTCGACCCCGAGGAACTTCAGGATCCGAACCATCGTGTCGATGTCCGACAGATTCGGCACGCCGCGAATAACGCATGGCTCAGCCGTAAGCAGCGTTGCGGCGATGATGGGTAAAGCAGAATTCTTCGAACCGCTGATATGCACCGTGCCTTTCAGCGGTGTTCCCCCACTGATGATAAGTTTTTCCATAGCTCCCTCCTTGGTCAGAGCTATTCCACGCGCCGGGTTTTCCCCACGACTCCCGACGCGGAAACTGCAACCTGATTGTTAACGAACGCGTCCTGCTACCGGGCCCGCGCCACGATCACGCGCTCATGGCCCTGCAAATCTTTCACAACCTTCACCATCTGCAAACCGTGTTGCGCGCATAACTGCTCGACAGCCACGCGCTGGCCAGCACCGAGTTCCAAGGCAAGAATGCCGTCAGGAAGCAGGAAGCGGCTGGCGTTCGCCACAATCCGCCGTATGACTTTGAGCCCATCCTCACCCGCAACCAATGCTTGCACTGGCTCAAAATCTCTTACCTCCTTTGGCAGCCCCACCAATTCCCCACTGGCGATATACGGTGGATTCGACACCAACACATCCGCCCGTAAGCTGTCAGGTATTACTGATAGCAGATCGCCCTGCAGAAAGCGAATCTTTTTTTCAACCCCGTGCCGCGCAGCGTTCCTCCGCGCCACCGCCAAGGCGTCGGTGGAGATGTCAGTGGAGAAAATCGTTGTATTTTCTAGGTTTTTCGCTAGCGCGACGGCGACACAACCGCTACCCGTACACAAATCAATGATTCTGACTTCTGACTTCTGACTTCTGACTCCTTCCTTCAGTTGTTCCAGCACTGTTTCGACCAGCAACTCCGTCTCCGGCCGTGGAATCAACACCTGTCGATCTACCGCAAACTTTAGTCCGCAGAATTCCGCCTCGCCGGTGATGTACTGAAGCGGCTCACCCGCGGCGCGCCGCTTAACCATCTCTCGCAACTTTTCAAGGGCCGGCTCGTCCAGTTCCCGTTCGAACTCCATATACAAATCTAGCCGCCGTTTCCCCAGCATGTGCGCCAGCATCAGCTCGATATTCAGCCGCGGACTTCCCACGCCATGATTCTCCAAGAATGGCGTTGTCCGATTGATGATATCCAAGATGCGCACGTTGCGAGAGTAACACCGGCGGATAACACGGGAAAGGCGAAAGGGCGCTACGGAATCATCGCCTGAGTCCGTCCCGCAGTCGCGGGAGAAAAATGAGGCGCACCTTCAGGCAAGCTTGGCAGAAACGAGTTGGCTAACGGCGCGGTTGTCGGCCCGGCCGGCCGCCTTTTCCTGGACGGCCTTCATCACCTTGCCCATGTCGGCTTTCGTGGTGGCGCCGAGTTCGGTAATGGTCGTGTTAACGATCTGTTCGAGTTCAGCGGGCGAAAGCTCGGGTGGCAGGTACGCTTTGAGCACGGTCAATTCGGCGGTTTCCTTCACCACGAGATCGTTGCGGCCGCCTTTCTGGAATCCTTCGATGGAGTCCTGCCGTTGTTTGATCTGTTTTTTGATGACGGCGATCACATCGGCATCAGTGAGCGTCTCCTGCTTCTTCTCCATCTTGGCGTACCCAAGAGCCGATTTGAGCATGCGCAACGTCGAAAGCTTTATCGCATCCTTGGCGCGCATTGCATCCTTCATGTCTGCATCGATCTTTGTGGCGAGCATGACGGCACGGTAGGCAGAAGAAGGCAGGGTGTCAAGGGCGTGTTGCTCAAATCAGGTTTGGCGCGTTTCGGTAGCAACGCCCTAAATCTTCAACCTTTGATGACGCCAATGGGTCGCAGACGCGCAACTTTTCGCGCAATGCCGGCATTGTGGCAGACGTCCACTACATCCTCCACGTCCTTGTAGGCCCACGGCGCTTCCTCCAATGCGGCGCCATGCCCCTGCGACATCATCACCACGCCGCGTTCGTGCATCAGGCGCTGAAGATCCTGGAAACTGTGCTCTTTTCTGGCCCGGGCACGACTCATCATCCGGCCCGCGCCGTGGCAGACAGTGCCCCACGTCTGCTGCATGGCAATCTCGGTACCGACGAGCACAAACGAATAACGTCCCATGTCGCCGGGCACCAGCACAGGCTGGCCGATTGACCGGTAACGTTCCGGCAACGACGGATGCCACGGCGGGAACGCCCGTGTCGCGCCTTTGCGGTGGACGCAAAGCAGTTTTTCGCGGCCACCGATCTTGTGTCGTTCGAGCTTGGCGATGTTATGCGGCACGTCATAAACCAATTCCATGCCAAGGGCGCGTGGCGAGATGCTGAGCGCATTGAGAAACGCCTGTTCCGTCTTGATCATGAGAACCTGGCGATTGGCGAACGCGTAGTTCGCGGCACAACGCATCGCAGCCAGGTACTCCTGGCCTTCGGGTGAACGCACCGGCGCGCAGACAAGCTGGCGGTCAGGCAGTTGGATGCCGTACTTAGCCGGCGCATTCCGCAGCGCCTTGATATAATCGTCGCAAATCTGGTAACCGAACCCGCGCGAACCGCAGTGAATCATGACGGTGATTAATCCCTTGCACAAACCCATCGTCGCGGCAGCCTGTTCGTCGAATATTTCGTCCACGACCTGCACTTCAAGGAAATGATTTCCGCCGCCCAACGAGCCGAGTTGGCCCTTGCCTCGTTCGAGCGCCCGCGTGGTGATGTTCGACGACTCAGCCTCGGCCATCTGCCCGCGTTCTTCGATGTAGTCGAGGTCTTCTGACCTGCCAAAGCCGTGGGCAACGGCCCACGGCGCGCCTTCCTGCGCGCAACGACGTTCGTCGTCGAGCGACAAACGCAGATCGCTGCCATGGCCAAGACCACATGGCACGTCGCGAAATAGCTGGGCGACGAGGTCGTGAATGTGCGGGGCAACTTCCTCCTGTTTCAGGCTTGTACGCATCAACCGCATGCCGCAGTTGATATCGTACCCAACGCCGCCGGGAGAGATCACGCCGCCTTCGTCTGGATCAGTGGCCGCGCAACCGCCGATGGGGAAACCGTAACCCCAGTGGATGTCCGGCATGGCCAGCGAGAAACCCTGGATGCCCGGCAAGGTGGCGACATTGGCGACCTGATCTAGTGCATTATCGCCAACGATGTGCTCAACCATTGCTTCCGAGGCGTAAATACGGCCCGGTACGCGCATGCCAGACATGTAGCTGACAGGCAGTTCCCAAAGTGTGTCGGCAATCCTTTTCAGCGGGTTCACAACAACAATCTAATCGGCTCAAGCCGTGCGCGCAAGACGACCATGGCGACGACGTTTCGCGGAGGCGCAAGGAGGTGTTGCCAAGGGCGGGGGAATCCGATACAAAACCGTTTGGAGAAACGCTATGTGGAAGAAATTATTACCGCAGGAACACCTTTTCTTTGAGCTTTTCGAGCAGGCGGCCGATTACTCCGTGGAAGCAGCCAAACTGCTGTTACGGATGACAGAGAACTATGCCGATGCCGACTTGTTGGCACGCGAAATCGAGGCGGTGGAACACGCCTGCGACGAGGTGACGCACAAGACGATGGATCGGCTCAATAAATCGTTCATCACGCCTATTGATCGTGAAGATATTCATGCGTTCAGCGTCCAGTTGGACGATGTTGTTGATTTAATTCAGGCGACAGCGAACCGCCTTGCGTTCTTCAAGATCGACAAACCGACGCCATACGCCATCAATCTCGCCAAACAAGTTTTGCGCGGTTGCGAAAAGTTGAAGGATGCCGTGCAAGGGATGCACAGCTCCGAGCACTACGAAACGGTTCTGCGCGACTGCATCGCCATCAACGAGGTTGAAAATGCTGCCGACGATCTTCTGCGCGATGCGCTGGCGGAGTTGTTCGCGACCGAGAAAGACCCGATCAAGGTCATCAAGTGGAAAGACATCTATGAGACGCTCGAACGGGTCACCGACAGTTGCGAGGACGTGGCCAACGTCATGCAAGACATCATCGTCAAGATGACCTGACATGGCTGCGTTTCTCCATGATCTAGCGCAGATCTTTCAGCACCCATATATCGCGGTGATTTTTTTGGCGGCGCTGGCCTTCGACTACGTCAACGGCTTCCACGATGCGGCCAATTCCATCGCCACTGTAGTGAGCACGCGCGTATTGCGCCCGTTGCAGGCGGTCTGCTGGGCAGCATGGTGGAACTTTGCCGCCGCGTGGTTCTTCGGCGTATTTGTGGCCAACACGGTTGCCACTTGGGTGCATCCCGAGTTCGTGACCGTGGACGTGATTCTCGCCGGCCTAATCGGTGCGATCATTTGGGACTTGATCACATGGTTTGTTGGGTTACCGACGAGTTCGTCCCACGCGCTGCTGGGCGGATTCGGCGGCGCAGCCATCGCCTACGCGGGGAAATGGAGTGGCGTCCTGCACACGGCGAAGGTTGTTGTCACTGTACAGTTTATCGTTCTCGCGCCGCTGATCGGTCTGGCGCTTGGGCTGCTTTTTATGACTCTGCTTTTGTGGGCGTTGCGGAAGGTCGCGCCCATCAAAGTGGATCGCAACTTTCGTATTATTCAGTTAGGTTCCGCTGCGGCCTATAGCTTGGGGCATGGAACCAACGATGCGCAGAAGACCATGGGTATCATCGCCGCGTTACTGTACGCCAGTATTTGGCAAAAAGATCAGGCGGCTTTCGCGGCGGGTAAGATGCAATTCCCATTCTGGATTGTTTTGGTGTGTCACTTGGCCATAGCGTTGGGCACGATGGCGGGTGGCTGGCGCATCGTGAAGACGATGGGCTTAAAGATCACCAAGCTGCATCCCCACAGCGGGGTGTGCGCGGAAACTGCGGCAGCTGTATCGCTCTTCACGTCATCCGCACTGGGCATTCCCGTCAGCACCACACACGTAATCACCGGCGCGATAGTCGGCGTCGGCTCCGTGCAACGGATGTCTGCGGTGCGCTGGGGCGTGGCGCGCAACGTCGTATGGGCCTGGGTGCTGACGATTCCGTGCTCCGGACTTGTTGCTGTAGGCGTGTTCTGGGTGATCAGCGTAATTCGTGCGCTGAGCGGCTAATCGTGGTGATGACGGATGTCGCGCCCCTCGTAGAGGTAGACGATCTCTTCCGCGATGTTGGTCACATGGTCGGCAATCCGCTCCAGGTTGTGCGATACCCCCATGAGATTAAGAGACCGAGTAATAGTGCCGGGGTCTTCGACCATAAAACTGGTCAGCTCGCGATGGAGTTGGCGGTTTAACTGGTCCACTTGCGCGTCGCGCTGGATGATTTGGCGCGCAAGATCGGGCTTCTCGTACACAAACGCATCAAGTGCATCCCGGATCATGCCTTGAGATATTTCCGCCATCCGCGGGATGTCCACCAAGGGCTTGAGCGGCGGCTCCTTGATTAACTCCTCGGCGCTGTGCGCGATGTTTACGGCCTGATCGCCGATGCGCTCCAGTTCGGTGGCAATCCTCATCGTCATGACGAGAAGGCGCAGGTCGCGAGCCTTCGGCTGGCGCAACGCGATCAACTCGATGCAGCGTTCGTCAATCTCCATCTCCAATTGATCGAGTGTGGTGTCGTCCGCATCCACCTGGTGGGCGAGGGATGCATCCCGCTGCACCAGCGCTTTGAGTCCCTTGGCGACGCTCTGCTCGGCGAGCGCCGACAAGCGAAGCAGTGATTCCCGGACTTGAACGAGTTCTTGATCGAAATGCAGTTCCATGTTTAGCCGAACCTCCCGGTAATATAATCTTCCGTTTGTTTCATTGCGGGATTGGTAAAGATTTTCTTCGTGTCGTCGAATTCAATCAGCTTACCCAGATAAAAGAAAGCAGTGAAATCGCTGACGCGTGCCGCTTGCTGCATATTGTGGGTGACGATGACCATCGTGTAATATTGCTCGAGATCCTGGATGAGTTCCTCGATCTTCGCTGTCGCAATCGGATCGAGCGCGCTGCAGGGCTCGTCCATCAGCAGTACCTCCGGTTCCACGGCAATGGCGCGTGCGATGCAAAGCCGTTGTTGCTGGCCGCCGGACAGGCCAAGCGCGTTGGTGTCGAGGCGGTCTTTCACTTCATCCCACAACGCCGCCCTGCGCAGGCTGCTCTCGACATGATCTTCCAACATGCCCAACTTGGTGATGCCTTGGGTACGCAATCCATAGGCGACATTGTCGAAAACGGATTTTGGAAACGGATTGGATTTCTGGAACACCATACCGACCCGCTTGCGCAGTTCGACGACATCCACCATGGGCGCATAAATGTCCTGCCCGTGCAACCTGACTTCGCCTTCGGCGTGCGCGTGTTCGATCAAATCGTTCATCCGGTTCAGGCAGCGGAGCAGTGTGGTTTTGCCGCAGCCGCTCGGTCCGATGAAAGCCGTTGTGCGGTTCGGCGCGATGGGTACCGTGACGTTGTACAGCGCCTGCGCCTTGCCGTACCAGAAGTCCAAGTTTCTAATTTTGAAGATCGGTTCGTCCATGAATCCCTCGTCCAATCAACCGGCAACCCGCCCGGCGCGCAAGCGCGCACGCACAAGCACCGCCGACAGGTTCAACAGGAACGTCAACACCAGCAACACCAGCACAGTGCCGAATAGAATCGGTTCGGTGCGCTCGACATCCGGCGACTGCGTGGACAACACAAACACATGGTAACCCAGGTGCATGAACTGGTCCGTCACGCCCTTTGGCAGATGGGCAAGGTAGTAGGCCACACCAGTGAACATTATCGGCGCCACTTCGCCCGCGCCACGCCCGATGGCGAGGATCGCGCCTGTCAGAATGCCGGGCAACGCTTGCGGCAAAACCACCTTGAAAACCGTTTCCAACTTCGTCGCACCCAGTGCCAGGCTGGCTTCGCGCAGTCCCTGCGGCACCGCCCGTAACGCCTCTTCGGTAGCGACAATCATCACGGGCAAGGTCAACGCCGCCATTGTCGCAGCAGCCCAGACCAGCGCAGGTTTGGCGTAGTGCAGGTGGCTGCTGAAGAACAACCGATCAATGCCACCGCCGACGAACTGGACGAAGAACCCAAGCCCGAACAACCCAAACACGATGCTAGGAACGCCGGCGAGATTGTTGATCGCGGCACGGATGACGCGAGTTAGCGTGGACTGCTTGCGCGCGTACTCATTCAGATAAATAGCAGTGGCCACGCCGACCGGCACCACGCCGATGGTCATTAGAAACACCAGTGCGGCCGTGCCGAAAATCATCGGGAATATGCCCGCGCGTTGCGGATCGAACATGCCTTCGCTTGTTCCGCCGAAGATAAACCGCAACGAGATCTGCGCGGCGCCATTCCAAATGATGTTCCCGAGAATGATCGCGAGCATCAGCAGGATCAAAAAGGTCGCGGCGCCAGTGCTGACAGTGAACGCCAGCCCTGACCAATCGAGCGCTTTGCGTCGTAGCGTCATGACTTCTCAGCCTGTCCCTTCCAATCGTGTTTTCAGCCGGTGTACAACGACGTCACCAATCAGGTTGCTCACAAACGTCACGGCAAACAACAGCGTTCCAAGCAAAAACAGGATCCGGTAGTGATCGCCGCCAAAAACCACTTCCGCCA
>Ga0187885_10000554_pt1 | contig 44743 bp, 49 predicted proteins | sample June2016WEW_20_1_3_FD_132970 | JGI IMG/M metagenome (GOLD analysis project Ga0187885, IMG submission 132970) | Peatland microbial communities from SPRUCE experiment site at the Marcell Experimental Forest, Minnesota, USA - June2016WEW_20_100 | ecosystem: Environmental > Terrestrial > Soil >...
CAGGTAGCCGCCCACTCTGTCGGGCAGCTTGAAATTGTCCGGGACCGAGGTCAGGCCGCGGAGATCCAGGTAGCCGCCCACTCTGTCGGGCAGCTTGAAATTGTCCGGGACCGAGGTCAGGCCATCCAAGTTTATATTTTTTAATTTGAGGATTTGATCAATGCAAAACTTCAAACACGCCTTTCTGTTTGGATATTTGGCAAGAATGGCCGATTTTAGTACATTGGGATTTTCTCCAGGCGCTGCGCGTACGGAAAGTGAACGGCCTTCATCATCGGAAGTCCACTCCCACTCCCGGTATTGTTCTGGTTTTAGACCAGAGCCGTTGACCGTGATTTCATGATGCAGTAAGTTGGTGCACAGAATTCGCGGATAATTTTCGATGGTAACAATGCCCGATAAAAAATTACACATTGTTTTAACTCCTGATAGGATTGCCCAGCGCGTTGACTATCGGCCTTGCTTGGCGTAAAAGAGCATTGAAATATTCGAACGCCCGCTCGCTCGGGCATTTGTCGTAATACTCCGAGCATATATTGGCCAGCGTGTTCTTCAAGTAACCGGGTGGATTCGTCGAGGAAAACCTTTTTGTCGCCCTAATCGCCTTGTCGAGCCATTTATCTTCGAAGATCGTCTGAGACAGCAGTACGACTTGCATGATCAATTCGCGCGTTTCCTCGTCTAATGGATTTTGCCGGTGGGGAAATAATTCGTTCGTCACTTCCTGGCAGCGCCGGAGAAACTTCACGCGCGCAGCCTTAGTACTCAAGAATGATTTGTCGACGACGTCGTCAGACAGACAGACACAAGAAGAGGAAGTTATTTCCTTATGGGGATGCTCTGGGAGAGCAGGGGGATGCTCTGTGGAAGCATGGGGGTGCTCTGGGAGAGCAGGGGGATGCTCTGTGGAAGCACCCGATCTCTCGTAATGTAATGATGATTCGTGTGATTGATTTATGTGACTGTGTGACTGAATGTGACTTGCCGGACGCGGCCGGATAATGTGACTGACACCTATCCAATCGATCTGATAAGCATTCGCTTTTTGGCCGCCGCTCGTGTAGCGATTTTCGGCAATTGTGATCAGTCCGGCGTGCTTTGCCAGACCTACGGTGCTGCGCGCCTTAGCCGTCGAGCAGCACAAGCCCCAGGGAGCCAGGCTAAGATCCCTATAACTTTTTAAAAGTTCTCCGGATGTGCCTCCGTGTGTTACGTTGAAAACCCATTGAATGAAAATCGATAATTCCGCATCGCAGCCGATTTTTAAAAGGGCCAATCCAAGCTGGTTTTTCCGCTCGTTAAAAGATGCCTCGGCCAGGGCAAAGGGCAATTCGTTTTGTTGCGGATTCTTTCCCAAAACCATCCATGCAGATCCTTTTAAAATGCTCTCTCCATCCCTAATTCAGGGAAACCGATTCGATGATGTTTTTCTTTTGCGCCCGGGCGCCGGCCAGGAAGCTCTTGCCGATGACTTCATTTTGAATCGCGGGGTCCAGCGATTTTTGCATGATCTCCAAACCCTCGTCGGACAGCATATAATCCGCGACCGATTTGACCATCAGGTTTTCCTGCGTCGGCAGGGGAAATTTTAAAGTCATGATTCGCTCTTTTCGTATAAAAAAATGTGGCCGGTTCGTTCTTCATGAACCGCAGCCGGCCTGTGAAGGCCGCGCCGCTCTCCTAATCGCGCGGCCTGTTGCAAATAATCAAGATTCCTGCGCAGGTGGTGGATCGGCTACTACATCGACCGCAGCCGGCGGATCGGTTAATACATCGACAGGCTCGACCGTCAGCATGCCGATGCTGCTGCGGTAAGAGTTTCCGGTATTGTTGTGTCCGTGTCCCTTGACCAATATCCCATTCCCGGCATTATTGCCAGGGTTTGGATCGTCGCAAACTTCAACGATCGCTTTTTTCACGCCGTCCGGGACCTCATTGCCGGCCTTTTGGACAGCGGCTTTGACGGCTGAACGGGTTCCGACTAAATTTAAACTCCAAGACATTTTTACCTCCTTATTAAAAGGCCCTCGCGCCCGGCTCCATGCCGGGCGTTATGCGAGGACAACGCTCGATACCAAAGCGCCGAGGCGGACTCGAACCACCTCCTTCCGCCAGGGCCAGCGGACATGCAGCCGTTACAACTTCGGCGCGGGCCGCGGCGGCCTCGATTTGCGTAATCTTCTCCATTAACCCGCCGCGGTTGTTCAGTGCTATCATCAATTCAACAAACCCAGGTCTCCTTTCTTGTAAAAGGTATAATTAAATTTCGCGACCCCGGCCGGCAGCCGGGTAAGATCGCACCTGGCGTGGATACAATGGATACAAATGCCTGTCTCTCCAGGCTGTCACGCTCAGTTGTTTCAACGACATTCTCGAGGAACCATCGAAACGGACGGCGTTCTCCAGCTTCGATTTACCGAAGCCGCGTACCACCTCATGTGGATCCTTAAAATTCAAAAATCCGAGGGCCTGGGAGCTACGCCAGGCGGTGAATGACACCGGCAGCGAACGGCCGCAGCCGCAGGACTAATCCACGCTCCCCTTCCGGCCCCCGGTTCCATGGCGTAAAAAACGCCCGGGCCATACCTGCGGGGCTCATCCCCGGCACGGGCGTCCCGGTTCCGTAGCGCGACAAACAAAAGATTACAAATTGTCAATTGCAAATTGCAAATTGCAAATTTTAAAATCCCGAACCCTGAACCCTGAACCTTGACCACTAAAACAAGGTCAGTTGCCTTTCGGACTCGATCACCCGCGGCTGCGGCAAAAGATCCAGATATGGAATCACGATCTCCGGATCGGTGTAAGAATCCCGGGTCACGTTCACCGAACGGTGCATTGCCACAATCGAGGCTACCATGGGATTTTCTCTGGTAAGCGTGGTAATTGTTGCTCGCCGCAAGCCATGCGGTCCGAAATGGCGTTCTTTTGGAATAGGCGTTTTCGCCAAAATTTTCCGCCTGCAACTTTGAAACCAACCCTGAGACTTTGGCCAACCGGCAAAAGGAAACAATCGTTTTTCGCCAGGTCGATGCAGAATTTCGATTGCCTCCCGGGCGAACCGGTTGAGATAACACATTTCGTAAATTTTGTGGCCTTTCAATATCGACGCTGGAATTGTTATCCAGTCTTTTTTGTTCTGATCGACCATCTCCCATTCCAATTGCATCACGCAATCGATTCTTAATGCCGTGTTGTAAATAAAAATTGTGATGGATTTGTGAAATAAGCCTGCGTTTAAACTGTGAAGATTGGACGTGGGTTTTGCAAATCGGCAACTGCTCAGATAGATCCCGATTTCTTCCAGCGTGGGAATTACTCTCACTGGATTTTGCACCCGGTCCGGCCGTTCCAGATAGGGCACGTCCACGATCAGTTGGGCCGCGGAGCGGTTGCGCCTGGATTTCGGCCCGGCATAGTCCAGCATTTTTTGGCCGTGCGTGCACAGCTTGCGGACCGTATTGGGCGATAGATAGGGCTTTCCCTGTCCAGGCCGATCCTGGAGGCGTTGTACAAAATCCCTTACCGTCTCCTGGTCGATCAGGCAGAGCGCCGGATTCGAGGTCAAGAGTTCCCAGAGCTTTATGAACTGGAAATAGAGCTTTATCGTCCCCGGCCGGCGCCGTCGGAGTTGCAGGTAATTCGGCAGAAAGAAAAATTCCAAAAACTGCCGCATGGACCAATGCACCGTGGGCCGCAAGTCCGGCGGCTTTTCGTCTTGATGATCCTCGGCCTGGCTGGTATCGACAATAAACGACTCCTGGGATAAAAGGGACATTTTTGAAAAACTCCTCGAAACAAACGATCCCTCGACTTCGTAGCGGACCCGCCTCTTCGAGCATTTCAGATCCGACAAGAAAAGCCCCTCTCAGGGCAAACATAGGTTGCGGATTTGGAGCATCTTGCCGGCAATCACTGTATTTAAGCCCATTCCGCGGGCTTTTTATGATGTTTTTCATGAATGTATTTTTCGTTTTTTAGTTTTAACGGCGGTCCGCTGCGGGAAAAATTTGTTGTGCAGGCGCACGGCTTTTAAAATCAGGTCGGCGTCTTCGATGAAAAAGCACTCACCTACTAGATTGCCCTTATTGTCGATCAGGTCGCAGACCGTTATCGGCGGCGAAGACTGCTCGAGTCGGCGGATGTTCGATTTTTTCCAGGGCCATGTTGTGTGCAAAGACTCCGGGAATGGCTGGGGCATGGAAAATCGCATGGATCAATCCTCGCTTTTTTCAAAAGCTTCGATGCAGCGATCAAGCTCGGCAAAATCTCTTTCCCTGGCCGATGCCCAATAACGCTTAATTTGTTCTTCCAATAATCCGCTCAGGACACGGGCCGATTCCAGTTCCAGATCGAGCCCAAAGATCGTGCCGTGGGAGAGCGTAAATGCCACGCGGATGCTGCGCTTTTCAAGATCCACGGGCATGACGTGCCGCAGGCGCACGGGGCGGTAGGATTTTGGCGAAAGAACTTCCGTGTTGACGTCCATGCTTAATTTTCCTCTTGAAAATGACAAGCGAATTCGCCGCTTGTGTCCTTTGGATCGCCGAGCTGCTCGTCGATGGCGGTCAGGGCGTCCAAATAGCCTCGATGGTATTCCTCATTGCCGACAATATGCTTGGCGAATAAGTATCCCAGCCTGAAGCCGAAGCCGACCAAAGCAATAAGGGCGACGTTGATAATAAAAAAATCATCCATTGCAGTATTAGCAGACGCGCAACCAGCAGCGCAAAGGGAGGGGCAGTCCAAGAACACTGCCGGTTGGCGCCGTCTGCCGTTAATGGGACTCGGGTTTGGCCGGTTGTCCTGAGCTTTTACTTGGTCAGGTCCGGTGGCTTTCGCTCAACCGCGGCCCCCAAGCCCGCAAGACGCGGGTTAAAGAGGTTTGGTAGAGTAAAAGCTTTTTACAACGATGGGGTCAAATTTACGCGCCCAGAAAAGCGCGTCAATAGGGGTTGGAAAAATTTTTCAAAAAAACGGCCGGACAAGAGAGTTATCGGGCGTAAAAAGCTTTCGGCCCCCGGCACCACCCGGGTTGCCTTTAGTTTGGCCCCGACGAGCCTCACGGCGCGTCGATTCTCCTGTCCGGCCGATGCCGCTTGCTCAGTGCAGCGGACTATGAATCCGCTGCACTACCTCCGTTTTTACCGGGAAAAACGAAGCTAGCATTTGTAGCGGCGGAAGGACTCGGACCTTCGACACGCGGATTATGATTCCTCGCCTCACCCACCGGCCGGCTGGCAAAATTATACTATACGACCATTCAGATTTGTGGTTTTCCACAAACCATTTTAAGGGGGGGCGAAATACGCCAAGATTTATTTTCCCGGGATGATTGCTGAGTACGGTTCCGGCATTTAGGATGACGTGGGAAGGTGATAATTATGCACAATGGGAAACGACGCGAAGAAGATATTTGGCCTGGAGCGTTCGATCTCATACCTCCTGTTGACGCGACGACTGAAAGCGTCGATGAAATTATCACTCCACCATCCCGCACATCGAAATCCGAGCGAGTTCAGGTCATTGAGTTGACCAGCAAGAAGTGGAAGGCTAAACAGGCAATCGGCTTTGTGGCAAGCGGGCTGTCCTTTTTTGCATTCACGATTACCAGTGTACTCGCAGCTTCGTGTGAATCAAGGTTTGGGGGAGTAATTGCCGGTTTGTTACTGGTTTTTTTCTTTGTGCCTGCACTTTGTTATTACATTTATGCCCGAATTGGCGCTTGGTGGGAACATGGATGAACGCATTTCCAGTTAAGCGGGCGGAGTGGGCGGCGCGGGCTGGGCGCAATTTGAAATAGCGGCTAAATGCTGGGTGAACTGCGGGCAGGCGACGATGTCCGGGACGCCGGGGGTGATGGTTGACAGACCGATGACGATCTTGGCCATCTTGATGCCGGCCTGGCTGTTGCAGTCCGGGCAAAAGGTTTTACAGTTCAGGCCGGTAAACGACGGGCAGGAGTCGCAGATCGCCAGGCGGCGGAGGGCTTCGGCCTCGCCCACCGTCTTTTTAGGATCTTCAGAGGCCTCATCAACGTTCAGGAGTGAATCGATCGTTTTCAGCAGCACCGCCCGGCGTTTGGCCTTTTCCTCGGTGCGAATGATGGGCGTTTTAGGCGCAGGCCTGGCCGGCGTGCAAGGTTTCTTGGGCAGATTCGGCCCAAAGGGCCGGTTTAGCTTGAACCCGCAAACCGAGCATCGTGTTTTAGCGCCGTCGGGCTGCCATTGACAATAAGCCATCATCGATCCTTTTTCGGCCTGCCCACGCGCCGCTTTATTTTGCGGAATTTTTTCAACTCCGATTCCTCGATGAAAAAGTCCCGGCCGACTTTTTGCCCCAGGCGGCCCGATCGGCAAAACTGCTGGACGCGGCGAATCGAGACGCCGAGTTTAGCGGCAACTTCATTCGTGAGCATTTTTTCATTCCTAAAAAGTTGCCTCTCCAGGCCGTGTATCCGAGCGGCTGACTAAGCCGCGCCGAGAGAGGCAGGAGTCGCATGTTTCTTAATCATCTTCTTCGTTACAAACCAAATCGCCGACTCGCTCGGCGTGTGAAATTTCTTCTCGCAGTTTTGCCGCTTCTTCAGGATCGATTAATTCGATTGCGATAATCACGGCTGGCGCATGACTTTCGGCCAAGCTTACTTCCAGCCATCGTTTCGGCGCTTGACATTTTAACGAGACACCTTCAAGCGTCGCAGCGTCGTCGAATTGCAACCAGACTTTGGTTTTTTGAACTTTATCGCCCTTGCGAATCTCGGCGGATTTTCCGAAATAAAATCGAGTTGCTTCATCAGTCGGACCCCACCAGGTACCTGCGAATCCTGCCGCGGCTAATCGCTCGGAAAGTTGCTCTTGTAATTTGGTTGTTATAAAGGTCTTCATTTTTTTCTCCCGGCCCGGTCAGGGGCCAAATGCTTTGGTTATCAATTTTTAGCTCCAAAAGGCTGCCGCCCGGATGCAAAGATTAAAGTGTATCCAATCCTTGCAGAGCCGAGCGGCAGGAGAACTACTTTAATCATCATCCGGGTAATCGTGGGATTCGCGCTCGGCCGGTGTGCGGCTGCGATCTAGCCGGCACTCCTCACACTCGCATTTGATTTAAATTCGTTACTCCTTAGCCATTTTTCCGAAATTGCCCACATGAGGTAATGGGGATCAATGCCCAAATGGATCAGCGGGCCACTTTCGCAGGTGCAATCTTTCATGCCGCAGAAATGATCGGCAATTCGTTTAGCCTGGCCAGGTGAGATCGGGATTATTTTATCCGAATTTTCGCCGGCACAAATCTGTGCATCATCCACGATTAAATCAATCGGGCCGGCGTTGTGAAAATTCCTTCTGCCCGATTCCATCTTAATTGTGATTTTACGTTTCATTTTCATTCTCCTTTGCCTGCCCCTGAATCTCCGGGGCCGAGTTGGCGGATCACTCGTCCGCCGTATCAATCTATATATATTATACGTCTAGGCGAATAGATTGCAAGAGAAAAATCGTAATTATTTCCAAATTAACCACATAGAGGGGGTAATGGTAAGATGGGTAAAATAGCCATTATTCGCCGCTCCCTACAAAGCCAGATATTGTGGCTTGAACATTTCGCCAATTCACCGCAACCGTAGTATCAAACTGGGAATTGTAATATGATGGGTGGGGAAGTAGTTTGATAATCAGGAGGGTAAAATCATGCGCTTAAAAAAGGAAGCCAAAAAGCCGCAAAAAGATTTAGTTCGTGTCGAACTCGGCGCAATTTGAAATAGCCACTAAATGCCTGGTGAATTTCGGGCATGGCGTAATATCAGATACGCCGGGGGTAATGGTCGATAGGCCGAGGACGATCTTGGCCATCTTGATGCCGGCCTGGCTGTTGCAGTCCGGGCAAAGAGTTTTACAGTTCAGGCCTGTAAACGAAGGGCAGGCGTCGCAGATCGCAAGGCGGCGCATCGATTCGGCTTCGCCCACGGTCTTTTTTGGATCTTCAACGGTCTTTTTTGGATCTTCAGAGGACTCGGTAACGGCCAACAGGCTTTCAATTGTTTTCAAGAGCACCACTCGGCGCTTGGCCTTTTCCTCGGCCGGAATCGCCTCATTGCGGATTACGGGCGTTTTTGGCGGAGGACTCGGCATGGTGCAAGGTTTCTTGGGCAGATTCGGCCCAAAGGGACGCTCCAAGGGAAACCCGCAGATCGAGCATCGTGTTTTAGCGCCGTCGGGTTGCCATTGACAATAAGCCATTATTTTTTTACCTACTAAGTAAAACTTTTTTCTTAGGGGTATGATAAAAACTTTTTACCTGCTTGGTAAATAATTTTCATTATTCGCCGCTCCCTATAAAACCTGCTATTGTGGCTTGAACATTTCGCCAATTCACAGCTACCGTAGTGTCGATTGTGGACGGATCCCAAGCCATGGTTATAGGATTGTCTCCAGACCCAGCCTCGTAACCACCCAATAAATACTCGCCTACGCAAGGTCCGATTGTATGAACCGTGCCGGTCGGCACCCAGGGATTATTTACCCAACAATAAATCATAGGGCCGATAAATTCGATCTTGCCTCCATACGATTCGGATGGTGTATTTATCATGTCGGTGGCATAGGAATAATCGCAGAGTGTGACTTTGATGCCATAAACTGTCCCCGATGTATTGATCGGGTCGCCAAATGTTAGTTCAATCGGCTCATCAAAAATGAGTTTATAAACCGTCGCGCTCCAAGTCGATTCCAAGAGGTCTTTCTCGCAAAGGAAAGAACCGCTAAAACCATCACCGGCAAAAGACACCTCCACAAAATGATCCTCAGCGCCCTCGCTGCAAGAGTACGTTTTGGGATAAGCAGCGTCAATGATCGCGCACAACCAAACACTCTCGCCGCCGGTGGGCGGGTCTTGGGCGTTCTCGCTTTGCACGCGGATTGTAGCGTTGCCGTAATCGTCGGGATAATCGGCTTGGTCTGTAGTTGAAATTAGATCGGCGTTTGTAAATGTCACGTCGATGTCCGTCCCGATGTACGTCATGCTGCGCTGGTGCCAATTCGTATCGGTATAAGGCGCGGATTCCTGATAGGGTTGTGGTATCTGGTTTGATGCGACAACTTTTTTCCATGTCGCCCCGCCCGCCGCCGTGATTGCAACCGATAAAGTCACATTGAAAAGATGCGTACTGGCAATGGGATCAAGACCGTCACGATCAACCATTACCGGATCGGCCCCCAGCGAAACCTCAGCCCCATAAAAACGCGCTCCCGTACCGCTGCCGCTGATGTCGCCGTTCATAAGTACGCATCCGCCGGCAGAGTCGCTTAAATTATGAAGATACGCTTCGATATCATGCCAAGTGCCGTCCCAGCAATTGGGATACCTGAAAGATTTTTTCCAACCGCCTGGGCCGATGCTGCCGAGGATCGTATTGCCGTTGCGACTACTGCGCGGATCGTAACCAGGCGAGACGCTTTGACAAGTGCTTCCCCGGACCACGCCGGAGATCGTGATCTTTATGCAACTGGACGTTATGCCACGAAAGACAAATTCCGAATATGGATTTGCCCCACCGCAACCCGGACTGACTTCTGTAATGGTTCCATAATCAGGAAATGAAGTCCAACTCCAATCGCGCGGGACGTTTTTATTCGCCACTTCGATGTGGCTCAAAACCTCCACGTCGCTGCTGATCGAGAGCGGGACGCCCTGCGTGGGAACGCCGACGACAAAAGGAGTTGTAAGGTCTTGGGCATTGTGACGAACGCGAACAACTATAGCGTCATCGCCCGGCTCGCGCCATTGGCTGAAATCAATCTTCTCCGGTGAACAAGGCGGACTATCAGTCCAGATATTTTGGAGATTAAAGTCGTAAGGATAGTTGACCTTATAGTCGATCTTGCCGTAATTAAGAGAATGCTCATCATTGTTGATAAAATACTGCTGGTCGGTTCCGAAAGTATAATAAGCCCCGGGTATGCCGAGGCCCAGGGTGATCGTACCGGATGCGCTTGGGCTGGCGGTGTTCAACCAAAAAGAACCGGATAAAAGGCAATCGTAATTGCCTGGCGCCTCGATTGTGCCGATCGACTTGCGAAGCCGCGGTACGCCCGTCCAGCGATAATCGTAAAGCATGGGATAATAATTCGGGGCATCATCCGGGTTTAAGTCCGACGTGAACCAGGGATAATAACCGGCCGTGGCGATGCAGGGATATTGAGCTTGATCTCCCGCGCCCGTAACGCCAAACCAGGGATTAGCCCACGCAAAGTATGGAATATAGGCCGCATAAAACGAGGCTTCGCTTGTCGGGTCAAGGTCTTTGCGGATTACGGTAGTTTGCAAAACATCAAAGCCGCCGAGCGTTTCGCCGCCGACCGTGTAGGTCGGGACTGAAATCCGATTAAGGTTTGTCTCGATCTCGGGGAACCAATAAAAGGGCGTCCATTTTCCAAGCATCACCTTGAGTGTATCGCTGCCGGCGGCGGGGAACGGCGAGCCATATCCTGCCTGGGTTTGAAATAGGGCGATAATGTTTGATGATGATAGATCGTCGCCCATCAAGCCGGTGCGGGCTCCCATGTTTGAAATGCCACTCTCCGTTTCCTTCCACCAAACAAGACTCAACAATGTAACGTTCAGGCCGCGATGCACTTTGTAATAATCCCAGGTCATCCACTGGGCGACCTCGTCCCACGGGCTTTGATTCGCGTTCTTGTTTGTTCCCACGTCCGGATCGAATCGGGCGTTGCCGATTTGGGTGTGATCTACGGTCGGGCCACCGGTATTGGTGGCGAAGACTTGCGACATGTTCGCGGCCGGCGTGGTGATCGTATACGAAGTTCCCGGCGTACCGGTCACGATAGAGTTGGCCGTTTCGGAAGACAATCCGCGAATCGCGGCCTGCAGGTCGGCCAGGGATACGTTGTAATGCAGCCATCCCGTATCGGCGGGGCCGTAGAATAAATCGAAATCATCGGTCGAGCCGATGGTGATGGTTTGAATATCTGCCTGCGGCGGGGACCAGACTCCCTGGGCCCAGTCAATCGGCCAGAGTTTATTGGTGTCGTCCTTCTGCCATGTAAAACCGCCGATCGCGCTTAGGTCGGCATGGGCGGTTTTCGTGACAAGATCTTGCGGTGCGTATCCGTTTCCAAGATGCACCAAAAAGCCGTCGGCGGATATGTCCAAAACTTCGATGGCGGCCACTGTCCAAGAACCGCCGGCGTTGTAATTGCCGTCCGGGTCGGTGATGACGATCTTATCGCCGACCTGGACCATGTTGGGCTTGGTTGTAAGTATCCAAATATCCTTGACCAGGTCGTCGGTTACGTTTGTGAATCCGGCCACAACCACGCCGAATTCGGTCTCGGTGTGGTTGCACAAGACCTTTAGACACCTCATGTTGCCATCGGTGTAATATGGATTGCCATCGGAGCGGGCCGATTCGTCCCAGGTAAGGCCGATCCCGCTTCCAAGGGTTCCGTCGTAAGCCGGATTGTCCGCGCCTGTATCATCGACCTCGCCCAGATTCGCGGGGATCGAGCGGTAATGCCGCTTGGGCTGGAAGGGAATGCCCTTTGGATAAGTTGGGTCGGAATAAGTAACCGGGCCGAGTGTGAACCCGGAGCTGCCGACCTGGACGTGGTTGATCGTAAAGGCGCCGTCGGTGCTGTTTTCGACCCAATAGGCGAATGGGAGCGTTGTATTGGGAACCGTGATTGTAAAGACATTGCCGGTTCGGGTTACGGTAGTATTAGCAAAATCGCTGCCGTAAGTAGCGCGGATCGTGGCTTGTAAATCGGCCGCCGTCGTGTCTTTATCCAGGGAAGCCGTGCCCCAGGTCTCCATCCCATAGCGCAGGACCCAGTTGCCTGCAGTCACGCCGTTCATGGCGATGGTCTGTATATCGTCCTGAGCGGGGAAATTATAGGTGGGCGTGGTGTGAGACATTTTTACGTCTCCTGCGTCTGGCAGTCGCCACCGATAACAGAGGCTGAACCATGTGGAACAAGTACAACCTGGCCGATCTCATAATGCCCGGAGCGCTTTGTAAAATCTTGCAGAATCACCGGAGATCCGGTCGGTTGGGCGTCATCGCCTAAAAGAACCCCGTAGGCCCAGCCCTTGGCATGAAGCTGCTGGAGGAGAACGTAAGAGTCTATGCCGGCGCCGCCGCCGGAGGCCTGCGGGATGGGATAGTTGCGGTTGAAATTCGGGCCGCGAAGATGGCGACGGTCGTACTCTTCGACAACGTCCTGGATGCCGCGGCCCATGGCCTGGCTGATGCTGGTGTAATCGGGCATTTTTGTTGAACCTCCTACGTCTGCTCTTGCCAGGGCGGGATGAGGTTCAGAGGGGCATAGGCCGTTTTGTTGACCGTGCGGAATTTGAGATAACAAAACGAAGGGATCGACACGCCCAAAGAATCTATAATCGAACCGTCCGGCTTAAGCCACAGGCGATAACCTTGCATGTCCAGCGGCGCAGGCTGTCCGGTATATACGCCGTCATCGTTGATGGGCTTTACAATCGTTTGGCCGGGGTGATCCGGATCGTCCTGCAGGCTTTTCGGGCCGGCGTTTAAAACCGGGCAGGGGTCCCAGCCGCCGATGACCTCGCCGTGATCCAAAACCACTTTGGGATTCACCAATATGCGATAGGTGTAAATGAACCAGTATGCGCCCTTCTCGTAGATTTCCTCGGCGTCGATGTCGTCGATCAGGGCCGTGCTAGGCTCGGCATCGTACCAGGTGTCAGTGTTGGTGGCGTTGAGGAACTGCCTGTCGAACTGGCGGTCGCATTGGGCCTGCCAGCGGGTGATGGTGATCTCATCCATCCAGATCGGGATGTTGGGGGCCGGGAGAAAGGGCGACCCGGCGGTGTCGAAAAAGGGCTTTCCGTCCAGGTCGTAAAATCGCTGCATCGGCGATTTCACGAATTTGTGGCGCCAGCGCGGGCGGCGCTGATCGAGTTGCTTTTGCATCTCGGTGGGATTCTCACCGCCGTGGACGGTGTTCCACTCGCAGGTCGCTTCCCAGAGATATGGATTTTCCTTGTTCTGAACGGGGGTAACTTTGACACAGGTCGACAAGGCACAATCCGGATGCGGGGAACCGTAGACCGGCAAGAGCCCGGATGCCAAAATGGCGATGCGGTTTTCCAGTGGCGTATCGGACTTGAGCGTGTAAACCGTGCGAAAGGATATCTCTCCGTGCGGGCCGGTGGACGCCTCATAACCCGTTTTTCGTCGAGACCAAAGAATGGCCATGATTATCTCTTTTCCAAACGGTTGCCGATTGGCTGCTGCCTGGTGTTTTTTTCGATTTGATCCAGCTTGGCATTGGCGTCCTGAGCGATTTTAACCTTTGGATCGGCCAGCATGCTGTTGACGATCAGGGCGTGGGCCTCCATCGAACCGGCTTGCATAGCCCCCACGGGATGGACTTCGTGAAAATCATCTTTTTCAATTTCTTTAATCGTCTTGCTGCGGAGTTCTTTTCGCCGCTTGTTGAATTCGCCCTGCTCGATCAAGCCGGCGTCGAGCGCCTCGCGAAGATCCTTTAGCGAACGGCCGTAATCGCCCAGCGGATCGGAGATGCCCAATCTCTGCCGCTCCTTGAGCCGGTCGCGATCCTGGGCATTCATGGCTTCTTCAGTGGTCAAAGCGCCGCTCTCGGCCATATTTTGCAGCGTGGCCCGGCGAATTCTGAACCGCTCGATGTCGGATTTGGCTTCTTCCTTGAGCTGCTTGGCGTCCAGGCCGGCCGCTTCCCGGTAATAATCCTGCTGGGCCTTCATCCGCATGGCCTGGTAGGTCTGCTCGTCCTGCATGCGGCCGTGGTGATATTCGTGCCATGTTTCCGCGTCGCCCATGGCCTGCCGATATTTATCCTCCGGACTCATCAGGGATGCGGCCGCGGAATTGGCGCGGGTCAACTGGCCGAGTTCAGTTCTGTGTTGCCGGAATAACCGCAGGTTCGCGGCAATGTCATCGCCGCCCATGCCCGATTCATATAGCTTTTGCAGATATTCGGATTCGCCCTTGGAATCCGGTTTTTGCGCGGCAGTCAACTCCTTGAATAATCCGCCGGCCATGGACTCCGCCTCTTTGGCGGCTTTTGCCTTATAGATTTTCAAACTCAAGTCGTCCCAGGCTTTTATTTGAAAATCCGTGGGTTTGAATTTTTCGATCCATTCCTGGCGGGAAAGCTGTTCTGAAGTGCCTTGCAGGCCGGCCAATTCGCGGTGCAATCCGCCCAGCCCCTGTTGAGCCTCTTGGATCTGCGTGGTCCGCATGGCCATGCCACGTTCCCATAACTTATTTTGTTCGTCGGATCTAGCGCTCTCGGCTATTTTGGAGACATCCGTATTCCCGAAAAAATCAACCACAGCACCAAAAGTTCCAGCCGCAAGTCCTTTACCAAATTCTTTGGCCCCTTCCCATCCATGCATCGCTGTCAGGGCTCCGCCTTCCGTAGAGCGCGAATACTCCGGCAATCCCTTGCGTTTGACGTATTGATCGTAAGTCTGACCCAGGGAATTGGCCTTTTCACGGGTTTCCGTGATTTTACGGCCCAGCGAGGCGGCGGCCATTTGCGATATCAATAGTCCGGCTGTAAAAAGGCCAAGACCCTTTGTCGCCATGGACATGTCCTCGATGGCCACGCCCATGGAAGATAGCGGGCGAAGCGGACCGCGGCCCAGGGCTGCAGTTCCCACTCCCCGTAACGAACCAAAAAAACTGGGCGATCTGAGCTCCGCCTCGGCGCCGGCCAGCGATCTGATTACGGTTTGCTTGCTCGCGCCGATCGCGGCGGCCGTCTCGGCGGCTTCGCGGGTAAGTTCAACCCGCATGGAATTGCCCCAGGGGAGCATTTCTTTAAAACGCATCGAATTGCTTAGGCCCTGGTCTTTGCCGGCTGCGCCGGCGAGCATCAGATCCTGGGGGCTGAAGAGCGAATGATCCTTGTTAAGATCGACCATGGCCATTTTCCAGGCCCGGGTCTCGGCCAAAGACCGCTCCATGACCTGCTTTTGGGCGTCAAAGCTCCGCTGGAATTTTTTGAACTCGTCCTGGAAAGAACCGAAACCCTCGCGCCCGGCCTCGCGCATGTCGGCCTTGAACCGGGCGGCGTTGGCCAGGATGTCGATGCGGATCTGGGAGGCGACTGAGGGCATTTTAATATTCTAATATTCAGGGTTCAGGGTTCAGATAAGGCCAAAAAAAGTATTCAGGGTTCAGGATTTTGTTTCTTGTCGGCGGCGGCCATGCGATCGCAGATCGCCTGCCAGGCGGCCTTCATGTCCGATTGACGCTGCGGCTTGGGTTTTTCCTTTTTCAAAAACGGCATGTATTCGACGGGCGGCCGGGGCTTGCCGCCGTGCGCGGCCGCGTTGTGCATGATGGCCGTGCCCGCGGCGAAATCGGCCCGCTCCTCGGCCCAGGGTTCCAGGTCGTACAAAACCCGCCACTCTTCGAATAGTTCAGGCGGGACCTCTTCTAAGAGCCGGTCGACGTCGAGTCCAAAACCTGTGTTGACTGTTCGGCACAGGAGGAAGGCGAACCACCGCCTCCCGTGCTCGGCGAGTTTTTTCTCCAACTCGTCCGGTTCTCTTCGGTCAGGCCGTTATGGAAGCGGCCGGCCCAATACAGACGCTCCACCATCGGCGTCAAGAGCTCGCAGGTCGTGAGCCAAAGGATGTCCTCATCCTGGAAGATCCGCGAGCCGTCGGCGTCTGAGGCCGCCAGGACCGCGAATCTGGCGCGCTCGTCGAAATCCTCCTCATCCGCGCCTTCCAGCCAGAAATTGGCAAAGGCCCGGGGCGAGACGCGGCGGACGAAGATCTGGCCGTCCCATTGGGGCAGTTCGGGCGTCGGCACTGCCAGCACCGGAGGCTTGGTGTTTTGGGTAAAAGAGCGAATTTCGTCGCGAAGTCCCATTGGTTTTATATGGCGGGCAAAATCGCCCGCCCTCCTGTTTTCAAAATGGATGGTTTTGGTTGATTTGGTTGATTAGGATGCGTCTTCGTCGATTTCCAGTTCGCAAAAAACTCCGGTGGCCAGCGTTCCGGTCCCGATCGTGGCCGTGATGACCACCTCCAGCCAATCGCCGGCCGCCAGGGTAGTACTGGATATGGTACCGGCGACGGCGATCCGGGCCGTGTTGGCGTTGTTAAGCGTGATCACGGCCGATAGGATGCTCGTGCCGTTCTTCTTCAAGTCCAAGGTGACAGTCGCATTGCCGGCGCAGACGGTGATCGATCCGGCCTTGAAGGCCTTCACCGTGCCGGTCGTACCGATGACGACGTGCAAAGTCTTGGTTTCGGAAGCGGCCGCGGAAAGGGGCTGGCTGTAAGATTTGCGGTGCTTGTGCTCCATCTTGTTCGTTTGTAATCCGGCATCGGCGGCAACGTGCGCATCTTTGATGCAATTCGGGCTGGGGTACATGTTGGAGAACCTGGCAGCGCCGCGAAAAAACACGTCTTCGGAAATATCCATAAATCACCGTTTTGATATATTTGTCAAACCCAGAATTTGTAATGCGAGCCGCCGCAGCGGGCCGGCGGTTCGCCGATATTTCAATTTAAAAAACGGCCGTTTTAGGAGGCGTCGGGTACTGTGGGCCGCAGCTCGGCCGTGCTGGTGATGGGGGCGTCCCAATCGCCGGTGCATTCCACCGGGCCGACCTGCCATGTGCCCGGGCAGGAAGAGCTCGAGCCGTCCGCCCAGACGATCGCCGCCACGCCCTTGGCTTTTGGGCTGAGCGACGTTCCGCCCTTGAATTTCAGGCGGACTTCGAGCTCGGTCTGGCCCTGCTCGAACAATTTGTTCAGGTCTTCGGGATAGGAGACATCGACCCAGGCCCCGCCTGCGCGGTAGGAAATTCCCACCAACTGCCCCACGGGCGTGCCGGAAAAGGTGAAGGTCGAGCCGTTGAACATTCGCGTCTTTGGAGTTGACATGTTTATTGCCTTTCAAAATTTGATCAGTTGTTTGGCCTCGGCGATGATTCCCTCCTCGCCGCGGAGCGTGATGAAGTCGGCTATTTTTTGCTTGTTTGATTCGTAGGTCCGCTCGATGAAGGGATTGGGCGCGGCCGCGGCCACGCTGCGGCCGAAGAATTTGTCGCTTGCCGCTGAATACAGGACTTTGCTGGCCGGATTTCTCTCGGCGTCCGGTTCAATAAATCTGCCTCTAAGACCGCGCTCGGGACCCAAATTGCCGTAATAAGATCCAGGGCGCGCTCCGGCAATAGATTCTTTTCTCCCGTGTTCCACCAGGCGCAGGTATTTGGCAGGGTCGCGTGCTGGGATATCGATATTTGCCTCTGTAAACGCTTTGCTGCGGAATCGGAGTCCGCCGCGGCGGTTGACGGTCACTGCGCGGCGGAACCCGCGCCGCACGCCGGTTGTGATGAAGAGTTTTACGCCGTAATTTTTCAATTGCGTGTGGCCGAGCGAGGTTTGCAAGAGCCCGGACTCGCTGGGGGCTTCGCCTTTTTCGGCCTGGGCGATCATGTCTGAGGCCTCGATCATCAGCGGTTTTATGACCCGATCCTGCGCGGCATGGGGCAGATCCTCGAATGCGCGGATCAGTTTTTCGTCGTTGCTGATGGTGAAGGTGATTTCCATGTCTTCGCTCTAAAGCACGGCCCGCCAATGGGTGCTGATTTCAGTGCGGAACAAGCCGTCGTCGTGGTAGGCCTGGATGTCGCGGGCCGGCTTGCGGTCGGTCTTGAAGCACACCGCCCCGTTGTCGTCGTCCAAGGCCAGAACCGCCTGGCGGCAAAAGGCCGTTATCTCGGCCACCAGTCCGGATAGCTGCCGGCAGGCTGTTAGCCGGGCGGGGCCGGTGTCGTTTACTCCCAGTTTTCGCTGGAATACGACGGCCAAAATCCATTCGCCCAACGTCGCCGAGTGTTTGTCGGTCTCCAATAGTTCCGACATATCCACGATCCAGATCAGCGGCTTGTCCAGGTCGGGCTCCGTCAGGGCGGCGATGGGGTCGTCGTTCCATGCCACGCTGAATGAATCGGCGCTGTCGAAAGGCGCGGAAAAGGCCTTGTCGGCCGCGGCTGCGCTAATGGCGGTCGCAAGGTTGTCGGCCAGTGTTAGCAGTAAATCCGTCATGCCTGATCTTCCACGCGCTTGGTGTGTATCAAAATCACGCGGCCCAGGGGGTCCATGCGCTGAAAACACTCCTGTTTGCCCTTGGAGCGGACTTCATAATTTTCAAAACTCGCCGTAATCGCGTTGTAGCGCCTGATCCGTGCCCCGGGCTTTGGCTGGGCCATGTCGCCGCCTATGATCACGTCCGCGGCCACCATCATCCAATTCAGGTCGTCGTGTTCCAGCATGGGGCCGCCGGGGTCGTCGATGATCATCTCCGGCTTGCTGGCAATGGCCCAGGGGTATATGGTTTCTCCGTCCTGCGTGTATTCGATCTCCTCGCCGTTCTGCTGGACCTGGAGGGCCGCCATTTCGGTGATCGAGTTCAATAACGTGTTCATGCCGCGCTCATTACCTGGTCCAATTCCGCCTGGTCGAATGTCGCAATCCTCAGTTCGCTGTCCATATAGCCGTAGGACACGATCCACTTGTCGCCGCGGAGCATGGCCCCGCAGGGAAACACCGCGGATATGCGGTTCCCTTGTGACCAGGGCTCGCTATAAGTTTCCACATGGCCGGCCAGGATCGGCTGGCGGGTGATAGCCAGCACGTTGTATTGGGCGTCCATTATGAAACATCCGGCGTAATACACCTTCACTTTCCCGGCCGAGCCATATTCCTCGCGCGACGAATGAAAAAAACAATACCAGCGGTTGCGAAACCACACCGGCGGGGCGCCGCCGCGGACCTCGCCGTATTTCCATTTCCAATTTACTTCATGGGCGTGATGCAAAAACCAGGAGCCGCCGGCGTAGCGCATGATCGAAAGCGGCTTGTATTCGTAAATGCAAAACAGCTTGTCGCGCCTCAAAAAAGGCACCCAATTTTTCTCGGCGGTCTTGATGTTCCTGTGCCAGCATGGAGATTTCCAAACCACGTTGTAGGCGCGGTCGATGCCGCCGTGGCACATCAAGGCCGCGCTGTCGTTGACCGCGTTCACTCCGGTCCAGGCCACGTACACGCGATCGCCGCGGACTATCGCCCTGGGGTCCTCCGGGATCAGCGTTTGATCGCTGAAATCCCAGAGCATCTGCGTGTAAACGGGCCGGAAGCGGTCGTCCAGTTCCGAGACCGCCAGGACCGAGTGCCGGCGATTGACGCGATAGATCGCCAGCAGGCGATTCCAGGCCGTGAGCACGCAGCCGTTAAAGGCGTGCGTGCCCAGCCTGGGATCGATGCAATCGATCCGGCCTTTGATCTTCAATTCGCTCATGCCTGGTCGCTAGCTTTGCGGCGTTACTCCGGGGTCGTTGAGGGCGAATTCGACCGTTGGGTCCGAAGCGCCCGCGGCCTTGGTGACTACGCCGCATTCCTTGTGGCCGGTGCTGACTCCGGTAAAGGCGCCGGTGCCGGCCGTTCCACCTACCGGATTGCCGGATGCGTCGTAATACAGCTTGGCGTTTACAGCCAAGACCTCGCCGGACTTCTTGGGACCGCACCAGCGGCCGTGCGTGCGGGCCAACGCGCCCGTGTGGGTGCCGTCCAGATCGCTGCCGGCGGCGTTGGGGATGTCTCGCGGGGCGATGAACACCCCGTTGTTGATCACGATCACGTCCCCGCCGTAAACCTGCACGTCGGCGGCGGGCGTGTAATCGATGGTTTCGTAATCGCCTGCTACGAAGCAGGTCGGAACTTGTGTCTGTGACATGGTATTTTTTCTCGGTTGGAGTTTTTTAGGATGAAATTCTGTTACGCGGGTCTATGAGAACTTGCCGGCCCCGCGGGGCCGGCAAGGCTTTGGTTGTCGGGTTTTACGATCAGGTCTTGGGGGTGGCCATCACGCCGCCGCGATATTCCTGCAAGGCCACGCCGTGGGCCCACCAGCCGCGGTGCTGGAAGCCGAGGACGTTGAAGTCGGCGTCCGAGCTTTGCACGGTGGGGGTTTGCTGGCCGTTGAGGAACAGGACTTCGATGATCGGCAGCACGGCCGGATCGGCCAGCAGCCAGCAGGCGTCGTCGTCCGCCCCGGTGATGCCGAAGGCCGTGGCCAGGTAGGAGCTGATGGCCAGCTTGAACAATCCGGCGTGCGGATTGTCGATGGGATACGTGGTGCCGGCCACGGTCGACCGCAATTCGCTGGACTGGATCAAGCGCTTGGCGAAGTCGGCCTGTTTGGGAGTGGTCAAGAGAACCTTCGGAGCTACGGCCACCGGTTGGTTGTCCGGTTTCTTTTGCTCGAGGAAGGCCTGTTTCATGGCCGTCAGGGTTTGGATTCCGGCCTTGGGAGTGAGGCCATAATTGACGGTGACAGTCTCGTCGTCGTCGTTGGTGTAGCTGTAGGTGCCGGCCAGCAGGTTTTTGCGGGCCGAGGACCACATGGCCTCGCCCTGGGAATCGATGGCTGCCAGGAATTTGGCCCAGAAGCACTGGTTCAGGTCGTAGGCCGCGCCCATGCCGATCAGGCGCGGGGTCTGGCTGATCGCGCCCAGGTCGTCGTTGATGATGTCCTCGTAGGTCGTGACGAACATCTTGGCCCGGGTCGAGACCTGGTTGGCGTATTTCAACTCGCCGACCTTGCCGTGCTTGATCTCGCCGGCTGCGCCCAGGCCCTCGAAGGTCATGTCTCCGTAGAAGCGGAAGCCGTAGTGCGGTTTGAAATCCTTGGCGTTGCCCACCGCGGCGATGTCCCGCCACACGGATTCGACGGCCCAAAATCCTTCCAGCAAAATCTTGTTTTGCAAGTTACTCAAGATCCCGGGCAGGGACAAGGTGGATGCGTCGGCGGCTTCCAAGCGCTCGCCGCCCGGGCAGTAATGGCCGGGCGAGGCGAAATTCATGACCTTTTTCACGTCCGCCGGGCCGCGCATGAAGCGCGTGGGGCAGCCATTGGCCCATGCCGCCTCGAGCATGAGCTGCTGCAGGCTGATTTGGCCGTGGAAGCGATCGTGCGAGGCCTGCAAGACCTCGGGTTTGAAATGCTTTTCGATGTTGGGCAGGTTGACCGCGATGCAGGCCGCGGCCTCGAGGACCTCGGCCTGGAGCGGCTGCTGGTCGTGGATGTGCAGGGCCGGCCCCACCGGGCGGGCCTGGCGCAAAAGCGCGATCTCGGCGTCGCGGGCGTCCCAGCCCTTGCCGATGGCCTCCAATTCGATTTTTTGCACGGCCTCGATGGTCTTGCCGTCGGCGTGGCCGCCGTAGCCGGCCAGGACATCGGCCGTCATCTTGCGGATCCGCTGGATCCGCGTGGTCTCATCCAAGACCTGCTTGCGGACATCGAGCGCGGCCTCCAAGGGCGTCGCGGGCGGCGGCTGGACGGCCGCGGCCTGGAATTCGGCGTCGTACTCGGCGCGGAGCTCGGTTCGCTTCGCGGCCTCGAGCTGGTCCTTGTCCAGGCCCTTGGCCTTTAACCAGGCCTTGAACTTGGGCTTTGTTTGGGTTTGCGTTGTTGCGGGAATGACCGGTTGTGGCATTTGTAAAGACTCCTTTATGGATTGGGCCGCGGCCGGATTGGCCTGGGCCGCGATTGTGACTTGGGTGTCGTTGTCCGCGCCCGTGGTGACTAAAGAGCACTCGGCCAGCCGGGCGTTTTTGGCGTAGTACAGGGGCCCTTGAAAGCGCTGGCCATTGGCCTCGAGCGATTCGCCGGGCGAGTAATATTCGAAAAGCGCGTCTCCCATCGCGCAGCCGATGGAGGCCTTCCACTTGAAGCCGTTTTTGTGGTTGGCCAAAACCTCTTCGGATGCGGCGTTTACGCAGGAGATCACGCCGCTAAGGCGGAGATTCGTGGGGGACTTGATCAGGTCGGCGTGGCCCACGCGATTGGGCCCGGCGTGATCGGTGATGATCGGCGTCTGGTCCGCGTCGGCCCGCAGCGTGGGGATGTCGACCACGACCGGCAGGTCGTAGCCTTTCACGCTCAAAGGCCCGCCGTTGTAGGCCAGGATGTCGATCGAGGGGAGTTTTTCCGACTGGGTAGGCTGGGATTCCAGGGCCGCGAATTCGGCCTCGAAGCGGAGGTCAGCGCCGCAGGTCATTTTGGGATATTGCACGTCCTTGGCCGGCTCGAGCTTGGTGGCCTGGATATTTTTATTCGAGAGCCAGCGCTGCACATCGGCGATGGAGGCAAAGACCCGCTTGTCGAAGTGGTAGGCCTGGGGCTTCATCGAGCCGTCGCCGTCCTTGAGCGCGGCCGAGATGCAGCGGATCCCGGGCTCGATGTCGTCGGCGCGGAAGGTTTCGTGATTGAAATCCTCGGGCTCTGCCACGCGGGCCCAGTGCTCTCCGATCTTGGGCAGGAATTCGTTCATGACCAGGTTGGCCTGGTCCCCGGCCTCGGCCGCCAGAATTTTGTATGGGGCGCCGATTTTAGGAATGCCGCCGGCGAAGACCGGGCCTTGGGGGATTTCCGCCGTTTTGTTGATCACCCGCCCCGCGGCCTGGTTGGCGGCGTCGATGGCCAGCTTCTTGGCCTCGTCCGCATCCACGCCGTGATCCAAATGATTTTGCAGCGTGTCATTGGCGACCTGGGCCCAGAGCCGGGCGATCTTTTTCTTTTTGATCGCCGGATTTATGTCGTATGCGTCTTTGGGTTTCCAAGACATATTCAAAACTCCTAAACTGCGCTTCCCAGGGCCATCGCACCGCGGGCCCAAGCGGCGATCGCCCGGCGGGTGTCGGGCGAGGCGGTTTCCAGGATGTGGGCCATGGCGGCCACGTCGGCCTTGGTTTGGGCCACGTCGGCGTCGGTTGGATCTTGTTTTTCCAAAACCGGCTCGGGGGTGCGATTTTGACCGCCGAACTTGGCCGAAATATTCGCCCGCACCCAGGCCAGGTATTCGGGCACGGTGTCAAACCCCAGATCCTCGGCCGCTTTTTTGTGAACGGCCTTGGCATCCTGGCCGCGGGCGGTGAGCACGGCAGAATGCGAGGCTATGCCGATGGCCAGCTCGGTGCCGATGGAATTGGCCTCGGCCTCGGGGTCGCAGTACTCCGGTTCCACCCAGTGCCAGGTATGCGGCGGCGCCGGGGAATCGGGGACCGACCACTTGTAAACGCGGCAGGCCTCTTTGAACCATTCGCGAAAGACACGCGTGCAGACCGTGCGGGCGATGAGCCGCTGGTTCACGCGGACCATGGAAAAATACGTCTGGTGGTCGAGCCGGCCCGAGGAAAAATTCGTTTGGCTGGAATCGCAGGCGGCGATGGCATAGGGCATGTTGAAGGTCATGGCGATGGCCGTGATCAGGCGGCGATCGAACATCTCGAAGGTCGTGGCCGGCTGCTCGGCCTTGAACCCGCTGGCCTTGTATCCCCAGGGCAACGCGGCCACCATATTCTGCGGGATCTCGGCCGCGCCGATGGCCTCGGCCGGCGTTGTTTCCTCCAATCCAGGCGGAGACTGGGTTTCCAAAAGGATGCTGATATTGGCGTGGGTCTCGGCGGCCTTGATCACGGCCTCGAGGAACCGCTTCCGCTCGGCGAAGAGCCGCATCGCTGCGGTGAATTCGGACATGCCGCGGTGCTGGTTGGGCCGCTCGCGGCGCATGAGCTGCACGATGTATTGCGCAGGAACGGTGTCGTAGAGCCATGTCCAATATGGAAACACGCCGCCCGGGTGCCAGCGCAGCACGTCGTAAAAAGTGGGATTGCCCCAATCGTCGAACCATACGCCGTCGATGCGGTTGGGAACGGCCCAGGGGAGCCAGGGCGTGAAGATCTGATCGGTCTCGAGGAGCTTGATGTCGAGCTTTACGTCGCAGTCCAGATTGGGATTCGATCCCAGAAGCGCAAAACACTCGCCGTCGATCACGCGGGACTGGACCATGGTGTGCAGCTTTTCCCCGAAGCCGGTGGCCATCGTCCATTCGTCCCAGCGCTGCTGGACCATGGCGTTGAAGGCGTCGCTCTTGGTCAAAAGCTGCAGGCCCGGGCCGCAGCCGACCTCGTGGTTGGCCATGGTGCGGACTATGCCGCGGGCCAGGGAATCATTGGCAACCAGCCAGCGGGCCCGTTTGCGGGTCTGCTGGCGGACCATTTGGGTATTGGAGCGGTCGGCGTCGAAATCATCGGCGCCGGGCCAGTAATAAGCGGTGGTAGGAGTGCTAGCAGCGGCGTCATATAAAGCGCGGAGGGCCGGCCTGAGCTGCACGGCCGGCTGCATCGATTGCCGCTGCGATTCGCCGTTTGCGCGGGCGTCGCCGTTCGTGCCGGCGCGCAGCGGGGAACCGTACCTGTCCAAAAGGCGATTGGCCATGTTCTGATCAGAGTTGTCTTATCGAAGATGCGTCACAGCGATCTGCCGGGAATAATGGGAATCAACCGTACGCCGAACAGAGGATGCCTGGCGGCCTTGCGCGCGGCCAGGTGCCGGTCGGCGGCGATCTGCTGGCCGATGGGCAAGGCCGATCCGCCCATGCCCTCGATCTCGAAGCGGTCAACGCCGCGGGCCGCGGTCTGGGCGATGGTTTTGGCGATCTGTTCGGACTCGCGATCTTGCATGTCATGAGTAAACAGGACCGCCTGGCCCAATTTCCAGGGCAGTTTCGCTTTTGCCAAAGAATCGCCACTAATGCGGCAAAAATAACCCGCTGGTGGTATTTTTAACGGCGGTGTTATTGAAATGGCCGGCGCCAAGAGATATAATCGCTTAAGTCGCGGGCGGTCGAAATTCAAAAGGAATTTTTTGAAAAAGGTGTTTTATGATCACTGATGCATTCGTAATTGATGATCCAACAATCATCGAAAGCAGACCCGATCTTTTTGATACGGAAGGCCGAGCAATGTCGGCGGACGAGTACGCCGGGAATATGTCCGCTGCCTTGAAAATGTCGAGAACTGAAATGGGGCTATTGATTCCGGATCACGTTACTACTATGGACCCAAATCAGGCCGGAATCGCGCTCGATGATTACACCAATGCATTTGTAGGCGTGGAAAGCGGCGAGCGGAACGCCGAGGAGCCGGTCGAATTGAAGCGGATGGACAAGACGGCGCGCGAGCCTTTGGAAGACGTCGTAGATCGGGCGGCAAAAATTCTCGGCTACGGCCTGGGCGTCCTGGAGCGGTTCATGCAGGCCTGCCGGGAAATCGATATCATGCCCTTCGATCCGGAAACCGTGGATAAATACAAATACCACGAAAAGACAAAAAAATACCATCATCCCAGCGGTTATCCGCACTTCTTGAGATGGGTTGCCGTTTCAATCAAAAAATTCAAAAAGCCGGTGCCCGAATTCGCCCTGCAAACCGCCCTGGACATCAAAGAGCGGTGCCCGGAAATCGAGTTTGAAATCGAGGAACTCACGCCCACGCCCTGCCCTTTCCTGGTCGCCGTGCTGCCGGACGGCAGCCGCTATCACCTCGAGGTCTGGAACGAGCCGGATTTCAAAAAACCCCGGACGGTCTGAAAGATGGAAATTAAAAGAACGGAAACGATTGCCGAACAGCGTACTTTTATTGATAAAATTATCTGTGACATCTGCGGGCATGTCATCCGGGAGCATCAGAGTAAATTTTTCATCAGATCCGAAACTTGCTGCGGGAAAATCGATTATTATTATCCGCCCTTAATAATCCCGGTTCATTGGGATATCTGCGAAGAATGCCTGGAAACTAAACTCCGCCCTTTTTTAAAAACCCTTGCCAAAGAACCGAGGCCAGTCAGTTAGAACAAGAGCATCATGATAGTACTTCCAAATAGTAATTACGCTTTAAAAATTTGCAGATGCCAGCAATGCAAAAGGATAATCTGGCCCTGGCAGCGAATCTACCTTGGCTCACAAAAGAATTATCATATAAAATGTGTGAAAGCAAAATTGGAAGCTTTCCGCGAATGTTTTATCGCAATGTCTGGTCAAAAAGAATATAAATAATGTTGCGCGAGATTTTTATTATACGCCCAGCAACGGATGGACGTGATCCCAGCTTGTAGTCACCAGGCCCTGCATGGGCGTGAGCACGCTGGCCGACCAGGGCAGGAAATTTCGCGGCTGCGACGGCCCCAGATCAAAGGCCGGCGGCAATTCGGGCAAAGCTCTCAGATATTTCGCACCGCCGTGCAGGCCCAACCGCCACTTGTTTTTAAAATGCTCGAATGATTTTGCCCAGGTCCAGGCGCTGCCGGCGTCCAGGTACTCCAGTTCTTCGGCCTCGTAATACGAGAGGTTCGCCTCCTGCAGGCGGAGGATGACGTCGTTGTCCTCGAACCAGCCGCCCACGAAGCGCTCGTCGAAAAGCCCGATCCTGCGCAGAACCTCCTTGTAAAAGCCGAAAAAGCCGAAATGGTGCAGGCCGACTATGCCGTGGCCGGCGTCGAGCAATTCCAGCAGCCGATTCACGTTGGCCCGCGTGGGCCGGGCCTTCTGGTTACAAATGATCACGATCTCGGTGGGACATTTTTCGACGCAACGATTCCAGAGCGCCGTACAAGACGGGTCCAATAATCCGCACACCGGCGTGTGCGGAAGGTCTTGTTCTTCGAGTTTGGCGATGCACTGCTTTGCAATATCGGTAAGGTGCCAGGCCAGCATGATCCTATATGTGTGGGTTGAGTTTTCCATATAATGCCTCAAAGTTGAATAAATTATTAAAAAGCTCAAAACTCATGTTCACATAATTCGCAAGTCGCTCTTCTGGTGCGGATCTCAAAGGTTGATTCGAATTTGGGTTTTTAAATACAGTCAAACCAAAATCATTCATATAAAGCGAACGTAAATCATCAATGCGTTCTTCAATGAAATATGCCAGTAACTTGTAACCGTCCCCGCATAAATCTCTGGCTGTGTGACTTTCATCTGGAGGAAGAAGGTCGTGAACCAGGATATAACCGCCCATGCTCAGGTGTTCTACCGAGTTGTTGAAATCGTGGACGACGTTGGCGAAATCGTGGCCGGCGTCGATGAAGATCACGTCGAAAAGGACGTTTTCCGACAAGATGGCGAAAAACTCGTCCGTCGACATGCGAAACATGGGACTGTATTGTATATCGACGGACATTTTCGATCTTGCCCGCACGGCGTTGAAAGTCTCGCCGCGGCCCAGGCCCAGCTCGAGGTAGCGCTTGTTTTCGATGCCGGGGATGGCGTTGATGATGTCTTTTGCGAGCTTGCTCATTTTAAACATCCCTTCTTTGAAAATACGCCTTTAAAGGCACAGGGTGGATCTTGGCGTCGGGAAAGGACTCGAATTCAAAGGTTTCGATCAGGGCATCGCAGCGGCAACAGCGGCGGACGCGGCGGATCCCGCCGCCCTTTTCCAGCGGGATAGGATCCGTGCGGAGCACGACCCAAAGATTTCCCAGGCAGCCGGGCGTGGGGCAGTTGTACGATTTTACCGGTTCCGATCCGCTCATGATTTTTTCCACATGCTGTTGAGTGATATTTTCTGCGCACGCCGGCGGGGCCTAAAATCGCCCCATTCGGGCAAACGGCAACCAAGACTGGACGCGGCCGCGGCGCAGCCCACGGCCGTGTCGTGAAGGTGATCGTCAAAATGCTCCGGGCGCTGCATCCATACGTCAACCCAGCGGCCGCGGCCGAATGTCCGCTCGGAGATCTGCGAGCACCAGTGATCGGCCAGCAATTGATGCCTGTGCGGTGAGCTTCCGAACAATGAAAAACAGCCGGCGTCGCCCAGGGGAGTGGCCAGCCGGTCGGCAAAAAAGCTCTTCCAATAATTCACGTCGATAAAGAGCGTGCGCATCTTGATCGCCGGGGCCGGGGCGATCCGCCAGTGATGGCCGATCACCGCCCCGGCCTCGGGCTTGTATTCGGCAAACGGTTTTCCCTCGGCCTTTATCGAAAATCCGCGCGACGGCATGACTACCGGATTGTTGATCAGGCGGATCACGTTGCCCACGACCGTGGGCACATACCCGGTATCTACGAGCAGGCGCTCGAGCTGCATTTCAGCGCCGTCGTCGCGCTTGAAGCGCTCGGCCAATAATCGTTTTATAAGCTCTTCCAGCCCCGCGAAGATCAGGCCGTCCTTTCCACGGCCGGGATACAAGTCGGCCAGGCCCTGGGGCGCGTTGTGCAGGGTGAAATATGCCAAGGGCTGCTCGGGCCAGGTGCCGTAAATGCACAAGCCGCCGTCGAAATTCTCCTCCCAATGGCAAACCGTGTAATACAAGAGGCGGTCATGAACGTCGATCATGCCCGTTACATGCGAGCATTTGGCCGGTATATCCCGGTCCTTGCGCCCGTTGAGCTTCATGCAGATCTCGAAGGCCGTCAGGCGGTTGACAAGGTTCAGGTTTTCCTGCGCCGGCTCGTTCTGGCACTCGGAAAGGAACTGCTTTTCATCGCGGATCTTCCAGTTCATAGCGTGCTGCAGGCCGGAGATCTCCTGTTGTTCAAAGCGCTCCTGCCAGGCGACTTCCGCGCCTTCGTTCATCTCGTCGAAGTGCCGGCGATAAAACTCGGTCGCCGCGCTGCCGTCGCCGTCGCCGGTCAGGCTGTCGCGGAGAATCTGGGCATACTGGTCCCACAACTCGACCCGCTTTGGAAACGCATACACCATTTTCATCCGCTCCCCTTGCCATTCGGGGTGCTTTTTGCGGTCCACCAGGCGGTCAGCCAGGTCGTCGGGCCTAATAATAGTGACGCAAGCCATAGCTGCCAGATTGTGGCCAGGGCCGGCCATACCCAAAACATCTCCTGCTATAATTGCTTCTCGCTGGCGGCATTGCAGCTCGGACCAGGCAGATTCGCGGGTCTGCGGATCGTCAAGCAAAACCAGGTCCGGGCGAATGGCTTCTCCGCTAGATAAGGCATGGACCTGGCCGCGAATATCTGATCCCTTCAAACCACAGGTCATCACTATCGAGCCGCTCGAAGGATTGCCGGGAATCGTGGGAAAAACGATTTTGTCAGCGCTCCACTCAATTCTTGTCGGTTCGCCGTTATAGAGCTGTCCCTTCAATCTGCCCGCGATTCTTTCCAGTTTTCTAATGGCATAAATCGCCTCGGGAAAATCAGCGGCCAATTCTTCGCGGGTCTCGATCCATGTTTTCAAAAAATCTAATAATTGTTCGCCTTTTTCGGCCTTTGAGGCAACGATCGATACAAAGCGGCGATATCCATATAAAATTGCCCATAAACTGGCAGCTAAACAAAGCATTGTTTTGCCGCTGCCGCGGGGCATGGCCTGGGCCAGTTTGCCGCTGCCGCGAATGATCCGCTCCAACTTCGCTATGATCTTCCGGTGGTCTTTGGACCAGGGCAAAAAGAAAATCAGGGGCAAATACGCCTTGCAAAAAAAGGCCAGACTCTCGCCGCCCTTGGCCTTGCGATCGGGATCGCGGACCGCCGGCAGTTCGCCGATGTCGCGGCCTTTTTTGCTGGTCTCGGCGTTCCGCTCGCGGGCGTTCTCTTTGATCGTTTCGTAATCGGCGGATGAGTCTTTTTGTTTTTTCTTTTTAGACTCGGCCCACTTGTGAATGGGCAACTGACCGCGCAGCCAACAGGCGTATTTTAAGAGGTCGATGCGGCCATGGGCGCCGATGTTGGGACCGGCGGCGTCGCGATGTTTTTTTACGACTCTTTCTTCGATTCTTCCGACCGTGGAAGATTTGTTTAGAAGGCGGCAAAGATTGCCGATGCACAGGCGTGTGAAATCATTTTTTGCCATTATCGACCCGCTTGATCAGCCAGGCGACGTATGCAAGCAATGATAGTTTCCCATTTTTCGCCGGAGCCCCATTTTGAATATCTTCTTCGATGTCCTTAGATGTGACATCTAGCCCAGAGTCGCAAAGTAAGTCTGCTAACTCCTGGGATGTCAGACCTTCGTAAATCATGAAACAAACTCACTGAGATCGCTGCTGCATCGCCCAAACCGTCCATGTTGGAGGGTCGGCGAAGGACCCAAAATTTTATAGGAAGATTTTTGCACTTAACATTGCTACTTAACTATCAATGGACCTAACAAGATGGTGAACATCCCGGCGTCGTAATGATATTTCACGGCCCATTGATAATGGCCGATGCCGGTTCTTTTCAGAAGAGAAGTCTGGGCCTGGGACGGATTAAAATTATATCGTTCTTTCTCGGCATCAGCCGAGCCATCGATGATAACGATATCCTTTTCCGACTCCAAATCCAGACAGTGCAGTTTTATATTGGCGCCGGTCGGATCGATCCAAACATCCGGGGGGATGGTGATTGTCCGATCTTTGTCCGCGAGGTAATCGTCGTCTTTAACAATAACCAAAACTTTCCCTGCCAGGAATGGATTGATAATGCTCAATTTACCACTGGAGATCAGCAATGCCTGGGTAAGGATGGTGTTCAGTTTCGCGGCATCTTGTTCAGACAGTCCGCCGGCGTTAGCCACCACGGGCGCGGGAAAGACGCCGGTGGCCGCGGATGCGTTCAAGGCCGGCACGTCGGCGGGGGCCATGCCTTTCATGGGATAAACGCCGGCGAGCGTCGCGCCGGGTTCGTCGTCGCCTTCGAGATTCACGTAATCGCCGATCGGGCTGGCGTCGAACCGGCTCCATTCGGCGTCGCTTTTTGGATCAAAATGCCCTGGTGAGCCGCCGCCCGCATACCATGTATTTGTGCCGTCCCACCATACGTGCCAGGCGTCGGCAGCATCGCCGTAATATTCCTTGCCCTTTAGATATCCGGCGAAAGTCAGTGTATGCGAAACCGGCGGATCGCCGCCATCGGTGAGCGTCAATTCCGGCTGGGGCGACGTATAAGCCGCGCCGGCCAGGCGACTGGATACAGACGCATCCAGATTTGCCAACCGCGCGTCACCGATAGCCGTCAAACCCGCTCCCGCCGTGCCGAGTTGCGTGGCGATGCCGGAAATACTTGACTCGGTGGCAAGACCTTCTTGGAAATCGGATTTAGTTTCAAGATCGCTCTTTAATGGGTAATCCGAAATAAGCATCTGTTGGGTGATTTCATCAACCATATAGCCATCTGGCGGAGTAGATACACCATCGTAAGCCAATACGGCATAATTGGCGATCGACGGAACAGTAATATCAACGAAATAGCACCCGGATGAACCGAGTTCCGTAACAGTGCCAATGCTTACTCCACTCGATGGAGTAACCGAACATGTTGGCGTCAAACCAGAGACACCAAAAGGCAGCGTTTTACGTATTGTGATTGACATTTTTATTTATCCTTATCCGACGACTATCAAGGCGCAGGCATGGCTCGCTAAATTCGTGGCCGTATAACTCGATGCGTTTGCCGGATTACTTACGTTCCAAATATCGCGGATCGGCTGACTGCCGGTGAGCGTATAATCGGGATAACCAACCGTTGGATTTGCCTTTCGATATGCACGGATGGCAGTTTGAATCGTGGCCCATGTGATTGTAATTGAATGAGCCGAAGCCCCGCGGTTAAATAATCCCACGGCCCATTTGCCATTGCTTAAAGGCTTGGCCCATACTTCTGCGTAAGAATCCGCACCCGAATTAGCGGCCTTCTGAACTTGGAGGGCCATAAGACTGAGAGAATCCTGATTGATGGCCATCGCCTCGGTATTTGTTAGTGTTGCAAAATTTGTCGCATCTTTTGTAACTGGAGAGCCATTGTTCCAGGCCGCGGCAACATCATAGCTGATTTGCAATTGAAACGCCAACAAACAGGCTTGGGTAAATTCAGTGCGGATTTCAGTAGCGGAAAAAATGGTTGATCCTACATGCAGTAAAGCAGGATCATAATAAAATCCAGGCTTTGCAAATTGCGCGCGGATAGTATGTGCCGTGCCGTTTGTTTCCGGCGTAAGAGGCGCAAACAATATCGCTTCCGCAACTGACCAAGCATCAGTTAAGCCAGTATCGCCACTGAACCGGAAGCCATTGCAGCCAGCTTGCTTGGCAAGCTTTTCTGCCGCGTCCGACATGTGGTTGTCAGACCAGCCGCAAATATTGAAAAACACATCCTGGCTCTGCGCCAACAGAGCTGTCCCCATGCGGCTGAAATACTCAGCCTGAATGTCTTCTGGCCAAATTGACCATTGTTTTGTGTAACCGTATGGCCACGTTACTGCATCGAGTTCCACAAACACAGCGCCATGAGAGATCGCGAAATGGGCATCTTCCCAATCGAAACCAAAACACCCCAGCCCATTAACGCTTGCCGCTTGATTGCCCACGGACGTGTAGAATCCGTAGGTCATTCCATTAGCGGTTATATAGGTCAAAACCTCGCTGATTCCGTTGGGAAAATTCGTGGGATTTGCCACAAGCTGATTTGCCGCATCCCTCGTTGTATAAGCGAAGGCGTCGATCTCGATCATGTTCCAGCCGGCGCCCTTTAAGCCCGACGCCACCATGGCATCGACTACTCCCTTTAACCCTGTTGTATTTGGGGCTGTGCCAAACAATCCCCAAGAGCAAAAATAGGGCGTATTCGGTTTATTGCAATTATTTGCCGGCAGCGCCGTGATAAGCGGTGGGACGGAAACGCCGATATCGATCCACTTGGAGAGAAGATTATAATACATCAGCGCAAATGCCTGCCGCATTTCAGTGCGTGATAATATGGCGTTGCAGAACATAACTTCGTGGCTTGTTTCGCCCGAATTCACGCCTTCATCTATTGCCCGGGCCGCGATGCAAAGCCGTCCCCGCGATGTGTCCCAAGCCGCCGCGCCATTTGTTGCCAGTACATAATTATTTAACTTAACTCCGGAAGCGGTAGATTCCAGGGCATAAAGCATCGGACTCGACGAGCCTACGGTATGTCCATTCGCATCCTGGTAACCGTCGGCGTTTAAGGATGCGTTGATCCCCACAGTCTGAACATCGATGCGGTGATTCGCCCCGGAGATTTCACCAACGGAAAATAGAATTCGCGTGCTGCCATCGGTATTATTGTTGGTGATGACTGCCAGAACCGTCCAATTGCCGTTCAAAATGCAAAAGGGATTGGTAACGGCGCATTGATTGGTGCCATTGAAAGTTACGCCATTGGCCGCGATGGTCGGCGAGCCTACCAATGTCAAATCCCCATAAGGTGTTTGCTCGTAAGGCAGCGCCGAACCTCCGGCGTTTATCATCCAAAGCGTTACGGAAAATGATTTTGCCCCTGGCGCATACATTTGCCAGGTCGCGTCCGCGCCGCTCCCGTTAACTGCAAAGGTAAGCCTGTAGCAATTCATAACTGACGGCACGGCCGTGATTGTCGCGGCCCGCGCCACGCCGTTATAGGCGAAAACTATATCGCTATTAATAACCGGCACGCCGGCCGAATCCATCACAACGTAGATGCTGAGGGTAACGGAAGTCGCCGGGATGTTTACATACTGCCTGACTTCTGCGGAGGATGGAATGTGAATTGCCGGAACGGCAGTAAACGTATAGCCTAAAAGTCCGGAAAGATTTAAAGTTATATTTGCCGCGCCGCCAGACGAAGCGTAAACATCCTTGATTCGTGGTTCTGAAAAACCGGTTTTATTGGCTGAAGCGCAACCATAGGTTTCCAATAGATTGTTTCTGCCGGTTGTTGCTGATGCTTTATTAACGACCGTAGTAGCATTGGCATTCAAACCGGTGAAATCCCAATGCCCGATTAAACTGGCCGGCGATTTCGGGGCAGGCAATTCAAACTGTCTGAAAAGATGATGAAAGTATTGCTGGTTTGGAAGGGAGTTGATCTGCTGGCCTGTAGCCGTTAATGCTAGACCACCGATCTTTGGCATGGTAATATCGAGCGTATTGATTTTGGAATTGGCATCCAGCACCACGGCCTTATTTGCAGCGGCTTGGCCTTTAGTTATGTTTCTCACATAAGATGGAACTGGCGCTTGCATCATGTCCTCGATTTCAAAATCATCACTAAGTTTCCGGCAACAGGGATTTTTAAAGTCCTGTTTTGGTATTCCCAAATCGCCTTTGCAATTCGATCAGCCCATGTGGCCGGTTCGCTCGGAGTTCCTATATGTAATGTTCGATTCGCGTAATCCCAAATCGCTTGTCCGACTGTGTTGACATTCATGCCGTCAACTCCCTGTCACCATAAGCCCAGCATGCGGCTGCGATGTCAGCATCGCTTGGGATAGTTGATGCAAGAGTATAATCAGCCATTTCTATAGAGCCATGATAATCGTTGCCATTTGGCCCATAGTTTGGTTCATCGGTTGTAACGTGATTTTCTGACGGATAGACAGCATTTTCCCCGCCTCCCGGAGCCGTGCCTGTTACGCCAAATTCCGATTGTATGTTCGTGTCGCCGGGGATAATCTCGGCTTTGTGCGTATTAAGGAAAGTAGCATCAGTAGAATGTTGGGCCGCCTGTGTTGCGGCCGTGGTTGGATAAGCCGGATGCTTGGCAGTCCCGCCATGAATATAATAATCAGACGTTCCAGCCGCGACGTTTGCCGCGCCCGGATCGGTATTGCGACTATTTTCCAAACTGACGTATGCCGAATCCGTTGCCAGCAATCCAGACAAATCGCCGGTGTGACTCAGACCATAAGCAACCGGACGTACGTTTGCATCAGTTAGGTTGTCATCATTGTAATTTCCGCCAGCCGACTTTAGAACTTGGTTTGCGGTATGCGCCTCAAGTGTTGCAGCCCCGGTGATCGTTGTATTTCTAATCTTGGGATTTTTGCCAGTGACTACATCCGCGCCCGTTGTTCCTCCTGCATCATTGCGAGAGTTCTCTAGCGTTACATAAGCTGAATCTGTTGCAACCAAATTTGCCAATGTACCTGTCTGAGAAAGTCCAAATGCCACAGCTCGGATGTTGCCGGCTACCAAGTTGTCATCGTTGTAATTTCCGCTAGCCGACTTTAGAACTTGGTTTGCGGTATGCGCCTCGGCCGCAGTTATCCCCGTATGGCTTCCAGCCTGGTCGGCGTCATACCAAGTATTTGAGGCAACAACCATCGCGGTTGTCAGTCCGGTCGTTGTGTGAATCGTGTTGTTTGTTCCCGCGAACACGCCGCTTGCCGCATACGTGGGCGTCGTATTCAGGATTCCAGAAGCCGAAACCGTTCCGCTGTCATGTACGATTCCTGTGAGCGTCCTGGTATAATCGTTCGCAACCGCCCCATATTGATACCAGACATTATTTTTGTCGATGATGCCCTGGGCGTGATACGTCGATCCATCCCAAACACCTGACGCATATTGCGAAGTGCCGTTGAAAATGCCGTTTGTGTATTCATAAGTGCCGTCGAAAATACCGCTGGTATATTTATTGCCCGCGCTTGCAATACCCGCTATTAGCCACGCATAGCTGCTATCCAGGACTCCGTAGGCGTGATAGGCCGCACCCGTGGCAAGAATACCATTAGCGTTGTAGGCCGAGCTTGTGTCGATAATTCCGTTGGCATGATAGACACTGCTCACGTCCATCGTGCCGCTGGCGTGATAGGTTCCGCTTGAAGTAGATTCAAGGATGCCGTAATTGTTGTAGGCAGCGGTATGATCTACTATTCCGGCGCCCGCGTATGAATACGTGCCGGTGCCGTACACGATGCCCAAAGCATTGTAAGTCGTGTTGCCGGTCAGCGTGCCGTTGGCATTGTAATTCGTGCCGTCGAAAATTCCGGTCGCATAATAATGCGTCGAGTCTTTTAGGATTCCGGTCGATGCCGACGTGCCGGAACTGTAGATGATGCCCGATGCTGCCCAGGCTTGCGTACTGCTGCATGTACCATAATTATGTTGCGTGCCGCCCGAATCGATAACGCCAACAAGCGAACCAGCAACATTCCCGCCGCCACTCACCGCTGCACCACTATCATTAGGATAACCGCGAGCCACGCCGGATCGAACATCCGTGGCTGCTGGAACGGTCGGGCCTGTAACAGTAAAAGCAGTCATACCAAAACACGCAGCCTGCCCCACAGCCGTTTGATTCACTACTGAAAAATTGGATTGGTTAAAAGTAGTACCGACCACACTATTTCTTATTGTAAAGCTTCCGCTATTATTAAGCGTTACGCCTGTTAGCGTTAGGGTATGGGTTCCAGACCAAATATAAATATAACACTCCAATCCCGTTGCTAAAGTATAGGTTTTGCTAGTGCCTGTGCCCCATTGAAAGCTTGTTGTGCCGGTAACCAACTCTACAGCGTATGTCCCAGACGGCGTACCATTTGAACCACAAGACAAATTTCCATCTAGTGATAATTTTCCGTAGTCTATATAAAGAAGCGCACCATTATTAACCGTCGCGGTTGGGCCTGTAACATTGCCGACTATTGTGGAAAAGGAAGGAGAGATTGACGATAAATATAATCCTCTGCTTGATCCTGTCCAGTTTAATGCCGTGCCACCGGAATTAGATAGGTTTATTCTCCCGGTTCCGCTAACATAAATTCCCCAGCCCGAGCCAGTGATACTAATGAGCGTACCCGAACCTGGACCGGTGATTGTAAGCACTCCGCCGGTATAAACCTGCACGCCGCCATGCGCAACATCTGTTCCAGAGTACGTTAATCCTGGGTTGCCGCTAAGCGTTATGGTGCGTGTGCTCGTGCAATATAGATAGCCTGTCGAAAATGCAATACTTGTAAGCGTCGGGCTGGTGTCAACCGTTACGGTGTAGCCCGCGAGAGAAGTTATGGTGTCAGCGGGGTCGGTACCGGGTACACCGGAAGGCGACCATGTTCCTGTGGCACTCCAATTACCAGATGCAGCAGCGGTATAGGCAGTTCCGGACATTACTCAATCACTCTTTACCCGATCTCGCGGATCGGTCTAACCTTTTTTCACTCGCCTTTCAATGTTTTATCGATTCGCTCGATCATCTCTTCTGGATCGAGCCAGACTGCGCCGCGGACGCCCGCCAGGAACCAGCGGACGTTGTTTAAAAGCGCCTGCGTCCGCTTCAGCTCCTCGCGCAACTCCGCCGGCGATCGCTCATCGATCACGGGCACTGATTTCTGTGCAAAAGGCGGCGTCATTTCTGTTTCCTCGATCTCGATCTACAAAATGTCGATCATCTACGCATGGCCCAATCCGGCGTAAATCGCATAGGCGACAATCGCCAGCCAAAAAATCAATCGTTTCCAGATTTTCCCGCTCTTATGGGTTGTATCCATTTGAATTTACCAAAAATGGCAGCCGTAAAATCGCTCCATTTGCGTTCAAACACGTTTCGATGACTTCCGGGTTCCGGGCTGTCCGCGCTCTTCCTCGCGGGTCTTGTATGGCCTCCGAGGTCGTTTTACAGGCTTCACCCGTTTCGGGTTTGGCGTGATAATCGGGTCCAATCCGGCCATGTTAAATGCCTCCGTCCAAAAGTCTTTCCTTAAAATCAAAACCCGGCAGATACATTAGTTGCAGTTTCACGGATGTGTTTTATCTGCCGGGATTTTGAGGAGAGCTTACGTTCACTGATTATCTGCCTGAGCCGGGACGTCGGCCACGGCGGTAACGGTTATCACCGGCGTCGCCGGCTGGTCCGCCGGGAGTGCCGAGGCGTCCAAAACGGTCGTGGTCACAGCCGGATCAGTCCAGGTCCCCACAATGTTGCAATCGCGAATCGCGGCCGTAACCGTAGTGCCGTCCGGGGCGGTCATCGCCGGCAGGGCGGTCTGGGCCAGGTCGGTGATCTCCTGGACAATCGGCGGATTGGCTCCGATGGTTACGGTGATTTCCCGCTTTGCGACTTTCAGCGGGTTGGTCGGAACCGACCAACTTGCTACAAACGTGTCATATTTCATGGCGTTTACTCCTAAAAGCGTGATGCCCGGGCTGGATGGCCGGTCCAGTTCGAGCCATTTTTGCAAAATCCTAAAATACCTGCACTCGCGGCACGGTTTTCCATCCTCGATCTCGCGGCGAAAATATTTGGGGAAGAAAAAATACATTTACCCCTCGGGATCGGCATTATTATGCGAATGTATATTTCTACGTTTTCGCTTTCGTGCAGCCGATTTGGCCGCATAAGGGGCCAGAACTTCAGAGCAATGATTTTTTAAATCGCCAAACCCTTTGAACGCCGCTGCGTGTTGCGCCAGGAGTTTATCGTTGAAATTATTATTCGATTTTTCCCGCCGATCGGCTTGCCAATATTGCAAAAGGATCGAGAGAAATAAAATTCCCAATGCACCATATTGCAGATAATCGCCGACCTTCGTGGATACAGGCAATTCTCCGGCTCCAAGTAATAACAGTCCTAATCCCAATCCTATTTTCCAAAACATTTTTCGGCGTTCCTAATTCTGGCAATACGTAATCACTCGCGGGATGTAAAGTTCATCGGGCACCTTTTTCTTGCCCTTCAGCGTCCAGGCCTGGCCCGGGCCCCAAGTATTGGGAGTGTAGGTGCAAATCTCACCGCTGGGATCGAGGATCAACTTGCTGCCGATCATGGCGTGCCCAGCCCAGTTGTAGGCTATATAGGGCGGATACCCGGATAGAAGCGCGGTAACGAATTCGGCCCACAAATCCTGGCTGCCGCCGTCCCAGACTGCATCCTCGAGGGGCCGATAATTCAGCGCATCTTGTTCCCAGCCGGTTTTGAATTTGGAAGGATCGCGGCATAGGGCCGGAATGAAATCCGCCCGGCAAATGCCGTGCTTGATGGCATAGGCCAGGGCTACATCCAGCGAATTGCCCTGGTTTTTATATCCCACCGAACCGCCCAAGCTCTCGGCGGCCAGGGGAACGTGCCTTTCGCCTGCGCAAACGCGTGTATACATCACGCATTCTGTAAGCGAGAAGGCCCAGCACCATTCCAGCCCGTCCTGGTTGCTGTCCTTGCCGCCGGCGGCCTCGTACTTGTCCTGCGGCCAGAGTTTCTTGGCCGTCATCTCCTTGATTCGTTCCGGCCACTCCTTTTCATCGATCAGCGGCATCTTGTCGGCCAGTAGCAGCGCGCATCTGCCCGGCGAGGTTTCCAGTTCGCCCACCCGCGAAACGCGGGGCAGGCAGCCGAAACCGTGGCCCTGCTCGCGGTGCCATGCTGCAACTTCTCGGTAATTGGAGTCGTCTATGATGATCGGCGGCATGTTATTTTCTCTGGCAGTACCACTGGACGAATTGTTCGACGTTCATGCCGCCGACGTGCTCGGCAAGGGTTCGCGAATCGCCCTCTTTCGCGCCCGGATCGATCAGCACGAGCGTGGGAACACGATTGCTCACCACCGGGTCCGGCACTTCCTTGACTGCGGCCGCTTCCGGCAAGTGCAAAGGCAATAAAACGTCTTTTCCCAAAATCGCCTTCACGCGTGGATCCGGCAGCACGGTTTTCTTTAGATACGCGCAGGGCTGGCAGCCGTCTCCGTAAAAAAAAAGCAAGAGTTTTGCCTTTTGGGCCCGGGCCTTGTACAGGGCGTCGTAATAATCGCCCATCGCGCCTTCGACTTTCGGCTTGGCATCGGCAACCGCCGCTACGACGTTCAACTCAGTTACGCTCGATTTTTCGGGAACATCGGCGATTTTAATGGGCTGGGGATTTTCGTCGGGTTTTGGCGGATCGATTGCCGGTGCGATCACGGGTTTCTGAACGTCGGTCGCGGGTAGAACGATTTGCGGGGCCGGCAAGATTTTTTTAGGCTGCTGTGGATTGCTCAATAGAAATAAGGCCAGCAAGCCCATTATAGGCAGAAGTAAAGCGATAAAATTGGTGCGCGTGAATTTCATTTGTTTCTCACTTTCCCGTGTATTTTTGGATAAAGGATAATTCAGTTGTTTCGTCAGCCGGTAGAGGCTCGCCGGCGAGCAGCTTGCCGTCCTTGGCGGTAATGAATAAATACGGCGGCTGTTTGCCGGTCATGGCGGCGATGGCCGGGGCGAAGCGGGCCGGGACCGCGCCGCTATAATCCTTGATGTCGTTTGGATCGATCCTTTGCACCGGATCATCGCCCTTTGCGGTCAGAAAGGCGTCTATGGCAGATGAATTCATGGCCTCGATCTGCGCGGCCGGCATTTTCGGGTCGTCGGCCGTTTTATGGACGATTACGACCTGGATCTGTTGCGGAGTCGGGTGGGGCATCCAATCCGGCAGTGTTACGGCCGGATTCCAAATAAAACCGGCTGCGCACAAGCCCAGCAAAATCACGACCAGCAGGTTTTTGTTTTGTTGCGTCATGTCTTTTTCACGATCTCAATCGCCTTTTGCCGCGCTTCCCGCAGGATCTTCAGGCCTTTTTCAAAACGCGCCCCGGCGATTTCCACGCCGTCCGTATCCGCGTTGATGAACATAGTTTGGAACATGCCACTCAGTTCGGCGGTATAACCGGTGTCAATCGCGGCCAGTTCACGTTCCTCGTCGCTCATGTCTTCGCCTGTTTGATCGCTAGCCAAACCTTGTCGGCAAGGCCGTCCTCGGTTAGGTACGCTGCGATCACCTGGTAAGCGGCTACCGCGGTTTGCAGCGAGCCGGTTGCCGGCGGCGCGGCCGGTGGGTTCGTAGCCGTCGGCGCGGCGGCCGTGTTCGAGCGCAGCCACCAGATCACGCCCAGGCCGGCGGCGATCAGCAATCCGATTTGTAAAAGCGATAAATTCACGTTATTTGCCCCCCATAATTTTGGAGGCGGCCGCCGGCGAGGAGGTTGCGACCGGCTGGGATGTAGTCGCAGGTGCGTTCATAATCATGCCCAAAAGATATTGCACCGCCTCGACGGCCTTTGGATCGGCCTGGATTTGCTCGAGCTTGGCGATCACCACCAAGGCCTCGTAGGCCGTGTAGTTTTCGCCGCTTACAACCGTTGTCCCCACCGCTGAGGATTTTAACGTCGGCCAGAATTTCACGGCCAGGTTATATGCAATCACGATGGCAATCGCGCCTAAAACGAGCATGCCCACCAGGTTCGACGCCGTGCCGGAATATATCGCCTCGGCAATCATTGTATGGCCTCCAAAATTTTCTCGTTGCTTCGTCCCAGTGGAACGTTCCACCAGTGTTCTTTTTTATCGCCGGCCCACATTCCCAGATTTTGTTTTTGGGCGGCCGTCTGGGCGGCCAGCCAGTCCTTGGGCGCATCGGAGTTGCACACGGCCAGGCCGGCCTTGACTTGCTCGATGTTGAGCAATTTTCCACCACTGGAAACCAGCCCGGAAATATCCCCGTCCCCGATTGCGCATCCTTCCTCGATCAGGGCCGAAACCTTGTCTCCGGCCATGCCCTTTAAAGATGCCTGCGAATCGGCCCCAAACGGTTCGGACAGGCCCGGGGCCTCGATCCCGGCCAGGCGCAGAGTGCGCTCTTTGCGTCCCAGCAATCCGGCTCGAGCCGTCAGCGTCGCCCCGTCCAGCACGTCGGTTATATCGCAAGAGATGGTTTGCGTGCGAATGGGCTTATCCCGTCGGCAGCCGCAGCCTTTGCTTGTAATCATGAGCGTGATAATCACCGTGCCAGCGATGATCCAAAAATACTGGTTGCCAACAAGCGCGGACAGAAGGGGTTTAAAAAACCCCCAGACTTCAGCCAGTATTGCCAGCAATGCCGCCATCGTAAATCTCTTTTTTACTTAAATAATTTCCCATTTTTGCACAGTGTAAGACGTGCTGACCGTTCCTTTTACGTTCTGTTGGATTTTGGCCCGCAGGCGCTGCAGGAGCTGCTCAGCCGCTTCCACCAGGCCGGCGTCGATGTCGGGCAACAAATTGCCGGCGGCGGCGAATTTTTCCGGCAGTTCCTTCAATAGCATTTCCCGGTTGCGCTTGGTCAAAAGCGATAAAATATAGCCGATAAGCTGCGCTTGCGGCGGGGCCCACGAAGCCAACCGCGTGCTGTCATGATTCACGGCGACGTGAGCCTCCGATTGCATGCGCAGGGTTTTTTTGCCGACTGAAGCCTCGATTTTCAGGAACACGTCGTTTTCCGACCCGGCGGTAAGCACATCGCGCCGCCCCTCTTTTTTGGCGACCAATTCCAGGGCGGCCAGGCAGACGGACTTGAATTCGACGTTATTCATGATTCAACTCACAAAAGATAAGATCATTTCCTGCCGGGAGCGCCCGCGCCGCACGTCTTCGTATCGCTCCTGGTGATCCGGTTTCAATTCCAGGCTGAGTTTCAAATCCGGTTGGTTTTGCGGTTTTTTTATAGCCTTTTTCAAAATTGCAAGAGCCCGGCCTTTACATAGCCGGCAGGGCATGCTCACCATGCCGCCGCAGCCGCCGCAGTGGGTTTTGGGGCCCGAATTTTCGATGGGTTCTTCAAGGATCCGATCAAAATGATCTCGGCGCCGGCCGGTGGCCACGTGGTTGACCGTGCCTCGGCTGATGCCCACGGCTTTGGCGATCTTCCGCTGGCTTAGCTTGCCCCTGGCCAGCAGCCTTTTGACCTCATCTATGCGAAACTGCTCAATCACCATGTGCTCTCCGGGCCATTTCAAACCCGGCGCATGCCGCAAAAAGAAGCGGCAACATCGCGGGCTCAAAAAAACCAAGAGATGTTGCCAGGGGTTAATCTAATCCCGGGGTGGCCAAAAAACCAGCATTTTCAGGAAAATGGGGAAGATAAGGAGTTTCCCGATAAGGAGTTAGGCAGAAAATAAAAAAGCCGGCAGGGTTTGGCAACATCTCAAATTCATCTTGAGATTCCCGGCCGGCGGCGGATCGATCGTGAGACCGATTATAACACGCCGACCGGCAAAAATAACCAGCAAAATTCGCCATAACTCCTTGTCCAGCTTAACAATAAGCTGCTAGCAGGCGGAGTTCAGTTATAACTTAACTCGCGAGGATTTCACCAAAGAGGGCACGAAGTGCAAAGAATCAGAATGCTAATCTTAGGCATTGATATACTTAACGCACCAATATTGTGTGTCAAGTAAGTCGTTGCCTTACCATTTACTAAGGGGGCTGGAATAATTTTTGGAATAATTTCCCGGTTATTTCACGAATTAATCCAGGCTGAGTTTTGCCGGCAGTTTGTAATAGATTATCACTTTTTTGTGATAAAGTGAGCCGTTTTGGCAATAAATGAGCCGATTTATGTGATAATTGAATCGATTTGCCCATTGCCGGCAGTTCGATGGGCAAGGAGAATTTTTCGCCGGATTCGGTTTTTCCCAAAAAAATACTCATTACAACTCTTTCACCAATTGCAGGTTTTTCGCCTTTTTTTTACTGGTGGCAAAACCCTTGAACCATGCGCGAAGATTATCTTCACCGATCTGATACACGGCCCACTTTGAACGATCGACGTGGACGGGGATCACCTCGCCGATCTGAAAAGAAATTCTTCGCAAAAGACATCGTTTGCCGTTTACAGGTCCGCCGATATAAATTTCCAGCGATTTTTTCCGTTCCAGTTGCAAATACATACTTATGGCATCCCGATATTCATCTAGTGCATTGTAAAGATCATGCGCGAAAATACTCGATCCTTTAATTGTGATTTCCGTAAACTCCGGATTGTCGAACTCGAAGCGAAAACTGAAATGTTTACGCAGGAAATCGATTATGTCGGGGACATATGTGGAAGTTCTGTTCATATCCTAAATAAGAACTAATTGGCTGCGCGAGAACTTTTGCAGATCGGCGACTTTTTCCCGGTTCGCCGCGTAGTACCGGCGATTGGTCTCGGCGACTTTTTCCCGGTTTGCCGCTCTGTACTGGCGATTGATCTCGGCGATTTTTTCCCGATTCGCCGCTCTATACAGGCGATTGGCCTCGGCGACTTTTTCCCGGTTCGCCGCGTAGTACCGGCGATTGGCCTCGGCGACTTTTTCCCGATTCGCCGCTCTGTACCGGCGCTTAATCTCGGCGACTTTTTCCCGATTCGCCGCTCTGTACCGGCGATTGGCCTCGGTGACTTTTTCCCGGTTCGCCGCGTAGTACCGGCGCTTAATCTCGGCGACTTTTTCCCGATTCGCCGCTCTGTACCGGCGATTGGCCTCGGTGACTTTTTCCCGGTTCGCCGCGTAGTACCGGCGATGGGTCTCGGCGACTTTTTCCCGATTCGCCGCTATGTACCGGCGATTGATCTCGGCGATTTTTTCCCGATTCGCCGCTCTGTACCGGCGATTGGCCTCGGCGACTTTTTCCCGGTTCGCCGCGTAGTACCGGCGCTTGATCTCGGCGATTTTTTCCCGGTTCGCCGCTCTGTACCGGCGATTGGCCTCGGCGACTTTTTCCCGGTTCGCCGCGTAGTACCGGCGCTTGATCTCGGCGACTTTTTCCCGGTTCGCCGCTGTGTACCGGCGATGGGTCTCGGCGACTTTTTCCCGATTCGCCGCGTGATTAATTTGATTGGGGATATTTATATTTAATCGTTTTTTCGCGATGCAAGCAGGGCAAGGTTCAATGAAGATGCAGGCCTGACAACCATCGCAACGGTATTTTTTTACAGTTTTAAATTTAATTGTTGAAGACTGAGCGATCATGATATAATTAGTGTTTGTTGCGTTTAATTTTTTTGATAATTGAATCCAGCATATAAACTCCGCCCACGCTGTCGGGCAGCTTGAAATTGTCCGGGACCGAGGTCAGGCCGCGGAGATCCAGGGAGCCGCCCACGCTGTCGGGCAGCTTGAAATTGTCCGGGACCGAGGTCAGGCCGCCGAGATCCAGGGAGCCGCCCACGCTGTCGGGCAGCTTGAAATTGTCCGGGACCGAGGTCAGGCCGCCGAGATCCAGGTCGCAGCCCACGCTGTCGGGCAGCTTGAAATTGTCCGGGACCGAGGTCAGGCCGCGGAGATCCAGGGAGCTGCCCACGCTGTCGGGCAGCTTGAAATTGTCCGGGACCGAGGTCAGGCCGCGGAGATCCAG
>Ga0187885_10000557_pt1 | contig 44281 bp, 62 predicted proteins | sample June2016WEW_20_1_3_FD_132970 | JGI IMG/M metagenome (GOLD analysis project Ga0187885, IMG submission 132970) | Peatland microbial communities from SPRUCE experiment site at the Marcell Experimental Forest, Minnesota, USA - June2016WEW_20_100 | ecosystem: Environmental > Terrestrial > Soil >...
ATTGAGGAGGTGTTTCGGCCGCATAGCCACCGAAACCTTCGATCACCAACTCTTCGGGCCAAGCCTCAGCCGGCGAAGGCGGAACAAATGCAGCTCGGAAGGGAGCCGGCAAGATCTGCTCCCAACCGTAGAGACCGGAAAGAACGGCTGGCTGAACCTCAACCAATCCCGCCTGAGCTGGAACGGGCTTCCACTGAGGAGGTGTTTCGGCCGCATAGCCACTAAAACCTTCGATCACCAACTCTTCGGGCCAAGCCTCAGCAGGTGATGGCGGAACAAAGGCAGCTCGGAAGGGGGCCGGCAGAGTCTGCTCCCAGCCATAAAGACCGAAAAGAACAGCTGACTGAACCTCGACCAATCCCGCTTGGGTTGGAACAGGTTTCCACTGAGGAGATATTTCGGCTGCATAGCCAATGAAACCTTCGATCGCCAACTCTTCGGGACAAGCCTCAGCCGGCGAAGGCGGAACAAATACAGCTCGGAAGGGGGCCGGCAAGGTTTGTTCCCAGCCGTAGAGACCGGAAAGCACCGTTGGCTGAACCTCGACCAATCCCGCTTGGAATGGAACAGGTTTCCACTGAGGAGGAATTTCAGCCGCATCGTCACTGAAACCTTCAATCACCAACTCTTCAGGCCAAACCTCAGCCGGGGCCGGCGGAACAAATGCAGCTCGGAAATGAGCCGGCAGTGTCTGTTCCCAACCATAGAGACCGGAAAGAATGGCTGGCTGAACCTCGGCCAGTTTTGCCTGCATAGGAGTCGGCTTCCACTGAGGAGGCGATACCGCATCGTAGCCACTTCGAGCTTCAACTACCAACTCCGAAAAACAAGGCTCAACAACGGATGATCTAACAAACGCAGCTTGAAATGGAGTTGGTAAAGATTGTTCCCAACCATAATCACCAAATAGAACGACAGGCTCGACCTCGACCATTCCATCTTGCGCTGAAACTGACTTCCATAAAGGAGGCAGTTCGGACTCGTAGCCACCGAATCCATCTATCACCAACTCTTCAGGCCAAGACGCCGCTGCTACAGGACGACCAAATGCCACTCGACAAGTCTCAGCCAATACTAATTCCCAACCATAACGTCCCGCAAACCCCGACAACTGAAGATCGCCAGATCCTAAATGAAGCGCACCGTGCCGCCTCTGAATAACCGATGCTAGTTCGTACCCACCAACATCACTGAGACGAGCGCCAATAGTCAGATCGCCATCCATCAAACGCGTTGAACGAAACACGCGCTGGCTATCCAAGGAGTCAGGACACCAAACCGTTAAAGAACTAATCGACTGCGCTAGCAGCAGCGACATTGGATCCAACCTCTCTTTTTGAGACGGAACAACCAGACTCTGTTCCCAGCCATAATGCCCCAAGTTGGAGCCCGCTACAACATCTAGTAACATGGAGATCTCTAAAGCCTCACGAGCTTTAGGTCCCAACGTTTCAAAGCCGACGCGTCCCAAAAGACAAGATAAATCGGCTTCTATAATTTCAACTTGATTATGCGATCGTCGGAACGATTTGAAGACCGTTGCCTCACTATATCCGACTTTGAAGAATCCACCTGTCAGTCCGTCAACCGATGCCAGTTGCTGCCTAATACCCAGTGGAGCCGATCGTTTATCATCCGGAAAATCCGGACACCACCGCCAACTATTTGCACGTAGCAGCAACGACATAGAGCTACGTTCATTATGACACAGGTCAGATCTCTTGGCCAGTGACCCCACCCAACGCCCGTATCGTCTACAATGATTCTAACTTAATCGTCAATCCCACACCCAGCCAAGCTTCCACTGTCCATAAATCCGCCCTCCCATACCATTTTTATCAACACCTTGGGCGGTGTTCATAGCTGACAAGTCAGCAAGTTGCGAAGTGTTCGCTGCTCGGATCACAAAACTTGTATTAGCAACAATCGTGGAGCGATCTGCCTTCACGGTCAAAGTTTCAACTGTATGCTCATCAGACGAATGATCGGCTGTCGCCTCAGGTAATATCCAAGCTTCAACCAAAGATGATATTGATATCCCTGGCGCCGAAACTGTCACCGATGCATCGCTCTGACCTGGGAACGCTCCAAAGTCAACTATAGCCGTACCTGCCGCTCCCATGTCTTCCTTTCAATAAGCATCAACTTCACTCCAAAGCACCGTCACTCCAAAACGCCATGTCGCAGAACCAGGAACAGTAGCTGCTATCCCAACCCCTTCGTTTTGACTGAGAATGATAGGACTACAATTCCCGCCCTCCTCAAGACTCATGCTACCGTACAAACCCACTTGATTTATATAGTTGGTGGATGCTGTTGCCGAAACGGCAAAATATGATCCTCCCAATCCTTGAGCATCATAAGTTTTTGTGCCGGCGCTGAGAGCCCCTGTGCTGGATATGCGCACGGCTCCCATCAAAGATGGTGCCATCGAGCTGCGCATTGTTTGATTATTACCCGTAAGAATTGCCTGGGTTCCACCACTACCATCTACCGTCCAAGATCGCGCCACAGACAATGCGAAAAAACCCGGACCAGCTGAAAACGACGCTGTCCCACCTGCCATACCATCTATACTCACCCCCCACACAACCGCCAAAGATGGAGTAGCAATCCATCGTAATTGAAAGACCTCTGACGCTGCTGCTAGACCAGCCGCCATCGTCCCGGACTGCAGGGATACGCAATACTGTCCCATCCAACCATAGTCCGTGGGTCGGGCCACCACACGCAGACATCGAGTGTTTGGACCATCTACCTCGATAATTGAACCCAATGTACCTTGTATCTGTATGGCCATGCTTGTCCTCAGTACGCCGCTACTTCACTCCAGGCCATAGTAACACCGTGACCCCAAGTGCCTGTGGCCGGCACTGTAGCTCTAACCACAACGCCTTCATTTTGAGCCAACACAATAGGAGCTGGGTTCCCCCCGCTCTCAAGTGACATGGCTCCATATAACGACGCCTGAGTAATATACGTTGTAAATGAAGATGTCCCTACCGAGAAAACAGCCTGTCCCTCTGGAGAACTATCTAGGGTCCTGGTTCCTGTAGTCAGAAGACTAGATCCGTTTGATATTCGAATCGCCCCCATAGCAGAGGACGCCATATTCGTTCTAAGCTTCTGATTGTTGCCTGTTAAATCAGCAGCTGCACCTCCACTGCCATCCACAGTCCACGATCTGGCTACCGTAAGTGTGAAATTGGCGAAGCCTGCCGAAAAACCAGTCGAACACCACATGTCTAAGGACAAACCCCACAGAATAGCCAATTGAGGAGTCGACACCCATCGAGCTTGAAATACATCAGCGCCAGATCCCAAGCCAGCCGCCATTATTGGATTAGACCGCATCAAACAGCGATATTGACCAAGCGAACCATAATCAACCGGCCTCACGGTAACCCGCATGGTTTTGTATGTTGGTCCATCCCCCCCGGTTACTGTCCCGCTATATCCTTGGATCTGAATGGACACGTCTCATCCTCGCTCAATAAGAGGCAACTTCCGTCCAAGCCGTTGAAATTCCAAACTGCCAGGTTCCCGTAGCAGGCACCGTAGATCTAACCACCACACCTTCGTTTTGGGCCAACACGATAGGAGCCGGATTACCACCATCCTCAAGAGATGATGGTCCATACAACCCTATCATCGTCTGGTAGTTCACCGAGACGTTGGTATTCATGCTGAAAGATATCTGACCTTCAGGTTGGGCATCAAGTGTTTTGGTTCCAACTCCCAGGGCACCAGTGGATGAGATACGGATAGAACCCATTGAGGTTGTAGCCATCGAAGTCCGCAACTTTTGATTGTTGCCTGTCAGCGTGGCTGCAGATCCACCACTACCATCCCCCGACCAGGCCCGAGCTATCGTTAAGTTAATAAAAGCAAATCCAGCTGTAAAGGCCGTTGCACTGCCAGACAGCCCGTCTAAATTCACTCCCCATATAATTGCCAAATTAGGAGTTTGAGTCCAGCGAAGCTGGAAAATTTCAGACGCTGCGGCCAAACCAGCTGCCATAGTACCCGACACCATCGCAATTCGATACTGTCCCAAGGCTCCATAGTCAACCGGTCGAACCGTCACGCGCAATGCGCGAAACGTCGTTCCATCGACTTCCGCAACTACCCCACTATAGCCTTGTATTTGAATTGCCATGTATCAACCGCAGCTACGAAACCTCAGGTATTTGGCCAGGGCCAAAGCATCCACAGGATCCATATGAATCGTAATTTTTTGGCCGTCTAAGGACCGAATTCTAGCGCATTCACCCTCAATAGCCAAGGCCATCTGTTCCGGATGAAACCCCGGCAAAATAGGCCCATCAGGCAATTCGGTCCCCTGTCGGGCTGCCGCTACAGCTCGTTTGTACTGGTCGGCAGTCAATTCTTTACCCATTTTTTATCATTCTCCATTTCTGTTTTTTAATATGAACCTATTTCGGTCCACGCCGTTGTTAAAGCCACAACAAAAGTCGGCGTTGTTGCAGTCGTTAGAGTAACATTCAAAGCCTCGTTGGCGCCCATGACAATTGGGCACTTGTTTCTTCTCGACATCGAACCAAACAATCTTATCTGAGGGATATAGTTCGTGTTAATTCCAGTGCCGTTCACCACGAAGGTGAAAGAACCATGCGGATTAGCATCTTCAGCCCAAGCCCCGTTTGTAAGTGCTGCAGTAGTTGCGACTCTCACCGGAGAGGCCAAGCTTGGTCTCATCGACGTGCGGAGTTGTTGACTGCCTTTTGTCGTGCCTGGAACCGTGATTAGAGAGCCACCCGACCCGTATCCAGTTACTAGCCTCTCAAACATCAATCGAAACAACTGAAAATCTGACGTGGATGAACTACCACTGTAATTTACCCACAACCCCCAAATCAAAGCATTTGCAATAGTCGACGGCCAATAGAATTGAAAAAGACTACCATTCGATAGAGTCGCATTGATAGTACTGGTCGCCACCGACAATCGATACGTGCCCCGCATCCCATATTCCGTAGGCCTTTGGGTAACTTTCAGCGCTCGATAGACCGTACCATCCACATCACCGATGACACCACTGTACCCTATGATCTGAATGGCCATCTCTGGATCCTACCCCTCATCGCCAGCATCTCACAAACCGTCTCAGGCGTCTACTAGCCAGCTGCAGCTAGCAGCCGAGACCGTTGCTCGATGCGCTCCAACTTCTTCTCAAATGGATCACACCGCTCACTGGCACCACAAGTCAAGCACACAGGCGAAAAACACATGTGACAAAAGCCCGCTGGATCTTGAGGTCCCGGCTTTCGAAAAATCTTGCCACAATGCTTACAAGTAAGCGTCTCAACCACAGTGACTTGTCCGCACGAATCGAACATCTCGACGTGACCAAGAGCTTGTCTATTCGCCATTAACTTGTTCCTCCTCGATAAACATCATCGCCGTCTTTCACAACTAATCTCAACAATCCCTATACCATCCACAATCGTTCATAACAACAAACAACTCGGCTCCCATCAGGCTTTTGAGGGAGCCGAGTGTGTTATTATTTTTCAATCTACTGTCGGATCTTCGCATCCACGATCACGGAAACCGCACCGCCCAAAACAGCCACGAAAAATCCAATGCCATTCGCATCCGTAGCCGGCAAAATCAGCTCGGCCGATGGATCGTAAGCTGTCCAACGATAGATGCCACGAGGATTGACACCCGTATCATCAATCACCACGCCGGCCGTGTAGGTCGGCTCTACGGTGCAGTTAGATCCGGCTGTGAACAACGTTGCCGCTGGATCTGAAGGATCGGTCGATGATGGCGTTACCGCCGTAGATGTTCCTGCCACCGTGAAACGCTTAACTTGAACCTCGAACTGCGAATCAACGGTCACAGCTCCAACGTTCGAGAGCTTGTATTCAATGATACGAGATCTCCCAGCTGCTGTTGCTGTAATTGCAAGTGCTGTCTTAGCGCCTGCTGTCTGAGTTCCTTGAGCTGCATAAATCATGGTTCAGTTTCCTCTCTATCTTCCCAAAAGACTAACGGCTGAAAAAAATAAGCACCCAATCTCCATCGCTTTTATATCGAAGAGATCGGGTGCTTTGTTTCATTACCCTACTTTTTTGATTTACTGACGAACCTTGGCGTCCACGATCACAGTGACCGCACCACCCAGAGTGGCAACGAGGAAGCCAATACCGTTCGATGCCGTCGCGGGCAAGATCAGCTCAGCCGATGGATCGTATGCCGTCCAACGGTAGATACCGCGAGGATTGACACCCGTGTCGTCAATCACCACGCCAGCCGTGTAGGTCGGCTCAACCGTGCAGTTCGAGCCCGCAGTGAACAACGTCGCCGCTGGATCGGAAGGATCCGTTGCCGACGGAGTCACAGCGGTGGACGTACCACCCGCGGTGAACCGCTTGACCTGAACCTCAAATTGAGAGTCAACAGTCACAGCGCCCACGTTCGAGAGCTTGTACTCGATGATGCGTGAACGACCATTCGCCGTTGAAACCAACGTGAGAGCGGTCTTAGATCCTGCTGTTTGTGTACCTTGTGCTGCGTAGATCATGATTTACTTTTCCTTCCCCTTTTGGATCACTGGTGCTGTCTGTGTGTGTATTGCTTCCGTTTTCAACGCCGGTATAGGGGGGGTTCCAGCTACAACAACCCTAGGAGCCGTTGTCTCTGGTGCCGCCATAAGGGCGACACTACCAGGTTGAATCGGATGCGCCGGACAAATATGTCCGGATAGTATAGACATGCTACCACCCGGTTTTTGAGCTGTCAACGCGACATGTACCCACTGGTTCAGAGCCTGAGAATGGTTCCAACGCCCCATGATGTCTTCGATCACCTGACCTTGGGGACCACGCGTCGCAGGAAATTCTTTCAATTCATCAATTTCTATTGGACACAGTAAACACTTCATCGTTTCTCCTCCATTAGTAACTAGCTACTTCACTCCAAGTCATTGTTGCTCCAAATTGCCAAACACCTGTGGCTGGCACAGTAGCTTGAAGAGTAATGCCTTCGTTTTGAGCCAATACCACCGGAGCCGGGTTACCACCATTTTCAAGCGTCGAGGAACCATAAAGTCCTGATTGTCCTAATAACAATGTATATGTGGATGTTGGGGTCACATACACACTCTGGGCTATCGGAGATGCGTCGTTTGTTTTCGTTCCAGTTGTAAGTGCCCCAGTCGACGAAATTCGAACAGCACCCATCGAGCTGGTAGCCATAGAAGTGCGCAATTTATTATTGTTGCCAGTCAGGGTTGCTGGCGTTCCACCTGAACCATCTACTGTCCACGACCTCGAAATAAAAGCTCGAAAGCTTGCGGCTCCAGCTGCAAATCCTGTACCCAAACTGATCGTCCCATCCAACTGCAGACCCCAGATAAGCGCCAGATTAGCCGTACTCCATCTCACCTGGAAAATATCAGAAGCTGCAGTTAATCCAGCTGCCATTGAACCGGAAATCAAAGCGATTCGATAGGATCCTAATGCTCCATAATCAACCGGTCTCACTGTAACCCTAAGAGCCCGATAAGTTGTGCCATCGACCTCAGCAACAACACCACCATTGCCTTGTATCTGTATAGACATCAGTTCACCTTGTGTTTTTGTTGTATTGTCCTAGAAAAAACTTTAAAAAGTAAATTCAAGTTTACACCCATACCCAACCTAGCTGCCATGTGCCGAATATTGTAGTTCCTATGCCACCCACAGCAGCACCTTGCGCCCCTAGTTTCGAAACAGGTTCGCTCAGTTGAGAAGTATTGGTTAGACGAATAACAAAACTCGTGTTGGTAATTATCGAGGACTGATCAGCTTTTACCGTCAATGTTTCAATTTGATGTTCATCAGACGAATGATCGGCTGTCTGTGCGGGCATAATCCAGGCCTCAAGTAAAGAGGTCGGCGTAATACCTGGTGCTGATACAACCAGGAAAGTTTCCGATTGGCCTGGAAATGCACCAAAATCTAATATTGCTGTACCTGATGCTCCCATTGAACCAACTCTCCCTTCAATACGAGGAAACTTCAGACCAGGCTACTTCAACTCCTATTGTATAAGTAGAACCAGCTGTGAGGTTTGCCACTAATGAGAAACCTTCATTTGCAACTAGTACAATAGGATGAACTGATTGTTTTTCGAGAGAACCGTAAAGAAGTTGCTTGGATTCAACGAGTATGGAGTTGCGCGTTGTCTGGTTTGGAAAGATAGCCTGTGCAATTGGATTCGCGTCGTATATCCCAGTTATATCACTTACTATGACTCCATATTGTATAGAGGCCATCTGTGAACAAGCCATTGACGACTTTAGTGCTTGTGTAGAAGGTGGAGCATTTAATGGAGCAAGTTGGGTTGGCAGCACACCTGCCGACGTCATAGATCTGACGAGATACATCTGCAGATAACCTGATTGAGATGAACCAGATCCATCTCCCTCTAACCCAATTGTCAGATTTACCCCCCACAACAGTCCAATATTAGTTAAATCGGCCCATCTAAAGCATAAAAAATTATTACCTGGATTTGTGCTTACAAGCACATATCGTATTCCTATTCGGTAAGATCCCAAGAAGCCATATTCGACCTGTCGGGCTGTAACCTTCAAAGGTCTATACGTTGAACCATCTACATCTGCGACAGTTCCACTCTTACCTATGATCTGAATCGACATGCGTTATCCTTCGAGAGCATCTTTTCGCTCAAGCTGAAATCTGTCGGTAGATCTCTTTCGCACCCAAAAAGGCTACTCGACAAAGATGATCCTTGTCAACCATTCTTCATTTGTGTCAGACTCGGGCCTGAGAATGCCATGGCGTCCCATTTTGTTGCTCTGTCTGACCTACACCTTGGTTACGATAACTCTGTCCTAAATGACAGTGTCGCGCAAGTTCACCTAGCGATCACGATCGCCGAGCTGTGCAATGGTGCCACCGATCGTCTTATCCTGAACGGCGATACCTTCGAGGGTTGCGTCCCCCGCGATCCAGGCGCCACTGATGCCTCCGGCTTCAATCCGTTCATGCACATCTGTGCGCAAGGATTCTTCAACGCTCTCCTCTCCCACATTGCGATCAAAGAGCTGATCTTTGTCTGGGGCAACCACGACTACTCCCTGTGGAAGAAACTCGCACATTCATGTGGTGTTTCCATGTTCACTGGACACACCAAGAACGATGTTCTCCTCCAACGTTCAGGTTCAGATCACCCCGGCGCCACTACATTCCTTGACGCTCTCATCGGTCCTCAACGCGATAAGCTCACAACCATCCGATCCGCCTATCCCAACTACATCCTCGGTCACGATTACCCCTACCTAGCCTTCCATCATGGCCACTTCCTCGACAACCTCGTGCTCGGTCAAGATCCTGAAATTGAATACGTAGGTCTATCGGCTCTCACCGGTATCGGCCGCCCCAAAGTGAATGTCAACGGCGACGAAACCGTTTGGTCTCTTTACGACAAGACCGAAGCCTTTGTCGCTGCTACTTGGGAGCCCAATAGCCGAGCCCGTACCCTCGAATGGGCCATGATGCGCCGAATGCAGCCAAAAACCACTCAATGCTTTTACTATCCAAGCTCACCAGCTCCATCTTCCCAACCGGTTGATCTTGTGGAACCCTTCAACAATACCTTAGGCAAAAATGCCCTCTGGTATGCCAATCTCCTCATGGTAGACGACACTACACCTGCTCCTATTGGCCCTATAGATTCACCAGCCTACCTTTTCCTCGGACATGATCACTTAGGAGGCTTCAAAGACTTTACAGCCATGGACAATCGACCCTGGCGAGCCGTAAATACCGGAGGCTGGACCAATGATGGTGGTGAACCCCACGTACATGGTCATGCCACCGTCTGGCCTGAAAACGCAAATGGACCACTAGTTCACTGCGTACGAGTTTAATGTTCTAGCCCTTTAATTGAGCTGCTAAATTTTTCGAGCTTGACTCTGTGAGTATCTAGGATGATATTTTAAGGTATGCCCATCACACTCAAACTCGGTGAACTCCTTACTGCCAAACCTGCTCTGGAACATCTCGGGCAACTGAGATTCTCCATCACAACATCCTACAAGCTGGCCCGACGACTCAAAATCATCAACGAATCGTTGATGCGATTCGATGACCAGCGAGCGGCTCTGGTTCGAGAACTCGGATCACCAGTTAAAGACAGCCCTACCAAGGTCCATCTCCGGCAAATCAAACCAGAACTACTCCAGTCCGCCAAAGATGAGGCCCTGCTGAAAAGACAGGATGCCAATCGAGCTACTCGACTCTTTGAAACCAGCTTGGCTGATGACGAGGTCTCAAAAACAAAAGCCAAAAACGCTATGGAAAACCTCAAAGCCCAAGCTGATGCAGCCGATGTTGAAGTGGCTCTCATGGAAGCTGACGCTCTTGCCTGGAACAACTTCATCACCAAGACCAACGATCTGATGATGCTCGATGAAACCCTCTCGATCGAACCGATCAAGCTATCTGAACTCCAGCCACCCGAAGATACCATATGCCCCAAGTGTCATCACTCACCCAATGAGATCTCCGTCGAAGACGTCATGCTCCTCTTCCCCCTCCTGGACCAAGAAAACTAACCTCCCCTTTCCACAAATTTCAAAACGGCGTCCTACTTCGCAGGACGCCGTTTTGCTTTTTCTAAGCTTCAATAGTTGCTACAAAATCTTGATAAAAGAGCGCATAAATGATATTATGTGTCACAGGTAACAAAATGCTTCCTGCTATTTTACCGACGGTCAAAATCATGTCCAAGGTACCCCAAGGCAACCTGCACACGGTTGAATCACTATGTGAGATAGCAAACATCGAATGTCGCGTTACAGGCCCGGCTGCCACTCGCCAAATCTACCTACGAGACTCTGACAAACTCGAAGCAGCTCGGGAACCGGGCTCTCTGGGAATCGTCTCTATAGGACTACCCCCAGGATCTCCAAAAGATCGCGCAATCTTGGCCCTTGGTATCTTAGCCTACACAGTGTTTGACTACGCATCGAGAGAAAGTATGCGAGGACGACCTGAGTCAAGAATGTCTATTCCCCTAGATCGTCCTCGAAAAGTTCAGGCTCTTAAACAACGCTATCGAACACGATCAAAATCGCCTTATGCTTGACCGCTAAAGGAAGACGTGTCAAGATCTGAGAATGAATCCACATGCTGTAGCTTTAGGTCGTCTTGGAGGTCTCAAAGGTGGTCCCGCTCGGGCTGCAAAACTCAGCAAAACCAGTCGAGTAAATATAGCCCACCTAGGAGCTGCAGCTCGATGGCGAAAACCCTCTACAAACGCTATAGCCGAATCACCCAAACTCGATATGACCGTTCGAGCCAACCGACGAGTTGAAGCTCAACGTCTATCACATCTGACACGTTGTGATGTGGATGTTATCGAACAGATGCTCTTCATGCAAACTCTACCTGCTTGGGAACGACTAGCACGCGGGCTACGCCGGTCCAAACTAAGCAAGGCATCCACATGTTAGAGGGACTTTCGGAAAGCGAAAACAATCTTCTTCTCTCGCTCATCGACGCGAAGATTCAGTTTTTAGTCGTGGGTATGAGCGCGGCCATCTTGCAGAATGCTCCTGGAGTCACTCAAGACATCGACCTGTGGTTCGCTCAGGGACAAATAGACCAACTATCAGAAGCTTGCCGCAATGTGGGAGCTACCTATTACTGGCGAGATAATCCTCCGGAAATAGCCGGACCTGGAATAGATCAAATCGATGTCGTTTGGCACTGCCACGGCCTCAATAGCTTTGAGGAAGAATATAACCAGGCCATCGACATTAAAATCGCGCCTGATAAGATCCTCAAAGTGCTGCCTCTAGATCGCATCATAGCCAGTAAAAAAGCGGTTGGACGTCCCAAAGACAAATCCGCACTTCCCATGCTGCGAGCTATTCTCAAATCGTCCAGACACCAACAACGATAACTTCCCTTCCGCTCCAGCCCACATTTTTACTCGTTTGACCACTGCCAGCAAAAATCATGGAGTAGCGCGCGATTGTGATGTGCTGGATGGCGTCTAACTAAGTGCTCGCCAGCCTCGGCTACTGATTGACTTTCTTCTGAAATCAGCTTAGCCTCTACATTAGATCTACTTGCGACTCTTCGACCTCCCAGTTTTCGTTCTGGTTTTGGGACATCGAGCAGCTCTCACGCGGTTGATCGCCCGATGAACACTCGTCGGCGTTTTGTGAATTCGGGGATCTTTACACCCGTCGCTCGGCTCTCATCTTGAGATCCTCGCAGCGCTGATTCACTTCATTTCCCCTCACCGTTTAGGAGAGCTGCTATGTCATCTACCGATGTCACTAACCCTGGTTCTACCAATGCTGCCGACGAGGCCTTCGGCCTCGGTCCCATTTCACCAAATCAGCCTATCGGCCGCGGTCCCGGCACCAATCCCGGTCCTACCGTTGCCGGCCTGACCTCAGCACCAGGACTCGGTCCTGACTTTCCTGATCAACCTGTAACCGTCTCCCCATCTTCGAACGCTGGATCTCTAATTCAAGCCGGAAGCTTCAAACCCGGTCTGGGATCTGTTGTTGCGGACCAACCCGTTGTAATCAACCCCTCGCAAAATGCAGGTGGACTCGTCCAGGGTGGCACAGCCTCACCTATCAGTCCCAACTGCGAAAACATCACCGGCAACAACGTAGCCGGTCAGGTGTACGGCAAGGGCTCGCCCTCAAACGTCTTTGTCTAGGAGAGAAAAATGGCAACCACCGATGTAACCAACCCCGGCTCCGTCAACGTCGCCAACCAAGGCGACGGTCGTCTTTCGGTCGATCAACCGGTCTCAGTGTCGGCATCAAGCAATGCTGGCACAGCCAATCTAGCCTATTCCGGTCGTGGTGGTAGCGGAGTGGCCACTACGACCAACCCTGGCACAACAAATGTCGCTAACGAAACTTTCGGCTTGGGACTACCAACAAACGTAAACGTCCACTAGGAGCCTTGTTTATGAAAGACATCAACCCCATTGCTCTCATTCCCGTAGGAATTTTTTCATTCCTCGGCGGGGCTGCTCTCTTCCGCTCTAGAAAAAATCTGTCAATGCTGCCACCTGAAAAACAGGGTCCATTGCCCGGCGTTTCTAGCCTGTCTTGGATGCGCTTCATTACCATCATGGCTGTAGCACCCAAAACATCAGTCACTCCCAGGGGTCGCATGGGTACGTTTGGGCTCGATGCTCGCCGCCTATCGGATGTTGGCTTCATGGTCAAGCCTAAGAAGACAACTATTGGAGGCGAAACGGGTGTGTGGACAGGCGAATGGAAAGCACCATTAACAACTGAAATGTTCCTCAAATCCACTCCAGCTCAGTACGAAGCCTTCAAGCGCTCCATGAGAATTATGACCCCCAAAGTCGGAGGGTTCATTGGAGCAGACATCGATGGTGTGAAAGCCACACTGTCGGGACTGCTCGGGGTCGGTCACCTAGCTGGCGAAGCTGGCATTGAAAGCTGGGTAAAAAATCCCGAAACTCGTCGCAAGTTCAAGACTACAACAGCCAACTTCCATCGAACCAACGGAGTTTTTTAGCAAACCCCTATTTTCTCTGGAGCACTCCATGTCTACTGACCTCTTTCTCAAGAAAACCAAGCGCAACTGGTCCCGAGAACCTCTCGCCTCCAACCCTGAATATGCCATCCAAGTAAAGGCTCAGCGCGAGGCTACCCACCTAACTCGACTGACAGCTCTCAAGGCAAAGGCAGACGGTGGCGACAAAAAATCACAAAAGAAATGGGCTCGGATTTCCAAACGAGTTGCCAAGCTACACCTCAAAGCCTCCAAGGGCGATCTCGCTGCAGCCCAAAAACTAGCGGCCCTAACACCTACGGGACTCTTTGTGACCACCATTGGTCCTAAGGGAATGAAAACCGTGATGCATGGATCTTTCGTTGGCAAAGATGAGATCTTGGGAACCTTCATTGGAGCTGACTCGGTAACCCGAGTCCGAGGAAATGACAAGCTCACTGAGATCATCAGCAGCGGAGAATTTGTCGGAAATGACAAACTCACTGAAATCATCAGCAGTGGTCAATTCATCGGAAATGATAAACTCACAGAGATCATCACCAGTGGACAATTCATTGGGGATAACAAGTCACATCTTGGCAAGGATGAAATCCTCGGAAGTAGTCAATTCATAGGCGAGGAAGAACGAGCCCTCGCAGCTGAAGGTGGTGCTTGCGAGCGAGCAGCTCTCAAACGCCGTGGTCGCCGTACAGCCTAAACAGACACCTACAGATCTCTGGAGCCTCCAATGTCACATGATGTACTACTCGGAACAACCGATCGCAGCTGGTCAAGAGATCTCTCTTGTGGCCAAGACTCGGAGGCTCCCTCGTCAGCACCCGACCACTCTCCCCTGACCGATAAAGAAAAAGAGCGCATCGAAAAGCTCGCCTACCTCGAAATGCAAGCCTCCAACGGTGATGCGGCTGCCCAGAAGAAAATGGTCGAAGTCAATAAAGCCATCGCTACCCTTCAGAAACGCTCCACTCGCGGCGATGCCAAAGCAAAACGGATCCTCTCTACCCTGCAAGAAAGCGGTCTAATTACTCTTGCCATGTCACAAACAGGTCCCCGGCTCGTCATGGCTGGCAGCTCACCTCGGGCCAAACACACCTCCCACGCAGCTGCCAGCCCTGCTCAACAAGTTCAAAATTTTTTGATTGCCCTAAAAGTCAAAGCAATGGCTGGTGATCCACAATCGATCGCCATCTTGCGGAACTACCAGCAAATTGTAGATCCACCGACCTCTGCTCAGACCGCCTCCCAATCCACCGAACCCCAAGGATTTCAATCGCCCCACCAATTCAACCTGCAAGCCCCTCCCAGCGAGGGTCCTCAAACTTACCCCCCTCGATACCCTACCGATTCGCAACCGCCTCTCGATCTTGCCCCTGACGGCTCTCAGCCAACGTCGGCCGGCTCGTTTGTCGGATTCAATGGACACCTAGCCTTTATTCGCGGACTAGGTGAAGAAGAAATTGCTCTAGCCCGCGAAGGCGGCGCCAGCGAGCGTGCAGCCCTTCGTCGTCGCTTCTAGGAGTTCACCATGGCCTACGATCTATTTTTCGGGAAAACCAAACACAACATCGCTCGCGGTCGACATCCTGTCATCGAAGCGACCGTTGCCACTGTCACCGACGAAGTCACTATCACTTTCTCCGACGACGAAAAAGCAATGCTGGAGAAGATCTCCATCTTGCGTATGAAGGCCGACTCGGGTGACAAAGACGCCAAAAAAGACCTCATCGCTTTCACCAAATCAGTGGCCAAGCTCAAAGCCAAAGCCAAGAAGGGAGATCCAAAAGCCAAGCGATCACTGCTGGTTCTGAACGAAAGTGGAATCTTCAACCCTACTCAGCAGATCACCATCTTGGGCTTCTCCCTCTTCTCAAACAAGCCCGATGAACACGCGAAACAGCGTCGTCGCGAAGAATTTGAAACGGAAGTCACTAAGCTCTCAACTCCAGCTCAGATCACAGACTTTGCTCGCATCGTCGCCTTCAACGCTCCCCTTCAAAAAATTGTCCAAGACATGGCAACAAGAGGATCTTCAAACGCTATCAATGTTTTGGCGGCCTCCAAAGCCTTTAACACCAATCAACCAGTCGCTATGCGTGGGATCGCAGACCTCGGTTGGGATGCTCAACGACATGCTCTCCGTAAAGCACGCCGAGCGGCACGCCTCGCCGCCAAACTTAACACCCTCAAATCACGAGCTGCCTCAGGTGATCAACAAGCCATTGCTCGACTTCAACGCGTGCAACAACGACTAAGTGCTAAAGCAGCAACGGGCGATCAAACAGCTATTACCCGTCTCCAACAACTCAACACCAACCTGCCTGCCACGGTTACTAGTCAAACTCAATATCCCTACACAACTCCTACTGCTATCAATGCCCCCGGTACTTTCCCTAATCAAACTTCCTCTTACCCTACCTCAGCTTACCCAACGGCAACCTATCCAACACCATCCTATGGAACAACAGCGACTCCCACCTACTACCAAGATGCCGATGGCAACTTCTACCCCACCAACCCTATCCCTGGACAATCCCAGCCAACCATAGACGTATACCAGGGCGATAGTTTTGGCAGCGAAGAGGCTCAAGCTCTGGCTAGAGATGGTGGAGCAACTGAACGAGCCGCCCTCCATCGCACCAGCCGAATAAAGGGTGGATGTTCCTTCATCGGAAATGCAATCCCCCATGAAAATTATCGCGTCGCTGTGATGAAAGCCGCTGTAAAATCTGCTGGTGGTGGTCGCCCCACCACCAAAGACTACTTTCAAGCCAAAGCTGCTGTTGACAGGGTCATCGGAAAATCCGGTATCACAATCTACATGCCCGGCGCAAAACCCGGACGACGTACCATCTAGGAGCCGTTTATGAATCGCCAATCGACAACTCGACAAACAGCCTCTCACTTCAGCCCACAGCGAGCTGATGAAATGGGATATCGAGCAGCTGAACGATACTTGCGTCCGGTTGGACCTCTTAACAGAAAAGAACAGGCTCTTAACGAATTACTACCAGCTCGAAATTTCAATTCTACGGCCGATCTTATATTCGCCGTTCTAGTTATGCTTGAATACATAGAAGACGAGCGGCCCGGATCTCTACCTCGGCTACTGAAAGAATTCCAACTTGAACTAAGGAGTGCCTAAACATGGCACACGATCTCATCTTCAAGAACAATCGACGCAATTGGAGTCGCGATAAAGAAACATCGGTCAGTGGTTACGATCCATATGCTCGTAGTCTCTTTGAACGTCCCAACTGCTCCACACAGCCCCAAACCCTTATCGTGAAACAAGAACCAGCCCGCATTGGCTGGCTTGGAGCTACCCTAGCCGTCATGCTTTCTACCCGCGTTCTAAGCGGTAAGTGGCCCTGGTTTTGGGGTGGACTTGTCGCCAAAAAACTCAATCCAACGTCTCAACTGAAGGGATAACCATGGCATCCCGCACACAAGATCTCCTAGGAAAACTCATCGACACTGCTCTTGAACAAGCAGATGACGATCTAGATTTCGACGCTACTGGCACTACCGGACTGATTGTGCCTAAGGATGCCGATATCTCAGACGATACTGAAGAAGACGATGCTTTCGAGGCCTTACGCGAAGAACTCTCGCCCGGTGAAGCCGAAGAAGTTGTCGAAACCATGCGACCCCTATCAAAGGGGGAACGTCAGATCTTAGAAGAGACTCCCGGCCTCAAAGGACTCACACGTGTTGACGATGCCGAGCACGAGGACTGGATGATCGACAACTCGCTTCGTGCCTACAAAGGACTAGATCCAATTCTTGACGATGCCATCTACGGAGAAGACATGAACCACAACGAAGAACAAATGGAAAGTCTTGGTCTCGATTCCGACTCAGGCTTTGGCTTTAAGTCTCTTCGTCGCGGCATCTCTAAAGGAATTCGGAAAGCTGGCAGCTCCGCCTACAAGTACAGTGGTGCTAAAATGGTGGCGAATCAGGCTAGTAAAATTGCCTTGATACCTGTCAAGAAATCCATTCGAAAATTCACCAACAAAATCGTCAGTCGCCGAGCAAACTATCTTGCCAAACAGCAAGGTCTCTCGTCCCCGACGCCTGAGATACAGGCCCAGGCGAAAGCCTGGAGCAAGGACTATGTCCGAACTCACAATTCCAAGTTCGGCAGCGTCATTGCATCTCTCATGGGGAACGAACATCTGCTAGACTCGGCGCTTACAACCTCCATGGGAATGAGCGGTAAGACCCTCGCACTTATCGCACTTGGTCCTATTGGACTTCTTATGGTGCTGTCCAAGCTCCTAACAAGTTCCAGCTCAGAAGGCGCCCCTCCGGTCGAAGGCCAAGAAGACCAATCCCTCGACCCCAATGCAGATCCAGAAAACCTTCAAGAAGTTGGCCCCGCCGCAGATGCGACTCCCGATCAAAACGCAGACTCTCAATCACCTTCAACCGACGCAGCTCAAGGAGACGATATGACAACTGGCATTGATGGCGACGATTCTCTCGGCGCTTTCGCAACTGAAATCCTTTCTGGAGCTGCTCCAAGCAAGCCTCAAGCCAATGCTCAGGCTCGCCAGTTCTTGAATCTCATGCTCTACAAGCTGCGAAATGGCAAACCACTCTCTCCCCAAGAAGTCGGTCGCATCGCGACTCTCTCGAAGCAAGGGGATCCAGTAGCTGCCAAGATGTACCCCATCCTGCTCAAGCAAGGCGCTGCTGTTTCCGGCGACGATAGCGGAGCCTGGGCTCACATGCTCAATCCTCTGTACTGGCTCAAATCATCGGACGAACGGAAGTTCACCGATATCGAGAAGGACAAGTGGAATGAGAATGCCAGGCTGCAGAAAGATCTCAAGAGACGCAAAGACGCTCTTGAACAAGCTGAACGTGCCAAGACAGCCGCTGAAGCCGTCACCCAAGCAAAAGCACAAGCTGCTTCCACTGAAGCCCAACTCAAAGAGATCGAGACATCCCTCAAAGGCGAACTCCTTCGCGACTTGAACGCTGATGTAAACGGAACCTTCGTCGGCCACGAGAAGCCCACTGCCGTGACCAAGGTGTTGCTCAATGCCCTCGACAAATCCGGCAAACGCGCTAACGCCAAGGCTCTCTACGATAAGATCTCCCAAGGTCAAGCTCTAACACCCTCCGAACTCACTGAGGCTCGCTCCATTGCACGACTGCTCCATAAGATCAAAGTCGTACACGGCGATCTGATGTCTGGAGACTCCGAGCCTACGTCGGTCTTGCATGGGGCCTTTGTGGGAGCCTGCGTACTGGGAAACATTCAAACAGCTCGCACACGGAATGCTCAGATCGCCAAAGCGGCAGATCACCTGAGCAATCGTATCGCCTCAGGCTCCCCCCTCTCTCAGGTGGAGAAGAAAGCGACTGCCAAGGTCCTCACCGAGACTCAAAAGCTTCGCAATTTCACCAAGTCGCATATCACAGGTTCTGCCTTCGTTGGTCATGCTAACACCAGCAAACTCCGCCATTCGGCCTTCATCGGCGCTGCAAAGGTCATGAGCGAATCCGATAAGAAGATGCTCGCCAGCATCGTGAAACTCGCCAAAAGTGGCAATCCTCGGGCTGTCAAGTCCCTAGCCGCACTCAAGAAATCGGGCGAAATCATGGGTGGCGACTTCATTGGATCTTTCCTTTCCAAGGCATTCAACTATGCCACTATGCCCATCACCGTACCGGCAAAGGGCGTCTGGGCTGCAACCAAGTGGACAGGCCGCCAACTTGGCATCACCAAGGGGGGGCACACTGCCACCCCTGAAGAAGTCCGCCTTGCCAAGCTCCGAGCTGCTCGCCAACGCACTATCGCCGCTCAAGCCAAAGCTCGGGCCGCCGACGCACAGACTGAAGCCGAGTTGCGTTCTCAAGAAGCCATTGCATCCGCTGCCGATGCTGAAGCCCAAGCGGCGGATGCCGAAGCCCTTGCAAAAGAAGCCGCTATGAGAACGGCTGAAATCGAAGCCAATCCAGACATGGCCACCAGCCAAACCGATGAAGATTCTTCTGGTGAGTTCATCGGAAGCTGGACCTCAATGATCGGTAAGGACACCAAGTCCGCAAAAATCGTCGCCAAAGCCAGCGAGAAATCAGCGACTGGTATGAAAATCCGAGCTGGCGCGAAGATGGCCGCTAAGATCAAGGCTGGCGACCCCAAGTCCAAGGCGGCTCTCAAAACCATGATCGCCAAATCGAATAAAGGCGACGCTCAAGCCAAGCGCGATCTGAACGCCATCTACGCTGGCTACCACGCCAACGCCGCCAAGCAGTTAGCCAAGAAGAAACAAGCTGCAGTCCTCGCTGGTAAGGCTCGCAAGCTCAAGGTCATCGCCGCCCAGCGCAAGCTTGAAGCTCGCGTTGCAACCAAACTGGCGCGCACTGAACGCAAGGTTCAGATCTCCCACTTTGCGAAGGTCGAGGCCAAAGCCGCTCGTGGCAACAAGAAAGCCAACGCCTACGTCGCCCAGCAGGTCATCGCCGCCAAGAAAGGCGACAAGAAAGCCCAGACACGCGTTGCTGCCATGAAGCTCGGCCGCCGCGTACGTCTTGCCGCTCCTACAAAACGAGAACGCCGCAATCTCGCCGTGGCAGCCAAGGTCGTCGAGCGCGCTCAAAAGAACGATCCAAAGGCACTTCGTCAGATCGCCATTCACAAAGCAGCTGCCAAGCAAGGCAACCCCAACGCCCAGCGAGCCATGAAACGCTATGAAATCATGGCTCCTGTAGTCGCTGCCGTCACCACGGGTGTTATCGTCGGAGCGAAGAGCAAAAAGAAGAAGGACAAAGCTCGAAAAGATCAGATCGCTGCCGTCACCAAAGCCAAGAAAGATCTTGCTGCTAAGAAGGGCACTCGTGAAGAGTACGCAGCTGGAGCCCGCGCCGCCCAGGCGCTCGGCGATAAGGAAACCGCAGGCCTCCTGGCTGTTGCTGCATCCCAAGCACCGTCTTCGACCGAACGGCTGAAGAAGACTGCCACGGTAGTCGCGGCCAAAGAAGCTGGAAATGTCGAAGCTCAAGAAGCCATTGCCAAGAACTTCGCAGAAGCCAAAGCTGGCAATCCTGAGGCCATCGAGAAGACTGCCAATGTTGTCGCTGTTCAAACCATCGACGATATCAACAAGGGCAAAGCGGTTTCGCCTGCCATGCGGGATGCCATCAACCTGCATGAGCGAATTGCGGCTGGCGATCCAGCCGCCATGGAGCAGGCGAAGCTCATCACCGCAGAAGCCACAAAACCGAACCCCATCCCCGAGGCAACGGCCGCCGCGGTTACACTAGCCGCTGCAGCTGTCACGGCCAATGCCTTGGCTTCAAAGCCAAAGGCGAAAGAGGAATTCTTGGCGAAAGTCAATCCTCCTCTGTCAACGGCTGAAAAAGGCTCTGCTGAGGCCGAAATTGGCGTTCTACTTGCCAAGGCCAAGAACGGCACCATTACCCCCGAAGAAGGCGAACGGGGAATTCGACTGGCCGAACGTCTGGGCAAACCAAACATTGCAGCTCAAATCTCCTCTATGGCACCTCCCATGGACTACAGCCATCCACTTTCTACGCTGCCCGATATGCCACTGGCTCCAATCACCAACTCTTGGGATCTCATCAAAGAGTCGCTCAGGGCTCTTTCCTTCTCCACTCGCGATCCTCTCGGCAACTACCGAGGAGGAATCGCGGCTCGTTCGAAAGCAGTTGCAGCGACTGCACCCGTGTCAACCTCGGGCTGGTCTCCATTTGCATACTTCAAGAAAATGTCGCCTTGGATCGCTCCAGTTGCATCCTCAGCAGCTGCCGCTGCTTCCTTTGCGAACCTCTTCTCGAACAAGTCCAAGAAATCAAATCCAACCCCGACCACCGCTACACCTGCCGCAGCACCCTCCGTCGCTCCAACTGCTGCGCCAGCCTCTGCGCCAGCGACTGCAACAGCTGCTCCAACCTCGGTTGAGACCGTATCTCAATCACCATCTGAAGCTGCCTTATCAGCCAAACCTACAACCTCACAAGGCGAATCTCCAACAGAAACCGCCAGCTTCCAAGATAAGCTGGTCGAACTACTCAATAAGAGCAATGCAGGAACTCTCTCAGAAGAAGATCGCCAGCTCGCCATTAAAATCGCCAACCACATGAAATTGCCCTTGGTCGTCAAGAAACTGAGCGAAATCAAAACTCCAGTGACTTCACAAGGCAACGAGTCTGTAGATCCAGAAGGCCTTGCCGAAATCGATCATCGGCTCGCGACTGAAAAGAAACATCGCCGGACACGCACTGTTGTTGCTCAGACCTCAAGTGGCTCTGACAAGAAAACCTTCAAGGAATACGTAACGGAGGCAATCAAGTCCCAGAAGATGAGCAAAGACGACTTCAATAAAATGATTGAAGTTCATCTCGGACCAAAAACCACCAAAGAAAACAAGGTCGCCTCGGGTGAGAAAATCTTGAAGTTCCTAGCTAGCAAAGGCGTTAAGGTCGAAGCTTAAGGAATAGAACCAACAGGTTCTAGGCATGCTCATGTGGGCTATTCTTATCGGAGTTCTGTTCGCTGGCGGGCTGATAAAGTTCGCCTGCGAACAGAAAGAGGAGCCCACTGTCAAAATAGCTTTGAGAAGATCTAAACTCGTTCGACTTGTCAATATACCCGCCAAATATCTAACCCTCAATCAGGCTGAAGATGGGATGGTTCTAGCTCGGGAGTTCCACACACCTGAACTAGAAAAGCGTTTTGGGGCGGCAGCTGAAAAGCTAAAAGCAACACGCAATAAGGAAGTAAAACATGACCCCTCCGCCTCGCGATCCATTCTCCCCCGATGAACGATTCCCTAACACTAGACAAAGCTCGGGCTCATTCATGATTCGCGAATTCACACCGATCGAATCGCCTCCCCAAATACCGCCGTCTACGCCACCAGAGAAAAAATGGCTATCCACTGGCTTTATTATGACTTTGTCAATCATTCTCGGGGTGCTGCTGACAGCTGGATCTCTAATTGGCGGTCTCGGCAATGCCTTCTTTGTCTCTCGCCGAGAATACACCGCTCAGGAACTCTCGTATGCAACAGACAACTCGAAAATACAACAAACCTTGTCAAAACTCGGCGATGCCCTAACCGACCAAAAGGAAGTCCTGGCAAATCAGAATCGCTCTTTACAAAAGGTCGCAGACACTATTCAGGAAATTAAAGTCGACATGGCCCGTAAAGGTCGCTAAATGCTACCTATGGACGAGATAGAGACAACCCCCATACTACTCCACGACGCAACCCATGTGACCTTTGAGTCAATCGATCTTTGTCCGGGAGATCGCGCCGAAATCGTTCTGTCTCCAGAAACAGCCCTCCGCTGCCCCGTCTTGTTTCTATCCTGCACACCCAATGATAGTGTGATTACGGTTGAACAAATAATCCACGGCCGCACTGCCATCTTCGAAAAATCTCCCGCCACGCTCGAACAACTCCGTTTCGGCAAGACAACAGATCTGACCGTTACGGAAAGTGAGCCCATCAAAGTTATCGTAACCAATACAGGCTCGGTCAAATCTACGATCTCTGCTAGCCTGGTTGCAAACAATTCAAAGGAGTGAACCCCATGGGTCGCGATGTAACAGCTGACACAACCCCACTGCTCATGAACGCCGAGCAGAATATCGGTAATTCAGAGATCGTCAATCCACAAGAAGGCACCGAAGGCACTGTGGTGCCAACTACCAACCCGCCTAGAATTCTGAACCTAACTGGAGGCTCGGCCGTGGGGCAAACCGTATCGGTTGTCATGACCGTATCGCGGTTGCTAAAAAACCAGAACCCCAATCCTGGATTTCCAGGCCCCATCACGGGTGTTATAGAATTCGGAAACGGCACTCGCTCAACCCGCGTAGAATTCGACCTAGTGGTCGGACCTTTCACCGGTCAGTTCACCCAAGCATCGGAAGCTGTCGAACCACAAGATGGAATCGTCGTTGTCACTGTGCCAACAGGCGTACTACGCGTCTATGCGAGGTATGACAATCTGCTGCTAGCGCCAGTGCTAGGAACCAATCCACCAATGTCGCAAGCACAGGTAACACGCGATTATCTACCCATGCCGACACTAAAAATTGTCGGCCCTGGTGGCCCCCTAGACGTTGCACTTTCGCCTCCCGTGCCTCCACCGCCAGCTCCTCAATATTCAACTGTAGATCCCGAACCCGTATTGGTTAAAGCCATGGTCTCGTATTTTACGAAGCCAAGAGCCAAAGTTTACAAAACAATCAATTGTTATCTGAGTCCAGAGATCGATCCACCGGTTGCAATTGAAATCGGTACCCCCAACGTCCCCAATCCAGCTGGGTACACAGGCTATTCATTTTTCGCTCTTCCGCCTTATACCAAGAGCGTAAAGATCTTACGTTTTCCTGGAGTTGCTATGGATGCCATCCTTCACGATGGCATTCGACCAGTTGAATACATCAACATCACTGCCGCTCCCGTACCGCCCACCATCCCCGTCGTAGGCAACGAATGCATCATTGGCATCAACTCACTCGGGAACAAAGTACACCTTCTCAAACTGGTCTGCGAAATCGGAATCTAAGTGGCTAATTAGTTGCTACACCCTTCTCCGATATAAACATCGCCAGAACAAACAGGGGTCGTACCGACTCCGCCACAATCAGACATGAAATAAAAACCTGATACATGGCCGCTCACAGTCTTAAGCATATGTTTTTTACCAGCCGAATCTTCATAACCATGCTCGACGTCGGAACACTCAGCTTGTGTCATCTTCGTAGAACATTCGATATCGACTTGCGATTTTGTCATTACTGAATAGGTAGTGGTCTTCACACATGTTGAAGGCTGAGGAGATGACTGACAATAACTTTCAATTTGAGATTGTGTCATAATAAGCTTGGACAGATCTTTCACACAATCTGCCTCATTATCGTAACCATCCGCCGCCGACCATCCCACACAAAGTCGTTGCACATATTCAGGAGCTGGAATCTCTTTTCCATTAACACCGGAAGTCCAAGTGCCTGAGACTTTTATCGTGAATATCGAAGCATCTGTGCAAACGTTGCCCCCCGACTTGTTGACGCCAAGCACCCCATCCGTAGCGTCTCCGCCCTCGCAGCCAGCAAGAATGCCCCCCACAAGAACCTGAAAAAGAGCTACCATCAAAAGTGTTGCGGTGTTTTTCATTTTTTCTTTTTCCCTTCCCTTGAGTTAAATTATCTCACAGAAAAACAAAGAGTCAAGCAACAAAATTAGAGGTCTTTGACATAAGGAGTTAAGATGCCAAAAGGCAAGAGAAAACACTAACACCACGTCCCAACTACAACTTCGGAGCACATCAAGACCCTGAAATCCTTCAAGGGATGTCGCGAGGTGTCTGGGCTCTCTACTGGGCTCAAGAGCAAGAAGAGGCAGGCAAAAGCTTCTCCGGAACGAACATCTATGAGATTGCACCCGATGCACCCGGCTGGGCTGAAAAATGGGCTGAGAAGCTTGCCGGCTCTATCTGTCATCTCAACGGAAACCTAACCCTCGATCACCTCTACCTTACGGCTCTAGAAGCTGGCTTCCCAAGAGATCGCGAAGCCTTCGGTTACAACCTCGGTATGCAAGCCATCGGATCTGAAGTCCACTGGACCGACGATATCTCGGTTGGCCCTGACACCCCCAAAATTCTCGTGCCATCTTACGAATTCTACGAAGGCGCTGAACGCTCCGAGCCAGATGTCCGATTCGCTCGTCCCTAACGACCACCAAAAATAAATAGAAAGATCGCCATGGCTCACGACATCTTCTTCGGAACATCATCACGTGACTGGTCTTGCGGCTCGATGCTGCTGCCTGCTGGACAACAGCGAGCGCTCTTAAACAAGGTCGATGATGTTCGGTACGACATCCGCCAGTCCAGCAAACTCATTCAAATCGGTATGCTGTCACTCTCTGCCGCTATCGGATTCGTGGCCGTAAGCAACCTCTGGCGCTTATCCTCCAACCATCCTCCGAGATAACTCCATGCCCAAACGAAAGCCCACGGAAGATCCAACCTACCTCGATCAACTCGGATCTCGCGAAGGCTTATCCATAGCCGATCAACTATGGCGCGAAAACCAGAAGGAATTCGTTCTAGGGCGACAGCTCACAGCTGAAGAATACCATCAACTACTCCAATGGACTTCAGATCGCCTAATTGAAACTCGCGAACTGCCGCCAAAACTATCGGCCGACAGATCTCAGGTCTTCGAAAATGCCTTCTATTTAGCATTTAGACACAAGGGACTATTGTAATCAGAGCCTCCTTGAAAAGTTATACTATCCAAAGGACTAGTACATGGGCTTCAACATCACATCGTGGGGACAAGACAGTCGAAACTTCGGACGAGGCGCCCCACCCCCAAGGGGCTCAATCGAGTACGTAGCCGTAGGCTCCATGTGGACTGCAGATCCCCCGAGACGCCAATCAGCTAGGACAACATCCGGTGAGGACGAGAAAAAAGTAACGTTCACTGAGATCGACGCTGCCGATCGCTGGCTGACCAACATCCACCGCAGCCTCGTGTACACTCGCCAAATCCACGGCGACAAAATCATCACCAAATCGGATGTGGCCAACTGGGACGACTTTATCTCGCGATGGAACCCCTACCGAAATCGCTTGACCACCCTCCACATACTATTCATGTCCTCAGCCGACAAGCAACTCTTCCGCACCCTGATGAACGAATCCAACAAGCTCTATCAAGGATTCGTTACCAAAGGCCTCCCCCTCATACCTGTGCCCTACGCACTCGAACTTGTGACACTGCTGCGCTCTATGCCCAAACAGATCACGGCCGAGCAGATGTACAGCAAGCTCATAGCTGGCATCCAGTGCGGTGACAAACTCCTCGACGACAAAACCCCCTGGTATGCCTGGAAAAAAAGTGGCGAGACCAAACCACTCGCCGTCGCCGTGGACAACGCCAAAGCCATGGGCGCCATCCTGGCCCGCTCAAAGTCCACCCAAGAGACCTACGGAGCCGGAGACCCTGTCTACGATGAATTCCTGCGACGTCTCACCCGCATTTGGATCGAAGCTGCTGGCCTCTACGGTTTCGAAGAGACTCAACGAACTGCCAAAGCAGAACTAAAAGACGATCTGAAAAACCGAGCATCAGACACCCCCAGCAACCTCCTTTGGCTGGTACTCACCGCGGGTGTAGGATACCTGGGCATCAAATGGATCACCGGTCGAACTACCAAAGTTCAAATCGCTGTCCCCGATGCATACCAATCTACTGATCACACATCATATCCCGAGGATTAGCAACCATGTCATTCGATCTCATCTTTGGAAAAACACAACGCGACTGGAGCTGCGGTGCGGTCCTCGCCCTGGAGGATGTGAAAAATCCTCAAGCACTTCAAGACGACTTGTTCGCTCGTCGGGACTCGAAGAAACTTGGTTCGTTAGTCAAGGCTGAGATCCAAAAGAACTTCACTACCATCGTGCGCCTCGATACGGCCAAACGCCTGCCCGTAGCAGAACGCAAAGCATTCGGAGCCTTCATGCGCAAGTGGGTGGACTTCAATTTCAAAAAAAATAGCCAGTTCGCTGAAAGCGACTTCGTCGCACTCATGAACTTCCGCGAAGCCAACAAGCGCTTCACCGAACGCCTCGCCGTCTTTGACAAAGTCGCCCAAACCCCTCTGAAACAGCCTCTGGTAACAACCACCACGGTAGTACCGTTCTTGCCGCCTGGATCTCAAGCCCCCGAGTCGCCACGCCCCTGGGGCTGGCTGCTGGGCCTCGGACTCGGACTCGCTGGGCTCGGGTTCATCACCACCAAACTTCAATAGGAGACTCTCATGTCCAGCTGGAAAGACGAATGGAAAACCATCTACCAATCCAACACAGAATGGTTGCGAATTCGCAAAAACGGTACCGAACCTACCCTCGAAGTGGCAATCGAAGTCGGCACCTACGAGGATAAAGAGGGCTTTGAACAAAAAAAGTTCCATGTCTACCGAGTTGAAATCGAGCGTTTCAAGCTCGTCTCAGATCCAAACGATGTCAACACCTCCTATCTCGTACCTGAAAACTACAGCCCCTCATGGCTCCACCCGCTAGCTGATTACGAGGCATGGTTCGCTCGCGATCTGGAAAAAATCGCTAGAACTGTTGGAGAAGAGCCCTTGAACCTGGCCAAACAGTTCACCTCGAAAGATCCAAAAATTCGAGCGGGAGCCTACAATGCCATTGGTGGCTATCACGGTTTTGCCAACTTCGATGACGATCCACTCGAACTCGATGAGCCCGACTTGAACAAAAGATGGAAGTAATAAGCTTCTAAAAAGAGCGCTTGACACTTCGTTCTTGGCTGGTAGAATCTAAGCCTAGAGGAAAACGATGAGAGCCAAATTTCTAAATGCCTCTGATGTTGAAGAAACCTTAACAGAGATTTTTGAGCTAGCCTCAAAAGCCAAAATCGAGGTTGCTTTGGCTGGTGGCGTAGCCATGGAGCTACTTGGCTCTGATCGTCTCACCAAAGATGTTGACTTCGTCTGCTCCGGTCTTCTCCCCACCATTCAGATCGTAAAACTACTCACCTTCGGTGGAGTCTCGGGCTTAACATCTACAGGTCATCAAGTTGACCTGATCTTGAGGAACGACGAATATACGGAGCTATATGAAGAGGCCCTTTCAAACGCCATTAACAGCCCCGATGCTCCTATCAAGGTGATCGCTCCCGAATATTTGGCTGCCATGAAGATGGCGGCTGGGCGCGACAAGGACAAGTTAGATCTAAAAAACCTGATCAAGCTTAAAGCGATTGAGATGACGAAAACCGAAGACGTCATCAGGCGTCATCTAGGCCGATACGCCGTGCAAGAATTCAGAACGATCGTGTGCGAGATTGCTTGGCTATCCTCTCAAGTCCATGACTAATTACCCCCTAAGATCCTCCATGAACAATACAGATCGCGCCACATTCATCAATCTCATCGCAGATATTGCCGGACACCTCGACGGTGTATGGATACTCAAAGAATATCCTGCCGAGTGGACGTGGGGCGGCACCCTCACTGAAGCCCACTCTGGCGCCATCCTCGAATTGACAGCGGGTGGCTATCGGAATCCCGAGCACGTGCATGTCCGCAGCGAGCTACCAAAGACCAGCAAAGGCGAATCTCCACACGTCGGTCTCCAATACGGACAGAAAATGCCTGAGATCAATGTCTCGTCAAAAAAGACAGGTGCTCAGATCGCCAATGACATCGAACGACGTCTCCTGCCCCAGTACCTGCCCCTGCTTGATAAAGCCCACACGGTCATCGCTCAACACGAAGCATTCCACGACAAGACCGAAAACATGGCAGCTCAGATCGCCAAAATCCTCCGCGTGCCTCCCGACAAGAAGTCAAGAGTGATCAACTTCTACAACTCCCCTCTTCCAGCCTTCCACGAGAACCTCGGCCAAGCCACTGTCGGAGCCGATGAGGTCGAACTAAATCTCCGACTCGACTACAACACCACTCTCCAGATCCTCAAACTACTAGCCAAATCCTAACAACTCCGTCCTCTAAGGAAAACATCATGAGTTTTGAGAATGATAACGCCATTGTAGCCGAACTCGTTCAATACACCGAGAATGAACAAAGCATCTACACGCAAATCACCTTGCCCATCCTAGCTAACCTAGCTACAAAAAAAGTCCGAGGCCTATACGACGCTGACAAAGCAATTCAAGCCTTCATGTACTTGGCTGAAGCTGGAGCTAAAAAATATGCCAAAGAATTCGGCGGCAACAAGAAACAATGGCACGATACCTTCCCAATAAGCGTGCGCAAAGCCGCCGCTGCTCACTGGCGCGACGAGTTTGAATCAGAATTCGAACTAGGCAATTACGATCAGCTTCTCCCTAAAAAATATCAAGAAAAACCCGATACTCGTTCAACCTCTGAAAAAGCCTATCACGCCTACAACGTGGGCGACAATGTTTGGTGGTGGGGAAGCCAAGGCACCAAAGTCATTGGCACTGTGGTCAAAGTCTATCTCGGCAAAGAGCGACCCAACTACAAAGTCAAGATCCATGGCACCGACTCTGAAGTCTTAAAACCCGAATTCGAACTTGCCAGCGAGACAGCTCGCAAAAAAGTCACTCGCCAGACAAAGACCTCCGATCGCCGCAAGCGCCAAAGTCGCTAAAAACACGACTACGTTCTCCAATCCACCCATCCTTCAAAAACTACCATGAATACACTGCTCGAAACGGTTCAAGATACTGCCTTGCTGTTCTTCCCGGACGTGGGCGAACTCAAATTCGCTCCAGATCTGAAATCAAAGGAAAAGAAGTTCGTTGGCGGTCGTCAGTACCGAACTGGCCAACTCTCTCTAGTGCTTAATCCAGCCGGCGACAAACTTACTATCGAATGGAAGGGGTACTTGAACAAGAGCGCCTCTTACTTCCGCATCTTCCGTGTCGTCGGCTTTCCAATTACAACCAACAACATTGCCTCCCCCTCTCCCCAGTAACCACCATGCAATCCCCACAATCAAAACCTCTCCACGAAATCGCCCAACAACTTCGAGGCGAACTCGATGCAATGCTTCCGGACGGCTTCGGGGTTGCCATCAATACGTGCGAAGAGGCCAATGGCACTGGATCTATAACCCTTACCATCGCCTCCTGGCCAAAATATCTACAGATGAACAACCTCGCGAGACTCGTTGCCACTCGCATCGCAATCCTCAAGGGCGAAGACATTTCAAAAATCATTCTCACTAACTACCCATACTTGTCAGATGCCGCTCAAGATCTCGTCAAGCAACTACAAGATCTGGTTGATCGTTACTGCCCCCCACGACTATCGCCTGAAACCCAAACTGAAGAATGGCCTATCTCAGGTTATGTAGCATTCAACCCTCGCACTATGCTGCAAGAAAAAACTGAACTCTTACATTCGCTACTAAATACCGCTCTGCCTCCAGCTCTAGAGGAGTAACCCCGTGAAAAGACTGATGGCTATGCAGGAATTCAAAATCAAGCTTCGACCCCTCCTCAACGACACATGGGACGGCGACTCCGTCACCTTGCTAACCTCCGATCCTCAAGCCTCTTTGGACGAGTGGCTCGCCAGTCATTACGAGCCCCTAGCAACCTTTCAATATCTTCCTGCCAATCGCAATCACAACGCTCAATTAATCTCCAAGACAACTCCAGATCTGCGCATCCTTATTGACACTGCCTGTGTCACTCGCACGGAGCCTCACCACATTATCGATTTTGGGACCAAACGAACATGGCTACGAAAACTCTGACAAACGATCAGATTGCCGAAATCCAAGGCACCCTCGCCCTCGCCCGCGAAGGCCGCGCTACCCTGGTCCAGCTCGCTACCGCTCACGACCTCGCCATAGGCGCCGTCCTAAACGGCTGCCTAGGCGAGCTGCGTGCCCACATCTTCCAGATGGTGGCTCCGCCCCGCTATCACATGGAAGGCAAAGATATAGTCCTCGGTGTAGCATCGGGCTTTCTTACACACTGGCTACTGCGAGCGAACGGTCAGCGAAAAGAAGGAACCGCATGACCCATAGACAACACGGTCGCTCTCTTAGACCTACGACCCTCAACGAACTCGAAGGCCATGTTCCCCATACCTTTATTGAAGGCGCCTTCGCTGCCTCAGAGGCTTTTCGACAAGCCAATATTCGACACGTTCTTGTGGGCGGCCTTGCCGTAGGTGTCAATGGCTATCCACGATCAACTAAGGACATCGACTTCTTAGTCGACGAAAATGCCTTCGAATTCCATGGACCACTCGTCACTCACCGACCAGGACTGCCCATCAGCTACGCTGGTATTGGGATCGACTGGATATCCCTTGAACCCCAAGAACGTAAAGCACTCGATAGATTCCTTGTGATTCCTGATATCAATGAGGTTCCAATCATTCCAGTGGAACCACTCGTTGCCATGAAACTAGTCGCTGGTCGCCACAAAGATCAAGCAGACATCGTCGAATTGGTCAAATCAGGAACTGACGTGGAATCATGCATAGACTTCATTGAATGCAACTTTGCCTCGGTGTTACCACTGTTTAACCGACTTGTTAAGGCTGCTCACTCAGAGGGATAGCACTGATGGAAAACCTAACATCACAACACTTTATGAATCTTGCCAGAACCATCGCGGAACAACTGCTGGGTGAATGGGAAGTGAAACCCTTTCCGGAAGACTGGAGCCGCCGAGGCGCCTACTTGACTGAACACGTGTCCCAAGCAATGCTCGCCATCGGCGAGAGCCAGGAATACTCGGAGCGCAACAAGCAACGGTTAACAGTCTCTACGGACTACCCTAAAGATCGCCACGGCCACATGTCGTCTGCCAGACGTCCTAAGATCTCCGTATCAGCTCTCAAATCCGGCGAACAGATCGCCCGAGACATCGAGCGACGACTCCTCCCTAAATACCTACCCATCCTCGATAAAGAGCTGGCTACCAATCGCAGCTGGAATGAATATGAAAGTAAAACTACCCTCATTGCAGCCCATATTGCCAATGTCGTTAAAGTGAAGCGCAAGCCCGAGGAAACCACTGTTTCCTTCTATCACTCTCCCTACAACCGAGTAACAAAATGCCTCCTGCCTGGAACACTCACAAGATCCCAATCGAAACTGCCAGCGAACCTTGGAAACAGTTCGTGGGTGAGGCTTGCCCACATGGCCGAAAGCTTGTCCTCGTCGACGGTACCTACATCCGCAACCACTTCGACTCGGACTTCTCCCAAGGCGGCAACGGCTTCCGTTACAGATTTATTCCCCGCGGAGAAATTTGGATCGACATCGACATCAACCCCGACGAACATGCGTTCATAGCCTTTCACGAATGCCAAGAGATTGAACGTATGAGGTCAGGCTTAAGCTACGACCGTGCCCATGACCAATCCAAGCGCCTCGAAGATGCCTTCCGCCACCAACTGCTGAAAGATCATCCCATGCCAAAAAAACAGCCGAAGCTCCGGGGCAAAACCCGAACCCTTGCCAGCAAATACATCGCCGAGGAAATGGAAACCAAAAAATACCCCCGCTCTCAAGCCATCGCCATCGGCATTTCGCGCGCCAGGTCAAAGGTGAAAAAAACAACTCGCCAAAAACGAATTCAAGCTATTATCGATAAGCACCTATAAGGACCCCCCTTTTCGATGATGAACAACAAACAGCGCTCACGATGGCTAGCCGACATGATCTCGGAAGCTCAGCGTTACCTCAGCAAATCCAAGGGCAAGCCAGAAGTGCCTGTCGTTCAAAAGGCTCTGAATGCACTGGACGACGCCCGCCAAGCCGTTCTCGCTGCAGGAACCACAGGCGATGCCGAGTAGCCAAGCCAAACTTCTTGTAGCCGACATGGAGGACGACCCAACAGTCCCCCAATCCACTTTCTACCCCGCACAGATCGCGGCATCTTTAAAGATCCAATCTCTTGCCTCTATTCACGACAATGAAAAATACTATCAAGCACTCGCTACCGCGCTCGATGAAGCCCTAAACCTGTAATCAAAGGACATCCCAATGCTCGCTATCTACATAGACGCTGGAAACAATAGCAACGGCAATCCCCGCCGAGGCTGGATCATCGCCGACGATGCTGGCAACTTCGTCGACTTTGTCAACGAAGGCTATGAAGGCCATTCAGCACTTGCCAACAGCGGCTACGGAAATGTCACTCCGACCTCGAAACTCGAAGTCAAGCCCTCTGTCTACAGAGATGCCTATCAGCAGGGCTACACGCCTGTTGAAAATGTCAGGGGACACGAGAATAAGCTGCTCCGCGAGTCTCGCAGCCGACGTCGGTAAGAAAGGCACCTACTATGGATCTCGCATTTGCACTCATCAACAAAATCCGCGGTAAGGACATCAATACTCCCATGTTGGATCCTGGAGTGCCCGAACTAACTCCAGCCTTCACCATGACCGCTAACCAGAAGGCTCAAGAAAAGAAAAACATGGCCTTACTGGAACCTTCAACCGCTGCCTTCGTCAAGGGAATTCTCATCTGGGCTCGTGCCAACGGCATCAATGCCCTGCTCGGCGAAACCTACCGAAGCGAAGAAGACGCAAAGAAGATCTCACCCACTCGCACCGCCATTACTCCAGGCAAACTAGACTGGCACCAAGTCGGCCGCGCCTTCCACCTCATTCTCAAAGACAGCCGCGGCCAACTCGACAAAGCTGCCTACCAAACCGTCGGTACCGAAGTCCGTAAACGCGGCGGCGAATGGCTCGGCGACCACGTCATCCACGGCCCCGGTGGAGCCTTTGTTGACCTTGCTCACTTCGAATACCACCCCGGCCTTGCCCTAGGGCAATACCGCAAGTCGCCCCTCGCCAACAAAGAAATCGCCATGGCTGAAAAACGAGCCGCTCGCTACGGCTGATCGGAGATATTCCCTTGGATCTCGCAGTTGCTCTCATCAACAAAATGCGCGGCAAAGACATTCATGATCCATTGATCACACCTTTGGACACTCGTCTGCACGTCGTCAATAAACAGGGATACGTCGAAACTAGCCCCGCTGATTTAGCGCTAGCCTCAGGCTATCCACTTGAGATCTATGCCATGGCTTCGTGCATGCAATCCGAGGAAAACTCCGACAAAGGTCGCTTAGCTGTCGGCCTCGCCATCTGGAATGCCGCCAAGAAAAATAAAGCCAATGTCGCCCGCTTGCTACTGCACTCAAACAATCCAGTTAGCACTGGACACTTCGGCGATCAAGCCGATCGCTACGCCGCCACTGTCAAACCGCCCACCTCTCGCACCTTACTACTAGCCAAAGCCATCCAAGCCGGACAAGTACCTGATATCGCCGAAGGTGCCAAACAATGGGACTCGCCAAAAGCCCAAGACCACAACCACGAACTCTTCCTGAAATATCCGAAAAAGTTTCCAGCCTTCAGACTCTCGTCAGCTGAAATAGAAGCCAAACGGATCAGCGAAGGTCGAAGAGTTGTCCGCATTCCTGGCGTGCCGGAAACTCGTTTCTGGGCCTAAAAACAAAAATTATCTCCACTTCTATCAAAGGAACCCCATGACGACCAGCTGGCTATCCACTATCCCTGTCTGCCAACCGTGTGCATACAAGGCTGACATAATCTGCGAGGATTGCGCTCAAAGCATCATCATCGATCTCAGTGTTCGAGGTGTTGAAGATACCGGCGACTCCAATGATTACCCGCAGCCCAGCAATAGCCATAATGAAGCCGATTCTCCCCAGCACTGCGGCCATGGCGAAAAGTGCCTGAATGCAGTATCGATACCAGGAGGAAAAAAGATTGGCTGCCCGCTCAATACCTCACTCACCAACGATGGGATCGCCTATACACGCGACAAGATCGCCGAACAAATCCTATTCGGCACCGATCATCAAAAAGCAATCGGCCGCATGTGGTGGTCTTTGTACCAAGACTCCATAGAAAAACCATCGCTGATCCAATTAACAAAAGACGTGGTTAAAATACCTCCACCTCTCAGAAAAGCTCTCTCTCCACTTCTTAACAGCAAATCCACCAACGTCCTGGGGGAGATCTTCACCGATCTGGAATACATCTACGGCGGTGCTGTCTGGGGGGGCACGAGAAATAGACTGACTCTATGGCGAGTCGGCATATCGGATACCGGAGAATTCACAACCGTCGATCAGGTGTTGCTACCTGCAGACATTCTACTAGGAGAATCACTGGATGTGATGCTCTCCGATGCTATCTCGGAAAATGCTTGGGACTAAACAGCCCATGTCATGTTCAACCGACGGATGTTCAAAAGAAGGAAAATGGCATCCTGTCTTAGAGATGCGCTCCCGCAAAGATGGACCTGCCATTCGAGTAACCTTCTCTCAACTTGTGTTTTGCGACGAACACAAGGCTCTACAAGGGCTCGCTAGCTTTCTATCGGCTGAAGGCTTTGTCAAAATAGCAAAGTTCTTGCGCGAAAATGGCAAGGAAAATCCCATTCAGCGCAATACCACTCTTGCTTGGACTGTAGCCGATCAGAAAGAATCAGATCTCCTGACCACCATCGCGATGCCAGATCTAGACACAGACGATGATCTCGCGTTCTAAACCCCACCCTGAAAGAACCTCCCATGAACCCCCACAGCCTCCCTCCTCTGCCACCTATCGGACAATCCCCAGCCCCCGGCGCCACCCACACCAATCCTGGCCTCGTAGACGTCGCCAGTCAGTGCTATCCGGCTGTTCGTTCTGAAGCTGATCAAACCCAACTCCAACCCACCCTATCCTCAGCATCGCTTGTGAATTCCAACGGCGAATCTCAACGGCCCGCTCAGCTCGATGCCATTGGCTCTAATGGCGTATCCGTCAGCTCTTCATCTTCCTCAACAACAAACCACTCTGGTGAAGGTGGCCAGCGCCTCGACCTGAAAGCGACCGAAATAGCCCACTCAACAGGTTCAGGCCTCGCTGCCGATGCTCATCCTGATTTCGTCAGCCACGTAGTTCCCTGCCTCCCTGTCATCGCCAAAACCACCACACCGGCTATCACTATGCACGCCAACACCAATAGATTGGGCGGCCTTCCCTCCAACGTCAACATCCGCTAGAATCACACGTCATACCAATGCCCCCCATGGGGCCAACTTTCATAAGGAGATCTCTCATGCCTCGCAAAGCTACCAAGACCCGTAAAACCGCCAAGAAAGCCGCCCCAGCCGTCGTTCGCCAGCTCCGCGCGGAATATGGCACCATCACCAAGGCATACCACAAAGCCGGTAAAGCGGCCTTCGGCAAGCCCGCTAACTCGGCCGCCAAACGCGAGTACAACACCATCAAGCGCGCCTACCGTACCATCGGCAACAAGCTCGGCCGCGCCACGGGAATCAAGTAGACACCCCGCTTCAAAAGTCAAATCTCAACTTCGACGGTCGTCCTAAAACCCACCCGACCATCGCCCACTCTCAACCTCAAAAAAGCCTGCCAAATATCGATAGTATAAAGCGTCAAGTAAGTGATTCGGACTTGACGAGATCGCATCATTAGGAATAGCGTCTGTCCTAATGGAATCCGCCGACCAGAATATGATCGCCCAACAGATCTCCGAGTGGCTGCGCAGACAAATCATCCTTAGAGATAAAGACCACGGCGATTGTAGTCGAATCCAGCTCCGTCACTTGAACGTCGAGCGGCAGATTCAAGGGGATGTTGCCTCAATCCCCGTCAAACTAGATCATGGCTCAGAAGATCTCGAACCTCTGCTCAATAGCATTTGCTCCACCGCCCAAAGGGACGCAGATGATCTTAACGCTGGCGTTCAGAACTACGCCATCTATGCTTTTTTCCCCCAAGACCTAAACTACCTCCCCCGCAAGGTATTTCGTGTCGCCGGAGTCAATGAAGCATTCGAGCGCGAACTAACCCCCTCTGAGCCTCCTACTGAGAAGGGCATTGTCTCCCAACTCATGCGACACACCGAAAATATCATGAAAACCCAAACTGTATCCACTGGATACATTGTGGGAACTCTCCAGCGAGAAAATCAACGTCAATCGGAAATGCTCGAAAAATTCTCGCAACAACAAATCGACTTCATGCTTCTATTACAAGAAACCATGGACACGGCCCATGGCCGACGCCTCAAAGAAAAGGCCGAAGAAGTCAATCTGGCAATGCGCCAAGATGTCATCGAGAAGCTTGGTTCGCTTGTCCCAGTTGTCATCAACCGAATCGCGGGCAAAACCGTCATGCCCATTCAAGATCCAGCCTTCAACCTCATGGGAACCCTCCTAGAAAGCCTCGACGACGAACAACAACTGGCGTTCCTGAATAGTCTCAAACCCAACCAAAAGCCGCTCTTTGCTGAAATGCTTTCTGAATATGAAAAGCGCAAAGCAGCAGCTTCAGGCGATCAGCCCAATTTCATACAGCAAAGTATCGGTCGAAAAAACGAGCTGCCCGCTGCCCAACCTGACAATTCTACCCGTCAATCCGACAATTCCGATCTGCTGACCAGCCATCCCAACACACCTCAACTGGCCAGGTTCAAGACAATAGCCGATCGCCTAAGAGAGAATCCTAAACTAATATCCAGCGATCCTGTGATCCAAGAGATCGAACGAAAAGCGCGAGACTTTGCAAACCGATTCCGCGACCAACTACAACCCCCAAATCCCACCAAACCAGGAGCTTCGTAATGTCCCAAAAATACCTTCGCGAACTTGTCGATTATGCCCAACATGAAATGCCACTTCTCAAAGACGATCTAGCAAACGCCTCCACTACATACGCTCTCCAAGCCGCAACCCAACGACTGTTCAATGTCACCACTCACATCCTCCACAATCTCATCCACACAGCCTACGAACTAGGCACCATACCAATCGTCGCTCCCCCTCAAGCCGTCGCCATAGCAGTTCCAACTCCCACTGCTCCACCCGCTGGGATACCATCCCTTCCGTCTCCCAATCTCATTTCCCAACCACTCCCTAGCCCCCAACCTGTCAATAACATCGGAGATGTTCCCAGCACCCCCGGTATTGCCAATGTAATCATCACAGCTCAAGGCACTAAAGTCATCGCACCTTCAGGGGTTTCTACCATGGTTCCCCAAGGCGAACCCGTCGGTCTCGATGCCACCGTCGGTGCTCCTCCCACACCCCTTTCTGAACCTGGCGTTGAAACTGTCATCCTACCCCCCGGAGGAGCCGTCACAAACGATCTCGCCGCTGCCCTCGCCAACCTCACCGGCAACTCCCCAGCCTAACAATATGGATCTGCTCGGCTTCATAGGGGCGGCAAGAAATGCACTCAGCTACATCAAACCAGCTCCCGACCACGATGCGTCTTGGGCCAATGATGTAGCTGAATTCGAGCGACATTTTGGTGTGCCCTACGAAGGTTTCATAATGATCATCGAACATTTATCAGTTGATCAAAAGAAAATGCTCGATGCTACTCTTGAGGTCAACCCCGAGGCTGCTGTGTTATGGATCTTATCAATGGAAGAAGTCGAGAGCTAGCAACAGCTCCAGTGCTCGTCTTCACAGCTCCTTATTCAGGAGATGAAATCCTCCTAATAAACAACGATACCAATCCACCACTTGGCATCGTTTACCACCCATTGAAAATGGATGTTCCGATAGCTTGGATGACAAACTGCCCTCACTGCCAACGAGGTCAACAGCTCGGACTCGACATTGCCCTCAAAAGAGCAGTACAAATTCTTTGCTCAAGACAAGTCCAAAAAGATTCCGAGCTTTATCAGATACCGACAAACGATGTGCCCTGTTCAGCTGTTTGCAGAACTGACGGCGCAAAAATAATAGTCACTCTCAATCAAGCCGATCAGCCACCTGTCAAAGCTGTATGGAATGGTCGACAATTCATCACTCATGGCTCATATACCTTGCTAAGATCTAAGATCGTAGACCGTGCTTTGCGATTAATCAGCTCAGCTCGAACCATCTCAACTCGCGAAACCCTGGCCTGCTTAAAACCACTGCTTGTCGCCCAAAAACGCGACGGTATCGCCAACCACAGACGACATCCATGCCTCAAACTCGACTGGGCAGCTATCGCTGATCGCCTATGACAAACACCAGTCATGGACAAGTGCTAATTCTTGACGATGATGAAAACCGTCACATCGAATTCGATCGAATTTTGCGAGGATACAAGGTCATACACGTCTACTCAGCCTCAGAAGCTATCAACGCTCTTCAAAACAGCCCGCCCTTCGATCTAATCAGCCTCGACCACGACCTCGGCGAGTTCAATAATTCCCACGTCTACTTAGATCCGGGCGATGGTACTGAAGTCGCTGAGTTCATCAACTTGCACCTGGAGCACGATCGCTACCCAAAACGCGTAATGATCCACTCATGGAATCCTGAAGGTGCTCGTCGCATGGAGCAACTCATCCGAGAAGTGAAAATTCCAGTTCGCGTTAAGCCATTTCGCTCCTAAGCCCAACACGCAAGTGTCCAAAAAGACTAGATAAATCGAGAGATATCTAAAAAGTGCTTTTTGCATTTGACATCGGATGTGTCAAGGCGCAAATTTAAAGCATGTCCCGGCCATCAAGCTACACTGTCCTCAAGCCTATCAGCTGCGGTGACTGCATCCACGTGTACAAAACCACAATTCTCCCTCGTGGCATCGTCTCCTTTTGCGATCGTTACCAACAACGCCCCCCATTCGCCTCTGCAAGATGGCCCAACTGGGCAGCTGCCCATGAAGTAAACTCAATATTCGGACGCTGCTCCGAACACATTACTGACTCAAGAAAGACTTCATGATGCATCCTAAGAGGTTAAAAGTATGATCGTTCCCAAAACTCGGATCAGTGATGGATGGCCAATCATTCGCTCCCAAGTAACTAACGATCAAATCGACTAAACAAAAGGCGAGGATGATATGAACTATCAACTGTTAATGATCTGCTCTTTAAGCCTTGCATGTACTCTCAATAACCAAGGACTCAACTTCGTGGCAGATGGGGCTGTTGCCACCACCCCAGATACCCTCTCAAATACCACTCTAGAGATCGATACCAGCACCCTGGCCCCGCCCGATGTCATCGCAGACGTCATAATGGCGCTGGTCGATACTGCTTCCCTCAAGACGGATAGCTTTCCTACTAAAGATCTCTTCATTGAAAAACGCTCGGAAGATCTGAAAAGTGACTCCTCGCCAACTCCCGATATCCAAACTGGTCCTGACCTCAACCCAATATCCTCAACCGATCTACGGCCTGACTCAAATCGAGACCTGTATGGGGTTCCTGACTTGTCCCCTGATCTGGCCACCTCCCAATCTGACCTGTCGGAACCTGACTCGATCTCTGATTCCTTAATCGCAGATAGCAGCCCAGACAGACTGGTTTACCGTTTCCCTGATACCAGTCCAGATCTCACCGTTCCCGATCTTGCATCCCCAGATCTCGCCCCCACTCTCCCCTCAGGTTCGCCTTGCACCCACAATAAGGAATGCGACTCCACATTCTGCACAGATGGAGTGTGCTGTGACGTTGCAAAATGTGTCAACACGTGCATACCTAACGGTATCACAGCTTGTGCCCCATATAATGGCTTCACCTGCGCGCCTTACGGGACTTGCCGAGGCTTTTAATACAAGGAAAGCCAATGAAATGCTCATTCAAAGGATGTAGCAACTCTCGTTGTTCCAACAGTCTCTACTGTTCCTCTTGTCAAGACAGTATCAAATCAACATGCAATGATCTCCCCGCAATCGCCGATCTGACTAATTCAACCAGCCTTGTCGATATTGCCCAAGCGGGACTTGATATCTATCATCAATCAATGACGTTTGGGGAGACCAGATAATCTAATGCTCGCTGATATTGATCACTACAAAACCTAAAACCATTACCTATAATCACTCTGCCTAGCCTGAATCTTCAATCGCGAACGTAGATTGTCGCCAACAACGACAGGAGTTCAAAAAAACGATTGATAATCTGCCTAGCGTACCAGGCGACGATACAGCCATCGAGGTATCCAGTCCTCGACATGTGGATGCAAGGCCGCTTGAGCCTAAGTTTCAAGTTCCACTTCTCATGCTTGGTAGATCTGAAACTCTCTGAGAATCAGGCGAGTAAGCCCACGCAATAAGAGCAAGATGCCTACGCGTGGGCTGCTCATTCTCATCATACAGCGGCTCATCCCGCTGGATAAGCTGAACCATCAGATCGCCGCGCAGGGACCGCCTCCTTTAGGGGGAGGAGGAAGCGCGTCCGGTTTTGAGTTGCGTTCTGTTTCTGGCATGTATATACTCCTCGTGTGCATCAGAGATACGCCAAGAATTCCGGCGCGGTATTCACCTTGAAGTTTCACCTGGTGTGGTGCCCAAAGTACCGCCGGCCCGTGCTTGTTGGTCCGGTTGAGAAGCGACTGGTTCAACTGCTGCGACAGATCGCTGGAGAGCTTGAAGCCACGATTCACGCGCTCGAAGTCATGCCCGACCACGTGCATCTGTTCCTTGAATCGGATCCCACACGTTCGGTAGCCGAGCTTGTGAACCGATTCAAGGGCCGTACGTCCCACGACCTGCGCGCAGAATTCCCGTCGCTCCGGTCGCGCTTGCCCACGCTGTGGAGTCGCAGCTACTACGCGGGTTCGTGCGGCGCCGTCACTGAGGAAAGTGTGCGGCGATACATCGAAGGGCAGAAGGGTAAGTAGATGCGCCGGGCATTCAAGTTCCGCCTCTACCCGAGCGCCAACCAGGAGCGTGAGTTGGGCATCATGCTGGAGACGCACCGTCGGCTCTACAACGCCGCCCTCGAACAGCGCAAGCTCGCCTACGAGACGCGCGGGATCAGCCTCAACTACTACGCGCAGGCCAACCAGCTTAAGGAGCTGCGAGCGTCCGACCCGTACCAGGAGCGCACCAACTTTTCGTCTGAGCAAGCGACGCTGCGCCGCCTCGACAAGAGCTATCAGAACTTCTTCCGCCGCTGCAAACAGGGCAGCAGAGCGCCGGGCTTCCCGCGCTTCAAGGGGCGCGACCACTTCGACAGCGTCACCTTCCCCAGCTACGGCGACGGCATCCGGCTCGCGGACAACCGCCTGCGCGTCCAGCACGTAGGCACGATTCGCACCAAGGTCCACCGCGCCGTCGAGGGCGTGGTCAAGACCGCGTCGCTCAAGCGCGAGGCAGACAAGTGGTTCGTCGTCTTGTCGTGCGACCTCGGAGAAGTCCACGTCCCACCGAGTACGCTCCCCGCGGGTGGCATCGACGTTGGGCTCGAAGCCTTCCTCACGACCAGCGACGGCCGGCGCATCGAGAACCCTCGCTACCTCAAGGCCGAGGTGCCCGAGCTTCGCCGCTTGCAGCGCGCGACCTCGCGCAAGAAACGCGGTGGCCGCAACCGCAGAAAGGCATCCCGTCGAGTCCGTGCCCTGCATGCCCGTGTCCGCAACTTGCGCCACGAGCACCACCACCAAACTGCTTTGTTTCTCATCCGGTTGTACGGCTTGATTGGCGTGGAAGGCTTGCGCGTGTCCAACATGCTCAAGAACCACTCGCTTGCCCGTGCAATCTCCGATGCCGGCTGGGCCGGCTTCGTGAACGTTCTCCGCTGCAAGGCTGAAAGAGCCGGCGCGGAAGTCGTGGCTGTGAATCCGGCAGGGACATCCCAAGATTGCTCCGGGTGTGGCGTCGAAGTCCCAAAGAAATTGGGCGAGCGCCGCCACGCCTGTCCGCACTGCGAGTTGTCCTTGCACAGAGACGAGAACGCGGCGAGAAACATCCTCGCACGCGCTCTCTTGGCCCGGACGGGGCCAACGGATCTAAAGAGCAACCCTGCTCTGGTCCGAGAAGCTGTCTGCTTTAGCTGACAGAGTCGTCACCCGCATGGGCCATCGCCCGCCAGACCAGCGCGCAAGCCCCCTACCGGCCAGTCCCAAGAGCCTACCGGCCAGTCCCCGCTAGCCCATTGCCGCCAGCTCGAAGCTGCCAGACCGAGTCCACCCTCTTCAGTCTCTGACTGTTAGAGCTAGTCCTCCGGGCAATCAGCCAGCAGCCCGCACCGGGGATACCGCGCCCACGCGATGCCCCAGGAGCGTGGCTTCAGCCCGCAATACCCCAGGAACGTGGCTTCAGCCCACGATACCCCAGGAACAAGCCACCTCGCCTCCCAGCTCACCGCCAGAGCCCGCCACCTGCGCCCTCCGCCTTCCTACCCGCGACCCACAGACGTCGCTTGCTAGGCACCAGCCCAGACCCGCCCAGCAAGAGCCCCAACCGGCCTGCCCAAGTCCTCCAGGCGAACACCCCAACCTGCCTGCCCGAGCCCCCCAGCCCAAATACTACCTCTTCAGTCTATGACTATTAAAGCTAAAACACCAGGTGGACAACCAACCAGTCCGCACCGGGGATAGCGCGTCCCCGCGAAACCCCAGAAGCGATGCGGTCAAGGGCGTGCCCTCAGCTAACACCGCCTCCCCTCCCGCCGCCAAGCCTCCCAGCTCGCTGCCTGTGCCCTCCAACCTCGACCACGGCCTGTCGGCCCATCCACTTGAGACATCGCCCGCCAGACTAGCTCGCAGACCCTGCAGCCCAGACCCAAAAGCCCTCCTGACCACGAACCCTCCTCCCTCAACCTCCACCTGTCAGCCCAAACACCCTATCTTCGGTCTATGACTGTTAAAGCTAAACCACCAAGCGGACAATCGACCAAGCCGCACCGGGGATAGCGCGTCCCCGCGAAACCCCAGAAGCGATGCGGGCAAGGGCGTGCCCTCAGCTAGCACCGCCTCCCCTCCCGCCGCCAAGCCTCCCAGCTCGCTGCCTGTGCCCTCCAACCTCGACCGCTGCCTGTCGGCCCATCCCCTTGAGACATCGCCCGCCAGACAAGCTCACATGCCCACTCCCGGCCAGGCCCAAGCCCTCGGGCCCAAACCCTCCTCCCTCGACCTCCGCCTGTCAGCCCATACCCTCTATCTTCGGTCTATGACTGTTAGAGCTAAACCGCCAGGCGGACAACCGACCAGCCCGCACCGGGGATAGCGCGTCCCCGCGAAACCCCAAGAGCGATGCGGTCAATGGCGATCTAAGTGTTGATCCACTGAGTCGAGGGAGTAAAATCTCCCCTGTAATCGCCATGACCGCTCCAACCACATATTCATTTGCCCCTGTTTTTCAGGCAAATTCGAAAGTTGTGAGCGAAATCCTCAATGATCAAGCCAGACTTGCCGATAGCGGTGTTAAGTCTACGTCTTCATTGACGATTC
>Ga0187885_10000560_pt1 | contig 44176 bp, 38 predicted proteins | sample June2016WEW_20_1_3_FD_132970 | JGI IMG/M metagenome (GOLD analysis project Ga0187885, IMG submission 132970) | Peatland microbial communities from SPRUCE experiment site at the Marcell Experimental Forest, Minnesota, USA - June2016WEW_20_100 | ecosystem: Environmental > Terrestrial > Soil >...
CGGGGAATGCGAACGCTGACGTGCGCTGGGTGGTTGATCCGCTCGACGGCACCGTCAACTATTTCTACGGCATCCCGCACTACGCGGTGTCCGTCGCGGCGCAGGTGAGGCGGGCAAGCACCAGCCCAACGTCTTCACAGGCAGGGACGCCTGTGCCACCGGTTGTAGAGTGGGAAACGGTGGCGGGCGTCGTGTTGGCTCCCGAAGTGGATGAATTGTTCGCCTCCGAGAAAGGCGAACCCGCCGTCTTGCACGGTCGCAGGATTCAGGTGAGCGACCGCGCCGACTTGTCGGAAGCCATCCTTGCCATCGGATTCTTCAAGAGCGCCGAGACGATCAATCGCAGCCTGGAAGATTTCAAACATCTTGTCGGTCGCGTCCGCAAGGTCCGGATCATGGGCGCCGCGGCATTGGATGTGGTGTACGTGGCGTGCGGCCGCTTCGACGCGTACATCGAGTACGGGATCAAACTGTGGGACATTGCGGCGGGACAGTTGATCCTTGAGAATGCGGGCGGTCGTGCTGCACTCAAACCGCATGGCGATGCGCGCTCGTTCGATGTGCGGATGTGGAACGGGAAGCTGCCGCTGGATGAGTTGACGACCGGGGCATCGTAAGGGCGATTGATGTCGGGGTAACCGAGCGCTTGACCTAACCGCTGGCCGCTGGCGCGGGCAATGGTAGGTGAGCCTGGTCGTTGGGCTGGACGCGAAGATTTCTGCGATGAACGGCGGTAGAACATTTCAAATCGCTTTCTGGGTGTTGCTCGGACTGATGGTATTGATGCGCGGCTGGTTCGCATTCCGTGTGCGACGGGCGGGCGAACGGCTCCTGCCGGATCGGGCCGGCATCCGGCGAGAGGGCTGGGTATTTGCCATCCGGGGGTCCGCTTTCCTCTTCTTCATTGCCCTGTCTGTGCTGCTCGCCCTTCATCGCATCCGGATACAGAAGCTCGTCTTCCCCTTGCCGTTCTGGCTGCGCTGGGCGGCTTTCGCCCTGGGACTGGCCAGCTTGGGCCTCTGGACCTGGACGCATGTGGAGCTTGGGCGGCTCTGGTCAGCCCAGTTGCAACTTTGCCCGGGCCACCGGCTGATCACTTCCGGCCCTTACTCGCGAATACGGCATCCGATGTACACGGCTATCCTGGGATGGGCGACGAGCCTCGGCTTGGTAATCGCCAACTGGGTTCCCCTCTTTCTCGCGGCATGGGCGGTGGTCATTCTTGTGGCGCGGGTTCCACGGGAAGAACAGATGATGCTGGACCATTTCGGCGACGAATACCGTGAGTATATGAAACGGACAGGAAGATTCTTTCCGCCATGGCGAACTTGGCGTTCGGGGGCAGGCGGATAGCACGGAGGGGCACGGAGTTCTCACCACGAAGAGCACGAAGCCCGAGGAGAAGTTGCGTATCCGGGCGGGGAGAGACCACACAACCGTCATGGACCAGAACTCGAAAATGGGATGTTAAGCTCGACCGGCTGCCGACTCGTTTAATCTGCCTGAGCGATCAATTTCTCTTGACGCCATGACCAGAGCGACTGACACAGCGTCTAATCCCCCTCAATCCGTGACCGACAGCTTGAGCAAAATCCGATTGCAAGTGCGCTGATACGGGCTAGAATCCGAAATGCTCGCTGCGCAAAAGCAGGCGAGCTTTATTTTGAAAGGCCATCCATGAAAAGCTACAACATTGCGGTCATCGGCGGTGACGGCACCGGGCCCGAAGTAACCCGCGAGGCCGTTAAAGTGCTCGATGCCGCCTCGAAAAGATTTGGAATCAAACTCAATTACACCCACTACGATTTCGGCGGCGACCGCTACCTGCGCACCAAGGAAGTCCTGCCTGACAGCGCGGTGGATGAACTCCGAAAATTCCCCGCCATTCTCCTCGGCGCGATTGGTCATCCCGACGTGAAGCCGGGCATTTTGGAGAAGGGCATCCTGCTGCGGCTCCGGTTCGAACTGGAGCAGTATATCAACCTTCGCCCCGTGAAGCTTTACGATGAGCGGTTCTGCCCGTTGAAGAACAAGAAACCCGAGGACATCGATTTCGTGGTCGTCCGCGAGAACAACGAGGGTCTCTACACCGGCGCGGGCGGGTTTGTCTTCAAAGGCACGCCCAACGAGATCGCCGTGCAGGAAAGCATCAACTCCCGCCGCGGTGTCGAGCGCTGCCTGCGATTTGCGTTCGACCTCGCCCGCAAACGGCGTGGCGGCAAGCCGTGGAAGGGCCTCAAACCCGACGACGTGAAGGCCGGCAAGAAAGCGCAGCTCACGCTGTGCGGCAAGACCAACGTGTTGACCTACGCGTTCGACCTCTGGGAACGCGCGTTCCACGAAATCGGAAAGAAGGATTACCCCGACATCAGGCGCGATTACGCCCACGTGGACGCGACGACGATGTGGTTTGTGAAGAACCCGGAATGGTTCGACGTGATTGTGACCGACAACCTGTTCGGCGATATCATCACCGACCTCGGCGCGATGATTCAAGGCGGCATGGGCATTGCCGCCGGCGGCAACATCAACCCGCAAGCCACGAGCATGTTCGAGCCAATCGGCGGCAGCGCCCCGAAGTACACCGGCCAGAACGTCATCAACCCGCTGGCCGCCATCTGCGCCGGCGGACTGATGCTTGACTTTCTCGGGGAGACTAAGGCAGCGGCAGCGATTGAGACCGCCGTCGTCACCACCGTCCGTGAGAAACTGAAGAGCCTGGCTGCTGGCAAAATGGGTTATGGCACAAAAGAAGTCGGTGATTTGGTGGCGGCGGCAGTGTAGTTGTTCACGCAAAGACGCGAAGGTGCCAAGTCATTGTGGGAAGTTTACCCGCCATAGGCGGGCAAGTTCCTGCCGCGACCGGCCGTCTCCCGCTCCGATTTGTCATGCTTTTCAGAGAAGCATGACAACTTCGCGACCTCTTGCCCTTTGCCGTTTCACGACCAGCGTCGGCTTCGGCTTTGCAGTTAATCCTTGGCGCTACGAACATGGCGACTTCCATGATTGACGGGGACGGCTGGCGCGGCTATTTTTCGTGACCCTTGTTCTCGCCAGAGCACGATCAAAGAGCAGGAGTAAGAGCGAGAGCACGAGTAAGAGCAGGAGTTTATGAGCAAGTCCTACAATGTAGCAGTCGTCGGCGCGACCGGAGCGGTCGGCATCGAGATGATCGAGACTTTGGAGAAACGGAATTTTCCCGTGAAGAACCTGCGGCTCTTCGCGTCGGAGCGCAGCGTCGGCAAGAAGCTGAAGTTCCAAGGCGCGGACGTGACCGTCGAATTGCTGAAGGCGGATGTCTTCAAGGGCATCGATTTCGCTTTGTTCAGCGCGGGCGCGTCGCGGTCGAAGGAGTTTGCTCCGGGTGCGGCGAAACAGGGCGCAGTGGTCATCGACAACTCCTCGGCGTTTCGCATGGAGCCGGACGTGCCGCTCGTGGTACCCGAGGTGAACCCCGAAGACGCAAAGAAGCACAAGGGCATCATCGCCAACCCGAATTGCTCCACTGCGATCATGGTGGTCGCCGTGTACCCGCTGCACAAGGCCAATCCTGTGAAGCGCATCGTCGTTTCAACCTACCAGGCGGCCAGCGGCGCAGGCGCCAAGGCGATGGCCGAACTCGAAGAGCAAACCGCCAGACTGTTGCGCGGCGATACGGACGTCCACGCCGAGGCGTTGCCACAGCGCATCGCCTTCAACCTCTTCCCGCACATTGACGTGTTCCTCGACAACGGGTACACGAAGGAGGAGATGAAGTTCGTCAACGAATCACGCAAGATCATGCACCATCCGACGCTGAAGATTTCTGCGACCTGCGTGCGCGTGCCGGTCTATCGCGCACACAGCGAGGCGGTGAACATCGAGTTTGAGCGTCCGATGACACCCGCTGAAGCGCGCCAGATTCTCTCCAAGGCGCCCGGCGTGAAGGTCGTGGACGATCCGATCAACAAGAAGTACCCGATGCCGATCGATGCTTCGGGGCAGTACGACTGCTTGGTGGGCCGAATCCGTCAGGACTGTTCGCGCGACGACGGGCGCGGCATTGACCTGTTCGTAAGCGGCGATCAGTTGTTGAAGGGCGCGGCGCTGAACGCAGTGCAGATCGCGGAGTTGTTGATCTAATATCCCCCGTTACCCGGCGGGCGAAAGCCGCCAAAGCCCGATGCGCCTTCCCAGCTTTGTGGTCGGTTCCACGGGATGGTGCTGACGTCATTCTCGTTGGTGGTCGCGCAACCGGCGCTCAACGCCCACCCTGCAAAAACGATCAGCAGCACTGCCCAGCGGGACGTCATATCAACTCAACCTTAGTGCACAGCGACATCGCCGACCCGCGGGGTTCCGCGTCGGGACCCGGGCAGGATTTCCGCAACGCTGGTGGTCGGCCCGACTGACAGTACCTGCACGTAACTGACCGGCTTGTTGTCGCGGTAGATCATAAACTGGGCGTTCTTCCGCACCTGCTGCTGCTGGCCGATGTCGAGCACGAGAAAATTCCACCTGTCCTGCACGCTGGCCACCCGGCCGCGCAAGTTGACAGGCGTCGTGCTCAGTTCCACGACTTTGTCCTTAAGTTGCTGGTTCTCATCGCGCATTTTGGTCAGGGCATCGTTCAGCACTTTCTTTTCTTCCCCCAACGCCTGGATCTTGTCTTTGATCTGCCCGATGTCCTGAATGTTTTCAAACCCGACCTCTTTCAGGGCATCCCGGACTTTTTGCATTTCGTCTTTGGCTGAGGCTAAATCGGTCTTGGTTTTCTCCAGTTGCTGATCACGTTCGGCCACCTGGGTTTTCAATCCCTCCGCTTCCTGCGTCTTCTGAGCGAGGGCGGCCGTGGTGTTCTGCAGGTTTGTGTTGGCAGTGGCCAAGTCCGCTTCCGTCTGCTGTAACTGCGTCTTGGTGGCCTTCAATTGGGTCTCGGTGGCGGCAAGCTGTCTGCGCGTGCTGTCGCGCTCCTGGGTCAACTGAGCGTTGTCGTCTTTCAGCTTCGCCTTGATCCCGCCAAGCCTGAAGGTGAAGAATAACGATCCCGCACACGCCAGGATTACGATGATTGGGGCAATCTTGCTAAGCTTGTTCATAAAGATGTGTCCTCCGTCGTGCGAGTTCTCCAAAAAATCACTGCCTTACTTTAGACAAATATCCGTCTTCCTGTCAACTCATCACTCAAACTTATCGCGGATGAATCCGATTTTCCTGCGCCGGCCATGGGACCGAACCAGCCGCCCCAATTCCGCCAGCGCCGCCTCCACTTCAGCCTCAAAAACCTCCGCTGAAACGCTTTGAACACCCATGCTTTCCACAGTGTGCCGCTCCATGCCATCCGATGTCACGACCAGAATTTTCTCTCGCGCCTCTGCCTGACCCACGAGCCGCTCAATCACGTCGTCCGCTGTCTTCCCTTGCTCGGAAAACAATACTTCCACACCGTGCGTGGTCTCGGCCACTTCGGGTTTGCGTTTTGCGGCGTAACCATCGAAGACCACCGTCACTTTCCGGCCTGTATGATCGGCGTATTGCCGTAACACTCCGACCAACGCCTCGCGCTGCTGCTCCAAGCGGCGTCCCGCCAGCCGGCGCAACTTGGGCCAGGCATGCAACACATTGTACCCATCCACCAAGACCCAGCGATTGCTCATGGCTGTCCCGATACATGAACCGACAACAACACGACCAGCAGAAGGCTTCGCGAAGTTATCGTCCGCCGGATCCCCGCCTTCCTTTTATCCCGACGCGCACAGCTTCCACTCCCACCAAGCATACGTCGTCGACAAATGCGTTGCTGCCTCCTCCGAACGCCTGGATGTCCTCCAGCAATTCGTCAAACAACGCCGCCGGTGGCTGATGCACCCGTTGGCGCACGGCGGTCAGCAGACGTTCCTGTCCGTATTGCTCGTCGTTCCGACCGCTCACCTCGAACAGACCGTCGGTGAACAGGACGATCACGTCATGCGCCGCGAGCGCCTGACGTGCTGTTGGATACGTCGAGTCCTCAAAGACACCGAGGGCGGGCCCGGGGTTGCAGCCGGCGGATTGCAGCGGTTCGACTGTCCCGGCATCGCGTTGCAGGTGCAACGGACTGGGGTGACCTGCGTTGGCACACCGTATCTCACCCGCACCCACATCTGCGACCAGATAAAAAGCTGAGACAAACATCGGCAGGCGGGTCTGCCGCAACGTCGTTACAAGCAGACGGTTGATCTCCGTCAGAAACCGACCGGGATCGGCGGCCATGTCCTTGAGTTCCTCCACGCAACCGCGAATGAGCGCCGCGACGAGCGCGGCACGCACTCCGTGACCCATCACATCGCAGATGAATACGCCCGCCTCGGTGTCCGACAAAGCCAGCACATCGAAGAAATCCCCGCCCACCGCGCTCGTCGGGTGATAGCGGTGATAAAAACGCAGGGCGCTATCGTTGGGTTCAATGTCGCACGGAAAACAGGGATACCGCTGCGGAAGAAACGCTTCCTGGATCTCGCGCGCCATGCTCAAGTCATCCTGCATCTGGGAGTTTTTCAGGCGCAGTTCTTCCGTGTAAGAGGCCACTTGCTCTTCCAATCGTTTCCGCTCCAAAGCACCGGTGATGGCGCGCAGCAACGAGGGCACATCGAGAGAATCTTTGTGCAGGTAGTCTTTCGCGCCATTCTTCATTGCTTCAATGGCAACGTCTTCCCCGCCCATGCCGCTCAGCATGATGACGGCAGGCTGCTGGGCGGCCGGCAGGCTGCGGATTTGGGTCAGCACGGTCAGGCCATCGGCTCCGGGCAGCTTGTAATCCAGCAACACCAGGTCATAGGTACGACGGCGAATCTCTTCCACTGCCTTCTCGCCCGTGTTCACCCATTGGGCGTCGAACCTCAGTTCGGTCCCCAGCGCCGGCAACAAGCGCTGCAGGACTTCCGCGTACATTGGATTGTCTTCTACGATCAGCAGCGGGATCGGTTGAGCGCTCATTTCGACACCACATTAGGGCGGCGGGCCGGAAAGCTCCAAACAAAAATGGGCCGCAGTCATGATGACTACGTTTCATTTTCCTCCTTGCCCAGCATCGGCCGCCCTGTGCGGATGATTTCCTGTTCGTCGGCGTAGGCCTGCTGCGCGTGTTCGGCCGTGAAGAAGTCGAAATCCGTCTTCCCAATTGCTTCCGCCGGATCCCCCAGGCCAAACAGATGGGCCTCGGTTTTGGAGATGCAAATGAAGCGATCGTTCAAATCCTTGAAGTAAATGTGGTCCGTGGAATTCTCCCTCCTGCCAGCGCCTTCGCTCTTGAAGCAAAGCCAGCGAAAGCCAACCTCGCCTGCTCGACTTTGCTGCCGCGCAGGGCTAATCTTATACGAGACACCGAAAGATGAAAACCGTCACACTTCAAATCGAAGGTATGACCTGCGCGGGCTGCGCCAGCGCGGTGCATAAGGCGCTGGCCGCCGTCCCGAACGTGAAGACGGCCTCCGTCAATTTCATTTCGCGCACCGCGCGCGTCACGGTGTGCGGCGACACAATCACCGAGAAAGAACTGCTCGACGCGGTCAGCCGTGCCGGCTATCGCGCTCGTCTCCCGACCCACGCTCCGAAGGAGGACGACCGCGCGGCTTCGCGAAGGGAGCTTTTCAAAACCATCGGCATCGGCGTCCTGCTCTTCGCGGGTTGGGCGCTGGACGCATTCACCGCAAAGCCGAGTCTCCCGCATCTGATCGGTCTTGGCATGGTCATCGCCGCCACCATCGGTGCGGCGTATCCGATTTTTCATCGCGCGATCAAAGCGCTGTTCGCCAAGCGGCTCGATGCCGACGTGCTGGTGGCCATCGCGGTGATTGCCGCCTCGAGCGTTGGCGAATTCGTCGCGGCGGGCGAAGTGGCCTTCATCATGTTGCTCGGCGCGCAACTGGAGGAGTACACAACGCACCGCGCACGACAATCGCTCGGCAGCCTGCTCACGCTCGTTCCCGCCACGGCTCGCGTCCGCCGTCCAAATTGTTCCCCTCGCCCCGCGCAGGGGGGAGAGGGTCAGGGTGAGGGGCCAGAGGCTGTTGAAATCGAAATCCCTGCCGCAGACGTTCAAGTCGGCGACATCGTGGTCGTGCGCGCCGGCGAGAGAATCCCGGTCGACGGCTTTGTCCGCCAGGGCACCGCTTCGGTCAACCAGGTGCCTGTGACGGGTGAAAGCATGCCCGTCGAAAAATCCACCGGCGACGAGGTGTTCGTCGGCACGCTCAACGAATCAGGCGCACTGATCATCGAGGCCACGCGCGTCGGCGAAGACACGACGCTGGCGCGCATCGCGCAACTGATCGAGGCCGCGCAACAACGCGAAGCGCCAATCCAGCGCACGCTCGACCGGTTCGCCGCGTGGCTTGTGCCCGTGATGCTGACGCTGGCGGCGTTGGTGTTCGTCTTCACCCACGACATCTCGCGTGCCATCACGGTGCTGATCGTCGCCTGCCCGTGCGCATTGATTCTGGCCAGCCCCACCGCGGTCATGGCGGCAATCGCCCGGGCCGCCCGGGCCGGTGTGCTGATCAAGGGCGGCCAATACCTCGAAGCCACGGCGCGGTTGCACACGATCGTTTTCGACAAAACGGGTACGCTCACACACGGCGAGCCTGAAGTCGCCGACATGCGCCGCTTCTGCGAGCACACCGACGCCGAACTCGTCGAAATGGCCGCCGTTGCCGAAAAAATGAGCACCCATCCCGTGGCGCGCGCCATCATGCGCAAGGCGCAATCCCTCGGTCTGAAGACCGCCGACCCGACCAGCTTCAAGGCGCACCACGGACGCGGCGTTGTCGCTCAACGCGGACAGCAAAAACTGATCGTCGGCCAGAAACGATTAATGAGCGAACAGGACATCCATCTCTCCGAGTCCGTCGACGACCACGTCGACGAACATCACGGCGAAGGCCACACGATTGTTGTCGTCGCGCACGACGGCAAAGTCTGCGGGACGATTTGCGTGGCCGACACCGTGCGCGCGAGCGCCGAGGACGCAATCGGAGCATTGCGCGGACTCGGCATTGAAAAGATCGTCATGCTGACAGGCGACAATCGCCGCGTCGCGATGGAGATCGCAGGCAAACTCGGCATCGATGAGGTGAAAGCCGAAGTGTTGCCCGAGCAGAAAGCCGAGCAGATCGAATCTCTGAAAGGCAGCGGTCGTGCCGGCGGTGTAGCGATGGTCGGCGACGGCGTCAACGATGCGCCCGCGCTGGCGGTGGCCGATGTCGGCGTGGCAATGGGCGTCAGCGGCACGGACATGGCGCACGAGGCCGCGGACATCGCGTTGATGGCCGATGACCTGTCAAAGATCGCGTTTGCGGTCGGTCTGAGCCGCCAGACGTTGCGCCTGATCAAACAGGGACTGTTCTTCGCACTGATTTACAACGTCACGATGGTCAGCGGCGCCGCCACCGGCCACCTCCACATGATCGGCGGCGCTATCGCCCACCAATTCAGCAGCGTGATCGTGATCCTGAACGCGATGCGGTTGCTTCGGTATCGGTAAGGTACTAACGGATCAAAGCTGAGCCACAGCCGCCCGGCCCGGAGCGCGGACGACACGCGGCGCCTCCGAATTCCCGCGCAGCCTCGAAACGGCGAGGCGGGGCGGCTGTTGGTCCCAGCGCGAGACTGTGTGAAAACCCCGAAAACGCGCATTCCATGACTCCATTTCCAAGGACTTACAAAAGCCGATTTGACTTTTCACACGGTCTCGCGCGGTGTCAGGCCACGTCCTTCTTATCTTGCTGTTTCGGCTGAGTGTCCTGTGTCTGAGCGTCGCTCCACCAACTCAATTATGCCCATTGCCTCGTTGACGCTTGAAGTCCGCGTAGGCCTTGCTGTTCACGCGGATGTTGCTCCGGTATGAGAGATTGCCCACCAAGTTGACCAGCGGCATGCGGCGGTGCCACAAGCTGCTGCACACCCTTCGCAGAATGCGCGGCATGGAATAGAAGCGCCTGTCGCAGGAGATCATTTCTTTGATGATGCCATCCAGAGACAAATGCTTATACCGGGCCACCGGGAAGGTTAACGTGTAATATCTCCAGTCCTCTGGGAACGTATCGAGGGCAATGCGGTCCTCCGATTTCATCTGGTCCCACAGGCGCGTGCCGGGCAAAGGCGTCAGAAACAGCACGTTGAGATTGTCCAGTCCGTACTGGCTGGCCACCTCGGCGATACGTTTGCCGATGCCCGGTTCGTCCACGTCCAAACCGATGATAAAGGAACCCACAACCAGAATGTTGTGCCGCTGGATCCGCCGCACGGAGGCGCGGAAGTCACGGCCCTTCAGAAGATTGAATTTCTTGCCGAGTTCCCGAAGCCCTTCCGGCGTGGCGGACTCAAAGCCGATGAAGACGCCTCTGCACCCAGCCTTCACGGCCAACGCCAGGAGTTCTTCGTCATCGGCGAAGTTAATGGTGGCCTGGGCAACCCATTCCTTCCGCAGGTTCGCCTGTGCGATGGCGCGGAACAGGTCTTTGGCGCGGGCGATGTGATCAGGGCGCGTGCCGATGAGGTTGTCGTCCACCACCAGAACATGTTTCTCACGGACCGACTGGAATTCCCGCACGACATCCGGAATGGGTCGCTGCCGGTAGCGGGCCCCGTTGAACGTCGTCACGCTGCAAAAGCTGCAGTTCAATGGGCAGCCGCGTGTGGTCTGAACGGCTCCGAAGGCATATCCTGCAGCCAGCAAATCATGACGGGCGGGCGGGACATCGTTCATCTCGGCGAGCCCGCCGTCATACCGGCGCTTCAGGCTGCCATGCCGGGCATCCTCCAGGACCTCCGGCCAGATGCCCTCGGCTTCCCCCGTGACGACCGAGTCCACACGTTCCATGACCTCGTCCAGGCACATGGTTGCGTGAATGCCGCCCATGACGACGGGCACGCCCAGACGCCGGAAGTACGTGGCCACTTCATAGGCGCGGTTCGCTTGCGAGGTGAAAGCGGTGATGCCCACCAGGTCCGGCCGAGGCATGGCCGGATAGTCCGGCGCGCCGAGGTTCTCGTCCACAATCGAGATTTCCCATCCCGGTGGAGTCAGGCCCGCGAGGACCATCAGGCTGAGCGGTTTCCACACGCGGTAACGGTTCCAGCAGCTCTCCTTGACCCTGACGATGCTGACAAGCGGGTTGGAGGGATTGATCAGACATAGTCGCATGGCGTGCATTCGCTCACGGATAGGGATTTGCTTTTCCTCCTTCTTTTCCTCAAAGCTGGTTTAACTAATGGAATCTCGCAATTACCGTTCGTTGGCCTGACTTCAGCTAACGGACCAAAGCTGAGCCACAGCCGCCCGGCCCGGAGCGCCGATCCCGCCACGGCGGGACGGCCTAACCGAATTTCCGCCCAGCCTCGAAACGGCGAGGCGGGGCGGCTCCTAGCTCCAGCGCGGTGTTGGGCGGCTGAAGGTGTTGGACACGCGGGCACCGTCCTGCCCTCCTCTTCCTGCGTGTCCGGCGCCAGTCATTCGGCAGCGCCCTTGGTCTGATTGATTAGGTAATTCTCCAGACCCATCTGTTCGATCTGTGCGCGCTGCATTTCGGCCCAATCCTCGTGACCCTCTTCCATCTTGAGGATGTCGGTCAACAGGTCGACGCTGGCCTGGTCGCCCACCTTGCGCGCCAGCGCAATGGCATCGTTGTAGGCCTGCACAGCCGACAGTTCGTCCCGTTGGTCGTTGGTGACCATTTCAGGGATGGTCGTGCCGATTCTTATCGGATTCAGCTTTGAGACGACCGGGGCGCCCTCCAGGAAGATGATGCGACGGATCAGCCACTCGGCGTGGTGCATCTCGTCGGTCGCCTGCTTCTCGATGGCTTTGTGGAGCTTATCGTAGCCCCAGTTGTCGCACATCTCGGAGTGCACCATGTACTGGCTGATGGCGGTGAGTTCGTCCGCCAAGAGTTGATTTAGCACTGTGAGTAATTTCTCATTTCCTTTCATGTTCGTTCTCCCATGTTGTGGTATCTGTTATACGTGTCTACCGTAGCTGAACTTCAGCGTAACGGTTGCGCCGCCTGACGGTACTAACTGGACAAAGTCAGCGGTAAAAAGCCAAAGTCGCTGACCCTTGTCGGTTCGCCGGCATCGTAGTCCCCGTCCACCGGGGCGTCAAACTGATTTCCAAGCGGTTGGATGGCGCTCTGCTACAGTTTCGAAAGTTCACGGGCCGCAACCTGGTTGAGTTTTGTCAGCGGTCGATGCACGCCTGTTTCCTACGGGCGTTCGACAGCGCGGGGAGGTCTGGATACCTTCGCCGAACAGCGCGGTCACGTCACCCTGCGGCGCAACTCCCCCAGCGCGCCGTGTCAATCGACTCCGGCGGGGCGGCGCTCAGGCCCCGGGCTTGGCTTTGACGCGAATGATCATTCTCTTGCGACCACCGTCTTCCTCGCCTTCGCTCACGGCCTCCAACTCGGGGTCTTTCTGGATGTGGAGATGGATAATGCGGCGGTCGAACGGGCCGAACGGGCCGATGCGCACGGGCTCGCCCCAGCGGCGCACTTTGTCGGCCGCTTCCAGCGCGATCCTGATGAGGTCGTCGCGCTGGCGTTCGCGGTAGCGCTCGCAATCGACTATGACGTGCGGGGCGTCGGGATTCAACCGCTGGAGGACGCGATTGACGAGGAACTGCAGGTGCTGAAGGGTCTGGCCGTGTTTGCCGATGAGGCGGCCGGGGTCGGCGGTGGCGATGTGCAACAGCGGCGCGTCATCCATGTGGTAGAGTTCGACTTTGGTTTGCAGCCCGAGGCCGTCGAGCATTTTCTGCAATACTTCCTGCGGATTGACGGACGGGGTGGCTACGGGTGCGGGTGCCGGCGAAGGTGCGGGTGCGGTCGAAGTCTGTGTTTCCATGTTATGCTCCTGTCTTGTTGGGGCGTTCGGCTTGCGACGGCCCTTTGAGGCAACCCCGATCCCGCCAGGGCGGGACGGGGCAAGCTGCGACGCCGGGTTATGCCCAAATGCTGGCCCAATCTAACAAGTCTCACTTCGCTTTTCCAGCCGAAAGAGGTATGGCCGGGGCCGAAGTTCCGTCGCGCTGACGCAGACTCCACCATTGCTGGGCGATCGACAACAGTTGTTGCGCCGTCCAGTACAGGCACAGGCCCGAGCTGGAGGGATAGAAGAAATACAACATTATCAACGGCATGAACTGCATCATCTTCTGCTGTTGCGTGTCGCCCGCGGTCGGCGTGAGCTTCTGCTGCCAGATCATCGCGCCCGTCATCAGCAACGGCAGCGGGTTCAACATCAAGGTGCTGCCGATCAAGGGTAAGCTGAATGGCAGCGTATGACTCCAGATCGTGTCTGGCTGCGAAAGGTCCTTGACCCAAAGGAATGACGCGCCGCGCAATTCGATGGCGCTGCGCAACATGGCATAAAGCCCAAAGAAGACCGGTATCTGCACCAGCATCGGCAGACAGCCGGAGAACGGGTTGATCTTGTGCTCCTTGTACAGCTTCATCATTTCCTGATTCAGCCGTTGCGGGTCGTCCTTGTATTTCTCGCGCAGCTTGTTCATCAGCGGCTGAAACTTCTGCATCTCCTTCATCGAACGGATGCTCTTGGCTTGGATCGGCCAGAAAATCAGCTTGATCAGGATCGTGATGATAATGATCGCGATGCCGTAGTTGGGAATGACGTGATACAACAGCTTCATGCTTTTCAGCAACCAGACGCTGATGACGCCCCAGAAGCCGAACTGCATCACGTCTTCCTGGCCTTTGCCGAGCGCGGCGAGCCGGTCGTATTCTTTCGGCCCGGCGTAGTAGGTGAACGCGTACGTCGCGACCCCGTTTGTCACGGATATCGGCGGCACTTCGAGCGACGCGCTGACGCCGTCGGGCGGCACATTGCCGCTCCATTCCGCAGGCATCGCTAGACGAATCGGCTCATAAGCGACCTCAACCGAGTCGGTGGCGGGCGTCAGAATCATCGCGAAGAACTGGCTCTTCACTGCGGCCCACTGGGCCTGAACGTGCTCGTTCGTGATGCCCCGTCCGGCGTTTTTCCACAATCGCGCCAACGGGCGATTCTGGTAGCGCCCAGCCGCAAACCAATCGACGCCGAGGTAATACTGCTGTTGCTCGCGCGGCGTGACGGGCGTGGCCTCGCCAATGACGATCGCCACGTTCTGCGTCGTGACTTCACCCGGCGGAGAAGACGAAACCTGCAGATTGCCGCTGAGCAGATAGTCCGGCCCCAATGAAATCCGTTTGACCACCTCCGCTCCCGTCTTGAGCCGCGCGCGCATGACGACGCTTCTCGAGTCGGGCTGCTCGATTTGGAACACATCGTTGCCGCCCGCGCCGGGCACGCCGCCGAGCGCGAGCGCCGGAACGGAGGCAGACGAATTCAGAACGACGTTGCCGTGGCCATTGGCCTTGTATTTGAGCAATTCGACGGATCGAATGCCGCCGCCCCAACTTGTGAACTCGACGTGGACGAATTGGTTACTCAGCACGACCAACTTCTCGGGCGGTCGCGGTGCTTCAGGCTCGGGTGGAGCTTCCTTGATCGCCGCCGCCACATTGGTGGCGATTTTCTCAGCCTGCGCCGGCGCGACGTTGGTGGCAGTCGCCTGAACCGCCGGTTTCAGGGGCTTCGGCTTCGGCGGGTACAGCTTGTTGACCAAAAGCTGCCAGCCGAGAAGCGCGACGATGCACGCCACAACCACCCAAAGTGTGCGTTTGTCCATCATGATTCCGGAACCGGGTCGCAGCCACCTTCGTGGAACGGCTGACATTTCGCCAGACGCTTGATCGCCAGCCACAAACCTCGCACCGCTCCGAATCGTTCAATCGCTTCAGCGGCATAACGGGAACAAGTCGGATGGAAGCGGCAGCAGCGTCCCATCGGGGGCGCCGGCAACAGCATCTTCACCGGCGACAACAGGTGATACGCCCTAAGAAGAACCAAAAGTGTTCGTTTAATCACGATTCAACGAGTGCGCCCGCCCCCCGGAACAGATCGAGCAGGCAAGCTTCAATTTCTTGAAGGCGTTTCCCGCGGATGGCGGCGCGGGCAACCATGACAATTTGCAGATTGCTTTTCAGTTTGTGTTTGTTCAATCGGTACGCTTCGCGGAGCAGTCTTCTCGCGCGATTGCGTGCGACGGCGTTGCCGATCTTGCGACTGGTCACGACGCCGATGGCGCGCATTTCGGTCGCCGCCGCTGCCATCGTGTCCTCCAGAACGTACAAGACCACGAACCTTCCTTCCACTCTGCGTCCGCGTTCGTAAACGCGGCGAAACTCATAAGTCCGCTGGAGGCGTTCGCATTTCGGGAATGTGCTGCGTCCATCCAACAGAACCTCCGGCGCGCGTGGTCGCGCCCTACACTGGCGACAGGCGCTTGCGCCCCTTGCGGCGGCGCAGACGCAGGATGCCGCGGCCGCTCTTGCTGCGCGTGCGCTTCAAGAATCCGAATCGGCGTTGTCGCCTGATCTTTGACGGTTGATAGGTCCTTTTCATTGTATTGGCCCCGAAACTTTCGGGGCAGGCTTCTTAAGAAGCGCCGCATCTTAGCAGCCCGACTTCGATTGTCAAGGCGGGCAGAAGGTTACTTTCCTCTTTAATTTCGGCTCGGCCATGCTAAACTCACAATGCTATGAACCCAAAAATATTCCGCTCCGCTCTCATGTTCGTTTCGGGCTTGGTCTTCGCCGCCGGGGTGCTCGCACAGACGCCCAGAGTCGAGTTTCCCGCCGCCAGCCCTGCCAGCACACTCAAACAACGCGTCGGTCTCACAGACATTGAGATCATCTATTCCCGGCCCGGTGTGAAGAACCGTACGATCTTCGGCGGCATCGTCCCCTACGACAAGGTCTGGCGCACGGGCGCGAACGCCTCCACCAAGATCTCCTTTAGCACGCCCGTTAAGCTCAACGGCACGGACGTTCCCGCAGGCAAGTTCGCCCTCTACACCATTCCCGGTGAAAAAGAGTGGACGGTGATCATCCATAAGGACACGGCCGCGAGCATATTCAATTATGATCAGACGAACGATCTGGTGCGCTTCAAAGCCATGCCGGTGAAACTCGCCGAGCCTGTCGAGACGTTCACGATCGAGATCAACGACATTCGTGACGAGTCGGCCACGATCAATCTGAATTGGGAAAAGACGCGCGTCCCGGTGAAGCTCGAAGTGGACGCGGTCAGCAAGGTCGTGCCGCAAATCGAGGCGGCCATGGCGTCCACGAACAAGCAGCAGGCCGGGTTTTACTTTCAGGCCGCGACGTTTTACTTCAACCATGGCCGGGACTTGAATAAGGCCCTCGTCTGGGTTGAAGCAGGACTCGCGGACAACCCCAGGATCGCGTACGAATTGCTCCACCTAAAGGCGGAGATCCTCGCGAAACAGGGGGACAAGGACGGCGCCATTGCTGCCGCCAAACAATCGAGCGAACTGGCGATCAAGGCCGAAGGCCCCGGCAGTTCGTTCGTAAGGATGAACGAGGATCTGATCTCCAGCCTGCGCTGATGACGCCGGTTGGTCAGGTCCGAACCAAAACCTCAACCTCAAATAACCCCAAACTGTAGGAGATATCATGAACAAACTCAGATACATCTTGATTATCGTTGCAGTCATCATCGTCAGCGCATCGCCGTTGATGGCCCAGCGAAAACCCATCAGCCCTCATGAGACGATCAGTTCGGTCATCGATGGCAACAAGCTCACGCTTGTTTATGGGCGCCCCTATTCCAAGAGCCCCAAGACCGGCGAGATCCGCAAGATCTGGGGTGGACTGGTGCCTTACGGCAAGGTCTGGCGCACGGGCGCCGACGAAGCCACACTCCTCACTACGGAGCAGCCGATCGTGATGGGCGGGACGACGATTTCGGCCGGCACCTACTCGTTGTTCACTCTGCCAGTAGAAAACGGCGCGTCGAAGCTGATCGTCAACAAGAAGACCGGGCAGTGGGGGATTCCATATAATGAGAAGAATGAATTGACGAATGAACTGGCGCGGATTGACCTGAAGAAGGACACCTTGGATAAGACGGTGGACCAGTTCACAATGGCCATCGAGAAAAACCCCTCAGGGGGCGGCCTGCTGAAAATGATGTGGGAGAACACACAGTTTTCGGCGCCGTTCACCGTCAAGAAATAACGCGGCGGCACAGGTCATCCGTCGTCACAAAATCCGGTCGCGACCGTGGACCGCTCCTTGGGCCGGTCGCGACCGATTTTATATGTCCGGGCATCGCGCATGAAAGTGACAATCTCATTCAAAAAGTCGGACCGACGCGTTCACCGTCGCGCTCTCCTCGCAGTTGTCGGCGTGTCTTTGTTGGTTGCTCTCGCGGCAAGCAGCCTGGCCGCCGAATCGCTGCCGGCCGCAGCCATTTTGCAGGACCTGCGCAGCTTTCGCGAGATGGGCAGCGTGCTCTACATCGCGGCGCATCCCGACGATGAGAACACGCAGTTGATCGCCTACCTCGCGCGGGGCCGCCATTATCGTACCGCCTATCTCTCGGTAACGCGCGGCGATGGGGGGCAAAACGTGCTGGGTCCCGAGTTCGACGAAGAGTTGGGGGTGATCCGTACCCAAGAGCTACTTGCCGCCCGACGCATCGACAGCGGCCGGCAGTTTTTCACGCGCGCGATCGATTTCGGATTCTCCAAGAATTATCGCGAGACCCTGAGCATTTGGGACAGGCAACAAGTGCTGTCGGACATGGTGCGCGTCATTCGTGAGTTCCGGCCCGACGTGCTCATCACGCGCTTTTCTCCTCAGCCGGGTAACACGCACGGCCACCACACGGCGTCGGCCGTGTTGGCCATCGAGGCGTTCAAGCTCGCCGGCGATCCCAAAGCATTCCCCGAGCAGCTCGGCGACCTGACGCCGTGGCAACCGAAGCGCGTTCTCTTGAACGCGGGAGGATTCGGCCGCGGCGGTGGTGGAGGCGGAAGCAACGCGGTGGGCGTCATTCAGATCGAGGCCGGCGGCAATGACCCGGTGTCCGGGGAGTCCTTCGCTGAAATCGCCGGTCGCAGTCGCGCCATGCACAAAACCCAAGGCTTAGGCAACTTCGGCGGCGGCGGTCGCGGGGGTGGCGGGCCAAGGTTGGAGTCTTTCCAACTCCTGGGCGGCGAACCTGCAACGAATGACATCCTCGACGGGGTTGATACCACTTGGGGCCGAGTGTCCGGCGGAGCGGAAATGGGAAAACTCACCGACGAAGTCATTACGAAATTCAATCCGCAAGACCTCGTTGCCAGTGTGCCCGCGTTACTGACGTTGCGGAGCCGGCTGACCGCGCTGACAACGAAAGACCCGGTGGTGATTGAAAAACGCGCGCAACTCGATCGCATTTTACAGGCCTGCCTCGGCCTCGAAGTGAAGACGGTGATCCCACAGGCCGAAGTCGTGCCGGGTGAGGTGTTGAAATTGCACCATTCTGTGATCGTGCGGTCCAGCATTCCGGTTCGCTGGCTGGCGGTGCGTTACCCGAATATCAAGAACATGAGCGAGGACAGCAAGTCGATGGAATTGCGCCGCGACCAAGCGGCAATCCGGGAGGCGACGCAAACGCTGCCCGCCAATACGCCGCTGACTCAGCCTTACTGGTTGCGTGAAGAGCACACCACAGGCATGTTCCGCGTTGATGACCCCTCGCTGATCGGTCGCCCTGAAAATCCGCCCGCTTTTCCCCTCGAAGAGGTATTTGAAGTCGGCGGTCAGACACTGGTGATCCCGGACGAGCCCGTGGAGGTTACAACCGACCCGACGAAAGGCGAAATTGACCGCAGGCTGGATGTGATTGCGCCGGTCTCGCTGAAATTTGCGTCCGATGTCAGGCTTTTCGCCCCCGGCGCAGCCCGTCCGGTGGAAGTAGATGTCACCGCGTTCCGCGCCGACACCGCGGGCACGCTGCAACTGGAGGCTCCGGCCGGTTGGAAGGTCACACCCGCGACACAATCGTTCCGTCTGAAGGCAATCGGGGACCGGGCGCGGTTCACGTTCACCGTCACCGCGCCGCAGCAGCCCGCCACGGCGGGCATCACTGCCCGAGCGGAAATCAAGGGCGCCCGCTTCAGCAGCCGACGCGTGGAGATTCGGTACGACCATATCCCCGTGCAACTGCTCCAGCCGCCTGCCCGCGTCAAGGCCGTGAGCCTCGACCTGGCCATTCGTGGTCGTCAGGTCGGTTACCTGCCCGGCGCCGGCGACAGCGTGGCCGAAGGTCTGGAGCAAATGGGTTACACGGTCACGCAACTGACCGGTGCCGACCTTACACCCGAACGCTTGAAGAATTTCGATGCCGTGGTGATCGGCATCCGCGCATTCAATACGCGCACCGATCTTGGCCCGCAGATGACGAACCTGTTCGCTTATGTCGATGCGGGCGGCAACGTCATCGTGCAATACAACCGGCCGAACGGCCTGCAGGTGGACAAACTCGCTCCCTTCGACCTGCGGCTCTCGGGCGCACGCGTGACCGACGAGAACGCACCGGTGACGTTCCTTGCGCCCGATCATCCGGCGCTGAACGCGCCGAACAAGATCACGAGCGCCGATTTCGAGGGTTGGGTGCAGGAGCGCGGGCTGTATTTCCCGAATCAATGGGACGAGCATTTCACGCCGATCATCGCGTGCAGCGATCCCGGCGAGGTGCCGCTGAAGGGCGGACTGCTCGTTGCGAAATACGGCAAGGGTTATTTCGTTTACACCGGCCTGGCATTTTTCCGTCAGCTCCCGGCGGGCGTGCCTGGCGCCTACCGGCTATTCGCCAACCTGGTTTCGCTTGGAAAATGAAGCCGCTGGACGTCAACGCCACCGGTGACGAGCACGCACCGTCCGGGCCTGCGGGTACGAGCGATAGCGAGACGACCGGACTGCCGTGGCTTGACACCTGGCACGGCGTTTACGCGTTTGTATTCGGTTGCTTCATCGTTTGGGTGGGGTTGCTCATCGCATTGACCGTGATCTTTTCATGAGCCCGCTCGATTTCGTAGTCCTGATCGGCACCATGGTCGGAATCGCCGTCTATGGCATCTGGCGCACGCGCGGCCAACGGGATCTGAGTACCTATCTGAAGGGCGACCCGAACGTGAGGTGGGCCGCTATCGGTATTTCAGTCATGGCCACTCAAGCGAGTGCCATCACCTTTATTTCCACTCCCGGCCAGGGCTACCAGGACGGGCTTGGCTTCGTGCAGAATTACTTCGGTATGCCGCTGGCGCTGATCATCATCGCGGCGATATTCCTGCCGATGTACCGGCGTTTGAACGTCTACACTGCCTACGAGTTTCTGGGCCGGCGGTTCGATGCCAAAACCCGCCTCCTCGGCGCGGCACTGTTCCTCGTGCAGCGCGGGCTTGCCGCCGGAATCACGATCTACGCGCCGGCCATCATCCTCTCCACCATGCTGGGTTGGCGGCTGGATCTCACCATCGTCCTCAGCGGGCTGCTGGTCATCATTTACACCGTGGCCGGTGGCAGCGAAGCGGTGAGCCTCACCCAGAAATATCAACTGGCAATAATCTTTGGCGGGATGGCGACAGCCTTCATCGTTCTGCTGACCAAACTGCCGGCGAATCTCTCACTAACCGACGCCCTCACCGTGGCTGGCGGCTTTAAGAAACTGGAGGCGGTGGACTTTTCGCTCGATGTCAGGCGACGCTACACCTTCTGGTCCGGCTTGCTGGGCGGTCTTTTCCTTTCGCTGTCGTACTTCGGGACCGACCAATCCCAGGTGCAGCGTTATATTTCGGGGGCGTCCTTGCGCGAGAGCCGGCTCGGTCTGATGTTCAATGCCGTGCTCAAAATCCCGATGCAGTTCTTCATCCTGCTGCTCGGCGTGCTGGTCTTCGTCTTCTACCAGTTCGAGCGGCCGCCGGTTTTCTTCAACGGGGTTGCCTGGAAATATGCGGTCGAACACGGCTCAGGCGAACGGCTGCGTTCCATCGAGCAACAATTCGCGGCGGTCCACGCCCAGAAGCAGCAACTGATTCACACCTGGCTTGGCGCCAAACACGCCGGCGACCGCAAGACCGAGGCCGAGGCACGCGCACAGGCCATGGCAGTGAACGAGCGCAGCGAGGCCGTGCGCGCCGAGGCAAAGACAGCGCTGGTGGCCGCGGATCCCGGGGTGAAAAGCAACGACTCCGATTACGTCTTCATCACCTTTGTGCTGGACCATCTGCCCCATGGGGTGATCGGCCTGCTGGTCGCGGCGTTTTTCGCGGCCGCGCTGTCGTCGAAATCCGCCGAACTCAGCGCGCTCGGCTCGACGACCACCGTCGATTTCTACCGGCACCTGCTCAAGCGCGAGGCGACCGACGCACACTACGTCGCCGCCTCGAAATGGTTCACCTTGCTCTGGGGCCTGGTCGCGCTCGCCTTCGCTCTGTTCGCGAACCTGGTGGAGAACCTGATCCAGGCCGTCAACATCGTGGGCTCGGTTTTCTATGGGGTGGTGCTCGCCCTGTTTCTGGTGGCGTTTTTTCTGAAGCGGGTGAGCGGCACCGCGGTGTTCTGGGCGGCGCTGGCGGCCCAGACGCTGGTCTTCGTCCTCTATTTCTCTCTGAACATCAGCTATCTCTGGTACAACTTTATCGGATGCGCAGCCTGCGTGCTGCTCAGCCTTCTCATCCAGGCCGCGCTCGGCCCGAACGCCGGGTCTGCGCAGGCGTTGCCCGGTTCATGACCATCACGCCTGTCATTTGTTTCGGCCAGCAACCCTGCGGGTTTTTCCCGCGACGCTTCCTTGTTGCGAAAATCCAGACGGCCCGGCGGCTGCGGGCGAAGATCGGCGGCGAGATCGTCTTCTTCTGCCACGACAGCGACCACGATCCGCGCGAAACGAAAACCATACTGCGCCATCGCAAAACCGGCGAGCCGGCGCGGCTCAACTTTGCGTTCGAAAACAGGCTCCAACGGAAATTCTCCCCGCTTTACCTCAAACGCATTCCGGCCGATTGGCACGCAAGGACCGCGCTTCAGTTGCCCAATTACGTCGGTCATGGTTTGATCGATGTATTCAAAAAGACTTCCGCTGCCAACGTCGCCGACTTCTGCCTGGAAATGTACCACCACATGGGTTTGCTTGACGGCATCCGCGTGGCGCGCTCGAGCGACCCGGCGTTCCGTCGAGCAGCCTGTGAAGTGCTCGAATTCTTCGTGGACGTTCCGTACGAGGGCGAAATCGTGCGCGCCCGGTTCGTCGATGGCGCATTGAAACTGCACGAGGGCGGAGATTCCTTCGTGACGCTGCCCGCAACTGCTTTCACAAAAGAGCAAATCAGCCCGGCGCGCGATACCCGACTCCGCTGGATGCAATCGGTCCTGCACTGCACGCATTACATTGCCGGCGCCAGCGAACAGGCTTATCTTGACAAGAAAGACACGTCGGAGATTACTTTTACAAACCGTGACACCATTGACCGTCCCGATGAAGCCTATACCGAACTCTCCTCCTGAACTGGCGCCGCTGCTGGCCTTTGGCGCGCATCCCGACGACATCGAATTCGGTTGCGGCGGCGTTGTCGTGCGAGAGACGCGCGCCGGCCGCGCGGCGCACTTTGTCGTCTGCTCGCGCGGCGAGGCCGCGACAAAGGGCGAGCCTGCGCAACGAGTCGCCGAAGCGGAAAAATCCGCCGCGCTGCTGGGCGCGACGCTCGAATTCGTCGAGCTCGACGGCGACGCCCATCTCGAAGTCCGTGCTGCTCACGCCATCAAACTGGCAGGTATTCTGCGGCGCGTGCGGCCTGGCATCGTACTCGCGCCGAGCCTGGTTGAAAACCAACACCCCGACCATCGACGGCTCGGACAACTGGCGCTGGACGCCGCACGGCTCGCTCGTTACGGCGCCGTGGAGGAACTGCGCGGCCTGCCCCCGTACGCTATCGGCCAACTGTTCTTCTACGCAGTGACGCCCGAAGCCGAACCCCGCGACATTACTCCGGTGCTCATCGACATCTCTGCGCCGGAGATTGTCGCTGCCTGGACATCTGCGATGGAAGCGCACACATCGCAGGCTTCCGCTCGAAACTACGTCGAACTGCAACTCACTCGTGCGCGTTTGCGCGGACTGCGCGCGGGTGTCGGTCATGCCATGGCTCTGTTTCCCAATGATCCGCTCGTGCTCGACTCGCTCGCGCCGGTGAGCCGGGGTGCGCGCCGCTTTTGAAATGAACCCCGACAGCTTACTGAAGATCGGTATTACCTGTTATCCCTCAGTCGGCGGGAGCGGCATCCTCGCCTCCGCATTGGGGGAGGAACTGGCATGTCGCGGGCATGAAGTGCATTTCATCGGCTACGAGCGTCCGTTCCGCTTGCCGGAGAATGCGCCGCGACTTTATTTCCATCCGGTGGTGATCAACGATTACGGGCTGTTCAAATACCCGGATTATACCTTGCCGCTCTCCGTAAAAATGGCGGAAGTGAGCCGCGACCACCGGCTGGACGTGCTCCATGTCCACTACGCGGTGCCGCATGCCACGGCGGCGATTCTCGCGCGCTCGATGCTCCCGCCGGAGCGACAGCCGCGCGTGGTCACGACGCTGCACGGCACGGACACCACGCTGCTCGGCTGCGATCCGGGTTACGGACCGGCCATCCACCACGCGCTCACCTGCTCGGATGCGGTCACGGTGGTGTCAGGCTACCTGAAACACGAGACCCAGCGCGTGCTCGGTTTCGACGGGCCGATGGAAGTCATCTACAATTTCTTTGCACCGCGCCCGCCGCGGCGCTCGCGTGAAGAGGTGCGGCGCGAACTGGGGTTGCAGGACGAGGTGGTGGTACTCCATTCCTCCAATCTTCGTCCCTTGAAACGCATTGATTTGTTGCTCGAAACCGTCGCGCGCATCCGCCCGCGCGACTCGTTCAAGCTTGTCATCCTCGCGGGCGGGGATTTCGCGCCATTCACCGGCGACGTACGGCGGCTGGGTCTTGAAGATCGGGTGATAGTGCGGGAGAGGGTCAACGATATCGAAGACTACCTCCAGGTCGCCGACCTGGGGCTGTTCACGTCCGAAATGGAGAGCTTTTGCCTGAGCATTCTCGAGGCGATGTGTTTTGCCTGTCCGAGCGTCGCCACGCGCGTCGGCGGAATCCCGGAGGTGGTCGAAGACAACGCGACTGGACTGCTGCTGCCCTTTGGCGACGCCGGCGCGCTCGCCGGCGCAGTCGAGGGTTTGATTCAGGACCCGGCGCGCCGGGCCGCGCTGGGCCGCGCAGCGCAGCACCGCGCCCGCGAACGGTTTTCCGCCGAGGTCATCGTGCCGCGCTACGAAGCGCTGTACCGCCGCGTATGCGGCTGAGCCGGGTAATTGCTCGACAAGCGCCGGTATTGAGATCGAGCCGTTCGAAACTCCGTTTCGAACATAGCGGCCGAGCACTTCGTCAGAAACGCAGGATCCGCCTCTCTGCTGTAAGCCTCTTGGTGCTTTGTCAAAGTTGATTCCCATGGTGACTTGGCCAACGCCGGAACCCTCACCCTGACCCTCTCCCTTACACGGCAAGGGAGAGGGGGATGGTTTCCTCTCCCCCGTCGTTCGGGGGAGAGGATCAAGGTGAGGGGGACGCCGTTGGATTGAGGTTCGACAGAACACTGGCTTGCGCCGGTGACGGGCAACAAAAAGCTGCCGCAGTTACTTCTGCGCGAACATCCGCACGAACTGCTCGTACACGCGGGCTGCGACCGGACCGGGTCTGCCTGTGCCAACCTTTTGCCCATCTACAGCAACGACCGGCACGATTTCCGCCGTGGTGCTGGTGAGAAAGATCTCCTCTGCCTTGAATAAATCCGCCTTTGCGATTCGCTCCTCTCGCGCCTCCAGCCCGGCCATCCGAGTTGCCTGAAGAACTTTATCGCGTGTCACCCCCGACAAGATTCGCGGGCCTTTGGGGGGTGTCGATGGTTTGCCGTCGATCACCACAAAAACGTTTCCCGCCGTGGCTTCGCTGACAGAGTTGTCGGACTCGATGAAAATGGCGTCGTGCGCGCCCGCTTCCCTGGCCGCGTGGTAGGCCAGCACATTGGCCAGCAACGCGACGCTTTTGATGTCGCAACGCGCCCAGCGATTGTCAGGGACGGTGATGACGCTCACGCCCGTTTCGCGAAGATGAGTCGCCGGGTGAAGTTCCCGCACTGTCATTACCAACGTCGGTTCGCTCTGAGACGGAATACTCCGGTGACGCGGCGCGCGGCCCCGCGTGATCTGCAAGTAGATGACGGATTCCACAAAGGCCGCCCGTTGCACGGCTTCGGTGACCAGCGATTTCAAATGATCGGCCGTGAAGGTGTGCCGGAGTCGGATGCCTTCCAGGCTGCGGAACAGGCGGGCGAGATGCTCGTCGATTGCGAACGGTTTTCCATGATAGGTGCGGACCACTTCGTACACGGCGTCGGCAAACTGGAATCCGCGGTCTTCCACATGGATCATCGCCCGCTCCAAAGGCAAAAACTCTCCGTTTACATAAGCAATCTCAGGCACTTGGTCGTCCCCCCTGTGGCAGCTGCGACTATAGGTTCGGCCAGCGCCGCTGTCAACGGCGCGACAGAATAGCAAAAGATCAGTGTCATCTGCGTAATCTGCGGTTGACTTCCCTCTCGGTAAAACTCGGCGCGTGCATCGTGTTTCTTCGTCTCAACAGGATCGAACCGAAACCCGACGGCCCGGAATGGGAGGAGTTGACGCGGGCGGTTGCGGCGAGCGTTCTGGATCGGGACGAAACCACCGCCCGACTTCGCAAATTGATCAAGCGATCCTCGACATCCGGCGCTGGCTGACCGTTAAATCACGTCGCTCCCCTTCCCTACTCCGATTCCGCGCGGTTCGCCGCATTACGCCGCGTGACACTTTTGGCTCGCACACCGCAACGACTGGAGTAAACTTCAACGTCGCGACGAGCGCGAATCAGACAGTTGCCCCCGTGGCTCAGCCCCGCGATGGACAACATCGGGGTGAAACCCCGACACATGGTGTCGGGGCAGGTCGCGAGGCGGGACCGGTCAGTGTAAAGTAATGTTAAACGTGCCCCCGTAGCTCAGCCCCGATGGAAGGCATCGGGGTAGAATGGACAGAGCAGCCCCGACACATCGTGTCGGGGTTGGTCGCCAGATCGGACAGGTTAGTGTAATGTGATTGAATGCGCTCCCGTAGCTCAGATGGATAGAGCGTCGGTTTCCTAAACCGCAGGTCGCCCGTTCGAATCGGGCCGGGAGCGCCAATCTTCTGAAGCGACACTCAGTTCTTGATCGTGCCGCAGTGGAGCATCGAGGAGCCGAAGTACGGGTTCTTGACGTTCTTGTCGGGCTGCAGCCAACTGGCATCGGCCATCGGACAATAAACCTCGTGGTACTGCGCCATCAGCGATTGATTCTTCTTGCGGTAATCAATCAGCGTCTTGCTCAGCGCCTTGAACGCCACGCGTGCCGACGCGATGTCGGTTGCCTTGGCGACCTTCTCCGCTTGTTCCGCCGCGGCGGCGGGAAGTTTCTTGTCCGCGTCAGCGCGCACCGCTTGGGCGATGGCTTGCGCAGCCTCGGCAACGCCCTTGATCGAATCGGCTGCGAGTGCCACCTGAATCTTGATGTAGTTTTCGTATGCCTGCTTCTCCGGTGTTGACCCGGTGCCGGCTTTTGCGTTGTCGCCTTGACTGGCGAACGCCGTTGCGACCGCCACGGCAATTGCGCTGAGAATCGTTCTCACGATGGTCAACGACCCGCGCCTCATAGAAGCGCAGCTACAACAGGCGATTCGATCTTTCATGGCTCCTGTAATGACGGTTTGACTTCCTTGTGCCATTTGTACAGAAGGTAAATCGCGGGATAGACGAGCAGTTCCATGATGAACGACGTGAACAGACCGCCGACCATCGGAGCGGCAACGCGTTTCATCACGTCGGCACCCGAACCGATCGACCACATGATCGGCATCAAGCCCATCGACGCCGCGGCGACGGTCATCATCTTCGGTCGGATCCGTTTCACGGCGCCGTGAATGATTGCCTCGTGCAAGTCGGCCAAGCTCCTGAGTTTTCCGGCGCGCAGGTACTCGTTATAGGAAAGATCCAAAAACAACAGCATGAACACACCGGTCTCAGCATCCAGTCCCATCAGCGCGATCATGCCGACCCAGACGGCGATCGAGATGTTGTAGTTCAACAGGTACAGGAGCCAGACCGCGCCGACCAGCGAGAACGGGACGGCCAGCATCACAACGAGCGCCTTGAACGTGGACTTGGTGTTCATGTAGAGCAGCAGGAAGATCAGCACGATGGTCACCGGCAGAATCAGTTTCAATCGCTCGCGGACCCGCAGCATGTTCTCGTACTGGCCGCTCCAGATGATGGAGTAGCCCGTTGGGAGTTTCACTTTATCGGCCACGATTTTCTTGGCTTCTTCGACGTAACCACCGATGTCGCGGCCGGCAATATCCACGAAGACATAGCCCGCCAACATGCCATTCTCGTCGCGGATCATCGCCGGGCCGTTGACGAGTTTAATGTCCGCCAATTCGCCGATCGGGACTTGAATGACGCCCGCGCCGCTGCTGCTCGACGCGCGGCCGCTCATGCCGCCAGTGCGTGCAGTGACCAACACGCGCTGAAGCTGGTCAAGGTCTTGCCGCAGGTCGCGCGGGTAACGCAGGTTGATGGTGTAGCGTTCGCGGCCTTCGATGGTGGTGGAAATATTCTCACCGCCGACCGCGGTCATGATCACGTCTTGCAGGTCAGCGACGGTCAGACCGTAACGGGCAAGCACCTCTCGCCGGGGCACGAAGTCCACAAAATAACCGCCTGCCGCGCGTTCGGCGTAGATGCTTCGGGTGCCGGGCACGTTGCGCAGGATGCTTTCGATTTGTTCGCCGATTTCCTGGATTTTGCCGAGGTCGGCGCCGAAGACCTTGATGCCGATCGGGGTGCGGACGCCGGTGCTGAGCATGTCGATACGGGCTTTGATCGGCATTGTCCACGCGTTGACGTTGCCAGGGATTTGCAGGGCGCGGTCGAACCTGTTGATGAGATCCTCCCACGAGATGTGCTCGGGCCAGATGTGGCCGAGCACGACTCGGAACGGTTTGGGCCAGTTCGAGAAAAAGCGTTCCGTGTGTCGCCACTCGTTCATGGGCTTGAGCACCACAACTGTTTCCATCATGGAGAACGGTGCCGGGTCCGTCGAGGTATCGGCGCGCCCGGCCTTACCGAAGACGGTGATGACCTCGGGGAAGGTTTTTAGCGTGCGGTCTTCGAGTTCCATCAGCCGTTGCGCTTCGGTGACGGACAGGCCCGGCAAGGTGGTCGGCATGTACATGATCGTACCTTCGTTGAGCGGCGGCATGAATTCGCTGCCGAGCTTCAGGTACACGGGCACGGTCGTGGCCACAATGAGGACGGCCAAGGCGATGGTGGTCTTGGGATGGCGCAGGACGAACCGACACGGTTTCTCATACAACCAGAACAGCACGCGGCTGACCGGATGTTTCTCTTCAGGGTAGTACTTGCCGACAACGATGCCGTTGACGATCCACGCGAGCCATTTCGGGCGGAATTTGAAATGATCCATCCGCGCGAACAGCATCCGCACCGCCGGGTCGAGCGTGATCGCCAGCAGCGCAGCCAGCGCGATAGCCAACGTTTTGGTGTACGCCAGCGGTTTGAACAGGCGGCCCTCTTGATCGACCAACGTGAACACCGGCAGGAACGATACCGTGATCACCAACAGCGAAAAGAACACCGACGGCCCGACCTCCATCAGCGCTTCGAGCCGGATCTTGTGGAAATCCCCTACCCGCCCGCCTTCCTGCCACAGTTCCAGTTTCTTGTAGGCGTTCTCGACCTCCACAATTGCGCCGTCCACCAGCACGCCGATCGAGATGGCGATGCCGGCCATGCTCATGATGTTGGAGGTGATCCCCATGAAGTACATCGGGATGAACGCCAGCGCCACGGAGATGGGGATGGTCATGATCGGCACCAGCGCCGAGGGTATGTGCCAGAGGAAAAACAGGATCACAATGCTGACGATGATCATTTCCATCAACAGTTCTTCCTTGAGATTGTCGATGGACTTCTGAATCAACTCCGACCGGTCGTACGTGCTGACAATCTCGACGCCTTCGGGCAGCGACGGCTTCAACTCCTCAAGCTTCGCCTTCACCAGTTTGATGACGTTGAGCGCGTTCTCGCCGTGGCGCATCACCACGATGCCGCCCACGGCGTCGCCCGCGCCGTCGAGATCGGCTATGCCGCGCCGCATCTGCGGGCCAAGTTGGATGGTTGCTACGTCGCGCAACAGCACCGGCGTGCCGTTCGAGCCGGCTTTAACGACGACCTTGCCAAGCGCCTCGGTGTCCTGGATGTACCCGCGCGCTCGCACCATGTACTCGCGGCCTGTCCACTCAATGAGACGACCGCCGACCTCGTTGTTGTTGTTGCGAATCGCCTCAGTGATCTCCATCACCGACAGCCCGTAAGTCTGCAGCCGGTTGGGGTCAATCGTGACCTGGTACTGTTTCTGGAATCCGCCGATGCCCGCAACCTCTGCCACGCCCGGTATGCTTTGCAATGCGTAGCGCAAATACCAGTCTTGGAAGGTGCGCAGCTCGGCGAGGTTGTGTTTTCCCGATTTGTCCACCAGCGCGTACTCATACACCCAGCCCACACCGGTTGCGTCCGGTCCGAGTTCCGGTTTCACGCCGGGCGGTAGGTTGCTGGAGATTTTTTGCAGGTATTCCAGCACGCGGCTGCGCGCCCAGTAAATGTCCGTGCCGTCCTGGAAAATCACGTACACGTAGCTGAACCCAAAATCGCTGAATCCGCGAATCGCCTTCACCTTCGGCGCGCCGAGCAACGCCGTGATGACCGGGTACGTGACCTGGTCTTCCACAATGTCCGGGCTGCGGTCCCACTTCGTATAGACGATGACCTGCGTGTCCGACAGATCCGGAATCGCATCCAGACGGATGTTCTTCATCGTGTAGATCGAGTACGCCACCGCCGCCGCCGTCAGCGCGATGACCAACATTCGGTTGTGGGCCGCGAACGAAATCCACTTCTGGATCGGCGTTAGCGAATGAGGCGGCGAATCGGCGAGACGGGGAGACGGCGAAACGGCACTGGAGTTGGAAGCGTCGGGTGTCATTGGGTGTTTCGCGCGGGTTTGATCAGCCACTTCTCGGGCTGCTCCATCATTTTGACGAGTTGGCCCATGACCTTGTCATAGGCGTCATCGAGTTCGGCGAAGGTCTCCTGTTTCCAGTAGCCGGCCCGGTAGGCAATTTCAGCGTGCACCTGCGTTTCGGCGGTTCCGCCTCCGAGTCACTCAGCTTCGACACGAAGGCCGCCTCATAGCGGCGTTTCCGCCACGCCTCGGCGATGTTGGCACAGACGGAGCGGGAGGAGCGCCGAATCTGATCGGTCAGCGAGTAGCGTTCCTCAGGCGGAAAATCCTTCGTCAGGTGAAAGATCCGCATCGCCAGTTCCATCGCGTTCCTGTATACGTCCAAGTCCCGGTAGGTTTTGATCGTCGCCATTGCTTGTCTTCCACCGTTTCGCCGTTTCGCCGGCTCCCCGTTTCAGTGCTGATGCGCCGCCATCGCATCCAACGCGGCCTTCAGCGAGGACTCCGAGTCCACCAGGAAGTTTGCCGAGGTCACGACCTTGTCACCCTCGCTCAGGCCGCTGAGTAACTGAAAGTAACCGTCGGCGCGCGGACCGATCTGGATTTCGACGGGGATCAGCCGGCCTTCGCCGGCGTTCTTGAAGGCATAGGTGCGGTCGCCAGTGCGCATGACAGCGGCTTCAGGAATCGCCAGCGTGTCGCCGAGCGGGTACATGAGATGGGCGTTGGCAAACATTTCAGGTCTCAACAGCAGTTCGGCGTTTTCGATTTCCAATCGCGCCTTCACGGTGCGCGTCTCTGGCGAGAGCGTCGGCGAGATGAAGGTGACCGTCCCCTTGAATGCCTTTCCTTCCCAGTCCGGGATTGTGATTTCGACGGGCATGCCGACCTTCACGTACGGCAGGTCGGATTGATAAATATCGGCGTCGCCCCAGACGCGCGTCAGGTCGGCCACCACCAGCAACGGGTCGCCCGGCATCACCTTCTGACCGGCCAGAACGCTCTTCTCGGTCACCCACCCGCTCGACGGCGATTGCAGTGTCAGGTTTTTTTCGATCCCGCCGGTCTTGGCGAGGCGGTCGATCTGTTCACTACTGATGTCCCAGAGTTGCAGCCGTCGCCGCGCCGCGGCCAGCAATGACTGCGCGCCGGCAAACGCGTCGTTCGACGTTGCGGCGGCCAGCTTTTCTTCGGTCTTCGCCGCGATTAGGTATTCCTCTTGAGCGGAAACGAGGTCCGGACTGTAAATCGTCATCAGCGGATCGCCCTTCTTGACCTCTTGGCCGGTGACGTTGACAAACAGTTTGTCCACCCAGCCCTCGATCTTGGTGTTCACCCTGAACAACCGCGTCTCGTCCGCCACGATCCGCGCCGAGGTGCGCACGTCGTGGAACAGCGCCTTCTTCTCAACCGTTCCGAGCGTCAGGCCCATCCGCTCACGCGTGGCGGGCGTGATGGAGACCGTCGCCAAGCCTTGTACCGTGGGCTTTTCCGCGCCTTCCTCGACCTCGAATGGAACCATGTCCATGCCCATCGAATCCTTGCCCGGTTTATCGCTCACTTCGTTCGGATTCATCGTCGAGCGGTACATGATCTTCTTTTTCGGCGTGGCCGGCGCGGGCCCGGCAGCGGCAACTTCGGCTTGGCCACCTTCAATTGGCACGAGCCGCATCCCGCAGATCGGGCAGTCGCCGGGCTTGTCGGACACGACGCTCGGATGCATCGGGCAATGGTACTTTGGTGACTGGTGACTGGTGACTGGTGATGGGTTTGCTGATTTGGTGCAGCCGGTGGTCAGAAACACGGCTGCACCGATGGCGAGCAGCGCCGCCAGGAGCGCGCACAGGGTCGTTGTAGGCCGCTTCTGTGAAGCGGCGCGAGCCGCCGATGCCAATCGACGCCCCGACTCGCAGAGTCGGCCTACAACAGATACACGATTAAGACTCGTCCTCATTTGTTTTCTCCCGTGGCTGGCGCTGCCAGCCCGACCCCCACTGCACGTTCCAACCGGGCGAGTTGCATTCCGAGATTACCTTCGGCCATCGCCTCCATGAGGCGCGCGTTGAGCAAAAAACGCTCGCTCTCCAGTAGATCCAGAAAACCCGTCTTGCCGGTGCGATAACCGGCCTCGCTGGCGCTGAGCCGCGCTTCGGCCTGCGGAATCAAGGCCGTTCGGTACAACTCTAGCGTGCGCTTGGCGGTCAGCAGTTTGAAATGCGCATCCTGCACGTCGTAGGAAGTCTGCAGTTCGGTGGCTTCGAGAGCGGCCCGGCTGGACTCGAGCGTTTTCTCCGCCTCGTGGACGCCGGCGCGGTATTTCGTCCGCCAAATCGGGAGACTGAATCCGACGGTGACCATAAGCATGTCGTCGCTGCGGCTGAAGTTAGACCAATCCACGCCGACGTTGCGATACTCGATGCCAAGCCGGTAGTTGGGGAACGATTCTTTCTCCATCAACTCGCGCTGCGCCTGGCTGCGTTCGATTTCGGCCCGGGCGTTCTTGATTTCGGGACGGATTCTCTCCGCCGTCGCGATGAGCTCGTTGGCGTCGGCATCAACCCCGGCGACCGGCGCAGTGACGGCCAAGCCGAGCGGCGCGTCGGTGGGGCGATTCATCAGCAGATTGAGCTTCGCCTTGAGCGTCGCTTCCCGCTGTTGCAGTTCCAGCAAGCGTTGTTTGAGCATGGTGATTTCGGTCTGCGCTTTGAGCACGTCCTGTTGGCCGACTTGGCCGTTGGCGTATCGGGTTTCCGCGACGGTCTCCATCCGCTTGAGAGCGTCTTCCTCGGCGCGCGTGATGGAAAGCGAATGCTGGACAGCATAAAGATCGAAATAGGTTTCTTTGGCTGACATGACGACTTCGAGTTCCATCGTCATGTGATCGTCGTGCACGATCTCGGCATCTTTTTCGGCGACCGTGCCGCGCAAGCCGAGCTTGCCGAACCATGGGAACTCCTGTTCCAACGAGACCCGTTTCTCCCCGGTGTTCGGCCAGCTTCCGCCATTGACCATGTCCATGCCCGAATACTGGATCGTCGGGTTCGACAACGTCCGCTCTTGCAACGGTTTCTCCCGGGCCGCGTCCCACCTGGCCTGCATCGCGCGGATTAGCGGATTGTGTTGCAGCACTTCCGTCACGACATGATCCAATGTCAGACTGGAGACGATTTCTTGCGGTTCGGACCAGGCGAGTGGGGCAAGACATAACAACCCCACCATTGCGATTCTCATGGAATTCATCCACCTCACTCCGCGATTCATGGTGTTCCCATCGTCATGCTGCACACCTGGTCGTGAATCATTGCCGAGTACTGTCGCGCCTGTTCGTCGGTCAACAGCGTTCGCACTTTCAGGATGTGGTCCAATGTCGCCCGCTCGGACTCGGCTTGCACTTGATTCATTCGCTCCACGTCGGCGCGCGCCTTCTCCGCGTCGGGCTTCGACTTCATCAATTCATCGCCGAGAGCGAACCGAGCTGCGCAGTGCTCCGCGCACGACGTATTCAGCTTCGTTTGAAATTCGTGCTCGATCTTTTCCACGTCGCGTGCCTGCACCGCCGTCAAGTTAAGCTCGCGCTTCAGCCAGGCGGTGTCGTGAACGTTCACGACGGCCTGGCGTTGACGTCGGCTGACCAACCAGCGGGACATTGCGAATGACAGTCCCGTGGAAAACACCGCCACGATGGCCGCCAGCATCAGGATTCTTTTCATTGTGCGCTCTCCGTAGTCGCCTTGAGGTAACCCCCGGCCAATGTGCCCGAGCCGAGGAATTGCAGTTCGCCACTTGCGGCCGTCATCGGCCCGCGCAAGGTCAAAACGCCCGCCGACGATCCGACAATCACGCTGACCACCAAGGCGGCAGCAACGGCCAACACGGGTCGCCACAGCCAACGTTTGAGGAGCAGTTCGAGCACGGTCATCCGTGCGGGCTCTTCCGTCCGGGCCAAACGGATGCGCCGCCAGACGTTGGCCTCGAAATTGGCCTTCGGCTCGATATCGTTCCACTTCTTGAGCAGCGCTCTGAGTTGTTCGTCATTCATACTGATTGCCTTTTCACCTATTAAAACGCCGGCGCGCCAGAAAACCCTCGCGAGATTTTTTGTCGGTGCGGCGTATGAGTGGGAGGAGAACGTTTTCAAGGACTCGTCGCATGTTACAAGAGCGACCCCGGGTCCGTTTGCAGCCTGTGGTCCGTCCGAAGCCCCGCCCGGCTCAGGGCATTTCCTTCCAGCGCGGATCACGCGCACTGCGCACCACGACTTCGTGCCCTGATTCTGCAACGGCTGCAGGGCAGCAAGCGAAATTCTCTTTTCGGGCACGCGCCGAAGGTATATAAAACCGAACGGAGGCGAGGTCCAACGTGCGAACGATTTTAGATTGGTCTGAATGCCAGAACCTGAAGCATGCGCTTTCCAAAGAGTGGCTGGAAACCAATGGCTTGGGCGGCTTCGCCAGTTCGACCATCATCGGAGCAAATACTCGACGCCAGCACGGTCTGCTGGTCGCGGCGCTCAGGCCGCCCGTTGAACGGCACGTGTTGCTTTCCAAGCTTGAAGAGCGCGTACTCGTGGACGGACAGGAATCTCATCTGGGCACGAATCTTTACCCCGGCACCGTCTATCCGCATGGATTCAACATTCAAACCGAGTTTCGGCTGCGCCCGTGGCCGACGTTTCGCCATGCCAATGAGGATTTTGAAATCGAGAAGAGCGTCTGCCTGATTCAGGGGGAGAACACGGTCGTCGTTGGCTACCGCAACCTCCGCGCGCGCGGTCCGCTTGAGCTGAAGCTGCGTCCGCTGTTGGCGTTTCGCGATTACAATTCACTGGCCGAGCGCGATGACTCCATCGAGATGGCGGTCGAGCGCGCCGACGGAGTGTTTTCCGTTCAGCCTTACGAGAAACTGCCGCGGTTGTATTTTTATGCCAGGCCCGACGCCGTCGATCTCAAAGCGGATTGGTACTATCGCTTCACCTATCCGGTCGAGCAAGAACGCGGTCTGGATTTTGAGGAGGATTTGTTCACCCCATTTGAGTTGATGTTCCGCATTCCGATCGGCGAGAGCGTCTATGTCGTTGTCTCGACCGAAAAGAAGGACAGCGTGAACGCTCAGGATCTCGTCGCCCGGGAACGGTTGCGTCGCAAACAGTTTGAGCGCGAGCCGGACACGGTGCGTCAGACGCTGCTCATCGCCGCCGATGCATTCATTGCGCGACGGGGCAAAGATCGTCTCACGGTCCTGGCGGGTCTCCCGTGGTTCGCGGATTGGGGGCGGGACACGATGATCGCGTTACCGGGCCTGGCGCTGACCACGGAACGATTCGATGTGGCGCGGAAGATTCTGATGACGTTCGCTCAATACATCGATCGCGGGATGATTCCCAACGTTTTTCCCGAAGTCGGCGAGACGCCTAGGTATAACGCGGTGGATGCGTCGCTGTGGTTCGTGGTAGCCGTTTGGAAATATTGGAAGGCCGACGACGACGAGGGCGCGCTCCAGTTGCTGCCCGCCCTCCGGGAAGTGATCAAATATTACAGGGAAGGCACGCGCTACGACATTCATGCCGATGGCGACGGTCTCATCACGGCCGGCACGCCGGGCACGCAGTTGACCTGGATGGACGTCAAAGTGGATGGCTACGTGCCGACGCCGCGCCATGGCAAGCCGGTGGAGATCAACGCGCTCTGGCTCAATGCGTTGCTGATGCTGGCCGAGATGGAGGAAAAGCTCAGCCACAACATTCATTCGGCGGTCATCTTGCGGAAGCTGGCCGATCAGGTGGCGGGCAGCTTCGTCAAGGCATTCTGGAACGGCGAGCGCGGCTATCTTTACGACGTGATTCAGGGCGACTTCCGCGACCCAAGCATTCGCCCCAACCAGATTTTCGCGGTGAGCCTGCCGTACACTCCGCTCGACAAGGCGCAGCAGAAATCCGTGTTCGATGTTGTGACCCAGCATCTGTTGACACCGTACGGACTGCGCTCGCTGTCTCCAAAAGATGAAAAGTATTGCGGCAAGTACACCGGCAATCACTGGCAACGCGACTGCGCCTATCATCAAGGCACGGTCTGGCCGTGGCTGATCGGTCCGTACTGCGACGCGCACGCGCGGATTCACGGCAACGGCAAATCGCAGCGCAAGGAGATCGGCCGCCTCATCCAAGGTCTGATCAATCATCTCGAAGACGCCGGGTTGGGCACCGTGTCGGAAGTTTTTGATGGTGATCCGCCGCATCGGCCCGTCGGCTGTTTTGCTCAAGCCTGGAGCGTGTCGGAACTCCTCCGCGTGTACGACGCCTACGCGAAGTGAACCTTGCTTGCGCAAAGATTTTTTGAATCCAAGAAGACTGCTCAAAGCGTCCCGTCTATGAACAGTTCAAAAGAAGACCACTAAACGTGAAAACCGCGCTAAACAGACTCTTAGGCGCCACTTTGCTTTTCACCGTCGTCGCAGCGCCGTTACGGGCGCAGACCAACGCGTTCACCGCAACCGCAACCAATCAAGCCGTGACCAACCGCTCTCCGGTATCCACGGCTCCTGCGGCACCCAAAAGCGATCTCGAACATAACCTTCGCACGGAACAGGAATACGTCGCATTTGATCCGCATTACAGGGAATCGAAAGCCGAGCGAATCGCAAGAACGCGTACGCTCCTTCAAAAAGTCAGGGAGCGGGAAGCGGCGGGCCAGAACACGTCCTGTTCCAAGGAGATTCTCTGGGAACTCAAGGCGCTGATCACGCAGACCGCCGATTTCAAGTTGATCGATCAACGGCTGGCGGACTTGGAATCGAGTCTCGCGCATCCGGAACTTGAAGGCGACACCGACAAGCAGGAGCCTCGAGACGGCAGTTGGGGGCGATGCTACGCGGAATGGTACTGCAAGCTCGATGCATCCTGCGAGGAATTGGGAAAGGAAGCGAACAAGAAACGCGTGACGGAAATCCCGCCGCGGTTTCTCGACCGGGTGAACTCACCCGAAAAACTGACGGAGTATCTCACCTCGGTGTCGGTATCCGACATCTCGCGCACGGGTGTGGACAATTTGTTGGAGTTCAATTTGTCGCTCTCCAATCTGATGCGCCTGATCTTGAGAGACCGTCCCAAGGGGTATCCGTGGGATCCGAGGCTGAGAGCAACGCTCAGGCACCTTGTCCTGCGCTTTCGCAACCCGGCAACGGGTTGGTGGGGCGAACGATACGTTCGTGACGGTCACGTGGTTTTTGTGGACGACCTGAGCACAACGTTTCATATCGTCACCTATCTCCACGGCGATGTCTCCGACATGCCGCGAGTGATTGACACCACGCTGGCGGTGAAGGATTTAAACTACCCCGTTGGCTGGCTCTGGAAAGACCAGTATTGGAACCACAACAACATGGACGTGGTGGCGCTCTTCAAAGCCGGCTGGCCACACGCCAGCGTCGCGCAGAAAAAGGCCATGACGGTTGAAATCGAGAAGATGCTCCATTGGTGTCTGACCGAGTCGCTTCAGCCGGACGGTTCGTTCAAACCACACCCGGTCGACGGCTCGCTTGAAGAAGGCGAGTATTACGCCGCATCGTTTCTCGGCCGGATCGGATTTTTCGACAAGTCGGAGCGCTTCTGGACGGATCGAGAGTTCCCGGAAGCGGCGGAGGTTCGCCAGAAGGTCATCGCCTATATCCTCAAGCATCGCAGCACCGGCGGCTCGGGCGGCGGCTATTACGAAAGCGCCCTCACCGACTATCTTCACTACAACCCGACTCAAGGCGATGGAGGCAAATGAACCGGTGCGGCTTTGCTTCAGCCAGCCGGGTGTCGGGAATACGGCAGCCCGGGTGACTCCGCGATTGATCCACCTTTTCAGAACAGACGAACAACTGCGCCGGCACCACCGACCAAGCGTCGTGACAAACACCGGTCGCTGGGAGTTCTCCGCGACTGCGACGAAGCGTGACATAGCGGGCGCGAAGTTTGTTTCTTGCGTCGGTAAAGTTTTCGATATACTCGGGCACGATGAACCTGTTCCTGTCTGCAGCCGCTGCGTTGACGCTCGCGCTAGCTGGAGTCGGCCTTCTGCGGATCCTCTGGCCAACGATTTGTCAGGTTCCGCCGACGGCCCGTCTGGCTTTGGGTTTTTGCGTTGGCAGCTTCCTCGAGACGGCGGTTTGCTTCGTCGCCTTTCTTCTTGGAGCGTTGTTTTCGCGCTGGCTGGTGCTTGCTCCGATCATCGTTTTCGGTGTTGCGGGTGCGGTCACGATGACGGCGTGCAAATGGTCGCGGCCGCAATTCAGCCTGCCGACTCTTCTGATGCTGCTGCTTGTGCTGTTGGCGCTCGCGTTGTCTTGGGGACGACCGGTCTACGGCTACGATGCGTTGTCGATGTGGGCGCTCAGGGCGAAGGTCGCGTACGTCGCGAAGACCTGGCCGCCGACGCTCTTTGATCCGCACACGACGAGTCATCCCGACTACCCGCCGCTGTTGCCGTGCGCGCAGGCGTTCGTTTTCTTCTGGATCAATCGGTTCGACGATGTCGCTTCGCGGGTCATCTTTGCTGCGTTCTTCGCGGCGGGCGCGGCCATTTTGTGGTGGTGGCTGGGCGTTCTTCGGGTCGGCGCTCGCGGTGTGTGGCTGTTGTGGTGGTGCGCGGTACCGGCGTTGATGGAGCAGGTTAAAATCACGTACGCCGACCTGCCGCTCGCGGTGTTCTTGGTTGTGTTCTACGGCGCAGTTGTCTCCTGGCTGCGCGAACCCCGACACGAGTGTCGGGGCTGGCTGCGGCTGGCGGCGATCTTTGGCGGACTCGCGTTTTGGGTGAAACAGGATGCGTTGATTGGGATTGGCGGGGGATTCCTGGCATTACTCCTTGTGACTGGACGGCGCAAACTGCCGCTGCGGCCGGTTCTCCTGTCGGTTGTGGCTGCTGTGGTTTTGGCACTCCCGTGGCACTTGCTCGTGTGGGGGAAACAGTTGCCGACTGATTTTGGCTTTCCGGCGACCCATTTTGGACTCAGGGCCTGCTTGGTGGCGAAGGAGTTTTTCAAGTTCGCCTTCATCGATGGGAATTACGCATTCTTCTGGCCGCTGTTTGTTGTGACGCTCGTCTTTTGCGCCCGGCGCCTGCACATGGCCGAGAATCTCTGGCTCGTGGTTTCGATCGTCATCGATACGGTGGCGGTGTTCGCGGTGTACCTTTGTTCGGCGGTGGATTTGGAGGCGCTGCTCAAGACGTCAATGGACCGTGTCTTGGTGAATCTGTTCGTGCCAGCCTTGTTGCTGGTTTCTCTGCTGTGGCGTGGAAGCTTTGCGATGTTGCGTCGCTTGAGGTGGCAGCGGTGGGGTGCGGTGGGCGTGATTTTGCTGGTGGTGGGCATGTTTTGGGTCGGCCTGCATCGCCGCAGCGATGAGGAATTGTTCGGGATTACGATCTCGCCGTTTCCGCTGGCGTTATCGTGGGTGTGGCTGATCGTGGCAGTCGTCACAGTCGCCAGGTTTTCCCCCAAGCTGAGGCGCGGTGGCATTCGGTTGGTGTGGCGTGCAGCGCAGTCCGCGATTGTGATGGCGACGTTTGGGCTGGCCGTGGTCTCGGTCGGGGTTTTCGCGCGCGAAGCAGGCGAACTCCGGCGGCGCTTTGGAGGGAAAACGCTGGCTGAGCAACATGCCATGGTGCTCGACCCGCTAGTCAAGGAAAGGCTCGCAGCGGCACGGAAACAATTCCCTGTCGGAACGCACGTGCGTGTATTCCCGAAGCGTTCCCTGCGCTATCACGAGTTTTACTACGCGGCCTTTCCTGATTTGATTGTGGACGACTCGGCCGAACAGGCTGTGAATTTAAGCTCGCCGCCCTGATGGACATTATCGACGGACGGGTCGCGGCAGTGGCGCAACGCATCTGAGGGTTGCTGAGGCCGAGAACTTGCGTTAGCATTGGTTCGCGCATGAAACTCTACGATGTGACAGTGCCGGTGTTTGAGGGGATGCCGACGTGGCCGAAGGATCCCGGGGTCTCGCTGCAGCCTGCGCGGAGCATCGCCCGCGGTGACGAGGCGAACGTGACCCGGCTGGAGATGGGAGCGCACACGGGCACTCACATGGATGCGCCATTTCATTTCGAGCCGAACGGTCATGGTATCGATCAAATCCCGCTGGAGGTTTTGATTGGGCCGTGTCGCGTCTTCGATCTGACAAACATCCCGGGACACATCGATCGGGCTGCGTTGGAGAAGTGTGATTTGCGCGGGGTAACGCGGGCGTTGTTCAAGACGAAGAACTCTCGACACTGGGCGCACGCCGACCGTGAGTTCGACAAGGGATTTATCGCCATCGTTGCCGACGGCGCGGACTATCTCGTGGCGCGCGGCGTGAGATTCGTTGGCGTCGATTACCTTTCCGTCGAGCCGTACGGCAGCCATGAGCATCCAGTGCACCACACTCTATTGCGGGCCAATGTCGCGATTGTCGAGGGGTTGAATCTGACCGATGTATCGGCGGGAGATTATGAGTTGATGGCGCTTCCGGTGAAGTTGAGAGGCGCTGACGGGGCGCCCGCGCGAGTGGTCTTGCGCGGCTGAGCACAGCCGGAGGGGCAGGCTTGACTGGCCTGGGTGTTTCTTGGAGAATTTCATTCCTATGCAACCTTCCACAGCAAGTTTGGCGGGAAAGAATGGCATTGTTTTCGGAGTGGCCAACCAGCGGTCCATTGCCTGGGCGATTGCCCAGGCATGGCATGAGGCAGGCGCGCGTCTGGCGTTCACCTACGAAGGTGAGCGACTGAAGGAGAGCGTTGAGGATTTGGCAGGAACGTTTGGAAAGAACACGCCTCTGTATCCTTGTGACGTAACGAAGGACGAAGACATTGCGCGTGTATTTGGGCAGGTGGCAAAAGATTTTGGGATGCTCCATGTTTTGCTGCACTCCGTGGCGTTCGCTCCCAAGGAAGCTCTGGACGGCGAGTTCATCAACACGTCGCGTGAAGCCTTCCGCATTGCACAAGACGTCAGTGCCTATTCCTTGGTTGCCCTGGCACGGGCAGCCGCGCCGCTGATGACAGGCGGCGGATCAATTGTCGCCATGACTTACTACGGCTCGGTAAAGGTCGTTCCTCACTATAACGTGATGGGGGTGGCCAAAGCTGCGCTTGAAGCGAGCGTCCGCTATCTTGCCTACGACCTTGGACCGAAAAATATCCGCGTCAACGCCATCAGCGCTGGCCCTGTTAGTACTTTGGCAGCCAGAGGTATCGCTGGCTTCGCGCAGATGCTCAAGCATTACGAGAAGCATGCACCGCTCAAGCGGAACATCGAGCCGAGCGAACTTGGTGCTGTAGGTTTGTTTCTAGCCAGCGATATGTCAACGGGCACGACCGGCCAAGTTCTGTACGTAGACAGCGGGTACGAAATTATGGGAATGTAGAACGTCTTGCTGCTGAACCAAAAAGTTGCGGATTCAGATCCGACATGGTGGTCGGCATACTACAGGTTGATTTAAGTATTCCAGGCGCGGACTCGCTGAAATCCAAGCGAATGGTCTTGCGCAGTCTCAAGGATCGCATTCGCAGAGAGTTCAACGTGTCGATTGCCGAGGTCGCGGATAACGACCAGTGGCAGAGTGCCTCCTTGGCAATCGTCGTTGTGAGCAATGACAAACGATTCGCCAATCAAGTCTTGTCGAAGGTCGTCGATCTCATCGAAGCCACCCATGACTCGGTTGTTGACGACTATCGGTTGAGCATGTTCTGACCAGTGCGATCGCATTCGCTTTCTTCGGACGGTGGCCTCTTGTCCATCGTTTTCAGCCGGCCCTGACATGACCGGTCTTCGCGGACTGAAGCGGGCGGCCAAATTCAAGTGCGCGCGACGAGCAGCGACACCGCGCCGTTGCAGTCTCCTGCTTCCGGAAACGTCCAGACTCACTCGCGCTGATCATCGTTGCTTTTGGTCGGCCAAATAGCTGGCCGCCACGCGACAATATTCCTCGGCCCAGGATTTGATTTGTCGGCGTTCCTTCTCGCCCAGATGGCTGATGACTTTGGCCGGGGCACCGTAAACCAACGAGCCCGGCGGCACTTCCAATCCCTCCGTCAACATGGCCGCCGCTCCGATGATGCTTTGCTCGCCGACCACAACCCCGTTCATCAAGATCGCTCCCATGCCGATCAACACTTCGTCCCGAACCGCGCAACCATGGAGAATCGCGCGATGTCCGACTGTGACATAGCTCCCGACCACGCATGCACAATCCTCCGCCACATGACAGACGCTGTGGTCCTGGATATTGGTGTGACGACCGATCACGACGCGATTGATGTCGCCGCGCAGAACAGTGTTGAACCAGATGCTCGAACAGTCGCCAATCGCCACCTCGCCAATGACGTGCGCGCCTTCGGCGATGAAAACGTCTTTCCCCAGTTGCGGTTCTTTGCCCAGATAACTCGATACGCTCATTCCGATTGATTTTGACGCCGAACACGGCAAAATTCAAAACAGATTCGAAAAACCGTCGAGTGAGTTGCGATGAAAGCTGAAGAACCTGCAGCGGCGCGCTGGATCGTGGTCCGGCTGGGCGAAGACTTCAACTGGTGGCTCGACCAGACCAGCGAAGGATTTCAGTCGGGCGGAGAGCGCCGCGGCGTTCTTGATCCGCGACAGATTTCCCACTTGCTGGAGACGCTTGACGAGTATCGTCCGTACGGTCTTCGCAAACAGCAATTCGCCGACGCATTTCGGTTGTTTACGTTCGAGTCCGAAATCGCCGAGGGCTGTTTGCGGCTTGCGTCGACCGACGAAAGCATTTTCAGCGCGACCACGGAGATGTTTGCGCTACCCCTCATCGAAGAGGAAGGACAGGGCCCGTACTACGATTTCCTCGACGCGCTCAGCGCCGCCCGCATCCGACGGCTCAACGCGGCGCATCATTACGTTCAAGAGTGCACCGAACTCGAAATGCACGAGGAGTTGAACGCGCTTGATACCGATCGCTATTTCGGCAGCGAGACGATCCACGTCTTCGATGAGATCAACGAGATCCTGCAGTGGAGTCCGGCCGAATGGGACGATTCTCCCGCTTCCTAGCCTGGATATTTCACACCTGCCAGAAGGTAGTCGTGAAGTATCCACTTCGGGAGGGCGAGTTGCTCCCCATTGGGATTGGACGCCGCAAATGCTACCGGCTCTCCGACCTCCGCAGATTTCTCGGCCACGCTGCCAAGCAGCCGCAGATCGCAGTTCCGTGGCGGAATGGGGAGTCAAATCCAAGGGCGCGAACAATGGGGATCAGGATTTGAACGGGTATCCAAATCGCGGTGTCTCATTTCTAGTTTACTTGGTCTTTGAGTTCCGGCGGGCGGGTTAGAGGAACCGAGGTTCCAGTGGTCGAGCCCACAAACCATCAACCCCGTCGTGCTCAGGACTCAAGAGTAGAAAACTGAGGGCGGCGCATTCAAAGGAGTGCGCCGCTTTCATTTGCTGCAATCTGGGACTGAGTCGGAAGGATGCAAGGAGCCGGTTTACGGATGACCGCATTCGGCGCAAGATTGATGATTGGAATCGCTGCGAAGATGCTTTATCCTCGCGGCACCATGAAACGATCTCTCGGAGCCATCACGCTCGTTTATCCGACGCCCGTGTTCGTCGTGGGGACCTACGACAAGGACGGCAAGCCCAACGTCATGACCGCTTCATGGGGCGGCATTTGCTGCTCCAAACCTCCCTGCGTGGCCGTGTCCTTGCGCAAAGCGACCTACACCCACGGAAACATCCTCCAGCGGAAGGCGTTCACGATCAGCATTCCGTCGGAGGACCACGTCAGGCAGGCCGACTACTTCGGATTGGTCTCGGGACGAAGCGAGGACAAATTCGCAGCGACCGGCCTGACGCCCATGAAAAGCGAACTGGTGGATGCGCCGTATGTGAAGGAATTTTCTTTGATTGTGGAATGCAGGCTGGCGCACACCTTCGAGCTGGGGCTGCATACGCAGTTCGTGGGCGAGGTGGTGGACGTGAAGGCCGAGGAGGGCGTGATGACGGCAGGCTCGGTTGACATTCGGAAGGTCAAGCCGCTGACGTTCACGCCCGACACGCAAGGTTATTACGGGATCGGCAACTTCATCGGCAA
>Ga0187885_10000584_pt1 | contig 43508 bp, 63 predicted proteins | sample June2016WEW_20_1_3_FD_132970 | JGI IMG/M metagenome (GOLD analysis project Ga0187885, IMG submission 132970) | Peatland microbial communities from SPRUCE experiment site at the Marcell Experimental Forest, Minnesota, USA - June2016WEW_20_100 | ecosystem: Environmental > Terrestrial > Soil >...
CATTGGTCTAAAGAATACTGGTTTTCGCACAGGGTATGGTAACAACATATTCAAGAGTTCTCACAAGATTGGACGTGCATTTGCCGGGATCGAAATAGTCCCAAGTTTGGACTTAGAGTTTTCGATTGAAAAATCATTAGCAACTAGCAAAAAAGATTTGTCACCCACTCACGCTAGCCGTGCAAAATTCTTTGCGATAGGCACTGACTTGATCCACAAATATACTTTCGCAAGCTGCCAGAACGTGAAATTGCTGACTGGCGTTGGCGTGAAGAATTTGAGAGTGAAGTTAAACGGTGACGCATCAAGTGATGCCAACACACCATTCAGTGGAAACTTTTCGTTAGACAAGCACAGGTTAGTCTTGAAAGGTATTTTGGGCATTGAATACATGTTCAACAACTACATAGGCACAAGAACATTGCTTACTGTAGAAAACACCAGTCGGATCAAACCAACCAGCGGCCAATCAGCAGCTAAATTACGCAATTCAGCAGCAGTATCTGTTGGCGTGGTAGCAAAACTATAGCATCGGTACCAGATATGGTATGTGGGCGTGTACATGTGTAGATGTGTGCACGCCTACATTGCTCGATACCCACACACCTACATACAGGAAGTAATCATGATAGCTAATCAAGCGTTGCAAACTGAGTGTGAGGCGTTGATTTATAGCGACTTCAAACAAGAAATCCAATCCGCTATCAAATCTCGAATTCTTTGGCAGACGTTAACTAAAGTTATGGACGTGGGTTCACATCTATTCCAAGGAAGCACTACAATTTTGGCGTTCATGTCGGTAGCCGTGAGCGCGCCAGCATTGAGTGTCGTTGCTGGTTGTGCAGGAGTTGGAGCCACTGTGTGTATGTCCTACAGCCTATACTGCAAAAACCAATACAGTAACCAAACTAAGATAATTGAAAATATGTGTAGCAAAATCAATGTTGTAGACATTTTGCCAGATAATAGCTCAGAGTTGGGCAATCCAACACCTGCGCCCACGCCAGCTGCAACACCACAGCGGCAAACAGCACCAAGTGCAAGCATGCTGACTGCGTACACGAATAGTCTAACAGCACCCGCTTCACCGGCTGTCATTCCAGTGGATATGCAGTTGAACGGCTCAATAGCTGAATCAACAGCTAGGTTAGCACTGTTGCCATAGCTGATGTTTACTGGTAGACTTCATTTGTTCACCGCCGAATAGGCGGCTTGCTGGGTGTGATCGTTTTTGTATGTGATCACCTTTTTTTTGCTTAACAATTTCAGGGTGACGCAACATTCCGAAAAATTCTTTACTTCGCAAAATAGCTATACACGACACATCCAATGTTGTCGATTACTCATTGGTTCTCAAATCTATCACCTATGCAAAAAAATATCATGGAAGTCAACTGAGACAAACAGGAGAAAAGTACTGGCATCATCCTGTTGAAGTGGCTGAAATGGTTGCAGAGATACGGTGTGAAACTGAAATCATTGTTGTGGCTGTGTTGCACGACACCTTGGAAGATACCACGCTGCCATTGAACATCATTGAGGCGGTGTTTGGTGAATCTGTTGCTGTTGGTGTTCAGTGTCTCACTAACAAACCTAGTGAGAACCTAGAAGATAGGGTGAGCGATATAATCAACTCCACCATTCCACCTGAAACAGAAAAAATACTTTTGGTGAAACTGCTAGATAGGGTACACAACATGCGTACACTATATGTAAAGAAAGCAGAGAAAAGAAAGCAAATAGTACTGGAAACTGAAAATGTACTGTTGCCAATAGCAAAAGACCTTGCATTTCACGGTATAGCCAGCGAAATGCAGCATCTGTGTCAAAGATATCGGTAATCTGGTATACTTGAGCAATGAACACCTACCTCACACTAGCAGCGGAGCTAATTGCTTGACTGTGGATACTGCCGATTACCTGAGTACTCGAGATCGTTGCACATACGTTCACTTGAACAACTGATCTGTTTCGTGAACAGTATCTGTGGAAAGTTTTCTGTAGTCAACGGATGCTTCTAGTTCTTCCCAATTGTCTATGTATTTTTGAATAGCTGCCACATCTTGTTTGATCTTGCTGGTGTCTTTCTTGATCATATGTATCTCAAATGCCGCGAAAATCACTGCAAAAATGATGATTAGCAGTATGACGTTGTTGATTAGCGTTTCTGTTGCCCATTCAGTGATGTTATCCATGAAATCCTTATGCCTGTAGCCATTTGCTTGTGTGATATTGTCAATGATTGTAGTATAGCTGTTCGGAAAAATATATGGGACACATGGAGAAAAAATAGATGCTGATACTTACTCGTAGGCTAGGAGAATCATTGATAGTTGGAAATAATGTTGAGCTCACTGTGCTCGGAGTGAATGGAAATCAAGTAAGGATTGGCATCAACGCTCCAAATGATGTGTCAGTTCACAGAAAAGAAATATACCTGCGTATAGAGGCCGAAAATGCTGAAAATAGTGCAAAAAATAGCGTGAAGCAGATAGATTTGCTGGATATTCCTAGTGCAGAAAGCGATATCGCACAGCAACAGCCCTTAGTTCATTCCACTGAGGTATCCACAAAGAATACCTCAGTGATCATTCGCAAAAAACGAAAATTAGCCATCACCGCCGAAAATAATGAAGATGATATAGGCAACAAATAGAAAGAGGTACACGAACAATAGCCAGTGATCAATAGTCGTCTATCTTGAACGACCCGCTAAATTGTTCACCACCACCGATACGTTGCAGTTTGCCCTCTAGGTCTTCATGATCTGCAAATGCGTTTCTCGAGCTGCTAGCACACTTTCTTTGTTGTGCAAATACACCGCTAAATACTTGCTTCACGGCCAACTCTTTAGCAATACGCTTTTGCAATTTTTCTTTGCCAATGGTTGATTTCTTTGGAAGAATAATGTCTATGTTTTGGTTGATTTCCATGTGTTTATCTCCTGTTTATTTGTCTTTGGTAGTGTGTTCATCGGTAGACGTTTCTTCGTCAGCTTGCCAATTTCCTGGGGAACTAGCAGCAATACAGAACATAGTTCCATCAGTGATTTCTCCTAGCTCATCTTTCTGTGGTGCAGGGGATGCGTCACTCAATTCCACTCCATCAAAGTAATCGGGATGCCATTTTTTCAGCATGCACAGCAAACAATACACCAATGATTTGCCAACACCTAGATGCTGTTCAATTTCTCGCATATCATTTGCGAGAAGTCTGACAATAAATTCATTTGGAGAAAGCATTATCTGAAATTGCTTGGAGATAGTGTCCATCAGATTTTTGGAGATGAGACGTTTGCGTGAAATCTCGCTGCGTGATAGCTGTCTGCTTTGTGGTTTGCTGCCAATTTTCTTCGATATGCTTTTCTTAGGCAGAATGAACTTGCTTCCCATGTGTTTATTCTTAGATATTTTCTTTTGCACTGTTTTTTTCTTTGTATGCTGTTTGCGTGCAGCTGGCATCTTCGCTTGTTTTTTTGCTTGTTTTTTGGTTGGTTTAGCTGCTATTTTCTTCGCTACTTTCTTCGTTTGCTTTTTCATGAAATTCCTTTTGCAGTGTGTGCTAAATAAGCATCCTACATAGCATACATTGGCATTTTCGTCAATGATTGCCCCACAAATGGTTTTTTGCTAGTCTATCTGCCATAGACATACACATAGCAAGGAAGCTGTATGACACAACACACACACACAATTTATCCTGGCACCCATCCCATTGTCGACAAAATTATCCAAGACTTGCTTGAGCAGCTTGCGTTGCTTGAGTTGTGCAACTTGGGTGACCGCGGTGTGGATAGTGGCAAAAAAAATAATGTTAGCTATACTCCGACTAATTGCTCTCCACGTTGGGGGGGTAAGGGGGGGCTATATATCCTTACCTCAGATACTGCATATGTATACAGACTGATGAAGAATGAGCAGCAAGTGGCAGAGATAGAGATAGGGATGGAGTGTGAGGAAGGGAAAGAGAAAGAGAAGGATAGTTCAGCTGTTTCCCAAAAGATTTCGCAAAAGATTCTGGAAGTTTTTGCATACTGGCAGTCTGTCCTGAATCATCCAAGAGCTAAATTCGACAAAAAACGCAAAAAAATGATTACTGATGCCTTGAAGATGTTCGAGGTGGCAGAACTAAAGAAAGCCATTGACGGCTGTCGGCTGTCCAAATTTCACATGGGTGAAAATGATCGCTGCACCAAATACACTAGCATTTCGATTATTTTTGGGAGGGGTGCTGAGCAAACAGAAAAGTTCATTGAATTAGCATCGTCTTCCGTCAGCAATCCATATGCTGGTATGATTTTTTCGGATTAATCCGTAGGGAAACGAGATGTTCAACTTCACCACTCAAGAAATCAAGAAACAACTGCAACTCAAAGTTGCTGAAACTGTCAGATATCTACTGCCAAACGGAACAAGATCGGGGAATGAATGGGTTGTTGGCGGAATCAATGATGGTGCTGGGAAATCCATGAAAGTGCGACTTACTGGCGACAAAGCTGGTGTGTGGAGTGATTTTGCGACCGGTGAGACTGGCGACATCATCAATCTGTGGTGCGTCACACGAAAAGTTAGTTTTGCTGATGCTATGATCTCAATTAGGCGATACTTAGGTATAGCTGCACCGCTAAACGCTATCCCGAACAAATATATACGACCCCAGAAAATTGATTGCGCCCAGATGCAGTCTACTGCTGTGGAATATCTTGTCAATGAACGAAAACTAACACTCGAAACTATAGCTAAGTACAGAATACTTTCAGATCACCAAAATATTTTTTTCCCATACTACCAAAATAATGAATTGATCATGATCAAATATCTGGCACTTACTCGTGGCTTAGACGGCAAGAAAAGTATGAAAGTGTCAGCAAATTCCCAACCCTGCTTATTCGGATGGCAAGCAGTGTCGGGGGATGTGAGAACAGCCGTGATTGTGGAAGGCGAAATAGATGCAATGACACTATACCAGTATGAAATCCCTTATGTGGTACTTTCAGTGCCGCTTGGTGGTGGTAGTGGAGATAAACAAAAATGGATTGCATACGAGTTTGATAGGTTAGCCCATTTCGATGAAATATTTCTTTGCTTAGACAATGATAATTCAGGGAAAGAAGCTGCAAATGAAATAGCCGATCGCCTAGGAATCCATCGTTGTCGCATAGTGAAATTACCGCACAAGGATGCGAATGAGTGCCTACAACATGGAATATCTAGTGCTGAAATAATGGATTGCTTTGCGGTAGCTACATCTCTAGATCCTGCTGAATTGAAATTTGTTCCAAATTTCAGGAGCGAAACAAAAGAAGTATTTTCCCCACCCAATGGAATAGTGCCAGGATATAGATTGTATCAACTTGGAAATGCATCCGACAAAATCCTGTTCCGCCCACATGAACTTTCAGTATGGACAGGAACCAATGGTCACGGAAAAACTCAATTCCTTGGACAAGCAATGCTGGATTTCATTGAGCAGGGAGCTAAAGTATGTATTGCCAGTTTGGAAATTCGGCCAGCTAGGGTTCTACACGATCTGATTCAACAAGCGGCAGCCTTGGAGAAACCAACAGAGGGGTATATTGACGCAATAATTGATTGGTATGCCGAAAAACTAAGTATGTTTGATTTGGTGGGAACTGCTAAGACTGAAAGATTATTGCAGGTATTTGATTATGCTGTACGAAAATATGCGATAGACGTTTTTCTGATTGATTCTTTTCTCAAGTGCGGAGTTCGCGAAGACGACTACAGCGCACAAAAAGAGTTTATTGAACAACTTAGCGACTTTGTGAATAAACACAACTGCCATATTCATCTGATTGTTCATCCGAGAAAAGGTGAGGATGAAACGCGCGTGCCAGGAAAAATGGATATCCGCGGTACTGGCTCGGTGACTGACTTGGCACATAATTGCTTTTGCATATGGCGAAACAAAAACAAAGAAGAAGCTATAGCTAAACTTGTTGGCACAAAAGAACCAGTGCCGATTGAACTACTATCGAAAATTGATGGATTTCTTCGGTGCGATAAACAGCGACACGGGAAATGGGAAGGCAGAATTGGGTTTTGGTATGATGTGGATACCCATAGGTACGTGGGTAGATATGATCAGAAGCCTAAATCATTGGTAGACTACAGCAATATACCAAGCTGTACAGCCAAATCAGATGAAAAACAGTTATTCACACATTTAGTGGGTAATTCTGTGGATAACATCACAATATTCCCGGGATAATTAGTGATTATCGGTTGTGTATTTTTTGCGCAATGGATGTGTGCTAATTAACATCATACTTCTTTTCGGTTAACGAATTAACTATGCTAATCATTTCACTTTCAACCTCATCGAGATGTCGCATGAATTGTTGATATTCTTCGTCATCCAAAACAGAGTGCAATTCTTTTGGTGGAACATTGAGATCAATTAGCTCCCAGCGACATCTACAGTGGTGTTCAACGAATGGCATAGAGTATTCGCGAAATGATATTGCTAATCTTCGAAAGTGTTCTGTGATGTGGGTAAATAACAATGTTGAAAGCAATTCATCTTTTTGACTCATGATTGTCCTTAGCTTGTGGAGCTGTTGTCCATTGTGTAATATTTATTTTCTCAATGCAATTCGTTGACTGCCGACCGCAAATGTATTCATGAGATTAATTTACTTCTTCCACCAGGGAAATATCTGTAGAGCGTTGCTGATGATATTTTCATTCTTCTGGCAACCTCATCTGCGCTAATACTGCTATCTAGCAATAATGTTTTTGCTACCGCAATGTCTTTTGTGTTTAACACGTGTTTTCTTCCGCCGAATTTACCCCGATCTTTTGCAGCTTGCAAGCCTTCCATCGTTCGCTCACGAATAACTGAGCGTTCCCATTGAGCCATTGCACCAAAAATATGAAATATTAGTTGGCCACCTGGCGTAGATGTGTCAATTGATTCTGTTAGCGAGCAAAAACCGATGTTTTTTTTCTCAAACATAGACATTAGCTCAAGTAAGTACTGAAGAGACCTCGCCAAGCGGTCTAATTTCCACACCACGAAGCGATCTTCACCTGCCCGCATGTACCCTACAGCCTCATGTAAGATCGGTCTACTACGGTCTCCTCCTGAGGCTTTTTCAATATAGATTTTTTCACACCCTGCGGCTTTCAGGGCGTTTGTTTGTAGGTCGGGATTTTGATCTTGAGTGGAAACGCGAGCATATCCGATTAGCATGATCCCCACTCCTTCAACAAATCTAATACCACAGCAAGACTGTGTTGGATCTTGTCCATTTGTAGTTGTGTGCTCATTCTCCAGGTGAATAGTATTACCTGGAAGATTTCTTCATCAATATTTTTGATGGTTGCTATGTTTTTGGTCATTTTGTTTGCTCCCGATGTAAACATGCGTTTGTTTGTTTGGCAATATCAGCCCAATAGTTGACAAGCTCATAGTCTTCTAGTTGTTTCACAGTAAATAATGTTCTTCCCTCGTCCAGTATTTGCGGAGTAATTTCCCACATGAAATTGCGATTATCTGGATTGTGGAACTTCCATTTAGTGAGTGAATCTAAGAAATGAAGAAGATCATGAGTAAAAATGAAGCTATTGAGATAAACAAAATTTTCCCAACTTTCAGGGGCAGAAAGATTGCATAATTCTACTTCTTGCGTCCATGCCTCGATAGAGTATATTGCTTTAGTTAGTTCTCTGCTAATGACTGCCCGTTTTCTGGGAAATTCATTGTATGCTTTTTCGATATTATCTAAGTGTTTTTCTAGGTTTTTGTCTACAGTAGACATGCGAGATGAATGTTTTTCAATTTTCGATATAACGAATAATATCCATAGTTTTTTGCTGACTAATAGTTCACATTTTCTGAGCATTAAATAATTATCTCGATCTTCTTGTTTAGCCATTCTTTCAAATCTAAATTCTTCAGAAAAATCTGGTATTTTTCGTGCATATTCTTCTTGTTCGGTCATTTTGTTTACTCCTTTAGGTTTGATTTAATTCCGCATTTCATATAACTAATGTGGTCGCATATTTTCACTGTTTCGCCTGGACTGCTTGTTTTTTCCGCATCAATTATTTTGTCGCAAATAATACTTGCAACTCTTTTTGCGTCTTCTTCTTTGTTCATATTGATTTGGTCGGTAACAGGAAAATGTGCCCATGGGCTATTTATCACTTCTGGTAGCTCGGCAATTATTTCGAGTAATGTTTTGCGACATTTGTCCATCAACTCATACATTTCCGATGATGTTTTTCCTTCTGGGTGTCCATAGGTTTTTAGTTGACCATCAAAATAATTAATAGTTTTGATGCAATATTGCATCGACAATTTTATGTGTTTCAGAATAGTTTTTTGTTTTTTCATGCTGTGTTTCCTTCTATTTCTTTCATTATTTTGTTCCAGCGTAGTGCTTGCATTTTGTTTGATAATTTACTTGCTTGGGGTGTCGGGTGAAGTTTGCGAAATGTCAGCCTTTCATGCTGCTGGCATCTCGTGTAAATCATCATTAAGTCACTATTTCTAGTTTTTGCCAGCTTTTTTGTTAATTGCTTCATGTGTCTTTCATAGATTATTTTGTCAATGTAATAGCTAAGTGATTTCATGTGTGTTTCACTCCATTTGGTTCAACATTTTTTTCTTTCCAGTTGTTTTGGATTTCCTCAAGAATTACCATAATTTTTTTGTTTGCATTGATGATATTTGCGGATCTGTTTATACATTCTTGGGCTAATTCTGTTATCTTATCAAGATCAATGATATCTCTGTGGATCATCATCAATATTCCCATCCCAGCAGCTCTACTTGGATTACACGTGATTGATTCTGATAATTCGAATAGTTGAGATAATTGTGTTTGAGATATTTCTATTGGATTCATGCTATACCCCTTTAAATAATTCAAATCGATCTTTTAATTCTGTGAAATATTTCATACTAAACCCCACTTGTTGAAGATAAATTCTTTGCTTGTTTGATGTGTTAAAATTGCCTTGGTTACTAAACGATATGCAACTAGTAAATCATTAATATCTTTGCAGTGTGCTAGCAAATCGGATATGCGAGCAGCTATTGTAGCTGGACTGCTTTCTGGATGCATATTACTTGTTTTTTCAGTGTTTTTTGATTTTTTCTCTATTTTAGTCATGCTACACCCCTTTTGCTAAATTGCTAATTAATTGTTTGTTTGTTTTTGCAATGCTCACAGATTCATCTGAACAAATATGTACTGCTCTTTCAATAGCTCCAAGTGTCAGCATTATTTCAGTTCTGAGTTTTACGCATAAGTCTGAGATGTATTTAACATTGCCATGTAAACAGTCAGTTGTAACGCTAATAGTTTCAAGTAAGTCTTGAGTTTGTTGTGATATTTTGTTTGTATTCATATTTCTCTCCCCTGTTTTTAAGTATTTGTTACAGTAAAACATAATTCAAGATTGCCGTCAACAGCTTGTGTAAATATTTTTTTGAAGGCGGTGATTGACGGTAATCAATATTTATGTTTCACTGTGATTAACAAATCGGAGGTGAGAAAATGCTAAAAAAAGGAAGAAAAGGAGGTACGCAAAGAGGTATATCTACAAATATTGATGCTAGCGTATACAACAATTTGAGTGCGTATTGCAAATTGCAAGGATTGACTATACGTGCCTGGGTTGAAAGCCAGGCTAGAAAATTACCTAAGGTGATTGTGGAAGAAACAATTAAATGAACTGGAAAATGAAACAAACAAAAAGGGGTAAAAAATGAAGACAGAAAAAATAACACATCCAATGCTAAATAGAAGATGTCTCATTAGAACATATTCGGCTGGAGTACATATAGGCGATCTAGTCTACATAGATGGCATGGAGTGTAAATTAGAAAATGCATTACGCCTATGGAAATGGGAGGGTGGAGGATTGTCGTTGTCTGCTGTCGCAAACAATGGAATAAAAGGTGGAAGGCTAAATAAAACAGGGGAAATATATTTAACAAATATTATTGAAATAATCCCTACAACTAAAATTGCTGAGGTATCATATGCAAAATTTATTGAAGACTAATAGAGGTTGTCATATTAGTGGCGATGGCGATGGCTATGGCTATGGCGATGGCTCTGGCTATGGCGATGGCTATGGCTATGGCGATGGCTATGGCTATGGCTCTGGCTATGGCTCTGGCGATGGCTAACATCAACAAGCATGGGCAAAAACATATTCTTGTTGATTCTCTCACAAGTATTATCGAGTGGATCAGGGCAGACCTAAGCAGTATGTGTGATGTAGATAAATACATACTTATCCGACAACTGGAAGATTTTAGGTTTGTGCTAAAAGAAGTTTTAGATGAAAATGAAGAAAAATTGACAGACTACAAGAATATTATATTTCAATTAGAAACTGAACAAGAAAAAGATAAATATAAACAAATTGCTGAAAGTAATAGAAGAAAACAAAAAAAGCAAATTGCTGAAAGTAATAAAAAAAACAAAAAAGGGGATGAAAATGACGCTATCAGAGAATGAAGGAAGGGAAATTCACGCATGGGACTTGGAGTGGTTCGTAAAAGCAAAGGTGGCAGATGTAGACGTGATCCTCAGGCTATACACGCGACTGGTGCAAGCTGAGGGCTATGTAGAAAAGTTGCTGGCAACATTCCGCGAAGATGGAATAGTGCTAGTAGATAAAAATAATCGCTGCATAGTTGAGTGGTTAACTGATGAAAGTAATATACAGTTTCTAGCCAGAGTAGAAGATAAATATTCAGCAAAGGCGGTAGATAATGAGTAAATATATTTCGTGGGATGATCCAAGCTTGTCGGAAAATGAAAAAATAATAATTCAATTGTTGGAGTGGCTAGGTAGAGCTAATACTACAGCAAACATGTTGAACGGAGCTTTTATAGGATATGCTGCGTCTCGTGGCGATAGAATGAAAGATATTTTGCTACATTATGCCGATGAAATTAGAGAATATTTTGTAGATGTTAATAATTCTGAATTACTAGAAAAACTTGATAAGAAATATGGAATAAATCATGAGTAATGCTAGCAATATTAAGTCACAAGTTGAGTTGTTGCAGGAAGAAAACAAATTACTAAAACAACAGGCTGTTGTAGATGCTCAAAACATATATATGTTAGTTACATTTGTAGATCGTATTCAGTATCTTGTTGCTGCAATGCCGACATTTATGAGACATGTTGAGAAAATATTAGATTATGATGAAGATACACAAAAGTTGCGTACGTTTTTGCGAAAGTATCAATCAGAGAAATTGTAAAAATGAAAATAGCTGAAATGCAACATAGAATATTGCAAGAAAAAAAGATCACCACAGAACTTCTATATGTCATCAAAGCAATGCAAAAATTGTACAAACTAACTTATTCTTCTCAAGGATATTTGCGAAGATATTCAACAGTTGATAGTTGGAATTTGGAAAAGTTGCTAGCTGTGATGAATTGCGATGTGGACAAAGAATTTGAAGAACTAAAAAAATTACTAGTAGAAACAGGATGTAAACCACATGAATAATCGAGACGAAACAATACAAAAATTAATCAAACACGTTGACGAATCACGCACAATCATTGAAACTATGATTCATGATAATTACTCAGGGAAAGATGCCGAAAAAATGCAGAATAACATTGGCATAATTACTAAACGTGATTCACAATTTGCTAGCAAAATAGCAGATTGGTTATATGACGGAGATATGCAGGAATTATTACAGAAAAACAAAAAATATTATGCAGAGGAGTATGTGAAAAAATGACAGAAGATATTAAGCAAATATTAGCAAGGAAGATATATACGCAAACAACAGAAGAACTAATAGAAAATGAATTAGAACTAATAGAAAATGCTGATGTGACAGAAGAAAATTCCAAAAATATTGTAAAAAAAGTTAATACGCAGCTGTCAGAACTGTTCTTAAATGTACAAACATCACTAGAAAATGACAATAATGAGGAGGGGGAAGAAAAAGTAGTGGTAACTATAGAAAATTTATTTAAGTATATTACTAAAATATCAATTGCATTCTATCGGGGCTGGAAAAAAGAAAGAAAATTAGATGAATAGAAATTAAATGAGTCAGTGGAAAAAAAGACAAATAATTGATGACGAAGTGAAAGTGTTAAACAAAATGCGAGGTACTATAGCTAATAGTCTCTATGAGATGATCACAAATAGTGATTATTTGATAGATGGAGTGATCGATGTAGATAAATTTCATAAACATGTACTGTGTGCAAAAGACGCAATAGAATTGATTAATAAGCTAGTGGAATATCAGTTGGATGAGAAATGGAGAAAAACAATTGATAGCTAAAGAGGTAATTATGACAGACGATAACCAAAATTTGAGGTTTATTCGCCAACAGGCATTGATGAGGGCTAGGTGGAGCATGATCAGTATCATGGGCGAACAAAACATAGAAATCTGCAAGGAAGGAATATTGCTCGCAACAAACAGTATATATTTGATGGATTTAGTGGATAGAACGCTCAAAGATGAGAGGATAAATTGATGGATGAACTCAGTGATATACAGTCAATTCTACAACCCCTAGAACTTATTTTGGAGTTTGTCGAAAAATTTGAGGGAAAAAAAACAGCAACTTGGCAAGCGTTGCATAAATATCATAGTTTTATGCGTGATCAGCTATACAGTTGGGTCAAAGAAAAATCGCGTTGTGCTGCTCGTTATTCTTCTTTGCAAAAAAGAATAGTTGATATCTGTGAGGAAGAAATAAGCAAAATATTTAGCGAACATTTTAATGGAACATAGAATATTGCAAGCAATGATGGATCCGACAGAAGAAAATATATCTAACATGCTGAAAGGACATCCATCTGATTATATGTGTTGCTGTTGTCTATTATTCCGTCTTGGTGGTGGCAATGGAAAATGTGAAGCGTTGTGTAGGAAAAATAGGGGATATATTGGATAAAAACTACTACATTTACAGAGGACGGTGAGGCAAAGCAAACGGGGGAATACATCCCCCCGAGTTAGTTGGGAAATTAATCTTGGAGAAGTTTAAGGTCTGCTTCCTGCATATATCTTTTTAGTGTTCTTTTGCTCGTTCTTACCTTCAACATGATAATATTTTTGTCCTTTCTTAGTTACTGTATGTTTGTACATGGTATTTACTCCTTTGGTTATTTAGATGTTGTGATGTTATTTGTTTTGCAATAATCATTGTAGTTTTGTAGCTCTGCAAGCTCAGTTTGTTTGCAAATATCTACAATGCCAGTTTCTTCGCAAAGATCTGCTATTGTGGCTTTGATGTAATCTAGCCTAGCTTCTGTTTGAGATGTATCGGGAAGATTTGAGCTATGTAGATGCAATAGATAATCATATAGATGATCTACACATTCAACTAAAAGAGAATGTGTAACTCGTGTTTTTGTTGCTTCTATGTAGTTCCAGTTCGGTTTGTTCATTTTGTTTACTCCTTTGGTTGATGATTTATTTATACAAGTGCTGCATATAAGCCTAACATTACACATGTAGTAAGTATTACGCATGCAAAAATTAATGCTGAATCTATTAGATTGTTTTGATAATGTTTAGTCATGATGATTACTCCTATTTTTTTCAGTGTTTGTTGTTATTGATTACAGTAAAACATAAATCAAGATCGCTGTCAATAGCTATTTTTGGAATATTTTTTAGAGTATGTAGTATGTGAGATAACTTATTAGTATTAAAAATAAATATTGGGAAACGGGAAAATTTCATGCAAAAAAATCAATTTTGTACTATTCTTTATGGAGAGTGATTAACTAGTAATCAAACTAAATGCGACGACTAACTAAAGGGTTGAGAAAAAGTGTCAAAAATGAAAAAAAGGCCGCCTCTGGCACACCATTTGCAAAAATATGATCCTAAAGTGCATATTCCATTGTTACTTGAGATGTTCGGTAATGGCGATTCGTTGACAGCTTATTTAGTTGCTGCTGATATCGGTGAATCGGTGTTTTACGAATGGGTTAACAAATATCCTGAATTTGATACAGCTTACGACAAAGCTACCAATGCAGCGAGAATTTGGTGGGAAAATTACGGGAAAAATGGGGCAAGTCAACCAAATTTCAATTTTGCGTATTATAACTCAGTTATGATTAACAGATTCGGACAAACCCCAACACGCAAGCTAAAAATCAAGAATATCGCGAAGGCTCTTACTCATACTGATAGATTCAATGTGGTGATGGAAGAAGTCGCCCAAGGCGGTCTCACAGGGCATGAATTGAAGCAATTATCAGATTCTTTGGTGTGTGGTGTGAAAATTGCAGAAGTAACGACAATGGCTAACGACATCAAAGATTTGCAACAAAGACTAGCTGACAATAATAATTCAGTTAATGTTGCTGACAATGATGAAGGTAACACATAGATCGTGTCTACAAAAGCGTCTAGCGAAGTCATTATTTGTTGGTAGCTGTCCAACTATTAATATATTTCTCACAACTCGTGAAATTGTCGCTAATATGAGACAACAGTTCTGAGAGATAGTTTTGAGAGATGTTTTCAGTCATTTTCAATATGTTTTTTGTTTCATGGATCGCGGTCTCATAGATGATCGTTTGAGAGACTGTCATTTTGCATGTTATTTGTGTAGAATATCTGCATAAATAACAACAATGGAGATGATTATGGAACACATCAATACACTAAAATACTTTGAAGAACTAACAGCAGGTGGCATATCTGTTAATGAAGCGCGAACGCAGACTAATGCGTTAAATTCTGCACTAGATCATCTAGCAACAAAAGAAGACTTGAATAGAGTAAGAGAAGATGTGCAGGGAGTAAAAGACGATCTAAAAGATGTCAAAGCAGACATAAAAGATATAAAAGGAGATCTTCGCAAAATGTTCTATTCAATGATTGTCGGTATATTGATACTTCTTTTAAAAAGTAATCTCAATCTTGCTAGCTAATTGTGATTATCGTCTACAATAATCGTTTAAATAATGGAGATGACTATGTATGCAATAGCATTTGATCTAAAAATTGATGATCTAAAGAAACATTACGGCGAACCATACAACGGTGCATATGCAGAAGTGTCAAGAGAACTAGAAGTTCTAGGGTTTGAATGGAAGCAGGGCAGCTTGTATGTATCTAAAGATAATACTAATCCGCTATCTACACTAAACAAAGCTATTAATAGATTATCTAATATTGATTGGTTTAAACTCTCAGTAAGAGATATCAGAGCTTTCAAAGTAGAGGATTGGTCAGATATCACAGATATAGTCAAAGGCTGATAAACAATCATTCAAACAATTGAAAGGGGGTGTACAATTTGTACCTATCCTCAATCATTTTCTCAGGAAACTGACTGTTCGCATAGGTAGCAAAGTTACTAAGTGACCCCCGAGTTTTGCGCTGCGTATTTTCTATCCATACTCCACATCCAGCTTAATGCAATTCATGGTTCACATAGGTAGTTATTTAAATAAATAATATTAATTATGCTAAGCTTTCCGGAATTTCCGGCATGCTAACATCGCTAGCACATCTTCCCCATCAGTACTCAGCCATTTTAGCCGTCTATAGAGTTAATTCTGACAAGTTCTCAAAAATAACGTAGGATACTAGCCGTTCCTGCCTAATGCCAATTAAACGCTCTCAGATGCCCGTAGTTGAACGAAAATATTATTAGTTCTGATCAAGACAATAGTCGCGACAGTGTCGACACTATTTGTTCTTGCTGTTAATGCCCTCCTGCCCAAGGATTGTTGTGCCAGCATGTATGTGCCTCTCATGATAGTTATTTAAATAAGTAAATACATTCACATTGATTGCCATCTATCCTTAATGTACTATGCCAATGTAGCGTGCCAATTGTTCATTTTTCTTGGCTGTTTGTTTACTAATTGACGCGCTATTTTTCTTCTATAACTCCGTCTGTAGACCGCAGGATGTAGTAACTTGAACACAATTCCCCCAAGATTTATCCGACTAAAAGATGCTCCTCATTATCTAGGAATGGATCGCAATCGGTTTAACTCACTTGTACGCCCTTCATTAATTTGCATTCCCATTGGAATCCAAGGAATAGCATTTGATAGGCATGATCTAGATATCTGGGCAGATAACTACAAAAAACATGCTGGAAAATCTCTGCAAAATAGTGTAAACAATGAAATGATAGCGTTCAGTCCTAGAACTATTCCAAAGAAATATTTAGATTCGGATTTTGAGAAGGCATTAATGCTTTCTATGAAGAAATAAATTTATTTGCAGTACGTCCGCTACATGGACTGAATCTATCTAGCTAGGAAGCATTGTTTTTTGTTTTCCTTCCTACTAAGATTCACAGCATGAAGGACTGAATCTATCTGTCCTGCATTTGACTGTCTGTCTTGTATTTGACTATTCTGTCCTGTATTTGACTATGTACTTTCTTGGCTAATTATCTCACTTTCTGATATGTCAGTCCACTGCATTATCTGTTCCACAGGATGACCTCTCTCTAATAGTTCTGCGATGATATCTTGCAAACTTCCATCATCTGACATTCCAAGATTGTAGTAATGTCTTGCTATGGTGTCTGAAGGTTGATGTGATTTGGTATGTTTATTCTTTGTTTTCTTCATTGTTGACATTTATTGGTATTTTACTGAGAGGAGCATGAAATGAAGATTATTTCTGTTATGATATTTTCACTATCACAGCTCCACATTTCAGATGTATCAATTTCTCTCATTTCACATGCTGGCACTCTTGCAGTATCTAGGTCTATTCTATCCATTAATGGGGAATTTCTGAAAAAACTCATGATATCCTCAGTGCTCATTCCGGTATTTGCTGTTCCTATTACTTTGTCAAAATTTATTTTAGATTTTTCATCATTTTTCATCGGACCACCCTTCATCTATCGCATTTTGTGCGTATGCTTGGAATATTAATTCAGCAATATCCTTAGATGTACAACATTTATATCTGTTTTTCAATGAATCAATATTTGCTACAATATTACCTGACTTCATCTCTTTGATTGTGTATATGATTTCAGCGATTAGTCTAACGGCTCTCAGCGCTTCTGTTCTGTCATCCGATCTACGAAGTATTACTAGTTCAGGAAGTTTTTCTTGCAAGTGTTCGCATACCTCATTTACTAATGATGATAGATCAACAGGTTTCACTACGCTAAATTTTCTTTTGTTGGGCATGTTATCGTTGGGCATTACTTTTCTTCCACAGATGAATTGGTGCCAGCACTCTTACTTCTTCTGTTCTTTTTTTTGTTTGACAAATAAATTATATTTTTCCTGGCATATTCTCATTTCTTCCTCAGGATTAGCAAACCCAAGGTCATGGAAAATATTTCCTGATGTTACTTCAAATTTAATTTTTTTGCTCATTTGAATTGTTTCCTTCTGCGGAACTACAGTTTTCAAGTTTGTTTGGTCTACAACACAATATTTCATACTTTTTAAATTCATCATCAGTCATTTTTCCAGTAGAATGAAACTTCATTGCGCTTTCATACATCAATTTAGTGGTATTGCTGTAGAATACTTTTTCTATAGTTGTTTTTTCTGTAGTTGCTTTTTCTATTGTGTCCATATGTATAATCATACCTAATTATCTGTAGTTTGCTCTAAAACACTTATGTAATTGATTTACATGATTATTTCATGTTTCATCTTCATATTTTCGGTTTGTGCTAAAACACTTTCGGATCGCTTTTCTGATTGCGCGATATCCATTCATCCGTATACATGCTTGTCACAGACAACTGAGCCAAGTTATCTAGTTTTCTGAAACTGTCTAACCATGTATCCAAGTCTTCCACTAAATATTTAATTGATCTTCCAATTTTGATAAATGGTGGATGCGGTGTTCTGTTTAGCCTGGAACCTTCAACTCTGCCATGAGCTAACCAGGATGTCCCCATGCTTATGTATGTAGCTGCCTCTTTGCATGATAGTGCGCGTCTAGTTGGTGTTATTTGTTTGTTTGACGACATTTTTTGGACAACACTCCATCAATAAATATACAATATATATTCGCAATGGCAAATGATTTAGTTTTGCTTTGCTAATTAGCCACATCAATAGTTCTTTAGGAATCCAGAAACTAACTGTGACCATTGGTCTTTTGTTATTCATCATGCGCATGCTCATCAGTGTTTTCGTCTGGCACAGTTAGTTCTGCATATTTTTTCACTACATCTAGGTATTTGTTTATATCTCCACCTACATACGCATCAGCATAGTCATCTATGACATCATGTATGTTTTGCAACGCATCAGAATATATTCGATTTCTTTCTTTAGTATCATTCTCACACCACACAAGATCTTTAGTGGAAGTTAGAAAATTGCTTATGCGATCTTGGGCATCATTCAATTTGTCGATGTGCTTGAATAAAAATAATATATCTTTTTTTTGCTCAACCATTTTTGCAGCTTGCAGTCCAATTATTCCCTTGCTAAATCTTTCATTTTCAACCATTCTTTCATTTAGATTATTCTTGTTTTTTTGTCTTTCTGTTTCATTGTTTATTAGTTTGTCTTGTATACCAAGCACTGCTTCTTTGTTTAGGAATGTTGCTGCTGCCAATTCATCTAGTGTTAAATTGTTACGTGTTGACAATAATTGCTCAACAATTGCTAGACGAGCATATTTTACTCCATCATTGAAACCACCCCAGAAGCTAGGATTATTTATAGGTTTGCCTTCTTTGATTGCATCATTATATTCTTGTAAATATTTTTTTGTGTTTTCTGAGTTTAATTCATCTGTCATAGCATTCTCCTCATTTATTTATCTCGATTGTTTGTTGCATTCGTCATATGACAAACGCAGATCTTTTTTTAGTCTCTCAAGTTCAGCAAATGTTTCTCTCATTTTTTTCACATTCACAATTCCTGATGAAAGAACAAATGTAACAGCCCAATTAAATAAACTTTTTTTGTCTTTTGCTGCATCTTCTCCATCTAATGCTAACATTTCTAAGTCTTTTAACAAATCATTTATTTTTTTGTAGAGTTCATTTTTGTCTATGTTCATATAATATCTTTCGGATCATACTTATAGTGGTTATGAATATCATGAATAGCATCTTCAATTCTATTAGATGCTATTCTCATTTCTTGTATACATTTATATCTTGGTTCGAATATATGGGCGATGAAACTAAATACGCTTTTGTCTCTTCTAGTTATATCTTCTTTGTTAAGAGCCAAATTTTCTAAGTCATTTAACAAATCATCTATTTTTCTAAACCATTCCTTCTTATCTGTTATTGTCATTATTTTTTTTATTCCTTTTCATTCCTAATTTTGATACCCACACGCTTGGCCATTCTTTGGTAGCTTCGCCACACATAGCTACTTCATGCATAGTCTCAGGACATACATCAATGCAATTGTATTCGTCTGCAATTCCGTTTTCATCGATTGGATGAATCATCCAGGTAACTGCGCCATCTATTACTCGGACTTTGTTGAAATTTACCACATCTTTCAACCTAGCAAATACTCCTGGATTTTCACCAAATATCAAATGTTTTGTGCAATATGTTACAATATTTCCATCATCAAACTCAACTAACAAACAGTAATTGCTCATTGGATATACTTTTTTTACATGCCATGGAGCTTTGTAGTATTTAATTTTTGTTTTCCTTTTGCCCCAGGAGGATGTGCCAGCAATCTTCCTTCTCTCGGTCTTTGTTCTTTCAGTTTTTTTTCTATTCATTATCTGTCACCAATTAAGCATACTAAATTAATGAGTACTATCTACCAACTCTGCCAAATATTTAGCTGTATTTTTTTCTACATCTTCGTGAGCAAACTCAAATGCCTTGTCAACTATTCTTTCCGCAATCTGTTCAGGAGTTGCCTTAGCAAACAAACCTTGATGTATTAGGTTCGGAGTCTTGTTAATATCAGGTATGGTTAACTGAATATATTCTTTTGTTAGTTTGTATACAGTTGCTTTTATCACAATTTCACCTTTGTACACACCATTGGTTGGCAGTAATTTATCGAATCTTTGATCAAATTGCTCGATATGTCGTTGGAGAAGTTCAGTTAATTTTTGTTTCTTCTCTTCAATTAACTCCAGTTCAGTTCGCATCATCAGTGCCTGTTTCTTCAAGTTTTATTTCAGTTCTTTTGCCTTCTCCACGCAGAATAGCTCGAAGTCCTTCTATTAATTCATCGCCAATATTTCTTTTCGGCTGTGTGTACTCGAATACACACCCATCTTGGCACATCTTCACTGTAGCGGCTGCTATGTTTCTGCTATCATCTATTCCACTATGCTTTCTGCCTATCAATGGCAAACCTAATCTATTCAGCAAGCTTTTCATTCCTTGTACGCGATAATAGTGATTTTGCTGATGATTTTCTTTGCCAACATTAAAATAGGTACCACTGTTTATTTCTTTCATAGCACGAATTCCGCGCACTTTCTCGGAATAATATCTATTGTACATTTTTTTGATGTTGCACCAGGAGCTAAACATTTCTGGCATCTCTATAAATAATCCTAGCTTCGATAGATTACTAATGCCACATTGGTTTGGAAGCATGGTTTTCAGGTCCCAATCTCCACAGGTGATGAATAATATGTTTGATCCATAGGTGGATATCCATGTAGTAAACTGTTTCAATACCTCTGAAAAATCATCTGCATCATCTACTTGTTCTTGAGTTATTCCAGTGAGATTTGTGCAATAATTAGATAAAATCGGATTAACAATTGGCTTCACATACATCTGAAATGTTCCTTCAATCTGCAATGTATTTGTATTAATCATCACAGACGGAAATTCAATTATTTCCATTGTGTAGTCTTTGTTGCTCTCTTGGCATGTAGCTTCAAAATCCAGCACGCAGAAGTAATCAAATATTTGTTTGTTATTTGTGTTCATTTTTTTTGTCAAACCTCAAATTATTTTTGTTAAATATTTTTTGTATTTTTGGCTTATAGTACTCCGATCCGCCGCATTTGACTAGCAGATTTGGTAATGCCTGGTATTGAGCTGCCGAATGAGTATGCCCGCATAACACTAGAATATTGATGCCAGGATTTTCTTTTGCAAATTCAAGCAATACGTCTCCAGTTGCCTTGCATGAAAAGAATGGTAGCCACTCTTTTTTTGTGTATCGGCCATTGTATTTGCATACTTCTGGGAATGGAGGTATATGTGTGAGCACAATAAACAGATCGTGATCGCGTTCGGAATGGGTATTTTGGATATTGTTCCATAGTTTTTCTTTCAGCTGATTAGCATCTCTGTCGGCAAGTTCTTGCATTTTGTTTAGTAGTTCACGTTTGCCAATTTTGTATGAAATATGTAAATCATATATTAGCTGACTATCATTCATTATTACGTCACTATTTATGTAATCTCCATACCTGCCGTCTGCCCAACTATCACTGCCAAACAACCAGATTGCATCAGGCAAACCCACCGTAGTATAGTTAACATTCAGTGTGGATATTTTGCATATTAAGTTCTTCACCTCGGCAATCTCACCGTCATAGTAATCGTGGTTTCCTAGTACGAAAAAAATTTTTTTGTTGATATATTCATTTATCTCAGTAAGTATCATTTCCAAAGATGTAGCCTCAGCTATATCACCTGTGATCAACACATGGGTAGCACTGCACGCGTTTATCTCTTTGTAGAACTTCCTTCTTTCAGACAGTGCCAAAAAGTTCAGGTGAATGTCAGTTAGCAATGCAAATATAGGTTTGGAAAAATCCATACTCATTAGTACTTATCCTCAATCTATATCAGCAAATATTATGTAGATATTTAGCGGGAATGTCTATGCAACTGTTTCCAAAATGGATACGGTTGCATCAGGTTGCAAAATAGTGCTTGCTATTCGTGTATAGATGTATAGGATACTAGATATCTGTACATAAACATATAGGAGAAAAACAATGACGATAACTACTGGATTCGTTAACCAGAAGGGTGGAGTAGGTAAATCTACGTTAGCTATCTGCGTTGCACATCAAAGCGCAAAATTAGGCAAAAAAACATTAATTGTGGATGCTGACCCTCAATTATCGATCATGGAATGGTCAGACCATCGTCACCAAGAGCTGCCAGCCAATCTTGCATTGATGGCTATGCCCAAAATGACCTTACATAGAGATTTGCCAGCAAACGCTAAAGGCTACGATATGGTGATAATTGATTCTCCACCGCGCACAACCGATATAGCTAAATCTGCTGTTCTTGCGTCTGACATTATCATCGTTCCCTGCACCCCTTCCCCATTTGACATCTGGGCAAGTGAAGGAACTTTCATTACGCTCAAAGAGGCAATGATGTACAAGCCTAATCTCAAGTTCTTCTTGATGATCAACATGAAGAAAAGTAACTCGGTAATTGGTCGAGATATCCAAGAAGCTATAGTTGAGATAGAGCAAAAAATAGATCTCAAGATACCTGTATTAGATTGCAAAATTTCTCATAGGGTAATTTTTTCAGAGGCGGCAGCTATGGGATTAGCGGTTCAAGAAAATGACAAAGAAGGACTTGCCAGCAAAGAAATCTTGGTGCTCTATGAGAAAATAATGAGTAATGTATAGAGTCCTATACGCCTAGATATCTATCAATCTACATATCTATACGAGGTAAACATGAAAAAATTCACGATTAATCCAACCGCTAAGAAAACACAGCAGCCATGTAGTGGCGACAAATGGATAGGCAATAAACCTAAACGAAATCAGCTAAACATTAATTTGCCAGAGGAGTTTCATCTGTTGTTCATTGCTAAGATTGCAGCTAACAATGTAGCTAACAAAGAAAAGGTATGTATGGCAGATATAGTTCGTCAAGCTATCGAAGAATACTGCAATAAATGATATGCTATCTGTGGCTGGTGTAGCTTAGCGTTGCTGGTGGATGTCGTTGCCATATTCCAATGGTAGGATAACTGCTTGCAGTTGGCGGGGGTTCGATCCCCTTTGGTGACTCGTCTGCTGGCAATAGAGCCCTGGACTGTATTCGGGAGGTGCAGGTGAAATCCCTGCCGCCAGCCCACTTGGCTATACTGCGCCAAAAGTGGCATGAGATAGTATGTTTTGGCACAGTATAGCGTATACTCAGCCAAAAGTGACCCAATAGATCGTATTTTGGCCGACTATCTGCTATCGATCTACACCCACGGAATCAAATGTCGCAAATTATTCCTAATGATGAAGTGCATTAGCTCAATGTTGTTCTTGATATTTAGCTTTCCAAATATACGTGAACGATAGGTGTCAACAGTCTTGATCGATAACCCCATTTCCTTGGAGATTACCTTTCTTGGTTTCCCAGCAGCCAGCATTTTCAGCACTATCAGTTCTTGTGGTGATAGATTATTGAAAGCTATGTTTCTAGATTGTTCATGTTCTTCTGGGGTGACGTTGATTTTTGGGGGCAACCGCACGCAATCTGAAATATCGGTTGAGATACCAAATACGCCTATGATGACATTGTGTTTGTTGATCAGTGGTATTTTGTGGCTTTGATAGGTAACGCATTGATCGTTGATGGTTGTTTTTTCTTCGACAATTTCCGGTTTGCCAGAATCAACAACATATAGATCGTTTTTTCTGCAAATCACAGCATCGTTTTTCCACAACAAATCGAAATCACTTTTTCCAATTATTTCTGCTGGGCTCTCTAGTCCCAATGTGTGTGCTTGATTACTGTTGCACCCTAGATATACCCCATACTTGTTTTTCCAATACACATGGCCTGTGGCGTTGTAGAACATAGTGTTTGCTGAAAGATTCTTCATGTGTTGCTCATCATTTTTTGTGGAACCGTAGCGATACCGGTCTTAGCAAATTTGGATAATTTGGTTTGATGAACCTTTCGTAGTTAGCTATCAAAGCTGTTGTCAACATTGTTGGATATACTTGAAATTCATACTCCTCAAACGAATCGCCACCAAATACGCAAACACAAGCACATTCTTCTTTCAGATAATTGATGCAGCATTGGAAAGCATCCTCGTATGAGATAAACCGCGGTTCAGGATTTGCGTGGAAATGTCGTGTCAGGTATTCTTCGGTGCTATCATCCAATGCTTTCTTGTACGAAGCGTCTTTTTTGTATAGCTCTGACACTATGTTGTAGTGTTTGTTGAAGTTTTTGTGTTTCAGATATTCGTCCCACCTGATTATTCGGTGAGGTATGGTCAGCGACTTGCATGCAGTTTCATTTCTTTCCAACCATTGATCTCCAGCATCAATCGAGCGTTGCAGAAGCATAGTGTCGGTTTCATGGGGATAATTGATCTTCAATGTGTACCTATAGATACTATCAACTATCAGCAAAGAGCATGACTTGAAGTGGGAGTTGATTAATTTCACTGTGGCAGCGAATTTGTTGCCCTCATGTTCTTTGCTACCACCTAAACTTATCGGAACAATACACTTTGATAGATGAAATATTTTTCTGTCGCTAGTTGGGCATCCAGCGAACGATGCTTTTGTTGCTTTTTCCCGCGGCGATTTTGCTACCAAATGTAGCTCAGATGTTTGGGCATATGAATTCGTCAATGAGTTAGTCATAGCATTTCTCCCTTGTTCAGTTCCAGCCAGAATCTACATTGCCAGATAGAGTACAAAAGCAAATAAACAAACGCAACTCACTGTGTACATACGCTGATTTTGTAGGGATTAGTCTGTCAGTGAATGTCTGACATGAAATTGATCCTGATTCTGATACTATAGCCGCTGTCAATCTCCAACCAATTTGATTGGTTCTTAGCCCTGGTTCCTCATCGGGGCAATTTTTTCCAACTACTTCTTGTTTTCTTTCCAGTTTTTCATGTCCTTTATTTCAGCTGCAAGGTCTTTGAATAGATTTTTCCGCAACACCAATGCTTCTTTGGTTAATTCTTCTTCTTTGGCTAAATATAGCGGCTCATCAAAGTCATGGCTGGTGGATATTTGATTCTTCCACAGCCCAACAACTCTTTTTTTCTTCTTGAATACTTTGCTGAGAAGTCTTTTCATATCCTCTTTGGAAGATTTCATCAGCCATTTTGGTTGTTCCCAGAAGGGTATCCAACGCCGAACTAACCCCTCACCACGAGTCATATTGTCTACGTAGCGTGGATCTTTTTGGTTCTTGCGGTCGTACTCGATAATGAATTCTTCAATTTCTTTGTTTCGTCTACTGTACTCGACAAGATCTATTTGTTTGGTGCGCCAGTTGCGTAGGTTTTGGTTCATCTCGCGCCATGCGTCATGTAAGTCTTTCATAGAATTATCCTACACAAAGAAAAATGCTAATGCAACAAGAAGGCGGGGCCATGCAGGAATCAAACCTGCGACCAAGGGCGCGCGAAGTCCCCTCTCTATCATTGAGTTAATGGCCCCATGAAAGGTATGCTGTGGGAGAAACATGAAATAATGACATTTCGATAAACAACCACAGCATACCTCAACAAGAATACCCCAGAGCAGCCTCGGAAACAAGGAATGCGTGCCAGCAAAACAGTTCCACTTCCACGTGGAACATATGTTATCCAACTGCCAAGCTATATGTAGAGTTATCCCTACAAATGCGGTAGATTGTCCTACATTTTTTCTTGCAGCAACTGTGTATTCTGCTTGTGCGACAAATCCGTCATTACTTATCATGGCTGCGGGTTTGTCGCGTACAGACATCTAGATACCTACACACCTATACATTGTTGTCCGCTTGCATTTTGGGACGTATAGGTGTATAGGTATCTACACTTACTCAATAAACATGGAACAGTTTATGCAAACAATTCATAGGATGAATCTCACAGAAGACAATCAAGAAGACAATCAACAAGACGACCAAGTAGATGGTTTAGCCGACACTACAATGGATGTGCCAGCAGACTGTTCAACAGATTATTCAGTTGGCAGTTCATCGGATAACTATTCCATCATCGGTGGTGACGCAGAACTGGACGCAGAACTAGACACCAAACTAACATCTGATGGATTTGTTCAGTTGGAGGAACGGCTAAGCAAACTTGATACTGTGAACGTGATTGCACTATACTTGCAAGATGTCAGTCGGTATACCTTGCTAACCGCCGCTGAAGAAAAGCACTACGCAGAACGCATGATCGCAGGTGATGTCAGCGCAAAAAATCATCTCATCAAAAGCAACCTCAGATTAGTTGTCAACATAGCTAAAAGATATGTTGGTGGCGGATTGGATTTGTTGGATTTGATCGAGGAAGGTAATCTTGGATTAATTCGAGCTGTAGAGAAATTCGATCCAACTAAAGGTTTCAGGTTCTCTACATATTCTACATGGTGGATCAAACAAGCCATGGGTCGAGCACTAATGAATCAAAGCAAAAGCATCAGAGTTCCAGTACATGTGATACATGAACTAAACCTATACCTAAAGAAAATGAGTGAACTAACCAGCGAACTTGCCAGCTATGTGACTGCTACTCAGATTGCTGACTCCATCAGCAAGGAGAATTTGTTGAGGATAGAGAACTTGTCGAAGCGGGACGGTTTACCTAAGCAGGATAGTTTACCTAAAGAAGAAAGATTACCCGCTGAGATGTCTAAGATCATTTTCGAGGGCGGTCGAAGGTGGCCGAAGGCGGTCGAAGGCATCTCTAAGGCTATTCGCAAGCGATCAAAGACAATCAAACCTGACCGTGTGAGAAAGATATTATACTATAGTGGAGATACATTATCTTTGGATAGCAATATCACAGGGCTTACCATGGATGAGGAAATAACTGACCTCACGTTTGTGGATATGCTTGTTGATGAAAAAATCAGCAACCCATCGTACCTAGTACAGCAAATGAAGACGAAAGAATTAGTGTACGAATGTTTAGCTATGCTGACAGAAAAAGAGCGTTCGATTTTGGCAAGAAGGTATGGTTTCTTTGATGAAGATGCTAGCACATTGGAAGATGTAGCATCCCAAGATGGGCTGAGCCGCGAAAGAGTTCGTCAGCTACAGAAAAAGGCATTGAACAAATTGAAGCCATTGCTAGAAGAAAAAAACATCACATTGGATATGCTGTATGAATGAGAAACGCACAATACTAGACACACCTATTTCTGCACCATACACAACATCCGCTGAACACCATAGATTGAAGCGAGAATTGAGCTATCTACAGCTTGAAGTTTCGCAGAAAAAACACTATATTGACAGAACTAGAACTAAAGTTTGCGAAGGCTGGATGGAAAATCTAGCAGAGCAAGAAGCACGGATGGAAGAATTGGAAAATCAACTACAAGGAGCGTATGCATATGACACAAAAAGGGATTATCGAGATATCTCCAACATTTGGAACTGAAATACTTGCCGACAATGAAAGAGTGTTTGCAGTTTATCTAAGCGAATCGTACGACAATGGAGACGATGGAATAGTTACATTCAAAGTCACCACCGATCAGTTGCTAGCTAAAGAAGGGTTCAAGGTTACTTTCATTCCAACTAAATTTACTCGCATATCACAGCAAACAGGCCCAATTAGCGTTACTCCACAGGCAGCACCTTCACCTGGATCTGACGCACCTGATGCTGATGTGAAAGTTGGCGAATTAGTTACCGACTAAATGCGTTAACTTCACCCGATAGCTATAGATGGAAGAACTAACATGCCCAGAAAAGATAATGCGAAAAAATGTAGTGCTAGAGAATTGGTGTTTAGTTCTTCTGTTGATGATCGTTCTATTGACAGTGCATCTGTAAAGGCGGTAATTGTTGGGATCAATTATATTGGTACTCCCAATCAACTTGGCGGTTGCATAAATGATGCATTGCAAACAAAAAAAAATATACTTGCTGAATATCCCCATGCAACGATCAGATTGCTTACCGATAATCTTTCGCTTCAACCAACACGAAACAACATCCTAGATTCACTGAAACAATTGGTTAGCAATGCTCGTGCTGGCGATATATTGATATTCCATTACAGCGGGCATGGTGGTCAAGTGGAAGATCTAAATGGTGATGAAGAAGACGGTATGGACGAAACTATTTGTCCAATTGATTTTGCTGAACGCAGAGTGATCACAATTGATGGTGTGGAGCATCGCGTAGATAGCCAAATCATAGATGATGAGATCCACGACATTATAGATAATGTACCGAAAGGTGCTAGATTCCTGATGTTATCTGATTCTTGCCATTCAGGTACTGTTGGCGATTTGCGAAATGATTTCACACACTACGATCCATTAGTTGGCAGCAGAAGCGTGTACGACAAAGATGCTGGCACACACTTACACTTTGATCCCAGCATGCAGATGAAAAGAACATTAAAGATGCGAGTTCCCAACAGTAATTCTGGTGGCGAACTGCGAGTAATTAGTGGATGCGAAGAAAGCAGAACATCAGCAGACACAGGAACAAATGGTGCTTGCACTAAATCATTTTGGGAAACTGTGAAAGATATTGGTGGCTTGCACAAATTTTTTCCTATGATATTTAGCCACAATGTACAAGACCTGAAATTTATTCAGGACAACATCAACAAAAGATTATCTGACTTTGGATTTACTCAGCAATCGGTGATCAGTTGGGAAGATGCTAGCCCAGAGCTTGCACATGAAGTACCTACAGCGGTTGTTGAAGAAGCACCAATGAGCACCGGACATCTTTCTTCTGGGTATTCTTCAAGTACTGAGTATGCTGCGCCTAGCAATTGGTACACACCTGGATATTCGTCAGTCGCTAGCAACGCCTACCATTACTTAGTTCATCACGTTGCACCACAGCAACCACCAATAGTGCCTCATTATGCTACTGTACATTATGCGTCTCAGCATTATGCGCCTCAGCATTATGCACCACAGCAGTATCCCGTGCATCACTACATTGGGTACGAAGGGCCGTCTCACCCTAGACCATACTTTAGGTATGAAATGTAGCTTAGGCAAGCACCATGGGAATGAAGGCTGATATTCTAGCTCTGCAAAAACAAATCAAACCAAAAACATCTGTGCGCTTCGTGTACTCTATGAGTGAAGTAAAGCCTATCGAGGGCGCAATATACATCGTCTACAAGCAGCAAAATAAGCCACAAAAATAGCAGCAAAATAAATATTATCCGCTATACTGAATATATCAAGGAACACAGATAATCGATTACGCAAGGATGCGTTACTTTATGCGTGGAAATACACAAGCAAACACCAATGCTGCATCTGGCAACAAAGCTGATGCTGGCACTAGCACATCATCTAAGCGTTCACGCACAGCAAATTCATTGGGTGGAGGGGATAGTGCTAGCACTACTCCATCTCCCGAAAGCAGCGGCAACTCTCGTGGTGCATTTGATACGCTCATGAAGCCTTTTATAGCTAGCAAGTATGGCCAAGAACGTCATGCTCGCTCACTAGATCCAATGCATCTATTTCAGGGATATAGTTTCGTGGGCCCTGGAACTGAATTACATTTACGCAATCAACTAGAAGATGCCACCCCAATCAATTCATTGGACCGTGCAGCTAAAGCACATGACAACGCATATGGTAAAGAAGCACAAGAATACTCAGTTGATCGCAACAAGAACAAACACATGCAAAATATTTGGAGTGCAGATAGCAGTTTCATTGCATCAACATTTCTCAATAGAGATGATCCAATCATGGGCACAATTGGTGCTGGATTGATAGGAATGAAGATGCTAGGAGAGAAAACAGGATTGCTGGACACTAAAAGATTTTCAGGAATACAAGATAACCAACCTATGCATCGTCAAGCACAGCAAGGTGGTATTGGACGTGGAAGGCAGCGCACATCTTCATTGATGTCTCAACCAATAAGAGCTAAGGGTGGTGCCGCGTTCAGAAGTAAAAGTAATAATTTATGGGATACATATTAAGCAATAGAGAAGGATAAATATCATGGGACAATCTGCGGGAAAAATAACTGGTGGATTAATTGGTGGAGCTATTGGTTTCATCACGGGAGGCCCTGCTGGTGCTGTTGCTGGTGCGGCAAATGGTGCTGCTATGGGGTTGTTTGCTGGCAATTCATATGATCAACAACATGCTGGGAAAAAAGCCATGAAAGCATATCACAAAAATGCTGAAAACATGTACAACGAACAATCATCACGAATTAATAGTGAACAAGCAAGAATAGCTGGTGAACATGCACAGCAACAAGGTCGACATAATCGTGGGCTAGCAAGAGCTAATCGTGCCAGAAGTGGAGCAATATTTGGTGATGAAAACGACGGTAGACTAGGACATTGATCATCAGATAATGCAAATGTAATTATTTGAAAATAATGACTTCGATATCGAATAACAATAGCAAGGATGCTAATGCTACAAGAACTAGAGCAACTCAAACGCAGATACAAAAAAGCTCGCACAAAAGCGGACATGTGGGCACCACTTTTTGAAGCGTGTTATCACTACACAATACCATCACGCAACATGTACTATTGGACTTCTCAATATCAAGGAGCCATGAAGAACTCTCGTGTGTATGACACTACAGCGATAAGCGGCTTACGCAATTTTGTTTCCAAGATGCAGTCTGGTTTGTGTCCAACACAATCTCGCTGGTTTCTATTTGAAGCTGGTGAAACTGTTCCTGAGGAAGCTAAAGAAGGGTTAAACAAAGCTCTACAAAAATATTCAGAAACTATTTATTACTATTTACGCAAAAGCAATTTCGATGTGTGCGTTGCAGAATCATTTTTCGATCTCGGAATAGGCACAGGCTGTTTGATTTGCAATCCTGGAAAAACTGATGACGATCCGTTGGAATTCTATAGTGTGCCATTGGCTAGAGTTGCGATAGAAGAAACCATCACAAATACTCTTGAAACTAATTTTAGATGGTGGGATGAAGTTCGCATGGAAGATGTGTTTGAATTGTGGCCCACAGCAAAATTCACAGCTACCATGTTAGCGCAATATGAAGAAGATCCAAATGCTGTTGTGAAAACATTAGTTGAGGGCACAATATTTTTTCCCGGCAATCCTGCTAAGAAAAAATATCGATATATAGTTTTTTCTGAGAACGATAGCAGCGAATTCATAGTTGATGAATGGTTAGAATCATCTCCATGGATAGTTTTCCGATGGAGCAAAATAAATAATGAAACGCATGGTCGTGGAGTAGTTGTTGATGCGCTTCCAGCTATTTTGTCACTTAATGAACTTATGCGATTAGAAATGACTTCGGCGAATTTCAATTTAGCTAAACCAATTATGGCGTATTCGGATGGTGTGTTTAATCCATTCACCATGAGGTTGGAAGCTAACTCGGTAATACCAGTTGCTCCAAATGCTAATGGTCAATGGCCGTTGCAGCCTTTTCCTGACACATCTCCTCCACAGTTCACGCAGACATTAGCGTTAGATTTGCGTCAACAAATAAATACATTGTTATTTGCTAATCCAATCGGACAAGTGCAAGACACTCCTATTCGCACCGCTACGGAGCTAATGTTCCGACAAAAGAATTTAGCAGAAGAAATAGGCAGCGCGTTTACACGTCTGCAAAATGAGTTCCTTAGCAAAGTGTTGAAGCGTGTTGCGTACATACTAGAAGCTCGCGGGTTGATTGAGAAAATCATGGTAGACAATCGAGCAATCAAACTTAGCTACAAGTCACCATTGGTTGTCGCACAGGGAAGCCAAGATGTGCAGTCATTTATTCAGTGGTTCCAGTTGATGCAAGGTGTGCAAGGTGCTGAAAATGCGATAGTGAACCTGAGGCCAGAAAGATTTGCTCATTGGAGCGCAAACAAGATGGGTGTGGATTCCGATCCAATTATTCCTGAAAAAGAATTAGCTAGATTCTTTGGTGAACAATCAGAGAAACAGCAAGAGCAAGAAATGATGATGATGGAGCAACAGCAAGCTCAAGCACAGCAACAGCAAGGAGGTGGCGGTGGCTCACAATAGTGGCGAATATTTCAATCCATTGATCATGCCAGAAGAACCAGAGGCATACAAACTTTACCGCGAAAAATCCAGAGATGGACACAAAGAAGCTGAACAATTGCAATCACTGTGTTGGGAAATATTTATTGTTTCACCAGCTGGAAAAAAACTGATGGAAATCTACATGGATAGATTTGTTATTCCTGCAAAATTCCTACCTACAGATGCTGCTGCTGACAAATTAGCAATGTACTGGGAAGGCTACAAGGATGCAATTCGCGGAATGAAAGATAACGGATTAGCGCATATGAGGCGCATTAGCGGAACTACAACGACAAGATAAGTAGAGCAAAGACAAACGTGCAGACTCAATGCACCGAAGAAAATGTAAACCTAAAGTGGACAAATAAGGAGAGATAATTCATGGAAGATAACTTAGCCAATATTGGTGTTGCAGAAGGTAATGTATCCACCGAAACAACTACGATAGTGCCAGAAGCTATAGCACCACAGTGGTACGTAGATGAAGGTGTGCCAGGAGTAGGTGCCCGCCCCGAATACTTGGAAGAAAAATATGGGTATGTGATGGCTAAGCAAGCTAAGGCGTACAAGGATGCACAGAAATTGCTAGGCACATTGAGGCCAGCACCAGAGGAATATGATTTTGGTGAAAACCAAGAATACATAGATAAAGAAAATCACCACATCAAAGATTTCGTTATCTATGCAAAAGAAAACAAGATCCAGCAAGAAACATTTGGCAAAGTGATCAATACATTGATCGACTACGACAAATCCAAACAACCAAACACATCTGATGAAATTGCAAAACTTGGCACAGATGGCGTGCAAAAAATAAATACATTGCAGAACTGGATCAAGAACAATCTGACACCTGAATCTGCTAAAGCATTGGAGAAGTTGCCAGTGCGTGCTGAGGTAGTGTTGATGCTTGATGAGGTTCGTCAATTGCACATGAACACGCTAGCAAAAATACCTGCTGACACACAGAAGGGTCCAGCATTTAGTCCAATATCAAAGGCTGAGATTGAAGCTGAGATGTATGCGAATTATCCAAGGTACCAAAATGACCCTGCATATAGAGCACAAATATCAGCAAAGTTCTCGCAATTGATGAGCTCAGGAAAAGAATAAGTATGAATAAGCAACCGCAAGAAGCTGCTAGTGTTGGTTTGTGTGATGCCGAACGTCAACCATGCGAAGTGTACACTCGCGTCATGGGATATATTCGGCCAACAACTGAATTCAACAAAGGCAAGCGAGCTGAGTATACTGAAAGAAAGCCTTACGCATTTCCTTGCAGTTGCGAATAAATAGTTCAGCAAGGATGTTGAATTCCTGAAAACTGCTATACTAGATTATCACGCATCAAACAATGATGTGGATACTCATGTACGAGCAGACCCGAAAGGACCATCTGTATCTAGTATGGCAAATAGGCCCAGGAATGGAAACCCTACTGCCAGAAAAATGTAGCCCTTGAAGATACTCTGAATTCGATGACCCATGGAAGGGTAGATAGTGAAACAAACATGTATTAGAGAAAATCTAGTACGGGAAATGTTTTATTTATTTTTTGGCATGGAGGCCAACATCACATGAGTATTAGTTTAACCAATGTTCAACAAACAGAATTCGATGCGCTCGTCAAGGTAGAATATAGATCACGTGGATTTCTATTACGTGACGCAGTGAGACTACGTACCGACATCATCGGTAACACTTGTCAATTCAGGAAGGTTGGACAAGTAATTGCTAACCAGGTTGCATACCAAAATACTATCAGTATTCAAGATGCTACTTTCACTGGATATATCGCCACATTACTCAAATATGCCGCTGGTACAGGCGTGGACAGTATTGAAGATCTTACAGTAAACTTCGATACCAAAAGAGAATTGGCGTTGGTTGTTGCTATGGCAATTGGCCGCAGAAGCGATCAAATTATCCTTGATGCTATGACAGCTGCTACCACAAACACAAATGTTGATCCTACGTCTCCTACACCTGATGTGGCAACCGGATCGTTGACATTGACTCAGGCTGGTGCATTAACTAACGATGGAACAACCAACATGACTTACTCAAAGTTGCGCAATATTGTGCAGTACTTTGATCAAGATGCAGTACCTGTTGGTGAAAGATTTGTAGCAATGTCTGGCAATAATTTACGTAATTTGCTAAACGATCAACGTATCATCAGCAGATTCTACACATCAAATGATGCTGTAGTTGATGGTTCGCTAAACTACAAAGAATTGTTAGGTATGAATGTTCGCACATTGCCATCAATGACTGAGGGCGGTTTACCAGTGAATATCCTACCAGTGAACGATACAGCTACTGTTGCTCACCCAAATCAAAGTGTTCGCACTTGTTTTGCTTGGCACAAAATGGCGGTTGGTATGGCGATCGGACAAGACATGCGTACCGAGGTTAGCTATTTACCAAGAGAAACTACCTGGTTCGTTAACGGATTATTCTTCGCAGGAGCAACGGTTGTAGATAATCGTGGTTTCTTCAAGATATTCTGCAATGAATCTGATATTGTCTAGTTTTTCCAGAAACATTGAAGGTAAATAAACCGAACATAAGGATGTAAGAAAATGTCATTTGCTGCACAAGGGTTGAATCTAAGTACATATAGTGCCAATGAGGTTGCACCAAGAATCCACACATACAGTTCTAGTGTAGATACACTTGGTGCGATCACATCAGACCCTAAGTACTTTGGGAGTGTTGCTCCTGTGGTTTCAGTGAATGACGTTTTCTACATATCCGATTGTACTGGATTGCCAAACGGCAAAGGATTTTTCTACGTAGAGAGCTCAAGTATCTACTACAAAACAGTTGCATTGAATAGCATGGGCAATTCTGCTAGTGCTGTCATTGGTACGGTAACTACTACTGAGAATACTGCATTTTCAATCACAGATTTCAGCAATCCCAACGCTACATTGACCGCTGATATTCCTGGTGCGGTTGTTGGAGCTATATATCCCGTAATGTTTACATGTGCTAATGGTGGTGACTTGCCAGGTACTTTTCCTGCGGTTGCAGCAAACATAATCAACACCTATCTTTATCCTGATCCTGGACTTGAGACTGCTGCATTTTACTTCATCAAGATTATCTCAGTGCGACCAACAACATTCAGCATTTATTCCACCTTAGCAGATGCTACCGCTGGAGCTAATGCATATACCATCAACTTTGATGGCAATGATGCTAGCGTAAACATTCCTATACAGATGAACACTAATTACGGATATACGGTTCAAAATATCGCGGGAAGCACTGTGCCATTTATTCTGCCACCAGCAATTGTTGCTGGTAGTGTTTCTGTCGTTAATCCTACTGGTGTATCCAACCTAAACGTAGGCGACACTATACATTTTGCTAATCAAACTGGTGCCAACGTATATATATTCCAAAATCCTGGACAACAGATAATTATTGGCGCTGGAGCTGCTGCGGTTACTAGCGGATTTGGAAGAACATTGCTTGCAGGTGGTATGGTGAACCAATGTTGCTTGGAGTCGAACACTGTATCGCAAGCATTTGATTTGGTAGTGCTATCTAATACTCTTGCCAGTGTGGGGTTCCCATCTGGTCAAACTATGTTCAATTTGGTTAATGGTGTCAATGTGATTGGTGCATTACAGTATCTATAAATAATTATTTTTCTTCAACAAGGACGTTGGTATGGCGATAATTAACAGCTTAAATGGTCTGATAGTTCCAGGTAACGGAATAGACTTCACACAAAATGCAACTGGAGCAATTGTTGTTTCCACATCTCAGTCATCAGAAACTACAGTAGTTGATGCTATAGCCACGTTTGCTGATGTAAATGGTACTCTACAGAGTTCAGGAGTTGCAATTGATTCGAGTGGAAATATCACTGGAGCGAACAATGTATCTTGTGCTGAATTAGCATTAGACAGCAACAATAGCAACTACGTATCACTATCCTCACCATCAGGATTAACTGCGACTGTCAATTACACGATGCCATCAACTATTGGAGATGCTGGCAACTTGTTAATCATCAACACTGTTTCTGGCAACACTGCAAATCTCACATGGAGTACTTCTGGTGGCGAAGGAATTATCACCACAGTAAACGGTACCACTGGAAGAATTGACGTTAGCTCGGGAGCTGCTCCAAACATAGATATTGATGCTGCATACGTAGGGCAAGCATCAATCACTACATTAGGTACCATCACCACAGGAACATGGAGTGGAGCTAACCTAAACGAATCACAGATAACAAATCTAAGTACCAGTCTTGCATCTTGTGAAAAGTTTGCAAACAAAGGTGCAGCTAACGGGTATGCCGGATTAGATGCAAATGAGTTAGTGCCAGTGGCAAACATTCCTGCACTACCTGAATCGCAAATCACCAATCTAAGCACCAATTTAGCTGCATGTGAATTATCTGCCCATAAAGCTGTTGCTAGTGGCTACTGTCCATTAGACAGCAATGTACTTGTGCCTGTTGCGAATATCCCAGCACTTGCAGAATCACAGATAACCAATTTGACTACCGATTTAGCTGCGTGCGAAAAGTCTGCTCACAAAGATATTCCTGGTGGCTATGCACCGCTAGATAGCAATGTGCTAGTGCCTATCGCAAATATTCCAGAACTACCTGAATCGCAAATCACCAACTTGACGAGCGATTTGTTAGCGTGTGAAAAAACAATCAACAAAGCTATTGCTGGTGGCTACTGCCCATTAGACAATAGCATGCTAGTACCTCTTGTGAACCTTCCAAATATTGCTGAATCTAAAGTGGTTAATCTAGTCACTGATTTAGCAGCGTGCGAAAAAACTGCCAACAAAGGTGTTGCTAGTGGATACGCATCATTGGATAGCAGCTCACTTGTACCGGTCGCAAATATTCCAAACATCACCGAATCAATGGTGACTGGACTTGTCAGCAATCTTGGCACGATAAATACAAATATCTCTACATTGAATGGAAATATATCTACGATCAACACTGCACTAACAGCAAAGGCTGATTTAGTTGGTGGTGTACTGCAAACCTCCGAGATTCCTACATCTGTACCGCTAACGATTAATGCGAAAACAACTAGCAACAACACGATAACTTTAGCCACAACTGATATCGCCAATTGCGAAAGCACCACCAACAAGAATGTAGCTAACGGCTATGCACCACTAGACAGCAACGGATTTATTCCATTAGCTAATCTTGGCGACTGCATCAGCAATGCTATTACTCTATACGTAGACAACAAATATAGTGGCTCTGTGAACGATGGAAGTATACTCAAACCTTTCACCACTATCATGGCAGCCATCAACACTATCGGTGGAGCTCCAACAAGCAACTCAGATGTGAACTTGATGAATAGATTCATTATCCACATCAACGGTGGTCAGTACGATGAAGATTTGACTATACCTGGCTCACGCCACATCACGCTACTTGCTGATGGAATGGTAGTGCTAGGAGACGGTAATTCTGGTGGCTACTCTCAGTATTATGCAACTAGCACGACTGTGCGAAATGTAAACATTCAACTATTCCAAAATACTGCACAAACTCACACCTATTTCAGAGAAACCACCATCCTAGCAACAACTGTTCGCACTCAACATGGGGCTCCATATACATATGAAGGCCTAGAAGCTGGTTGGCAAATATCTGGTGTGATCAATATTTGTGCGTTAACTGGCGGCAGTTTTGCTGATAGCGAAATGCAATTTAATCAAGTACGATGCGTGGATCAATCAGCAACTGGATGGTTCATCAATAATACTTCTACTGCAACAACATGGACAGGGAATATCAATGTACGCTGTGTAGGTTGCCGAGGCAATGGTATCAATTTCGGATACTCTGCAAACTTCAACAACTTCAACTTATACGAAACAACCGAGTGCTACTTTATTGGTATGTTGAATGTTGCTCGCATGGGATCAATGAATCACACCACTTTTTACGCTAGTGGAGGGTTTGCCGCAAACACATTGACTGGAATTTCCAGCACATATCAACCATACTACAGTCAGATGATAGATTGTGCTTGCCAAACTGGTTCGTCATTTTCTACCACATCAGCAAATACATTATTTATCGACAAAGCTACTTGGGTGAAATCTAATGGGGCAATCACCACTACTGGCTCTCTCACGCTAAACATTGATTATGGATTCCCAAACCAAAGTGCGTTCACAGGATTGGTTAACGGCCAAGTAATTACTTGGAATAGTGCTGGCAATGGGTTCGTGAACACGACTCCTTCTGCTGGTGTTACTCAATTATCTTTACTCTCAGATTGCAGCACAAGCAGCGTAGTGAATGATCAATTGCTAGTGTATACCACAGGGTCAGCACTAAACAAATGGACCCCATACACATTATCTGGGGCTACATTCAACGATTCAACACACACTATCACAGTATCATCTGGTGGAGTCACCAGCAACGTAGCTACCACTAATCAAACTACAGTATCAGCGGCAACAGGAGTTGTCACCATAGGGCTTGCTAGCAATCCAGTATTGCCAGGAACTGCTGGTGTGACGCTTCCGCAGGGCGACACCTCTACTCGTGCAGGAGCTGCTGGAACAATTCGCTTCAACGGACAAACATCAGTATTTGAAGGTACAGTTGACGGCACTAATTGGGCGACTTTCGAGTCATCTGCAATTGGTGTGATAAGTGTAGCTGGAACTCTAGGTTACATCACTTGTTCATCAACTACTGGCAACGTGGTGGTGAATATAGACCCTGCGTACATCGGCCAATCATCTATCACTACAGTTGGCACGGTTACCTCTGGGTACTGGCACGCTGGTATTCTTGCTGGAACGTACGGAGGAACCGGCATAAACAATGGTGCTAGCACTATCACTATTGGTGGAAATTTCAGCACTGTTGGAGCTTACACTGCTGCATTGACTTGCACCGCAAATACTGCTGTCACATTGCCTGTTAGCGGTACGTTAGCCACTACATCACAGATACCTGCTTTTCCATTATCCATGAGCAACGGTGGTGCTAATGCAGCTCTCACAGCAAGCAATGGTGGTATAGTTTATTCAACAGCATCAGCTTTAGGCATTCTTTCTGGAACTGCAACTGCAAATCAAATGCTGTTATCAGGCTCTAGCACTACACCTATTTGGTCTACAGTAACTCACCCTACGACAACTACAGCTAATCAATTACTTTACTCATCTGCTGCAAATACCCTTGCTGGACTTGCGACAGCTAACAGCAGTGTGCTGACAACTAATTCTTCTGGTGTACCTTCTTGGACAACCTTCAACACATCCAATTTGGCAGATGCAAATATCACCAGTTTATCTGACAAAAATATTTATCGGTACAGTCTTGCAGCAGGTAAATGGCAAAATACAGCCGACCTCACTGTAGTAGAAGGCCAAATAACCACATTGCTAGTGTCGACTGGAGTTCTCAAGAACACGACTGGAACTACACAGAACACCACTATCGTCACAGCATACACTGATGGCACAGATAGCAATATTTTGCATGGCAACAACACCTCACCAAGCAATGAAACTCCAACTGCTGTTACTCTATACCCAGCAGATAATATTGGTATCAGTGGCTACAAAATTTGGGATGGCGGCCACACTGATTGGAGCGGCAGCAACACCACTTCATACTTACGCTATAATATCGACTACGGTACAGCGTTCCAAGCCTACTCATTCAATTGGGCATTGAACGCTACACCAAATAATCCAACAAATATCAATTTCAATGTTTACGGCGGCAATCTTGCAAGCTGCTATACCGACACTGCGTATGACACAACTAATTTGACCTTGCTTGCTGGTGGAGTTCAGTTAACCACACAGAATGGAAGTGTAGCAATCACGAATACCAGCTCATTTAGATACATTGTCATCACTGTGCAAGACCTTAGCAACTCAGCTAGTGGATTCTCCACAAATGGTGGCGGCTTCTGGTTGATGAAAACTGCTGGTGGATACACCAATTTAGTGTTGAATACAGATTTCACTTTAGCGACTGATGCGACTACAGGTAATCCTGCGCTAACGTATACTGATAGTGCAGCATCAAATCTCACGTACAACCTCAACACACTGCTAGTGGAAGAAGCATATCGCAGAATTTATCCAGTGATTAGATCATCTGGTGCAATAGCATTGAACAACGGCAGCTACAGTGTGCAGTTAACTGTGCCAACTTTGGCAGCTTCTAGCACATACATATTGCCAGCTACTGTTGGAACTTCAGGACAGGTATTGTCACTCACCAATGGTACTGGAACTTTGGGGTGGTCTGCTCCTGGCGGTGGAACTGCAACAGGACTTCAATCTGCAACTACTGTAGTTTCTGTTAGTGCAGCTACGGCTCCAACAACAGGACAGTTACTTGCTGCAACTAGCGGCACTACAGCTACTTGGCAAACTTTAGTATCAAATATTACTGCTAATATGGTTACATGTTTTGATACAACTACAGTTAATGCAAATAGTACTGGGTTTGTAGGTGGTGTGTATGATGGTAGATATTTTTATTTAGCTCCTAACAATAATGGTCAAATAACGCGATATGACACAACTTTACCATTTACATCTACCTCATCATATTCTGTATTTGATACAACTACAGTTAATGCAAATAGTAAAGGGTTTGTAGGAGGTGTGTATGATGGTAGATATGTCTATTTAGTTCCTAACTATAATGGGGCATACTCTGGTCAAATAACGCGATATGACACAACTTTACCATTTACATCTACCTCATCATATTCTGTATTTGATACAACTACAGTTAATGCAAATAGTAAAGGGTTTCAAGGAGGTGTATATGATGGTAGATATGTCTATTTAGTTCCTAACTATAATGGGGCAAACTTTGGCCAAATAACGCGATATGATACAACTTTACCATTTACATCTACCTCATCATATTCTGTATTTGATACAACTACAGTTAATGCAAATAGTAATAGGTTTTATGGTGGTGTGTATGATGGTGCCAACATTTATTTAATTCCATCTAACAATGGTCAAATAACACGCATAGCTGCAAACAAAACATTAAACTATAATCCCATTTATGCAAATAAACCTTTAATTTCAATGCAATATACTATTCAAGATTGCGCAATTAACACACCAGTTGATGGTAATTTGTTTGTGTACAGCAATGCTGCATCAAAATGGATTAATTCAAATACCATCACTGGTGCATTGACTGCTGCAAACTACAAATTATCTGGCACTATCTATGACAGCGAAACTGTAAACATTGCTAATCCTCTGTACAGTAGCGGTACTTTGATCACGAGCTTTGGTACATACATACCGTACTGTCAATCCTTCCTAGCTACTGGCACAATGACGATCAATTATCAAATGCCACTGAAAGCTGCCAACAGTCAAACAAAAATATTTATGCTTGATGTTGATATAGGAAGTGCCAGCGACAACACTAGTTGGCTGCAATTCTCAATGACTGTGGTGACCACTACAAACTACTATACTGGTGGAACTATTTGCTACAGCAGTTTAGTGCAAGCAGTTGCGGGTCATGCTCAACTATACTTCACCACAGATTTACCGCTAAACAGTCCGCTAAACTCAAACTTCATCACCATTAGCAGACTTACTGGTACATCTCCTACTAGTGGTGGAACAACACTGTATAGCGGCACAAACGTGTATCTATTTGGTATGAATGCAATATATTTGGTGAACTCTATAGGAAGCACCAGCAGCACTAGCAAGATATAATCAGTAAGGTAAATCAGCATGGCAATCTACAATCCAATCCTGAGTGAAATTGCCGCTGGCCGAGGGATATCTACTATCCAAAATGCCAGTGGTGCTGTGGTGATATCGACTATTGCTATTCCACCAACAGTGAAAGTTGCAGCTAATGCTGTGGTTATTTTTGCAGATAGTGCAGGTGATTTGCAGGGTAGTGGTGTCAGCATTGATTCACTGAACAATATCTCTGGTATTTCCACGCTAAGTTGCAACACAGTCGCAATGGATTCAGGAGCTTATTCTGTATCGTTAGCTGCTCCAACTGGTTTATCTGCGTCTGCGACTTATACATTTCCTACATCAATGGGGGTCGCTGGCAATTTGCTTATTTTGAATAATGTAGTTGGTAGTGTAGGTAATCTCACATGGACCACCGCGGCTGGAGAAGGGTTAATTACCAGTGTAAATGGTACTACAAATCGAATTACATCGAGTGGAGGAGTTACACCAGCACTGGATATATCTGTTAATTATGTTGGGCAAGCGTCCATTACCACATTAGGATCGATCACGTCAGGATACTGGAACGCATACACTATCCAATCAAACTTTGGTGGAACAGGTGTCAACAACAACGGGAACACGCTAACGGTTGCTGGAAATTTCAGCACAACTGGAGCATACACAGCTAACCTCAACGTCACCGGCAATACCAATGTGACTTTGCCGACCGCGGGAACATTAGCTACTGTTGCACAGATACCAGCTTTTCCACTATCAGTAAGCAATGGCGGCACTGGACAATCATCCCTCACTGCAAATGCACTACTGATTGGCAACGGCACAGGCACAATTAATTTTCTTGCTGGCGGCACTGCTGGGTACGCACTTACTTCTGCTGGCACTACTTCACCCCCTACGTGGACATCATTGTCTGGCTATGCACCGCTAAATGCTCCAATCTTTACTGGCGGGATATACTTCGATTCTACGGGAGCTCCTGGATGGAATTTTGCTTGGTCAGCATCAACTACACAAAGTACTGCTAATTTCATCATATCGAACAACTACGTAGTGCAGGCGCTAAAAATTGATGGCTATGGCAACACCACAATTTCTAGCAATCTAATAGTCAACGGCTCCATCACTAATTATTCAACAACAGCACAAATGAACAATGCTATATCTACCGCTCTGAGCAGCTATGTCACTAATTCATCCCTAGCAAGTACTTTGAGCAGCTATGTCACCAATTCATCTTTATCTAGCTCATTGAGTGGCTATGCAACCAATTCGACATTGAGCAACTACGTCACCAGCACATCTTTATCTAGTACGCTTGGCAACTACGTCACCAGCACATCTTTATCTAGTACGCTTGGTGGCTATGCAACCCTTTCTAGCCCAACATTTGCGAACAATCTCTATTTCATCACTTCTGGTACTGGCGGTTGGAATATATCAACAACTTCAAATTCATTTGCGATAAGTCTGAATAATGTTGTGCAAGCATTGAGCATAGATAACTCTGGGAACCTTTCGATACATGGCAGTTTAGCTGGATATTCTAGTACATCACAGATGAACAGTGCCATCTCTAGTGCCATATCAAGCTCACTGAGCAGCTACGTAACCAATTCGTCACTGAGTAGCACGCTTGGCAACTATGTCACCAATTCAACATTATCTGCATATGTAGCACCAAATAAATACTCAACAAATTACCTGATGTTTGTGGCTTCAACTGATTTTTCCGGCAATATATACACTATGAACTCAGGTATTGGAAACTACTATGTAGACATGTCAACCGTGACAGGATCCGAACCAAACCTCGTGATGCCTCCCGATGGCAACTTAACTAATC
>Ga0187885_10000588_pt1 | contig 43495 bp, 45 predicted proteins | sample June2016WEW_20_1_3_FD_132970 | JGI IMG/M metagenome (GOLD analysis project Ga0187885, IMG submission 132970) | Peatland microbial communities from SPRUCE experiment site at the Marcell Experimental Forest, Minnesota, USA - June2016WEW_20_100 | ecosystem: Environmental > Terrestrial > Soil >...
CAAGCAGGCCTAGGACGCAGGGAGGCCGCATACCCGTAGGTATGCGGCCGACCGAGGACAACGGCATGCGCCGCGTTTGCGGGCCGCCAGACGCACAACCGTACTTGTGGCCGCGTCCACTAGGACCCCACCCTTGGGTGGGGGTGTGGGCGGGGTCGAGGTCGGGCCGGTCGGTTGACTCGTCCGGCTTCACGTACAGCGCGCCGGGTATACGAAGTCCGACGGCTTCCCCTTCGGGTACGGGGACGGGCCGACGAACGCGACCGTGATCTCCCTGTACGCCGTCTTCCCGTTCTTACAGCGCTGCGTCCCCGAGACGACGACGACGGCGCGGTAGGTGTGGAAGTGGCCCGCAGCGCAGTTCGGCGTGCAGTCGTTCGCGTATGCCGTTCCGGTCGCGGCCGCGAACGACTGGCCCCACCCGGTCCAGCGGAGGCCCTTCACGCCGAAGTTCGCGTCGGCGCACGCGAGCACGATCTGCGCCGGGCGCACCTGCGGCTTGCCGAGGCAGTCCGGCAGGATCTGCGGCGGCGACCCGACGGCGGCCGCCGAAAGGAGAGCGGCGAGAACGATCATGGGGCGCGCGCCTCCTCGATCAGGGCGAGGGTCACCTCGACCATCGTGTCGAGGTCGGCGAGCGCGATCCGCTCGTCCGGTGTGTGGATGTCCACCATCCCGTTCGCCATGTTGACACACCGCCGGCCGCGATCGTTGAAGACGTTCGCGTCCGCGCCACCGCCGGAGAGCGCGTAGCGTGGCTCGCAGCCGCAGCGTTCGAGGGCGCGCGCTGCGAGCCGCACGACGTCCTCGTCCCGCTTCAAACGGTAGCCGTTGTAGCTCTTGCGCAGCTCGGTCTCGACCTCGCACTCGGTCGCGGTCGCAGCGAACGAGCAGGCGTCGAGCATCTCCTGCACGATCTCGCTCAACTTGCGCTCGTTGTGGCAGCGCACCTCGGCTTGGAACGTGCACCACTCCGGGACGATGTTCACCGCGGCACCGCCCGTGATGACGCCGACGTTCGCCGTCGTCTCCTCGTCGACTCGGCCGAGCCGCAGGTCGGCGATCGCCTTCGCCGCTGCCTGGATCGCCGACCGGCCCTCTTCGGGGAACATCCCCGCGTGCGAGGCGCGGCCGTGGAACGTGACGTCCAGCGCCTGCGCCCACGGCGCGCCGAGGATGATCTCGCCGATCGGGGCCGCCTGGTCGTACACGTAGCCGAGCTGCGCGTACAGCCGCTCGTGCTCGAAGGCGGCCGCGCCTTGCAGGCCCACCTCCTCCTTCGGCGTGAAGACGAGCTCGATCCCGGCATGCGGCCGGTTCTCGGCTAGCACCCGCCGCACACCCTCGAGCATCGCCGCCACCGCGGACTTGTTGTCCGCGCCGAGGATCGTCCCGCCGGCGTTGCGCACCACGCCGTCCTCGAGCACCGGCTCGAGCGGGCCGCTCGCCGGCACCGTGTCGAGGTGCGCGCAGAAGAAGAGCGGTGTCCCGGGCGCGGTCGCCTCCACGCGCGCATAGATGTTCCCGATCGTCGAGCCGACGCGCGGGCCGGCGTCGTCCTCGTCCGGCTCGAGTCCGAGCCCGCGCAGATAGCGCAGGACGACGTCGGCGACGGCGCGCTCCTCGCCCGGCGGGCTCGGCAGCGCGGCCAGCTCGAGAAAGAGCGAGACGGTCTCGCCGTGCTCGGAAGCCACGGGCCCGATCCTACGGACCGGGCTCGTCAAGCTGCGGCGACGGGCTCGCCCGCGCGCGAGCGGGCGCGCGCGAGCGCCGCGGCGACGAAGCCGCGGAACAGCGGCGCCGGTCGGGTCGGCCGCGACTTGAACTCCGGGTGGAACTGGCTGGCAACGAACCAGGGGTGGTCGGGCAGCTCGATGATCTCGACCAACCGCCCCTGCTCGAACGTGCCGCTGACGACGAGGCCGGCGTCGACGAGCTGCTGGCGGAAGAGGTTGTTCACCTCGTAGCGGTGCCGGTGCCGCTCGAAGATCACCGCGTCGCCGTAGAGCTCGCGCGCACGCGTGCCCTCCGCGACCTCGACCGCCTGGGCCCCGAGTCGCATCGTGCCGCCGAGGTCCTCGATGCCCTTCTGCTCCGGCAGCAGGTCGATCACGGGGTACGGCGTCTCCGGGTCCATCTCGGTCGAGTTGGCGCCGTCGAGCCCGACCACGTGCCGCGCGAACTCGGACACGGCCACGTGCATGCCGAGGCAGATCCCGAGATACGGGATGCGGCGCTCGCGGGAGACCCGGCAGGCGAGGATCTTCCCCTCCCAGCCGCGCGAGCCGAAACCGCCGGGGACGAGCACGCCGTCGACGGTCTCGAGCAGGTCGGCCGTCTCGTCATACGACATGTTCTCCGCGTCGAGCCAGCGCACACGCACGGCACAGCCGCTGTGTAGGCCGGCGTGCTTCAGCGCCTCGTGCACCGACAGGTACGCGTCGTGGAGCTTCACGTACTTGCCGACGAGCGCGATCTCGACGAGCTCGCGGCGCTCGTCGATCCGGCGCGTCAGCTCCTCCCACTCGCCGAGGTCGGCCTCGGGCGTCTCGAGCCCGAGCTTCTCGCAGACGAGCCGGTCGAGGCCCTCCCGCTTCAGCACGGACGGGACGAGATAGACGTCCGGCATGTCAGGGCAGGCGATCACCGCGCCCGGGTCGACGTCGGCGAAGAGCGCGATCTTGTCGCGAATGTCCCGCGACAGCTCCTCGTGCGAGCGGCAGACGACGACGTCGGGGTGGATGCCGATGCGCCGCAGCTCGTTCACCGAGTGCTGCGTCGGCTTCGTCTTCAGCTCGCCCGCCGCCTCGATGAACGGCACGAGCGTCACGTGTACGTACATCACGTTCTCCAGGCCGACCTCGCGCCGGAACTGGCGGATCGCCTCGAGGAACGGCAGCGACTCGATGTCGCCGACCGTGCCGCCGATCTCGGAGATGACAACGTCGACCGGGCCTGACTCGGCCGCGCGCTGGATCCGGGCCTTGATCTCGTTCGTGATGTGCGGGATCACCTGCACCGTCGCGCCGAGGAAGTCCCCCTTGCGCTCCTTGCGCAGCACGGTGTCCCAGATCGAGCCCGCGCTGTGGCTCGCGTTGCGCAGGAAGTTCTCGTCGACGAAGCGCTCGTAGTGGCCGATGTCGAGGTCGGTCTCCGCCCCGTCCTCGGTCACGTAGACCTCGCCGTGCTGGAACGGGCTCATCGTCCCCGGGTCGACGTTGAGGTACGGGTCGAACTTCTGCAGCTGGACGCGCAGGCCGCGCGCCTTGAGCAGCCGGCCGAGCGACGCAGCAACGATGCCCTTCCCGAGCGCCGAGACCACTCCCCCGGTGACGAAGACGTACTTCGGGGCCCGTGCGCTCACGGGATTCCAATGTAGCAGCGGGGGAGGTCGGCGTGGGTCACGCGGGCTCCGCGCCCGTCTGCACGAGGTCGTAGAGGCGAGCGAGCGCGCGCTGCGGGAAGGAGCGGCGAAGCGTCCCCCAGCCGGCCTCGACGACGAGGCCGACCCGCGTCCGCGCGGCGTCGACCGGCTCCAGCTCGAGCTCGACCTCGATCCGCTCGCTCACGAGCTGGAACGCGATGCGGCGGCCGTGGACGACCTCCGTGACCAACAGCGTGCCCGCGGCGCCGGGCCGCCTGAACATGCCTGGGCCGACGAAGGGCAGGATCGGAGACGAGGCCAGGATGTCCGAGCCGCGGATCTGCCAGCGCGCCCCCGGAGCGAGGCCGCGCCGGTCCGGCTCGATCCCCGCGATCCCGGGCCACCAGTCGCCGAGGTTGTAGGGCTCTGCGAGGAACGCCCAGACGTCGTCGATCGGCGCGAGCAGGACGCGGTCGGCGGCGTACCGCGGCATCAGCGCACGCTCGCCAGGAACTCCTGGCCGCCGAGCATGCGCTCGAGCTCGCCGCGCCGCTCGCCGTCCGCGAGCTGCTCGATCCGCGTGTGCGTCGGGTCGCCCGGGATCTTCTCGACCCGGAAGTGCCGCTCGGCGAGCGCTGCGATCTGCGGCAGGTGCGTGATCGTGATCACCTGTGCGCGCTCGGCCAGCCGCTGGAGGACACGCCCGACGGCATTCGCCGTCTCACCGCCGATGCCCGCGTCGATCTCGTCGAAGACGAGCGTCTCGCCGCCGGCGACCGCCGCGATCGCGAGCGCGATGCGCGAAAGCTCGCCGCCGGAGGCGGTCTCGGCCACGGGCGCGAACGGCAGGCCCGCGTTCGGGCGGATGAGGAACGCCGCCTCGTCGGCGCCGGTCGCCCCCGGATCGCGTTCCCGCAGCTCGCAGACGAACTCCCCTTCGCCCATGCCCACGTCGTGCAGCTCGGCTGCGACCGCGTCGGCGAACGCGGGAGCCGCAGCGTTGCGCTCCGCGCGCAGCTCCATGGCGAGCTGATGCGTTCTCCCTTCGGCGGCCGCGAGCGCCGCGGCGGCCCCGGCAATCGGGTCGTGCCCGTCCGCGATCGCCGTCAGCTCCGCGCGCGCCGCGTCGGCGTGCGCCAGCAGCTCCTCGTACGTCGCGGCCCGGAAACGCCGCTTCGCCTCCGCGATCCGGTCGAGGCCGGACTCGATCTCCTCGAGGCGGCCCGGCTCGGCCTCGAGCGAGGCGAGGAACGAATGCAGCCCGGACGCCGTCTCGCGCAGGCGCAGCTCGGCGTCGCGCAGCTCGTCGCCCGCCACGCGGAGCTCCGGCGCCAGCCCCTCGAGCGGCGCGACCGCGCGCTCGGCGTGAGCCACGAGGCCCGCGGCGCCCTCGCCGTCCTCCGGCGCAAGTGCATGTGCTGCCGCGGCGGCGGCCTCGGCCAGCTCGGCGACGTGCCGGACGCGCTCGCGCTCGGCGCGCAGCCGCTCCTCGTCCTCCGGCTCCATCCCCTCCGTGTCCTCGGCGAGCGCGCGCAGCTCCGCGAGCCGCGCCTCGACGAGGGCGGCGTTCTCCGTCAGCTCTTCGTGACGGCGCCTTGCGGCGAGCAGCTCCCGCCAGGCGGTGCGGGCCTCCGCGCGGCGGCGCAGCTGCTCGTCGCCGCAGAAGCGGTCGAGCACCTCGAGCTGGTAGGAGGCGCGACCGAGGCGCCGCTGCTCGAACTGGCCCGACATCGCCACCACGCGCTCGACCGCGGCCGCGACGTCCTCACGAGCGGCGGCGCGGCCCCAGGCGTACGCGCGCGTGCGCCCGTCGCCGAACACGCGGCGCGAAACCAGCAGCGCGTCCTCGTCCGCCGGCTTGAGCTCGAAGAGCGCCTCGAGCTCCTCGTCCTCCGCCGGCAGGTCGAGCTCCGCCTCGACGTAGGCCTCCGCCGCGGCCCGGCCGACGTACGAGTCGTCGCCCTTCGTCCCGAGCAGCAGGCCCACAGCCTGGGCGAGGATCGTCTTGCCGGCGCCGGTCTCGCCCGTGATCGCGTTCAGCCCGGGCGCGAGCTCCAGCTCCGCCTCGCGGATGAGCACGAGGTTCTCGATGCGCAGCCGTCGCAGCACCGGATCGAGTGTAGAGAGGCCGCAGGACCGCGACCACTGGCCCGGCAGGTCACGGGTGCGACGTGAACGTCTCCCGGTAGCGGCCGAAGAACGTCGTCTCCGGCAGCGTCGCGAGCAGGCTCCGCTGGCCGCTCAGGCGGATCGCGATCCGCCCGTCCGCCGCCAGCCCGGCGACGCGGTGCCCGTCCACCAGGACCGCCACCTCGACGTCGGCGGTGCGGTTCACCACGGTCACGTCCGGCCCGCGCGGGACGACCAGCGGGCGGGCATGCAGCGAGTGCGGCGCGATGAACGTCACGGCCATCGCGTCGAGCCCACGTACCAGAACTGGGCCTCCGTTCGAGAGGTTGTACGCGGTCGAGCCGGAAGGCGTCGCGCAGATCATTCCGTCGCAGGGAATCGTGCCGAGAGCCTCGCCGCCGACCGCCCAGGCGAGCTCGACCATTCGTCCGAGCGTCGCGCTCGTCGCGACGACGTCGTTGACCGCGACGTGCGTCTCGCCGTCGAGCTCCACTTCGAGCGTCGGCAGCTCGATCACGACGTACTCGCCCGCGAACACGCGCGCGAGATCGCGTTCGAGGTCGTCCGGCTCGATCGCCGCGAGAAAGCCGACGCGGCCGAAGTTGACGCCGATCACCGGAACGTCGCTGCCGAGCAGCCGTCCCAGCGTGCGCAGCATCGTCCCGTCGCCGCCGAGGGTGACGGCGAGGTCGGCCCCGCGCGGATCGGCCTCCTCGTCCAGCACCGTCACGCCCGCCTGCTCCGCCACCGCGCGGACGCGCCGGATCGCGTCATGGACGTCGACGCGGCCGTGCGAGATTACGGCGGCGGTGCTAACCGGCCGCGACCGCTGCGTCGATCCGCTCGTCGAGGTCATCGGGAAGCGTCGGGTGGTCGTCGTGGACGAGATGGAGGAAGAACTCCCGGTTGCCCTTCGGGCCCGGGAGCCCGGAGTCTACGACGCCGGCGACACAGGCTCCCCAGTCGAGCGCCGCGGCGGCGACCTCGCGCAGCACGCGAGCACGCACCGCGGGGTCGCGGACGACGCCGCCCTTGCCGACGTCGGCGCGCCCGGCCTCGAACTGGGGCTTCACGAGCACGAGCGCCTGCCAGCCGGGCGCCGCGAGGCGCAGCGCCGGCGGCAGCGCAGTGCGAACGGAGATGAAGGAGACGTCGCAGACGATGAGCTGCGGCGGGTACGGCAGCTCCGCCAGCGCGCGCGCGTTCGTCCGCTCGAGCACGGTCACGCGCGGGTCCTCGCGCAAACGCGGATGGAGCTGCCCGTAGCCGACGTCTACGGCCGTCACGCGTGCGGCCCCGCGCTGGAGCAGCACGTCGGTGAAGCCGCCGGTCGAGGCGCCGACGTCGAGGCAGCCGAGCCCCGCCGGGTCGACGCCGAGCAGGTCCAGCGCGTGCGCGAGCTTCTCGCCGCCGCGCGACACGTACGCCGGCCCGCGCTCCACGCTCAGCTCGGCGGTCTCGTCGACCTGCTGCCCCGGCTTGTCGTAGCCGCGGACGAGCCCGGCCATGACGAGCGCCTGCGCCTGCGCGCGCGACTCCGCAAGCCCGCGCTCGACGAGGAGCAGGTCCAGCCGCTTCTTCGTCACACCCCTACTATCGCCCTCCCGGGACAAGCCCTCGTGCCGGCTGGATCCCCCACGTGCCCGCGAAGCCGTTGCCGGCCTCGAGGCGGATCAGCCCTTCGCCGGTGCGGAAGGCGTTGACGGGGCACGTCATCGGCTCGACGGCGAGGCTGCGCCGCGCCACGTCCGGCAGGAGGTCGCCGGTGAAGAGATGGACGTAGGGCCACGCCTCGTCCCCCCACACGGTCACGTCGCCCGCGTGCAGGCGCCAGCGGCCGTGCGCATCGCGCGTCAGGTCGGTGAACGTCGTGTCGAGCTGCGTCGAGCCGAGCCGCTTCGGCTCGCGGCCGGGTATCCGCACGACCATGTCGTCGATCGTGGGCGCCCCCGGCGCGATGTACGGATGGTGTCCGCAGCCGAAGGGACACGCCGCGCGGCCGACGTTCTCGGCGGTCGTCCGCACCGCAAGGCCGTCTTCGCCGAGGCGGTACTCGACCTGGAGGAGCAACGTGAACGGATAGCCGGGCTGCGGGTGCAGGACGTGCTCCAGCACGACCCGCGCCTCGTCGCGCTCCACGGCCCGCCAACTCGCCCAGCGCACGAGGCCGTGGATCGCCGTCCGCTCCGCCGGCTCGCTCAGCGCGAGCTGGTACGTCTGGCCGTCGAACTCGTAGACGCCGTCGGCGATGCGGTTTGGCCAGGGCGCGAGCACCTGCCCGCGCGCGGACCTGCACATCTCGTCGACCGGATAGCCGTCGAGCACGTCGCCGTACGCGCGCAGGCCGCCGCCGACTTCGACGACGACCGCCCGCTGGTCGCCCCAGACGAGCTCGTACTGCTCGCCCGAGGGCGCGATCACACCGTGCGAACCGCGAGGCCGTCGACGATCTCGCGCAGCACCGAGGTGTCGGCGTCTACCGCCGCGAGCCGCGCCCGCGCGCGGTCCGCGGCCTCGTCCGCGAGCCGGCGCGCGCCGTCCGGGCCGTGGCTGAGCACGTAGCCGTCTCCGTCGAGGATGTCATCGACGATCTGGAACAGCAGCCCCAGCTCGGCACCGAACGCGCGCCACGGCTCCTGCTCCGGCTCGGGCACGCCGGCCGCCCAGAGCGCGAGCCCGACCGACGCGGCGAACAGGCAGCCCGTCTTCAGCCTGTGCAGCGTCGCCTCGTCGGGCGCAGTGCCGGTGATGTCGAGGTACTGGCCCCCGATCATCCCGAGCGTCGCCTCGCAGAGCTCGCGTGCAACCGCAGGCGTGCCGTAGGAGGTCGCGAGGCGCAGGGCCTCCGCGAGCAGCGCGTCGCCGGCGAGGATGCCGACGGCCTCGCCGTACTGCTTCCACGTCGACGGCTGCCCGCGCCGCTCCTCGTCGTCGTCGAGCGCCGGCAGGTCGTCGTGCACGAGCGAGAACGTGTGCACGAGCTCGAGCGCGCACGCCGCCGGCAGCGCGGCCTCCGGCGGCGCGCCTGCGGCCTCCGCTGTCGCAAGGCAGAGAACGGGCCGGACGCGCTTGCCTCCGACGGTGATCGAGTAGCGCACCGACTCCGCCTGGCCGTGCAGCTCGGGCCAGAGCCTCAGTGCGTCGAGCCGCTCCTCGACGAGGGCGCGCAGCTCGTCAGGACTGTGCGGCATCGGCCTCGGCCGCGCGCTTCGCGCGCTCCAACTCCTCCTCCACGGCCTTCGCCAGCTCGGACAGCTCGTTGAGGATCTCGAGCGCCCGGTCCGGCGACGCGCCCTCCTCCTGCGCGAGCCTGTCGAGCTCGCCGCGCGCCGCCTCCAGCCGCGCCAGCAGCTCCTCCGCCCTGCCCAACGAGTCCTCGGTCGTCATGCCGACGCTGCCTCCTCCCGGACGATCCTGCCAAGAATGCCGTTCACGAGTCTTCCAGCGTCGTCGGATGCGAACCGCTTCGCCAGCGTGACCGCCTCGTCGAGCACGACCTCGCGCGGCACCGCACCCTCGTCGAGCTCCTCGATCGCGACGCGGAGCACGTTCCGCTCCACGGCGCCGAGCCGGTCGGCCGTCCACTCGTCCGCCGCCGCGGTGATGCGGTCGTCGAGCACACGAGCATGAGCGGCCACCGCGTCGACGATCCGGCGCGTGTACTCGTCCACCTCGCCCTCGTAGAGCGAGCCTAGCGGCGTGTCGGTCACGTCCCACTGGTAGAGGACGAAGACGGCGGCGCGGCGCGCCTCACGGCGGCTGACCGGGCTCATCGGCCGTCGAGCTCCTCGACTGTCACGTCCACCGCGGTCACCTCGAGGCCGCAGATACGCGCGAGCGCGGCCGCGACCTGCTCCTGCACGTCGCGCGCGACGTCCGGGAGCACCTTGCCGTACGCGACCGTGAGCTCGAGCTCGACGTGCGTCCGCGTGCCGTCGATCTCCAGCGCGAGCTTCCGCCGCGCCCGGCGCACCCGTGCACCCTCGACGCTCTCGGCGGCCTGGACGACGATCTGCGACAGGGTCGCGTCGGCCACCGTGATCGTGCCTCCCTCCTCGCGCAGGACGTACGTCATGCCCCGGCCAGCGCGGGCAGCCGCGCGCCCGCCTCCTCGAGAAAGGACGTGGAGTAGTTGCCGCTACGGAACTCCTCGCTGCCGAGGATGTCGAGCGCGACCTCACGCGTCGTCGCCACGCCGCGGACGTCGAGCTCGTGCAGCACCCGGCGCGCGCGCGCGATCGCGTCCTCGCGCGTGTCATCGCGCACGATCACCTTCGCGATCAGCGAGTCGTAGTCCGGCGGGATCGTCGAGCCGTCCTCGACGAAGGTGTCCACGCGCACGCCCGGCCCGAGCGGGGGGCGGAACTGCTCGATCCTCCCCGGTGCCGGCGCGAATCCGCGCGAGGGGTCCTCCGCGTTGATCCGGATCTCGATCGCGTGTCCGGCCCGCGGCGCACGCCCCGTGAGCGGCAGCTGCTCGCCGGCGGCGATGCGCACCTGCTCGCGCACGAGGTCGAGGGAGGTGACCATCTCGGTCACCGGGTGCTCGACCTGGAGGCGCGCGTTGAGCTCGATGAACGAGAACGCGCCGTCCGGCCCGAGGAGGAATTCGAAGGTGCCGGCGTTGCGATAGCCGATGTGGCGGCACGCGCGCTCGGCGGCGGCCTCCATCGCCTCACGTTGCGCCGCGTCGAGTGCAGGCGACGGCGACTCCTCGATCAGCTTCTGATGCCGGCGCTGGATCGAGCACTCGCGCTCGCCGCAGGTGAGGACGCCGCCGTGCCCGTCGCAGAGCACCTGGATCTCGACGTGGCGAGCAGGCGAGATCGCCTTCTCGACGTAGAGCGTCCCGTCCGAGAACGCCGCCAGCGCCTCCGCCGAAGCGCGCGCGTACGCATCCTCGAGCTCGTCGGGCGCGGAGACGAGCCGCATGCCGCGCCCGCCCCCGCCCGCCGCCGCCTTCAGCAGCACCGGGTAGCCGAGGTCCTCAGCCGCCGCACGCGCTTCGGCGAGCGACGCGGTGCCTTCGGTACCCGGCACGAGCGGCACGCCCGCCGCGCGCATCTCCGCCTTCGCCTGCGCCTTGTCGCCCATGCGCGCCATCACGTCCGCCGGCGGCCCGATGAAGACGAGGTCGTTGTCCTCGCACGCGTGCACGAACGCGTCGTTCTCGGCGAGGAAGCCGTAGCCGGGATGGACGGCCTCGCAGCCGGTGGTGGTCGCCGCAGCGACGATGGCGGGAATGCTGAGGTAGCTCTCCGCCGCCGGCGGCGGCCCGATGCGGACCGCGCGATCGGCGAGCCGGACGTGCAGCGTGTTCTCGTCCGCGGTGGAGTAAACGGCAACCGCCTCGACCCCGAGCTCGTGCAGCGCGCGGACAACGCGCACGGCGATTTCGCCGCGGTTCGCTACAAGGACGCGCGTAAACACGCGCAGAGTCTACGGGTGGGATCCGCAAGACCCGCCGCTCGCCGAAGCCGCGAGAGCCGGAGGCCAACGCAGCCGCAGGCGCGTTGGCCGCAGGCGAATCCACGCGAGCGGGGATGCCGAAGGCACCACCGCGCGCGCTCCCGGTCACGTTCGCCCCGCGCCTCAAGCGGCCGGCGGCTGTGCCGCCGGCCGCTCTGCGGAGCACATACTCACTCGCGGGAAGTGTGCAGCACTTCCCGCGGTCACTAGACCGCGTCCAGCGGTCTGGTCGCCAAGGGCTCGAGGTCGAACAGGATCTGCCCGAACTCGACCGGCTGGGCGTTCTCGACGTGGATCCGGCGGACGACCGCCTCGACCTCCGCCTTCACCTCGTTCATGAGCTTCATCGCCTCGAGGACGCAGAGGGTCTGTCCGGGCGCGACGACGTCGCCCTCCTCGACGAAGTGCGGCGCTCCCGGCTCCGGCGCCCGGTAGAAGGTTCCGACCATCGGCGACTCGATCTGGACCATCCCGTTCGACGGCCGCGCGCGCGGCGCCGCACTCGGCTCCGGCATCGCGAGCGGCGCGTCGGGCACCGGCGCCGCCGCCTCCGACTCGGGGACGTTGCGCACGGTGACGCGCATCCCCTCCTCCTCGATCGTCACCTCGCCGATCCCCGACTCCTGCACGATCCGGACGACCTCGCGGATCCGGTCCGCGCGCTGCTTGTCCACCCCGGCGAGCTCGTCCTCCTCGCGCCGGGCGCGGCCGCGGATCGCAAGCAGCAGCCGCTCCGCGTCCTCACCGAAGAGGCCGAGCAGCAGCAGCTCCTCTTCGCTCGCCGCGATTCCCTCCGCCTGCGCGCGCACCTCGCTGAGCGGCGGCGCGACGTCCTCCTCGGTCTCCGGGTCGGCGGTCAGCGCAACGGCGCGCGCCACAGCCGGGTCGATCGGGCCGGGCGGCGTCCCGAAGCGGCCGCCGACGAGGGCACGCAGCTCGTCGACGATCGTGAGGTAGCGGCTCGCGGCGAGGACGTTGAGCAGCGCCTGCGACGCGAGCACCTGGCCGATCGGCGCGGCGAGCGGCGGCCAGCCGACCTCGGCGCGGATCCGGTCCAGCTCCTCAAGCACCTCCTCCAGGCGGTCGCCGGCGCCCTGGGCCCGCAGCGTCGCGTCGACGCCGGCGACGAGGCCGGCGGGGACGTTGTGCTGGGCGGCGCGGACGGCAATGCGCGGCGCGAGCGGCGCCACCGGCTCGTCGCCGATGTGCTCGTCCACGAGGTCGGAGGCCTCCCAGAGCGTCGCCACGTCGATGCCCGGGTCGAGGCCCATGCCGGCGAGCGCCTCCGAGAGCGCCTCGCCGGAGACGCGGTAGAGCGTCAGCGCGAGCGGGTAGATCGCGCAGGCAATCAGCTGCGCTCCGGCCCGGGCGGCGGCGAGCGTCGCTGCGAGCGCGCTGCCGCCGGCCCCCTGCAGGTAGATGCCGACCGGCAGGCCGCTCGCCTCCGCGAGCGCGCCGACGAGCTCTTCCGCCTGGTGCGGCTGGAGGGAACCGGTCGGGTCGTGCAGGAGGACGCGGATCGCGCCGAGCTCGGGCAGCAGCCGCGCCCGCTCGATCAGCGTGTCGCTCTCGCCCGTCGGGCCCGGGCTGTAGACGAGGCCGGCCTCGAAGTCCCGCTCCGCGGCGACGATCGCCTCGGCGGCCTCGCGCAGGTTGGAGACGTCGTTGAGCGGGTCGTGCAGCCGGAAGACGTCGATCCCGTTCGCAGCCGCGGAGGCGACGAAGCGGCGCGCGAAGTCCGCGTCCACCGGCCGCGAGCCGACGAGGAAGCGTCCGCGCAGTGCGAGCCCGAGCGGCGTTCGCACGCGCGCCTTCAGCGCGCGGATCCGCTCCCACGGGCTCTCGATCCCCCGCTTGACCGCCGTGTCGAAGACGCCCCCGCCGGAGACCTCGAGATAGGCGAAGCCGGCCCGGTCGAGCATCTCGGCCAGCCGCAGCTGCTCGGCGGTCGGCATCCGCCCCGCGAGCGGCTCCTGTCCGAGCAGGCGAATCGTCGTGTCGGCGAGCTTCGGCACGCGGGAACCTTACCGCGCCTTCCCGGTCAGCCACCGAATGCGTCGATCGCGGCGCCGGCGCCGGTGAGCACGACCGAGGCCGCGATGAAGACCCACGCCTCCGGCAGATCGAGCCGCCGCCAGACGAGCTTCGTGCGGCCCGCGGCCATCAGCGCGAGGCAGAGCGCCGCGGCGAACCAGAACGCATACGCGACCGAGCGCGTCAGCGTCGTGCCCCCGTGGATGACGTCGAAGAGCACGCCGGCGAGCGTCGCAGGCACGGCGGCGGCGGCGAGCAGCACGGCCAGCGTCCGCATCAGGCGCGCGAGATGTAACGCCGCTCGCGGGGGTCGACCTTGAGCTTGTCGCCCACGTTCACGAACAGCGGCACGTTCACGACCGCGCCCGTCTCGAGCGTCGCCGGCTTCGTCACGTTCGACACCGTGTCGCCCTTCACGCCCGGCTCGGTGTCCACGACGGTGAGCTCGACCGACGCGGGCAGCTGCAGGCTCGACGGCTTCCCGTTCACGGACAGCACCTGCACGGTCGCGTTCGGCTGCATGAACGGCAGCTCGTCTTCGAGGTCGGCGTGCGGCAGCGCGAACTGCTCGTACGTCTCCGTGTCCATGAAGTGAACTTCCGAGCCGTCGTCGTAGAGGTACTGGACGTTCTTCGTCTCCGTGTGCACCCGCGGGAACTTCTCGCCTGCACGGAAGGTGCGGTCGACCACCGCGCCGGAGTCGAGCGCCTTGAGCTTCGTGCGCACGAACGCGCCGCCCTTGCCCGGCTTCACGTGCTGGAACTCGACGATCCGCCATACCCGGCCGTCGAGCTCGATGTGCATGCCGTTCTTGAAGCTGTTCGTGTCGACCGTCTCGGCCATCGGCGGCGGAGTGTAGCTACCCGACCTCGACCAGGTCCTTCCCGAGCCCGGTCAGGTTCTCGATCCCGTCCGCCGTGACGACGACGTCGTCCTCGATCCGCACCCCGAACCTGCCCTCGAGGTAGATGCCCGGCTCGACCGTGACGACGTTGCCCGGCTCGAGCACGTCGGTCGTCTCGGTGGACATGCGCGGCAGCTCGTGCACGTCGAGGCCCAGCCCGTGGCCGAGTCCGTGGCCGAACCTGCCCGCGAAGGGGCTCTCGTCGACGACGCGGCGCGCGACGGCGTCCGCCTCGAGCGCTGGCACGCCGGCGCGGATAGCGCCGAGCGCCGCCTCCTGCGCGGCGCGGACGACGGCGTACACCTCCGCGGCCTCGCCGTTCACGCGGCCGGCGGCGAAGGTGCGCGTGTAGTCCGACGCGTAGCCGTCGATCGTGCAGCCGGCGTCGATCACGACGAGCTCGCCTGCGCCGATCGTCCGCACGCCGGCGCGCGCGTGCGGCCGCGAGCCCGTCGGCCCGGCGCCGACGATCGTCTCGAAGGCGAGACCCTCGCCCCCCTCCTCGTGGAAGAGCCGCGTCACGTCCCACGACACGTCGCGCTCGGTGCGCCCGACGAACGGCACCTCGGCCAGCCGCTCGTACACCCGGTCGGTGATCTTGCAGGCACGGCGAATCGCGTCCAGCTCACCCTCGTCCTTGACCGCGCGCAGCTTCTCGACGACGCTGCTGCGCGGCACGAGCTCGAGCCCGCCTTGCTGCAGCACCTCGAACTGCGCATACGCGAGCGTCGACGCCTCGAAGGCGATCCGCCCCGAGAGCGTCTCGGCGAGCTCCGCGAGCACCGCACGCCGCGTCTGCACCGCCTCGACGCCGGGGACGGCGCGCGCCGCGTCGATGTAGCGGAAGTCCGTGAACAGCCTCACGCGCTCCTCGTCGACGAGCAAGACCGCGTTCGAGCTGTTGAAGCCGACGAGGTAGAGGACGTTCTTCGAGTTCGTGACGAGCAGCGGCTCCTCGAGCTGCTCGCGCAGGCGGGCGATGCGGTCGCTCATCCGTGCTCCTTCAGGTACTCGAGGGCGAGGCGATAGCCGTCCGGGCCGAGGCCGACGAAGCGGGCCGCGACGAGGTCGCTGATGACGGAGGTGCGCCGCCACTCCTCGCGGTGGTCGACGTCCGAGAGGTGCACCTCGACGACCGGCGCCACCACGAGTTCGAGCGCGTCGTGGATCGACCACGCGTAGTGCGTCCACGCCCCCGGGTTCACGATCATGCCGTCGGTGTTGTCGGAGGCGTCGTGGCACCACTTGATGAACTCGGCCTCGCTGTTCGTCTGCCGGCACTGCACCGTCAGCTCCAGCTGGTGGCCCCACTCGTAGATGCGGCTCTCGAGCTCGGCGATCGAGAGGCCGCCGTACAGCGTCGGGTCACGCCGGCCGAGGATGTTCAGGTTGACGCCGTTGAGGACGATCACGCGCACGCGGGCGACTCTAGAGGTTCTCCGCAACCTGGTTGCGGCGTGACTCACTCGATCAGCTCGTCCAGCGCACGGCGAACGTCCGTCTCCGGAACGGCGACGCCCCAGCGCGGGCCGTCGTCGCCGAGCAGGACGAGCTGCAGCTCGCCGCCGACCGCCTTCTTGTCGCGCTGCATCGCCGCCCAGGCGCGCTCGCGGTCGACGCGAACCGGCTGCGGGCGCAGGATCTCCGCCACGCGGCTGACGTCCCGCCCGGACAGGCGGAGCGCCGCGAGCAGGCCGAGCGCGACCGCCTGCCCGTGCGTAACGTGCTCGTAGCCGGCGGCCGCCTCCAGCGCGTGCGCGAATGTGTGGCCGAGATTGAGGATCGCGCGCTCGCCTCGGTCGAGCGGATCGCGCAGGACGACGGCGGCCTTGAAGGCGGCGCAGCGCCGCACGAGCTCGGCGTCCGGCAGCTCCCAGAGCGGCTCGCCGGCGAGCAGGCCGGTCTTCACGACCTCGCTCATCCCCTCGTGGCGCAGCGCCTCGGGCAGCGTCTCGAGCAGCGCGGGGTCGATCACGGTCCGCGCCGGCCAGTGGAAGGCGCCGACGAGGTTCTTGCCCTGCGGCAGGTCGATCGCCGTCTTGCCGCCGATCGCCGCGTCCACCTGGGCGACAAGGCTCGAGGGGACGGGCACCCACGGGATGCCGCGGAGATAGCTTGCGGCCGCGAAGCCGGCGGCGTCGGTCGTGCAGCCGCCGCCGAGGGCGACGATCGTGCCGCTGCGGTCGAGGCGCAAGTCCTGCCAGAGCCCGTCGAGCGCGGCGAGCGTCTTCGCCTCCTCGCCGGGCGGGAGCTCGTGCGTCTGGGCGAGGCGCCGGCCGAGCGCGAGCTGTGCGTCGGCGCCGTGGATGCCGGCGACGTGCGGGTCGGAGACGAGCGCGACGGGGCCGTCGCCGGGGACAAGCTCGCCGAGGCGCTGCAACGCGCCGCGCTCCACGTGCACGCCGGCGGCCGCGAGCACGACGTCGTCGGCGTCGCGGGCGACGACGTCGGCGACCTCGGCGTACAGCGGCCGCCGCTCCTCGTAGAGGCGGCGGAACTCGGCCTCGTCCTGAGCGAGCGGCCGCTCAGAGCCCCGCGCCCGCTCCCAGCACGTGTCGACGTCGACGTCGACCCAGACCGTGATCGCGCGCACGCGCAGGCCCTCGCGAACGGCGCGCGAGGTGACGGCGCCGCCGCCGAGGGCGAGCAGGCTCGGCGGGGCCTCGACGAGTGCCCAGAGCGTCTCCTGCTCCTCGAGCTCTCGGAACGCCGCCTCGCCGTGCTCACGGAAGAAGACGCCGATGTCGTCGACCGCGTGCTCCATCGTCTCGTCGAGGTCGTGGAAGAGAAAGCCGGTCCGATCGGCCGCCTGCACCCCGAGCGTCGACTTGCCCGCGCCCATGAACCCGACGAGCGCCACGTGCCTGGCCGGAGGGCTCATCACCGGCGGAGCCATGCCCTGGTGTCAGACACCGGAGTCAGCGGCGGCGCCACTCGATCCGCTCCACGTAGGCGCGCCACGCGGCGACGAAGTCACCGATCGCGTCGCCGCCGAACTTCTCCCGCGCGGCGCGCGCGAGCTCCCAGGCGACCGCCGCCTCCGCGACGACCGCGAGCGCCTCGACCGCGGACACGTCGCTCCGCTCGACGAACGCCTGCGCCGCCTCGCCCGTCTGGAGGTCGACGGAGCGGAGCGGCCGCATCAGCGTCGGCAGCGGCTTCATGCCGGCGCGCACGACGATCTCCTCGCCGTTCGAGACGCCGGCCTCGATGCCGCCGGCGCGGTTCGTCTTGCGGTGCAGCCCGTGGTCGTCGCGGACGATCTCGTCGTGCGCCTCCGAGCCGCGCAGCCGCGCGAGCGCGAAGCCGTCGCCGATCTCGACGCCCTTCACCGCCTGGATCCCCATCAGCGCTGCCGCCAGCCGTGCGTCGAGCCGGTCGTCCTTGCGCGCGTACGAGCCGAGCCCGGGCGGCACGCCGCGCGCCCGCACCTCGACGACTCCGCCGAGCGTGTCGCGCTCGGTGCGCGCCGCGTCGACGGCCGCGGCATCGGCGCCCGCCTCGGGCAGGGCTGCGCCCGCGACCTCGATGCCGATCGCGGCCAACAGCGCCTTCGCGACCGCGCCGGCTGCGACGTGCACCGCCGTATGCCGGGCCGATGCACGCTCGAGTGCGTCGCGCACGTCGGCGAGCCCGAACTTCTGCACACCGGCCAGGTCGGCGTGGCCGGGCCGCGGCAGCGTCACCGCCTTCGTGCCCTTCCCCTCGGGCTCGCCCTCCGGCGGCCACGGGCTCATCCCCCACGTCCAGTTCTTGTGATCGCGGTTGCGGACGACGAGCGCGAGCGGCGTCCCGAGTGTGCGCCCGTGCCGCAGCCCGGCGAGCACCTCGACCTCGTCGGTCTCGATCTGCTGGCGCGGCGAGCGGCCGTAGCCCTGCTGGCGGCGGCGGAGGTCCGCGTCGATCGCCGCGCGGTCGAGGACGAGGCCGGCGGGCAGCCCGGACACGATGGCGACGAGCGCCGGGCCATGCGACTCACCTGCCGATGCCAGCTCCAGGGTCACGGTGACAAGCCTAGAGCGGCACGCATCGCGGAGACGGGCGCTGCGATGCCGGTCCAGTGCCGGAAGCTCGCGGCGCCCTGGCGCACGAGCGCCTCCAGCCCGTCCACAACCTCGCAGCCGGCCGCGCGGGCCGCCGCCACGAGCGCCGTCTCGCCGTCGCCGTAGGCGAGGTCGACGACGACCTGACCCGCGCGCGGCCGGACGAGCAGCTCGTCGCACACGGGCGTCGCGTTGACGACGAGGTCGCAGCCTTCCGCGTCGGGCGGCCAGACGCCGGAGCGGGAGAACTGCCGCACCTCGCCGTGCAGCCCCGGCAGCAGCGCCGCCGCCGCGCCCCCGGCGCCGATCAGGCAGACGCGCCGCGCGTCGATCCCGGCGACGATCTCCTTGTCGGTGTTGAAGCCGAGCACGCGCCCGTTGTCGAAGACGAGCGTGTTCACGGCCTCGCCCTCGGCCTCGTCGCAGAGCTTCGCCGCGGCGCGCTTGTGCGGGATGGTCACGTTCGCACCGGCGAAGCCGCAGGCGACGATTCCCCGCAGCGCCTCCTCGAACTTCTCCGCCGGCACGTCGAGCGCGACGTAGGCCCAGTCGAGCCGGCACGCCTGGAACGCCGCGTTCTGCATCCGCGGTGACAGCGAGCGCTCGACCGGATGCCCGAGCAGCGCGACGAGCTTCGTCGAGGCCTCAAGGGTCACTTGTACCCGTACAGGCGCTCGTGGGTGACGAAGTCGTTGAAGCTCGCCGTGAAGTAGTGGTGGATCCGGTCGGGCTTGCGTACGAAATAGAGCCAGTCGCCCGGCGCCGGATGCGCAGCGGCCTGCATCGAGGCGAGCCCGGGATTCGCGATCGGCGTCGGCGGCAGTCCGAGGATCCGGGGGTTGCGCGTGTTGTACGGGTTGGAGCTGTTCAGCTCCGACTGGGTCAGCGACTTCGTGGCGGGGACGTGCAGGCCGTACCGCGTCGTCGCGTCGATGCCGAGGTTCATGTGCGCGTGCAGGCGGTTGTAGATCACACGCGCGATTTTCGGCCGCTCGTCCGGCGCGAGCGCCTCCTTCTCGACGAGCGAGGCGATGATCAGCACGTCGTACGGCGTCAGGTTCTTCGAGCGCGCATAGGAGAGGTTCACCTGCGACCAGTTCCGCTGGAAGGCGACGAGCTGCGCGCGCACGAGCTGTTTCGACGTCGTGTGCGTGAGGAAGTCGTACGTCGCCGGGAAGAGGAAGCCCTCGATCCGGCGCGGCTTCCGTCCGAAGCCGGGCACCACGCGCGGGCCCGTCGCGGCGAGATACGTCTTGCGCGAGAGCAGCGGGTCGACACCGCGCTCCCGGTGCGCGATGCGCGCGACCACCTGCACTCGCTGCGCCATCTCGTCGCGCGTGAACCCCTCCGGGAAGACGACGCGGAACGGCTTCGGCGCCGCAGCCGTCGTCGGCGCCGTCGCGGCCGGACCGCCGCCCCGGCCGGCGACCTTCACGATCGCGAACACCACGATCCCGGCGAGGACGACTGCGCCGACCGCGCCGAGGCGCCGCGCGAGGATCCGCCGCCGCGGCACCACCCGCGGCGGAGGTCCCGGCTTCGGCGGCATCATGCCGGGGCGCCGCTCGACCACGCGAGGTAGCCGGAGAGGAGATGCGCCGCCGCGCGCGCGTCCTCGGACGTCGCCGACGGCGTCTGCTGCGCGAGATCCGTCGTGAAGCGCTCGTCGAAGAGCACGACGGGGACGTCGAGCACGGCACGCAGTGCGTCGGCGAAGCGCTCGGTGGCGCGCGCCTGCTCGCCGCGCTCGCCGCGCAACGTGAGCGGGTGGCCGACGACGACCTGCCCGGCCTCCTGCTCGCGCACGAGCCGCGCGAGCTCGGCGATCCCGGCCTCGCTGGCCGCGCGCTCGACGACGCAGAGCGGCCGTGCGACGACGCCGGTCGGGTCGGAGACCGCGACGCCCGTGCGCGCGGCGCCGAAGTCGAGCGCTATCACCCTCATGAGAGCGCCGCCGCTACCGCCTTCTTGCCCGCCGCGAGCGCGTCGCGCACGCCGTCCGGGTTCTTGCCGCCGGCCTCCGCGAGCGTGGGCTTGCCGCCCCCGCCGCCCCCGATGTGCTGGCCGAGATCGCGCACGAGCTGTGTCGCGTCGAGTCCACGCGCCACGAGCGACTCGTCGAAGTTGATCACGAGGTACGCGCGGCCGTCGTCGGTCGAGCCCACGATCGCCCCGTCGGCCTTCTCCTGCTGCCGCAGCCGGTCCGAAAGATCGCGCAGCGGCCCGCCCTTTAGCGTCCTTACCTCCACGAAGAGAACCGGGCCCTCGCGCTCGCTGGAGACGATGTCGGCGTCCGCCTCACGCGCCGGCTTGCGCGCCTCCCTGCGCACCCGCGCGAGCTCGGCGCGCAGCCCGTCCGCCTCGCGCGCCCGCTCGTGCAGGTACGAGAACGCCTCGCCGGCGGTGACCGCCTCGATGCGCCGCGCTCCTGCGCCGACGGAGCTCTCGTTGAGGATCGCGAACGGGCCTATCTCGGCCGTCGAGCGCACGTGCGTGCCCCCGCACAGCTCGACCGACCAGCCGCCGATGTCGACGACGCGCACGATGTCGCCGTACTTCTCGCCGAAGAGCATCATCGCGCCGAGCTTGCGCGCCTCCTCGATCGGCGTCTCGTAGATCCGGACGGGCAGGTTCGCGAACACCCGCTCGTTGACGAGCCGCTCGACCTCCCCACGCTCCTCCGCGGTGAGCGCCTGCGGATGCGTGAAGTCGAAGCGGAGCTTGTCCGGGCGCACGGCGGAGCCGGCCTGGCGGACGTGCTCGCCGAGCACCTCGCGCAGGCACTCGTGCAGCAGGTGCGTCCCCGTGTGGTTCGCCATCGTCGGGAAGCGCACGGCCCACGGCACGACCGCCTTCACGCGGTCGCCGGCCGCGAAGCCTTCGCCTTCGAACAGCAGCGCCTGGTCGCCCTCGAGCCGGTACGCCTCGCGCAGCTCGGCGCGCGCGCCGTCCTCCTTCTCGAGCCAGCCCGTGTCGGTGATCTGGCCGCCACCTTGGGGATAGAACGGCGACTCCCGCAGCTTGGCGAGGAAGAGCCCGTCCTCGAGCGGCTCGAGCGCGCCGACCTGCGTCAGCGCCTCCGTCTTCTCGTAGCCGACGAACTCCGTGCGGAAGTCGGCGCGCGTGGCGAACTCGGCCGCGCGCTGCGCGTTGCCGCCGGCGACGCCGGCGCGCGACATCTCGCGGTGCTCCTCCATCAGCCGCATGTACTCGTCCACGTCGACCGGCTGGCCGCGCTCCCGCGCGAGCTCCTCCGTCAGCTCGATCGGGAAGCCGTACGTCGCCGCGAGCGTGAAGGCGTCCTCGCCCGTGATCTCGCCGCGCGCAGCGGCCTCCTCGAACAGCTTCATCCCGCGCTCGAGCGTCTCTCCGAAGCGCTCTTCCTCGGCGGCGAGCACCTGGTGGATCTCGCGCCGGCGCTCGACGAGCTCGGGGTACGCGTCGCCCATCTGCTCGATCACCGCATCGGCGAGCCCGGCGATGAACGGCGCCTGCATCCCGATCCGCAGACCGTGCTGCGCGGCCCGGCGGATGAGCCGGCGGAGGACGTACCCGCGTCCCTCGTTCGACGGCGTGATGCCCTCGCTGACGACGCACGTCATGCCGCGCCCGTGATCGGCGAGCACGCGATGCGCCTTCGTCGCGTCGGCGGAGTCGCCGTAGGCGACGCCGGACTCTTCCGCGATCCAGCGCATGATCGTCTGGTAGCCGTCGGTGTCGTACACCGACGCGACCTGCTGGACGATGCGAGCGGTGCGCTCCAGTCCGAGCCCGGTGTCGATGTTCTGCTTCGGCAGATCGGTGAGCGTCGCGTCCAGGTGGAGCTCGTACGACATGAACACGAGGTTCCAGAACTCGAGGAAGCGCTCACAGCGCGAGCAGCCCGGCTTGCAGTCCGGCTCGCCGCAGCCGGCGTCCTCACCCCAGTCGTAGTAGATCTCGGAGTCGGGCCCGCACGGGCCCGGTCCGCCCACGGACCAGAAGTTCTCCGACGACGGCAGCGGCACGATCCGCTCGGCCGGCAGCCCGATCTTCCGCCAGAGGTCGATCGCAACCTCGTCGGGGCCGAGCTTCAACTCCGAGTCGCCGGCGTGGACGCTCACCCAGATCCGATCCCAGTCGAGCCTCAGACGCTCGCGGATGAACTCCGTCGCGAACTCGATCGCGCCCTCTTTGAAGTACTGCCCGAACGAGAAGTTGCCGAGCATCTCGAAGAAGGTGAGGTGATACGTGTCGAGGCCGACCTCGTCGATGTCCGGAGTGCGAAGGCATTTCTGCGCGGTCGTCGTCAGCAGCGCGGGCGGCGCCTCGCGGCCCAGGAAGTACGGCATCTGGGGCTGCATCCCCGCCGAGGTGAACAGCGTCGAGCGGTCGTCGGCACGGGGCACGAGCGGCGCCGAGGGCACGCGTAGGTGCCCCTTCTCCTCGAAGAAGGAGAGGAAGCCCTCGCGGATCTCGGCCGACGTGCGCACGGCGGTCATTGTAGGTATGCCCCTGGACCGTGCCCGGGCCGAGTACAGCGGGCAATCCGCGTAGGATCGCGACGTGCACGCCGTTTCCCGCCCACGCACCCGCCGGCGCCGGTACCGCTACCGGCTGCGGCGGCTCACGCCGGTTGCCGCGGCCGTCGTGCTCGCCGGAAGCGCCGGCGCCTGGGTCGGCTCCCACCAGCCGTCGGCGTCGCTCGCTGCCGCCTCACGCGGACCGGTCGCGGTCGCGAAGCCGGCGGTTGCACACACGCCGGCACACCGGACGGCGCCGGAGCGGCTGCTGACGGCAGGCCCGCTGCTGTCGCACACATTCTCGCCGGGGCTCCTCGCCGCTTCGGCGATCGTCGTCGACGCCGGCAGCGGCCGCGTCCTCTGGGAGTTGCACGCGCACGAACGGCGGCCCGTCGCCTCGACCACGAAGATCATGACGGCGCTCCTCGCGCTGAAAAAGCTGCGGCCGCACGACGTCGTCACCGTCGACCCGTCGGTGCCGCGCGTCCCGCTCGTGCGCGAGGGCCTGCGCGCCGGCGAGCGCGTGCAGGCGTGGAAGCTCTTCTACTCGATGCTGCTCTACTCGGGAAACGACGACGCACTTGCGCTGGCGATCGCCACCGCCGGGGACAAGTGGGCGTTCGTGCGCGAGATGAACGCCGAGGCGCAGCGCCTCGGCCTGCGCGACACACACTTCGTCTCGCCGAGCGGTGTCGTCGACCGCGGCAACTACTCGAGCGCGTGGGATCTCGCGGCGCTGACGCGCGTCGCGCTGCGGAACCAGCGCTTCGCGCAGATCGTGCGCACGAAGGTCGAGCACGTCCCGTGGTCGCCGCCGACGAATTCGAAGATCTACATCAACAACAACCGCCTACTGACCGAGTACCGCGGCGCGAACGGCGTCAAGACGGGCTACACGCACCGGTCCGGGCCGTGCCTCGTCGCGTCGGCGACGCGCCACGGCGTCACGCTGATCGCGGTCGTGCTCGACTCGGGCAACATGTACAGCGACGCCGCACGCCTGCTGAACCTGGGCTTCTCGGCCCTGTCCTAGGTTCCGCCTAGGGCCACTCCGAGGTTTCGGCGACGAAGACCGCAGACGACGTCGTCACGGTCAGCGTGCCGCCGAGATCCGGCACCGTCGCCGCGAGGTCCCGATGCCTGACCGAGTGCGCGACGTAGTGCCGCATCTCCTCGCTCGTGAGCTCGATCGTTCCGTCGAGGCCGATCGCGCGAACGCGGGCGAAGTGCGGGCGCAGCAGCTCCTCCCCTGTCTCGCGCATGAACAGCCGCCGGCGTTCGGAGAGATCGCGGCCCACGAGCTCCCACAGCTCGGCAAGCTGGCGCACGCCGTTCGTCGCCGCAACGAGCGTGCCGCCCGGTCGCAGCACGCGCGCGAGCTCGGCAAGCGCCCGGTGGATGTCGCGGACGTGGTAGAGGACGAAGTTGGCGACCGCAGCGTCGAACTCGCCGTCGGCGAAGGGCAGCGCCTGCACGTCGCCGAGCCGCGCGTCCACGCCGCGGGCCCGCGTCAGCTCGACCATCCGCGCCGACTGGTCGACCGCCACGACCCCGATCCCCGCGCCGGCCAGCCTCTCGGCGAACTCTCCGCGCCCGCACCCGACCTCGAGCACGCGCCGCGGCATGACCGCGAGCACCTCCTCGAACGCGACCTCCTGGGGCTGCGGGCCGCCCCGCCGTGCCCAGAGCGCGATCCGCGCGGCGAGCCCCGTCTCGTCGGCGTACTCGCGGCGGACGGCCTCGGGATCGTCCTGCTCAGGCGCCGGCTCGGGCGATCTCGTCGCTATTGCTCTTTGCCGGCGTCGCGGAGCTCCTCGGTGAGCTCCTGCTCGCGGCGCGCCGCCGCGTCCTTGCCGGCCTGGACGGCGTGCCGCCAGTCGCGCTTCGCCTTGAAGTCGGCGGCGCCGAAGCTGACGCCGGCGGCGAGGCCGGAGACCTTCTGTACCGGCTTCGTCACCGCCATGCTCACCGCGCGGATCGCGGTGTCGACGCTGTCGGCCGCGTCGACCGCGCTGTCGGTGATGCGATCGACCTTGTCGAGCTGGCCGTTGACGCGGTCGACGCTGCCGCCGACCTTGTTGATGACGGGCAGGATCTCCTGCTCCGCGCCGGAGATGAAGGACGAGAGGCGGGCGACGGCTCCGCTCAGCCGCACGAGCAGGTACGCCGTGGAGAGGCCGACGGCGAGCAGGAACACAGCGAGCGCCGCCCGCCAGAGCTCGCCCCAGATGGATGCGGAGGCCAGCATGCGGACCAGATCCTAGTCGTCTGACGCGGACGAGACGACGCCACACCCCACGACGGCGTCGCCCTCGTAGAGAACGGCGACCTGGCCGCGGGCGACGCCGTACGCCGGCTCGCCGAGTTCGAGCTCGAAGCCGCGGGGCGCGGGCGACACCCGGGCGGGCACCGACGGCGAGCGGTAGCGCAGCTTCGCCTCCGCCCGGTCGACGTCGACGTAGAGCCGGCCGCTCGCCGAGACCCGGCGGCACGCGAGCGCCTCGTGCGGGCCCACGACGATCGTGTTCGCGCGGGCGTCGACGCCCAGCACGTAGAGCGGGCGGCCGGCAGCGACGCCGATCCCCTTGCGCTGACCGGGCGTGAAGCGCCAGAAGCCGTCGTGGGCACCGAGCTCGTTCCCGTTCTCGTCGACGATCGCGCCCGCCCGCGGCGCGAGCCCGTGCCGGCCGAGGAAGACGCGGTAGTCGTCGCCGGCGAGGAAGCACGCCTCCTGGCTCTCGGCGCGGCGCGCGACCGCGAGCCCGGCGCGCTCCGCTTCGTCGCGCGTCTCCTCCTTGCCCTGCCCGCCGAGCGGGAACCAGACGCGGCCGAGGCGGGCCGGGTCGAGCCGGGCGAGCATGTACGACTGGTCCTTCGCCTGATCGGCGCCGCGCGCGAGCAGGCGGCGGCCGCGATGCTCGACGATCCGCGCGTAGTGGCCGGTCGCGAGGAGGTCGCAGCCGGCGCGGCGCGCGAACGCGAGCAGCTCGGCGAAGCGGAAGCCGCCGTTGCAGCGGATGCAGGGATTCGGCGTCTCGCCGCGCGCGTAGCCGCGCATGAACGGCGCGACGACGGCACGGCGAAACTCCTCGCGCAGGTCGAGCGTCACGTGCGGCAGGCCGAGCCGGTGGCACGTCTCGCGCGCGGCGAGCACGGCTGCGGGTGAGCAGCAGGCCCGCTCGCTGTCGGGGCCGTCGGGGTCGAGCCAGAGTCGCAGCGTGACGCCGACCGCGTTCGGCGCGGCGCGCAGGAGCGCGACCGCGCTGTCGACGCCGCCGCTCATCGCCACCGCCGTCCTCCCCGCGCGCGGCTCGGCGCGGAAGACGGGCCCGAGCGCGTTCGCGAGCGCGTCGACGGCGAGCGTCTCCCCGCCGACCGCGGCCGCCTCGAGGAGCCTCAGCCCGGCGAGCGGCCGCTCGAGCCCGGGTGCATCCGCCTCGACGATGCGGTCACCGTCGATGCGCAGCCGGACGGCGGCCCACTCGCCGCCGCGCGTCGAGTCTCCGAACGCGTCGAGCACACGTTCACCGTAACGAAGAAGGGGCGAGGCCTCGCGGCCCCGCCCCTAACTCCACCCTGCCGATGGATCCGAGCTATGTGAACCTGGCGAACCAGGTGGGTGCCGTACCCTCCTTCGGCCGCGAAGCGGCGCCCGTCGGGATACAAGCTCCCTTCATGTAGGCGTTGGTTCTACATTGAGGCTCGGGCCCACGCACAGGGTCGAGTGGACGCACTGTACCCGCCGTCGCCGTCAGCGCGCGAAGCGCCACCGGATGCTCTGCGTGCCCTGCAGGCCCAGCTCGCGGGCCAGTGCGGGCGTGAGGTCGAAGGTGTGTCCGGGGACGGCGCGGCCGCGGTCGATCACCCGCGCGATCGCGTGCTTGCCGTCGAACTGGATGTAGAGCTTCGCGCCGCACGGGAGCACGGGGTGTGCGACGCCGATCGTCTTCGGCCCGATCACGCGCCCGCACGCCGTCTTCGCCGGTCCGGTCGAGGGCGTGTACGGCGCCGCGAACGCCGAGTACCACGGGCCGGTGGAAGTGCCCTTCGCGTGCTGCAGGCGGTTCGCGACGACGAGCGCGACCGCGACCGTGAGCAGCGCCACCCCGGCGAGGGCGCCTGCCCGCGCCCCCCGGGAGACGGTCACCGGGTGCCGACGAGCTCGCCGAAGCTGTCTCGGACGAGCCCGTCGAAGTCGAGCGGGAGCAGGCCGTCCGGGTCCGCGAACTCGCGCAGATACATGAGCAAGAAGGTCCGCTCCTCGTCGCGGACGACGTCCGCGCCGGCCTCGTCGCGCGTCAGGCGCTCGAGATCCCAGAGGTTCCACTGCCGCGGCCCGGCGCCGACGCCGATCGGAACGACCGCCGGGGCCGCCGGGACGGGCTCGACGACCTCGGGCGCCGGCTCGGGCTCAGGGACGGCGACGAGCGGCGGCCGCTCGACCGCGACGGGCTCCGACTCCCGCTCGGGCCGGAGCACGCGCACGTGCTCGGGGGCGCGCTGCGGCTGCGCGACGGGCTCCGGAACCGGAGCGGGTTCGGGCTCGACTACGGTCGCCTCGGGCTCCGCGACCGGTTCGGGCTCGGCTGCGGCCGGCTCGGGCTCGGCGACAGGCTCGGGCTCGGCTGCCGCCGCCCGCGACACGACCGCCTCGAGCTCCGCGGCCGGAGCAGGAGCGGGCGCCCGTTCCGCGGCGCGTGCGGCACGCGCCGACCGCAGGCGCTGGAGCAGCGGCGCACCCTCGCGCCAGAGCGTCGCCTCGACGACGAGGACGAGCAGGTACCCGAGCGCGCTCGCGGCGATGATCTCGTACGTGCCCAGCCCAACGAGGAGCGCGACGACGGGCACCGCGACCAGAAACGCGGCCTCGACGACAGTTCTAGGGCCGAAGACGCGCCACATTCGGTAGGTCCCTAGTGCTCGGGCTCGGACTGCTCCACGTCCACGCCCTCGTCCTCATGCCCGCCGCTCACCGGCGGCGAGGGCGTGAAGGGCGGTGCGGACGGGCCGCCGGCCGCCGGCGGCGGAGCTGGTCTCTCGGCCTCGGGAGCCGACACGGGCGGCGCGGCGAACGTCGGCGGCTCGACTGCGGGCGGCGTGGTCACCGGCGGCGCCGCGACGGGCGGACCGGAGAAGGCGGCAGCGGGCGCCGGCGGCTGCGGCCGGTCTGCCGCGGCCGACTGCTGGGCCGCCTGCAGGATCGCGCTGGCGACCTCGCCGATCGCCGCTTCCCCGAGCCCGGCGGCGGCGAGCAGCTGCTCGGCGCCGTGCTGCGCGCGGGCGAGGACGGCGCCGGCCTGGGCGCGCGCCCACTCGAGCGTCTGCTCGACCTCGGCGCGGGCGGCGTTCGTGAGCTCGGTCGCCTGGTGGCGCGACTGCTCGAGCAGACGGTTGCCGCGGGCTTCGGCCTCCTGCAGCTCCCGGGTCGCGTCGCTGTGCGCCTTCGCGAGCAGCTCGCGCGCCTCGTTCTTCGCCGCGTTCAGCATCTCCGAGCGCTGGCGCTCGCTCTCCTGGCGGTAGCGCTCGACCTCGGCCTCGTGGCTCTGCAGGTCGTGCTGCCGGCGGCTGACCTCTTCCTCGGTGCGGCCGAGCTGCGTTGCGGAGGCGGTCTGCGCGTCGCGCTCGATCACGTCGGCGAACTCGGCGGCGGCGCGGATCAGGTGCAGCGCGTCCATGCGAACGGCGTGGCCGGTCGGTTCGACGGTGGAGCTGCGCCCGGCGGCCTGGAGGACGCGCAGCTGCGCCTGGAGCTGTGCGGCGTGCCGGCGGAACGCGTCGAACGCCTCGCGGACGCGCTCCGCGTCGAGGCCGTCCCCAACCCGCGGGATGTCCTCGAAGCTCGGCAGCGATGTCAGCGACGGGACTGCCGCCCTCCCCGGGCCCTCGATTGCCATGGTGGTTCCCGCCTCCTCTTTGCGCCTAGACGCGCATGATGCGTATTCTGAAGTATGACTTCTCCATCGGCCTGACGACACCTACACTTGATCTTCAGGAACGATAGTCCGGATTCCGAGCTCTCGCAGCGCCGCTTCCGGCAGCGGGGTCGGCGCCCCGGTGAGCGGGTCCGAGCCGCTCGCGACCTTCGGAAAGGGGATCACCTGGCGGATGTCCGGCTCGCCGGCGAGGAGGGCCACGAAGCGCTCGATCCCGAGCGCGAAGCCGCCGTGCGGCGGCGCGCCCATCTGGAGGGCGTCGAGCAGGAACCCGAACTTCGCCCGGGCCTCCTCCTCGCCGATCCCCATCGAGCGGAAGACGGCGCGCTGCACCTCCTGGTCGTGGATCCGGATCGAGCCGGAGCCGAGCTCCCAGCCGTTCCAGACGAGGTCGTAGGCCTGGCTGAGGCAGGCGCCGGGGTCGCTCTCGATCAGGTGCTCCTGGCCGTCGTGGACGCCGGTGAAGGGGTGGTGGACGAACGTCCAGCGGCCGGTGTCCGCATCCCGCTCGAAGAGCGGGAAGTCGAGGATCCAGAGGAACGCCTGCTGCTCGGGGTCGGCGAGCTCGAGCTCGCGGCCGAGGTGCGTCCGCAGGCCGCCGAGCACGCGCGAGACGGTCGCCCCGTCGGCAGCGGCGGCGAAGAGGACGGTCGTGCCGGGCTCCGACCAGAAAGCGGCGAGCTCCTGCTCGGAGAGGAACTTCGCGATCGGCGAGCGCGTCTCTCCCGACCCGTCCTTGACGAGGTAGGCGAGCCCCTGCGCGCCCCACTCCTTCGCGATCTCCTCGAGGCGGGCGAGCTCGGTGCGGGAGAAGGCGCGCGGCGCCACGAGGAAGCGGACGACCTCCGCGCCTGCGAAGACGCCGAACCGCGAGCCGCGCGTGACCTCGGTCGCATCCTGGATCTCGAGCCCGAAGCGGAGGTCGGGCTTGTCCGAGCCGTAGCGGTCGTCGGCCTCCTGCCAGGAGATGCGCGGGAAGGGCCGCGGCGGCGGCTCGCGGCCGAGCGCCTCGAACGCCGCGACGACGGCGGTCTCGAGCACGTCGAGGACGTCCTCGCGCCGGACGAAGGACATCTCGATGTCGAGCTGGCGGAACTCGAACTGCCGGTCGGCGCGTAGATCCTCGTCCCGCCAGCAGGTGGCGATCTGGTAGTAGCGGTCGAGGCCGCCGATCTGCGTGAGCTGCTTGAAGAGCTGCGGCGACTGCGCGAGCGCGAAGAAGCGGCCCGGCTGGAGGCGCACCGGCACGACGAAGTCGCGCGCGCCCTCGGGTGTGCCCCTCGTCATGCTCGGCGTCCAGACGTCGACGAAGCCGAGCTCGTCCATCGCGCGGCGCATCGCGGCGATCGCCGTGTGCGAGAGCCGGAGGTTGCGCTGCATGCGCGCGCCCCGCAGGTCGAGCCAGCGGTAGCGGAGGCGCAGGTTCTCGTCGACGTTGTCCTCGCCGATCTGGAACGGAAGCGGCTCGGAGCGCGAGAGGATGCGCAGCGTGTCGACCTGAAGCTCGATCTCGCCGGTCGGCAGGTTCGGGTTGACGGCGTCGGGAGCGCGCGTCACGACCTCGCCCTCCGCCTGGAGCACGAACTCGTTGCGGACGTCGTGCGCGACTTCGGCCGCCTCGGGCGCGCGCTCGGGGTTGATCACGAGCTGCGTGAGCCCGGAGTAGTCGCGCAGGTCAACGAAGACGAGGCCGCCGTGGTCGCGGCGCGTGTCCGCCCAGCCGGCGAGCGTGACGCGGCGGCCCGCGTCGGCGGCGCGGAGGGCGCCACAGGTGGTGTCGCGCCAGCTCAGTGTCGGAGCAGCTCCTTCAAGCGGTCCAGGTCGACGTCGACATCGAGCTCGCCCGCGCGCCGGAGCGTCATGCCGGCGGCAGTGCAGACGACGACGGCTCGTGCGCGGCGCTGTGCGTAAGTCAATTGGCCCTTGAGCGATCGGCCCGCGTACTCCGTGTCGGCGGCGATCCCCGCAGCGCGCAGCTCGGCGACCGCCGACAGCGCGGACCGCCCCCGCTCGACGGCGAAGAACACGTCGAGCTTCGGCTCCTCGGCCGGGATCCCCTCCAACTCGAGCGAGAGGACGAGCCGCTCGATGCCGGCGCCGAAGCCGATGCCCGGCGTCGGCGGGCCGCCGATCTCCTCGACGAGGTAGTCGTAGCGGCCACCGGCGCAGATCGTCGAGGCCTGGGTGCTCTCGTCCGGTCCGATGAACTCGAAGACGGTGCGCGTGTAGTAGTCGAGCCCGCGCACGAGCGTCGGCTCGACGGTGTACGCGACGCCGTACCCGTCGAGGTATGCGCGCACCCGCGCAAAATGCTCGGCGCATTCGGCGCAGAGCGAGTCGCCGATCTTCGGCGCGTCCTGGAGCGCGGCCCGCACCCGCTCGTTCTTGACGTCGAAGACGCGCAGCGGGCTCGTCGCGCGCTTCTGGCGCGCCTCCTCGTCGAGCACGTCGACGTGCGCGTCGAGCCACGCGTTCAGCTTCTCGACGTACTGCGGCCGGCAGTTGCGGTCGCCGATCGAGTTGAGCTGGAGCCCGTAGCGCGTCACGCCGAGGTTGCGCAGCAGCGTGTCGTAGTACTGGATCACCTCGGCGTCGACGGCGGGATCGGCCGAGCCGATGTTCTCGAGCGAGAGCTGCGCATGCTCGCGGTAGCGGCCGCGCTGCGGCGCGGCGTACCGGTACATCGTCGCGAGCGTGTAGAGCTTCACCGGCTGCGGCTCCTGCTTCATCCCGTGCTCGATGTACGCGCGGCAGATCGGCGCGGTGCCCTCGGGGCGCAGTGTGAGCGAGCGGCCGCTCCGGTCCTCGAACGTGTACATCTCCTTCTGGACGATGTCGGAGCCGGCGCCGGACGTGCGCGCGAAGAGCTCGGTGTCCTCGAACACCGGTGTCTGGATGCGGCGGTAGCCGTAGAGCGCGCAGAGGCGCTCCATCTCTCCCGTCACCTTCTGCCAGAGCGGCTGGTCGGAAGGGAGGACGTCGTGGGTGCCGCGCGGCGCCTCGATGCGCGTCACAGGGGGGCCCCCGCAAAATGCGGAGCATTTTGCGGGGTCCTCATGCGCGCAGCTCCGCGAGGAAGGGGTTCTGCCGGAGCTCGTCGCCGAGCGTCGTCGCCGGGCCGTGGCCGGGATAGACGACCGTGTCGGGCGGGTAGCGCTCGGTGAGTGTGCGCACGGAGGCGAGCAGGGTCTCCCAGTCGGCGCCGGGCAGGTCGACGCGGCCGACCGAGCCGGCGAAGAGCAGGTCGCCGCTGAACAGGCACCCGTCGGCGTGGAACGCGACGTGCGCGGGCGAGTGCCCGGGGATGGCGACGCACTCGAAGTCGATGCCGGCGACCTCGATCGTCTCGCCGCCCTCGAGGAGGTGATCCGGCGTGTACGCGCGCCCGGGAGCGCCGAACGGCGCGAAGTCCGTGTAGCGCTCGAGCAGCTCGCGCTCGCCCGCCGGCATGTAGACGGGGGCGCCGGTGCCCTCCGCGAGATCGGCGACGCCGCCGAGGTGATCGAAATGCCCGTGCGTGATGAGGATCGCCACGCACCCGGCGCCGGTCCGCGCGAGCTCGAGCCGCAGCTCCGCGGCGTCGCCGCCCGGGTCGATCACCGCGGCCTCGGTCGCATCGCGGCTCGCGCGCGCGACGTAACAGTTCGTCTGCAGGGGGCCGAGCCCGTAGCGGTCGACGACGACGCTCATCCGCGCTCAGCGCTTCTTCGGCGGCCGCGGCGGGCCGGCGCCGCCGCGTTCCTTGCGCGCCTGGTAGCGCCGGTAGGCGAAGCGGTCAATCATGTACGTGAACGGGACGAACAGCAGGGTGTAGATCACGGCATATGAAGCTGCGACCGCGTAGCCGCCGTGCTTGCGCGCAGTGAACGAGAAGAGCACGAACACGACCACACCGAGCAGGGCCGCTCGCTTGCCGGCGCGCTGCCAGGACGGCGGCTGCGGCTCCCGGCGCCCGCGCGGCGGCGGGGCCGGCTTCTTCGAAACGGCGGCCTTGCCGTTGCTCGACGCGGCGCGCGCCTTCGGGCGCGAGGCGGCCACGAGCTCCTCCGGCGGCTCCTCGAGCTCGTGGCCTTCGGAGTCGATGTAGACGAACTCGTACTCGTGCCGCTTGTTCTTCGCGTCGCGGCGCTTCTGCTTCCTGGTCGGCACGGCGCTAGCCTAGCTCGCCTGCGATCACGACTCGCTCGACGATCTCGCCGCCGAGGTGGTAGGCGAGGTGGCGCCAGTCCGGCGCGTCGAGCAGGACGAGGTCGGCGCGGTAGCCGGGGGCGAGCCGGCCGAGCCTGTCGGCGCGGCCGAGCACGTGAGCGGCGTTCACCGTGCAGGCGGCGAGCGCCTCCGCCGGCGACAACTTCAGCTGCGTCGCCGCGAGCGAGCAGCAGAGCGGCAGACTCTCGCAGAATGCACTGCCGGGGTTGAAGTCGCTCGCGATCGCGACGACCGCACCGGCGTCGACGAGCGCGCGGGCCGGAGGCATCGGCCGGCCGAGGAAGAGTGCGCTCACCGGCAGCACGACGCCGACGACCTCGCTCGCCGCCAGCGTGCGCACGCCGTCCTCGCCGGTCGCCTCGAGGTGGTCGACCGAGCGGGCGCCGAGCTCGATCGCGAGCGCGAGCGCGCCCTGCTCGCTGAACTGGTCGCCGTGCAGGCGCAGCGCGAGGCCCGCGTCGCGGCAGGCGACGAGATAGCGGCGCGCCTGCGCGGCGTCGAACGCGCCGCGCTCGAGGAAGACGTCCGCGGCCTCTGCGATCTGCGCGGCCTCGGGCAGGACCTCGGCGAGCGCGAAGTCGAGGTACGCGTCGCCGTCACCGTCGAACTCCGGCGGGACCGTGTGCGCGCCGAGCCAGGTGGGGATACCGCCGGCGGCCCGGATCGCGCGCAACGACGCGAGCTCGGTGTCGCGGTCGAGGCCGTAGCCCGATTTCGCCTCGAACGTCGTCGTGCCGTGGCGCCGCATCCAGCCGCGGTGGCGTTCGACGGCCGCGCGCAGGCCGTCCTCGCCCGCGGCGCGCGTCGCGCGGACCGTGGCAAGGATGCCGCCGCCGCGCGCGTGCAGCTCCTCGTAGCCCGCGCCCGCCGCCCGGAGCGAGAATTCCTCGACGCGGTCGCCGCCGAACGCCGCGTGCGTGTGACAGTCGACGAGGCCCGGGACGGCGCACCGGCCGCGGCCGTCCAGCTCGACGACGTCGCCGTCGAGCGCCGGCAGATCGCGCATCCGCCCCACCGCCTCGATCGCGTCGCCGCGGCAGAGGACGAACGCGTCCTCGAGCAGCTCGACCTCGCCGAGCGCCGGGCCGCGCAGCGGCGCGGCACGCCCGGCAGGCGTCGCGACCTGCGCGAGGTCGCGGACGAGCAGCCGCTCGGGTGCGCTCACGCCTCGGGCGCCGCGGGGATCTTCAGCCCGCCGCGCTCGGCGGCCTCGATCGCCTCCGGGTAGCCGGCGTCGAAGTGGCGCATGACACCGGTGCCCGGATCCGTGGTGAGCACGCGCTCGAGCCGCTCCGCTGCCTCGACGGTGCCGTCCGCCACGACGACCATGCCGGCATGGATCGAGTTGCCGATCCCGACGCCGCCGCCGTGGTGCACGCTCACCCACGTCGCTCCCGCTGCGACGTTGACGAGGGCGTTGAGGATCGGCCAGTCGGCGATCGCATCCGAGCCGTCGCGCATCGCCTCGGTCTCCCGGTACGGCGACGCGACCGAGCCGGAGTCGAGGTGGTCGCGCCCGATCACGACGGGCGCCTTCACCGCACCGCTCCGGACGAGCTCGTTCATCGCGAGCCCCGCCTTCGCGCGGTCGCCGTAGCCGAGCCAGCAGATCCGTGCGGGCAGCCCCTGGAACGCCACCCGCTCGGGCGCAAGCTCAAGCCACCGCTGCAGCAGCGGGTCGTCCGGGAAGAGCGCCCGGAGCGCCGTGTCGATCGCTGCGATGTCGGCCGGGTCCCCGGACAGCGCCGCCCAGCGAAACGGCCCCACTCCGCGACAGAACAGCGGCCGGATATAGGCCGGGACGAAGCCCAGGTATGAGAAGGCCTCCGCTACGCCGCCGTCGCAGGCCTCACCTCGCAGGTTGTTGCCATAATCGAAAACATACGCCCCCTGTCGGACGTACTCGAGCAGCCCCTCGACGTGGCGCACGATCGAGCCGCGCGCGAGGCGCAGGTACTCCTCCGGGTCGGACGCACGCAGCTCCGCAGCCTCCTCGACCGAGAAGCCGTGCGGGATGTAGCCGTTGAGCGGGTCGTGCGCGGCGGTCTGGTCGGTCACCAGGTCGAAGTGCTCGCCGCGCGAAGCCAGCTCGGGCACGACGTCGGCGGCGTTCCCGAGCAGCCCGACCGAGAGCGGCCGCCCCTCGGCCGCGGCCGCGCGCACGCGCGCAAGCGCATCGTCGAGCGAGTCCGTCGCCTCGTCGAGGTAGCGCGTCTCGAGCCGCCGCTCGATCCGGTGCGGGTCGACCTCGACGCAGAGGATCGCAGCGCCGACCATCGTCCCCGCGAGCGGCTGCGCGCCGCCCATGCCGCCGAGCCCGGCGGTGAGGATCGTGCGCCCGCGCAGGTCTGGCGAGCCGAAGTGCTTCTCGCCGGCCGCCGCGAACGTCTGGTACGTGCCCTGCAGGATCCCCTGCGTGCCGATGTAGATCCACGAGCCGGCCGTCATCTGGCCGAACATCGTCAGGCCCTCGGCCTCGAGCCGGCGGAACTCGTCCCACGTCGCCCACCTCGGCACGAGCAGTGAGTTCGCGATCAGGACGCGCGGCGCGTTCTCGTGCGTCGTGAAGACGCCGACGGGCTTGCCGGACTGGACGAGTAGTGTCTCGTCCGCGCCGAGCTCGAGCAGCGCGCCGACGATCGCACGCAGTGCCTCGTGGTTCCGCGCCGCCTTGCCGGAACCGCCGTAGACGATCAGCTCCTCCGGCTTCTCCGCGACCTCACGGTCGAGGTTGTTCAACAGCATCCGCAGCGGCGCCTCGGTCGACCACTGCCTCGCGTTCAGCTCCGTTCCGCGCGGCGCGCGGATCGACGAGAGGTCGCCGCACAGCGCGTCCACGCGCGCTGCCAGCGTTTCGGTCACGCTCATCTCAACTCTCCTGCTTCGGCTTCCACTGCGGCGACAAGCGATCGGTCGCGAATCGCGGTCGCCACCGCTTCGATGTCCGGCGCGAGCGTCCGGTCGTCGCGCAGCCGCGGCGACAGCTCGCGCACGGCCGCCCTCGTTGCGTTCACGCCTCTACCGGGCTCGAGCGGCGCGAGGAACTCCACCGCCTGCGCGCCTGCGAGCAGTTCGATCGCCAGCGCCCGCTCGCAGTTCGCGAGCACCTGCCATGCCTTCAAACCGGAGACGTTGCCCATCGAGACGTGGTCCTCCTGCCCTGCGCTCGTCGGGATCGAGTCGACCGACGCGGGATGGCACAGCACCTTGTTCTCCGAGACGAGCGCCGCGGCCACGTACTGCGGGATCATGAAGCCGCTGTTCAGGCCGCCGTCAGTGGTGAGGAACGCGGGCAGGCCGTCGGAGAGGTTCGGGTTGACGAGCCGCTCGACGCGGCGCTCGGAGATGCTCGCCAGCTCGGACGCCGCCATCGCGAGCGCGTCGAGTGCGAACGCGAGCGGCTGCCCGTGGAAGTTCCCGTTCGAGACGAGCACGTCGTCGTCGACGAGCACGAGCGGATTGTCGGTCGCCGCGTTCAGCTCGACCGACACGGTGTAGTCGGCGTAGTCGAGCAGGTCGCGCGAGGCGCCGTGGACCTGCGGCGCGCAGCGCAGCGAGTACGCGTCCTGCACCTTGTCGCACCAGCGGTGCGACTCGATGATCGACGACCCCTCGAGCAGCTGGAGGACATTCGCGGCGGCATCGGTCTGGCCGCGCAGCGGGCGCAGCGCGTGGATCTGCGGCAGGAACGACGTACGCGAGCCTTGCAGCGCCTCGACCGACTGCGCGCACGCGAGATCGGCGGACTGCGCGAGCCGGCGGGCGCGCACGAGCCCGAGCGCGAGGAACGCCGCCATGAACTGCGTGCCGTTGATCAGCGAGAGACCCTCCTTCGCTGCGAGCCGCAGCGGCTCGAGCCCGACGCGCGCGAGCGCCTCGAACCCGGGTAGCCGCTCGCCGTCGACGACGGCCTCGCCCTCGCCGACGAGCGGCAGCGCGAGGTGCGCGAGCGGCGCGAGGTCGCCGGAGGCGCCGACGGAGCCGCGGCTCGGCACGACCGGCAGCACGCCGCGGTCGAGACATGCGAGCAGCAGCTCCACCGTCTCGATCCGCGCGCCGGAGTTCCCCTTCGCGAGCGTGTTCGCGCGCAGCAGCATCGCCGCGCGCACGATCTCGTCCGGATACGGCTCGTCGACGCCGCACGCATGCGAGCGGAGGAGGCGCAGCTGGAGCTCCTCCGTCAGCTCCTCGGGGATGGCGCGGTTGACGAAGCGGCCGAAGCCGGTGTTGACGCCGTAGGTGTGCTCGCGCGACCCGTGCGCGGCCCGCTCGACGAGCTCGCGGGCGGCGCGCATCTTCCCGCGCGCGGATTCCGACAGCGTCACGTGGGCTCCCTCCACCGCCGCTGCCCAGACGTCCGCGACAGTGAGATCGTCGCCGGTGAGAGCGATCGACGTCCGCTGCGCCACGCGGCGAGTCTAGCTCCGTCACTTCAGAGGCCCGTCGGGTCGCGCGCGGCTAGGGTCGAGGGAGCGTGTCCAGGGGCGACGCCTCTCTGCTGCGCGTCCGCGCGCTCTTCTGCCTGCTCGGGGCGGCCGAGTCGGCGTTCGTCCCGTTCGTCCCGCTCCTGCTCCTCGACCGCGGCCTCGACGCGCAGGCGCTCGGCGCCGTCCTGGCGCTGATGTCGGCGGTCGGCTTCGCCGCCGGGCCGCTGTGGGGGTATCTCGCGGATCGCGCACTCGGCCGGGAGCGCACGCTCGCGCTCTGCCTCGTCGGCACCGTAGGCGGGGCGCTGCTGCTCGCGTTCGCGCACAGCGAGGCCGCCCTCGCGCTCACCGGCTCGGTGACCTGGTTCTTCCGCTCTCCGAACGCGGCGCTCGCAGACGCGCTCGCGCTCGACCGGCTCGGGGTGAGCCGCCGCGACGCCTACGGCAGCGTCAGGCTGTGGATGAGCGCGTCGTTCGCCGTCGGCGCGATCGCCTGGGGCGCCGTCATCGAGGCGTTCGGGATCGGCGTGATGGCCCCGGTCTACGCGGCGTGCACGGCGCTGAACGCCGTGCTCGTGGTGCTCGTCTTCCGCGGCCGCTGGCCCCGCCCGCTCAGAGGGAAAGCCGCGACGCGGGGAATGGGGGCTCTCATCGCCTCGCCTGCGGTCGTCCTGTTCCTCGTCGCGCTCTTGCTCTCGTTCGCGCCGTACAGCGCGACCTACAACTTCGCTGCCGTCCGGATAGCCGCGCTCGGCGGCGGTGCGATGTTCGTCGGGCTCGCCGCCGGCCTCCAGGCCGGCGCGGAGGTGCCGAGCATGGTCGCCACGATCAGGCTCGCCCGCCGGCTGCGGCCCGCGCACATCTTCGCCGCCGGGGCTGCGTTCTACGTGATCGTGTACGCGGTCTGGGCGGTCGTCGCCAACCCGGCCGCGCTCGCCGCGATGCGGATCGTCGCCGGGCTCGGCTTCGGGCTGACCTCGGTCGCGATGGTCGTGATCGTCGACGAGCTCGTGCCCGAGAGCCTCCGCGCCACGGGGCAGGCGGCGGCCAAGGCTGTCGCGATGGGGTTCGCGCCGGTGGTCGGGACGTTCGGGGGCGGCCTCGTCTACGGATACCTCGGACCGCCCGCGCTCTTCGTCGTCGCCGGGATCCTCACCGCGCTCTCGGCGGTCGCGGCGCAAGCGGCCGAGACGGCTCAGCTACGCGCCGTCGAGCACGCGTAGCTCGAGCACACGCGAGGCGTCGAAGCCGTCGATGAGCAGCGCAGCGCCCGCCGCGGCGGCGGCGGCGCCCGCGGGCATCAGCCCGACGAGCTCCGAGCCCGCGACCTCCACCCCGAGCGCGGCCGCCTCGCGCTCGATCGCCGCCACGATCTCGTGGAGCGGCGCGGCCTGCCAGTCCTCGACGTTCATGCTCACCTGCGCGTGGCCGGCACGCGGCAACTCGAGCCCGAGCGCGCGCACGCCGGGGAAGCCGCCGTCACGCTCGCGCACGACGCGCGCGATCGCACGCGCCGCCTCGACGTCGGCGCCCGCGAGGTTGACGTTGAACGCGATCAGCGGCGGCCGGGCGCCGACGATCACGCCGCCGGCCGCCGGGTCGAGCAGCGGCGGCCCGAAGTCCGGCGCCAGCTCGCCGGCGTCGATCCGTCGCTGCAGCTCCTCCGGCCCGCCGTGCCGGTAGAACGCAGGCCCGCGTCCGGGAGCCAGCTCGGCGTAGAGGAACACCGGCAGCCCCAGCTCCTCGCCGACGCGGCGGGCGAGCTCGAGCGCCGCCGCCCGGGCGCGCTCCGCGTCCACGGGGCGGAGCGGCACGACCGGCACGACGTCGGCTGCGCCGATCCGCGGATGCACGCCCTCGTGCCGGCGCAGGTCGATCCGCTCGCGAGCGCAGGCGATCCCGGCGAGGAGCGCCTCGACGAGCGGCGCGTCCTCGCCGGCGAGCGTGAACACCGAACGGTGGTGGTCGGCGTCGGCATGGACGTCGAGCACGTCGGCGTGCGCGGAGAGCGCCGCGCCGATCGCGTCGAGCACGGCCGCGTCTCGCCCCTCCGAGAAGTTCGGGACCGCTTCCAGCGGCATGCGCACGCGGGGAGCCTACGACTCGGCCGCGAGCACGCGCGCGCACTCCTCGCACACCTGCGGCGGCACGAGACCGAGCCGCATGCCGAGGTAGAACGCCTGGCAGCCCACGCAGACGCCGAAGGCCGCCTCGAGCGACGCGAACACCGCGAGCACGCCGGTGAGCGCGAGCGCCGCCGTGTGCGCGCCGGCTGCGAACCAGAGCAGCGTCGCCGTCACGGTGAACGCGGCGCCGATCGCCTGGGCGAACCGCTTCGCCGGGCCGGGCGAGTAGCGGTGACGCACGTGCAGCCGCGGCGTAACCACGCGCGTAGCCAGCAGGCCGAGCGGGCTCAGCTTCGGCCCGGTCAGCACGCGCGCGAGGAACCCGTACGCGAGCACGGGCAGCAGCCAGCCCTGCTGGAATGCGACCGTGAGCACGGCGAGCACCGCCACCGACCCCGCCACCAGCCGTGCCGAGGTCTCGTTGACCGGGTTCGGGAACGAGAAGAGCGTGCGCATACTTCAAAAAAGATACCGGCCGTGACGTCTCGCCGCTCGTCCTATCGCACGCTCGCGTCGCTCCAGCGGGACACGGCCCACTGCCGGGCGTGCGCCGAGGAGGGCTTCCCGCTCGAGTCCCTGCCCGTGCGGGCGCCGTACGCCGGCCAGCGCGCGTACCTGTTCGGGCAGGCGCCCGGAGCCGTCGAGGGCGAGCAGCGGCTGCCCTGGCGCGGGCGCGCCGGCCAGGCGTTACGGCGCTGGCTCGAGCTCGACGAGGCGGCGTTCTACGCGACCTTCTACTGCGCGTCGGTGACGCGCTGCTACCCGGGTCGAGCCGCCTCCGGCCGAGGCGACCGCACGCCGACGCCGCGGGAACAGGAGCTCTGCGCGTTCTGGCGCGACTGGGAGCTCAGCCTGCTCGAGCCGCGGCTGATCGTCACCGTCGGCGGGCTCGCGCTGCGCCGCCTGCTCGGCCTCCGCGAGCTGACGGCCTGCGTCGGCGAGCGCTACGAGCGGGAGGGCGCCGCAGTCGTCCCGCTGCCACACCCGTCCGGGGCGAGCGGCTGGCTCAACGCGCCCGCAAACCGCGAGCGCCTCGCCCGCTCGCTCCGGCTCGTCAGGCTCGAGCTCGAGCGGCTCTAGCGACGAACCAGCCACGCTCACGGTCGAGCCAACGCTCGAGCCGCAGCCCTGCTTCACCGAGCGCGGCCGCGATCGAGGCCCTCGATCCGCGCATGCACGATCTCCGCACCGCGAACGTGCTCGACGGCCACGCCGACGCTCCTCCTAGGGTCGGAGGAGCATCCCGACGCTGCCGCTGTCCTCCGTGCGGAACCCGTACTCCTCGTAGAGCGGCCGGCCGGACGGCGTCGCGACGAGCGCGACGATCGTGCGCGCAGAAGCGCGCGCGAGCAGCCGTTCGAGAATCGCCCTCCCGACGCCGTGCCGCTGCTGCCCCGGGAGCACGATCATGTCCCAGATCGTTGCGTACAGCGCGCCGTCGTCGAGCAGGCGGCCGATCCCGACAAGCGCGCCGTCCTCGCGCGCGACGACGTTCCAGGTCCCGTCGAGCGCGGCCTGTAGCTCCGCGTCGTGAACCGGCGGCGGGATCCAGCCGACGGCCTCGCGGAAGCGGCGGTACTCGGCCGCCGCGAGCCGTATGCCTTCCTCGAGCTCGAGCACACCCGGGAGCCTACGAGGCGTTGACCGCCGCAGCAACGGCCGCGGAGCACGCCGGGATCAAGCCTGCGCCACCGCCACGAGCCGCCGGTGGTCGTACGTGAGCGGCTCGCCGTCCTCGCCGTACGCCTCCACGCGGGTGAACCCCGCTCCGAGCAGCCAGTCGCGCAGCTCCGGGAAGGTCGGCATCCGGACGAAGAGCTCGTAGCGCCGGGTCTCGCCGCCCCGGATCGCGACGTACTCCGACCGGACCCCACCGGCCACCGGGTCGAACGTGCGCAGGTCGACCAGGAAGTCGCCGTCGCGCTCGGTCACGCCTGCGCGCGAGAACCGCGTCATCAGGGCCGAGACGCTGATCGTCTCGAGCGCGAACCGCCCGCCCGGCTTCAGCGCCGCGCGCACACCGCGGAGGAGCCCGTGCAGCTCGTCGTCGGGGTGGTAGCCGAAGGCCGTGAACCAGTTGAAGACGCGGTCGAAGCGCTCCTGCCACGGGATCGCGCGCATGTCGCCCTCGACGTACTCGACCTCGACGCTGCGCGCCGCCGCGTCCGCGCGCGCCCGCTCGAGGAAGAGCGCAGACGAGTCGAGCCCCGTCACCCGCACGCCCCGCTCGGCCAGCCGGTTCGCCAGCCGCCCGTGCCCGCACGCGAGGTCGAGCACCTCCATCCCGGGCTCGAGCTCGAGCAGCCGCCAGATCAGGTCCGCTTCCCGGTCCGACCGCTCCTCTGGCAGCACTTGCTCCCAGAAATAGAGGTAGTCCTCGCCGAAGAACTCGTCGAATCCGGCCACGTGGGGAGCGTACGACCTCGCGGCTACATTGGCCAAGATGAGCGCCGTCCCGTACCGCTCCACGTTCGTCCGGCTGCTCGGCTTCCTTCGCCCCTATCGCGCGGGGCTGGCGGTCTCGGTCGTGCTCGCGGTCGGCTCGCAGGCGGCGCAGGTTGCGCTCATCTGGGTGACCGGCCGGAGCGTGATCGACCAGGCGCTGCTTCGCCACGACACACACCGGCTCTGGGTCTCGGTCGTCGTGATCGTCGCCCTCGGCGTCGTGCGCGCCGGGTTGATGCTCGGGCGCAGGATCATCTCGGGCCGGCAGGCGCTCGACGTCGAGATGGACATGCGCAGCGGCCTGTACGCGCACCTCGTGCGGCTCTCGTTCGGCTTCTACGACCGCCACCAGACCGGCCAGCTCATGTCGCGCGCGACCGTCGACCTCCAGGGCGTGCGCTTCTTCCTCGGCTACGGGCTGATCTTCTTCTTCCAGAACGTGCTGACCGTCGCGTCGGTGACCGTCGTCCTCTTCTTCTTCCAGTGGCAGCTTGCGCTGATCGCGCTCGCGATCACGCCGCCGCTCGTGGCGCTCGCGTACCGGTACAGCCACGTCACGCACCCGACGCTGCGCGACGTGCAGCAGCGGCTCGCGGACGTGGCGACCGTCGCCGAGGAGAACATCGTCGGCGTCCACGTCGTCAAGGCGTTCGCGCAGGAGCCGTCCGAGGAGGAGAAGTTCCGCCGCCGCTCGGAGCTCGTGTTCGACCAGACGCTGAAGGCGAACCGGCAGCGCGCGACCTACGTGCCCCTGATCTCGTTCGTGCCGCTGCTCGCCCAGGCCGCGGTGTTGCTCATCGGCGCGCGCATGGTCACGCACCACTCGCTCACGGCCGGCAGCTTCGTCGCGTTCAACCTCTACCTCGGGATGCTCGTGACGCCGCTTCGCTCGCTCGGCATGTGGATCGGCCAGGCGCAGCGCGCGACGGCTGCCGGCGAGCGCATCTTCCAGGTGCTCGACGAGCCGGAGGAGGTAGCCGACCGGCAGGACGCGATCGAGCTCCCAGCCGGCGACGGCGCGATCCGCTTCGAGGGCGTCACGTTCCAGTACCTCGAGGGACGACCGGTGCTCCGTGACGTCGACCTCGACGTTCCCGCGGGACGGACGCTCGCGCTGATCGGCCACACCGGCTCCGGCAAGTCGACGCTCACGGCGCTCGTGCCGCGCTTCTACGACGTGACCGCCGGGCGCGTGACGGTCGACGGGACCGACGTGCGCGACGTGTCGCTCACCTCGCTCCGCAGCGCGATCGGCGTCATCTCGCAGGACCCCTTCCTGTTCTCCGCGACCGTGCGCGAGAACATCGCCTTCGGACGACGCGACCTCTCCCCGGACGAGGTCGAGCGCTTCGCACGCGCCGCGCAGGCGCACGAGTTCGTCGAGCGGCTGCCGCAGGGCTACGACACGGTGATCGGCGAGCGCGGCATCACGCTCTCGGGCGGCCAGCGCCAGCGGATCGCGATCGCCCGCGCGCTCGCCGTCGACCCGCGCATCCTCATCCTCGACGACGCGACCGCGTCGGTCGACGCCACGACGGAGGCGCACATCCGCACCGGCTTGCGCGAGGCGATGCGCGGACGGACGACGTTCATCATCGCGCACCGTCTCTCGACGATCGCGCTCGCAGACGAGATCGTCGTCCTCGACGACGGTCGGATCGCCGCGCGCGGTACGCATGACGAGCTCCTCGAGTCGAGCGAGGTCTACCGGGAGATCTACGAGCACGGGCTGCTCGAGCGGCGGTTCACGGACGCGGTCGAGGCGCGCGGCGCGATGGAGGACGTCGCGTGAGGTTCCTCACGTTCCCGGGGCGACGCTGGGGCCGCGCGCCATCGTCCGGCGGGCCGAGGACAGTACGGGCGGGTACGGACTCGGCCCGCCGGACCTCGGAGCGTGGCGCCGGCGTCG
>Ga0187885_10000589_pt1 | contig 43468 bp, 41 predicted proteins | sample June2016WEW_20_1_3_FD_132970 | JGI IMG/M metagenome (GOLD analysis project Ga0187885, IMG submission 132970) | Peatland microbial communities from SPRUCE experiment site at the Marcell Experimental Forest, Minnesota, USA - June2016WEW_20_100 | ecosystem: Environmental > Terrestrial > Soil >...
CCGACGCGCGCCCGTTCCACTGGGAGTTCAAGCCCGAGCAGGTGGACCGCGAGGTCTTCCGGATCGAAGGCGGCCACCGCCTGGAGGGCTCGGTCCGAATCAGCGGCGCCAAGAACGCCGCGCTGAAGATGATGGCCGCCGCGACTCTCACGGGCGAGCGCTGCCGATTCACCAACGTTCCAGAGATCGAGGATGTGCGGGTCCTGGCCGAGGTCCTCGAAGACATCGGCGTGACCGTCGACCACCCGGCGCCCAACGTCTACGAGGTGGCCGGGGGCGACGCGGAGTGGCTCTTCGTGCCGCTGGAGGCCGCGGCTAAGATGCGGGCCAGCTTCATCCTGCTGGGGCCTCTCCTGACCCGTTTCGGGCGGGTGATCATCAGCAACCCCGGGGGCGACCGGATCGGCCGGCGGCCGGTGAATCTGCATGTCGAGGCGATGCGGTCACTCGGCGCGGACATCGAGTATCGCAACGGCTACTACTTCGCCAAGGCCCCGGGCCGGCTGCGCGGCGGCCGGGTCACCTTTCCGCAGATCACCGTCATGGGGACTGAGAACGCGCTGCTCGCGGCCACCCTGGCGGTGGGCCACACCGTCATCGAGCCGGCCGCCCGGGAGCCCGAGATAGACGACCTGATCGCCTTTCTACAGGACATGGGCGCCGAGGTCGAGCGTACGGCTCCCAATCGAATCGAGGTCGAGGGCAAACGCAGGCTGCGCGGCGCTCAGCACGAGGTTGTCTCCGACCGTATCGAGGCCGGGACGTTCGTCGTTGCGGCCGCAGTGACCCGCGGCCGGGTCTCCCTCGAGTCTGCCCCGTGCGGCCACCTGGATGCCTTGCTGAGGATCGTTTCGGAGATGGGCGTATCGGTCCGGTGCGGCACGACCAGCATCGAGGTCGACGCCACCACCGCCGATCTGCAGCCGTTGCGGTGCTGCGATATCGAGACCCAGCCGTACCCGGGCCTGGCCACAGACCTTCAGCCGCCTGCCTGCGTGCTGCTCACCCAGGCCGCCGGCGTGAGCCACGTCAACGAGACGATCTTCGAGGACCGCCTGGAGTGGCTCACCGAGCTTCGCCGCATGGGCGCCGAGGTCGAGATCGTGGATCAGCACCACGCCACGATCCACGGCCCGACCCGGCTCCACGGAGCGAGCGTCGAGATCGGCGACCTTCGAGCCGGGGCGTCGCTTATCCTGGCGGCTCTGGCAGCCGAGGGCGTGACCACGATCAAGGGCGCGCACCATGTACATCGCGGCTATGAGAAGATCGACAGTAAATTCTTGGAGCTCGGCGCCAGGATCGAGCGGACTGCGGAAGGGACTTAGCGCAACGGCATGAAGATCGGCATCGACCTGGGCACCGCGAACGTGATGGTCTACGTCAAGGGCAGAGGCATCGTGATGCAGGAGCCCTCGGTCGTGGCCGTCGACGACGACAACGTGATCGTCGCCGTTGGCGAGGAAGCCCGCGAAATGATCGGACGTACCCCCGCCAACATCCAGGCCATCCGGCCGATGCGCGCCGGGGTCATTGCGGACTACGTCATCACAGAGGCTCTGCTCCGCCACTTCATTCAGAAGGTCCAGGCGGGCCGGCGCGTCGGCTGGGGCAAGCCCGAGGTCATGATCAGCGTTCCGGCCGGCGTCACCAGCGTCGAGAAGCGCGCCGTTCGAGACGCGGCCCTCAAAGCCGGAGCCGGCGAGGCCTACTTGATCGAGGAGCCTATGGCTGCCGCCATCGGCGCGGCGGTCCCGATCAGCGGGCCCTCGGGCGCCTTGATCATCGACATCGGCGGCGGCACGAGCGAGATCGCCGTCATATCGCTCGGCGCGATCGTCGTCTCGACCAGCCTTCGGGTCGGCGGCAACAGGATCGACGAGGCGATCTCGAGCTACGTCCGCAAGAAGTACAACCTGATGATCGGCGACAGGACCGCCGAGGAGATCAAGATCCAGATCGGCACCGCGCTCCCGCTCGAGCACGAGCTGACGATGGACGTCCGCGGTCGCGACCTGATCGCCGGTCTGCCGCGCACCATCCCGATTACCAGCTCCGAGGTCATGGAGGCGATGGAGCCGCCGCTCCAGCAGATCATCGGCGCCGTTCGCCTGGTCTTGGAGCAAACCCCGCCGGAGCTGTCGAGCGACATCATCGACAAGGGCATGGTGATGTCGGGCGGCGGCTCGCTGCTCCGCAACATCGACAAGCTCTTGACTCAAGTCACGGGCGTGCCCTGCCACGTTGCCGATGACGCCATGAACTGCGTAGCGCGCGGGACCGGCCTCGCCCTGGAGCACTTCGACTTCTACAAGAAATACCTCGGCCCGCAGATGTGATGGGCGTTCCCGAGGAATTGGCCGCCGGTGGCGCCCCGCGGACGTTCATCGAACTCCACTGTCACACCAGCGCCAGCTTCGACTCGCTGGCCGATCCCGCCGCCGTGGCTCGCGCCGCGGCGGCGCGCGGCCTGACGCACCTCGCCATCACGGACCACGACCGCATCGACGCCGCTCTCCGCCTTCGCGATGCCGCCCCGTCCGGACTTACGATCATCGTCGGCGAGGAGGTCAAGTCGGTCGACGGAGACCTAATCGCGATCTTCCTGCGGGAGGCGGTGCCGCCGGGCCTCTCCGCCGTCGAGACCATCGCGGCCGTCCGTGAGCAGGGCGGCCTGGTCGGCGTCCCGCATCCGTTTGACGGTCGGCGCGGCTTCGGTCGCAACAGCGGCACGAGCCTGGAGTCGATCGCGCACCTGGTCGACTGGGTCGAGGCCTACAACGCCCGAGTGCTCGGCGGCTCGGCCAACGACAAGGCGGCGCGGTTCGCCCGCGAGCACGGTCTGCCCGGGGTCGGCGCCTCCGATTCGCATACCGTCATCGAGGTGGGCGTCACCTACAACATCCTCACTGGCGACGCGGCGACGCCGGCGGGCCTACTGGCGGCCCTGGCCGGTGTCGACTTCGTTCCCGGGCGCGCCAGCCTCTACGTGCGGGCCTGGACCCCCATCGCCAAGATCGTTCAGTCCATGAGGGGGAACGGCCGGCGCCGGACCCAGCAGAGCATGGGAGAGACCCGGTGACCGACCCGGCGCAGCACCACCTCCACCCGATGGGCGAGCCGCTCGAGCGCGAGGCGGAGGCGCTGATTCATCCGGAAACCCCGGGCGAGATGCCGCCTGCCGAGCAGATGTCGCTGCTGCGGCGTTTCCGCCAGCCACGGACTCTGCTTTCGATCGCGGTCCCCCTGGCGATCATCGTGGTTGCCGTCGCCCTCAACTGGACGGACATGCAGTCCGTGCCCGGCGAGATCGCCGGCGCGAACTTGCTCCTCTTCCTGCTCGCCTTCCTGATCTACTACGCGGGCTTTCCGCTCCGCGGCTGGCGCTGGACGAAGCTGCTCAAGGGCGCGGGCTACAAGGTCAGCACCCGCGACGGCACGGAGATCCTCTTCCTTTCGTGGCTGGTCAACTGCGTTGTGCCGGCCAAGCTCGGGGACCTGTACCGGGCCTACCTGCTCAAGCTCAACAGCCCCGTTTCGGCCACCAGGACGCTGGGCACGGTCTTCATGGAGCGGATCCTGGACCTCATAGCCATTGCGGCCCTGGGCGTTGCGGCGGGGTACTGGCGCTTTCGGGACAACTTGAGTTCCCTGTCCATGACGGTACAGGTCATTTTCGCCATGGGCGTGGTCGTCGTGGTAGTCCTGATCGTCGCCATGGTGGCGATGCGGAGCTTCGGCCGCCGGATCATCGGCATGCTGCCCCTGCCTCACCGTGTGGTCGAGTTCTACGATCGCTTCGAGGAGGGGGTTTTCGGGTCCGTCGGGTTGCACGGCCTGCCCTTTCTCGGGCTGTTGACGGTGGTGATATGGGCGACGGAGGCCCTCCGGCTCTATCTCGTGGTTCGCGCGCTCGGCTTCAGCGACGTAGACCTGGGCTTCTCCGGAGCCATGTTCGTGGCCCTCATCGGTTCGCTGCTGACGGCCGTGCCCTTCACCCCCGCGGGGCTCGGGCTTGTCGAGGGTGGCATGCTGGCCGTGCTGACCCGGGTCTTCAGCGCGAGTTACACGCACGCCGCCGCGATCATCCTGCTGGACCGGACGATCAGCGTATTCACGGTCGTGCTCCTCGGCTCCGTCGCCTACGTCCTCTCCTCCAAGCCGCGCGGCGGGGGGATGAAGGTCGAGGAGGTTGCTCCTCAGATCGCGCCCGTCAGACCGGCGGCCTGATTTCGCGGCAACCGTTTGGGCACATCGAATGACGCGAATGCGCCGGCCGAACGCCGCCGCCGGCGTAATCCAAACGGGATCCGGCCTAACAGCCACCTTGCGTGGCTAGTCGACAGTCGCAACAGGTGCGGTACGAAATGGTCATTCACCCTTTGGCGGATGGCTCCGATAGTTGCCCTATCCGGGCAGACCGCCCGCCCTTTCGGAGCCGACTCCGCATGGCCGCACAGAACGGACGAGCCTTCAACGATTGGCTGCGAGGCCAGCTCAAGGCGAAGAAGATGTCGCAGCGGCAGCTGGCTCAGCAGTCCGGCGTTGACCATTCGACCATTTCGCGGCTGGTCCGCGGCGATCGGATGCCCTCGCTGGGGACCGCCACCAAGCTCGCCCGCGGACTGCGCGAGATCCGAGACGACGCCGACGCGCCGCAGTACCTGGGCGTCGTGACCGGCGGAACCGCCAACCCAACCGCCCGCGTCGAGTACTCGCTCCGCGCCGACGAGGTGCTCACCGAGCCGCAGGTGCGCCAGGTTATGGAATACTACCTGGCGGTGCGCATGCGCCGCTTCGGGCGCGGCTACGCGGGCATGCGGACTGACGATCGGCTGCTGGAGCCACGCCGGCTCCTCGACGATCGCCGTGACACGCCCCTGATCTCAGCCGCCGCGGTGGGCGGAGTCATCCGCCCGATGGCCAGGCCGCTCCAGCCGCGCGCCCGCGGTCGCGACGAAGTCTGAGCCCTCTCAGCCGAATGGCCGCAGCGGACGCCGCCGGTAGGCGGCGTCTCTCTCCGTGGACTCGCGGGGCTCGCCGCGTCAGTCAGGGCGACGACCTGTAGACTGACAGCAATCGTTCTGGCGCCGCCCAGAAGCGTTCCACGAGGGTCAGGTGGCGGCCGGCCGCCTGCCCGCTCAGCCAGTTCTCTTCCTGGGCGCCGCCGCAGCCCGTCAGCCAGTATGTGTCGCACAGCAGGACCGCGGTCGTGGCTTCATCCGGCGAGACGAAAGTGGTCCCGTCGCGCAGCAGCGGGTGCTCGCAGGCGTCGCCGCCCTTCGCCGCAAACAGCGGCAGAAGGCGATCGTTCGTCCGCCGGGCGTTCTCCCAGGCTGGTTGCGGGCCTCCGGTTGCGGGATCCTGGGCCGGCTCGCCCCGACCGGCCGGCTGGCGCCGACCGGCTAGCTCGCGCCAAATGACCACCGGCCCGGCAACGATGGCGGCTAGCGGGAAAGCCGACAGCTGACCACCGATCAGCGGCCAGCCAGTCAGCGGCCAGGCCAGGATTCGAACGCCGGCCAGCAGAACCCGCACCTGTGGCGGGAAGCGCGGGACCGCCCCGGGGTAGCTGAAGTACGCGATGGTCGCCCGCGTCTCGGCGAAGTTGTGGTCCAGCTTGTACGCGAGGAACGGCAGGTAGGTCAGGGCGATCAAGCCGGCCCCGACCAGACCCCATGCCAGCTGCCGCCTGCGCGTGCCGCTCGGGCTGCGCCAGAGCGCCGCCAGGAACGGCCCACCTATCGGGATCGCCAGCATCGCGCCCGCGATTTCGGCGTGCATGACGATCGCAAGCGCGATCGCTGCCAGCAGCCACCGCGGGTTCCGATTGCGCCGGGCCTGCCAGATCGAGAAGACCGCCAGGGCGGCGCCGGGCTCGAGCAGGGTCGGGTTCCAGACGTAGATCGGAGTAGGCGACCAAGCTGGCCGAGACGGCCGCCAGGAGCGCGGTGATCAGGCCGGCTGAGGTCCCGCCAATCGTCCAGGCGGCCGTCCACCACGCCAGCACCACCACGAGCAGGCCGCCCAGCGCGGTCTCGGCGACCGCGAAAGTGGGATCGCCGTTGCCCAGCCATACGGCCGGCAGCCAGATGTCGTGGGTCAGGGCGCCGTGGTGAAACGTCCCGATCGACGCTGCCGGACCGAGCTGCGGCAACTGCCCCGTCTTGAGCGCGGTCCAGACCCCGGCGTCAGATTGCCCTGGTCGGCGTCCCACGCTCCCCGCGCCGGCAGGTTGACGAATCGAATGACGGCGCCGCCGTGGCCAGGATGGCCAGCAGGCCTGCGAGCTCGGGGCGAGGGATGCGAGGCCGGCTCATCAGACGCCGGCGCTCTGGGTGAGCGGCCTGCCCCACACGAGATCGCCGAGGCGGGCCATGTTGACGGCATCGAAGCCGTTCTCCATGTCGGGTGTCTCCAGGTAGAAGGCCACGCGATCCAGGGCGGGATGGCACAGCAGATGGGCCATCCCAGCCGTCCCGATCTGGCCCTCCCCCAGGTGAGCGTGGCGGTCGTGGCTCGACCCAAACTCGCTGTCGGTGTCGTTGAAGTGGATGATCGCGAGTCGATCGAGCCCGATCAGGCGATCGAACCGGGTCAGGATACGATCGACTTCGGCCGGGTCGGCCACGTCGTAGCCGGCGCCCCAGAGGTGGGCGGTATCCAGGCAGAAGCGAAGGCGCCCGGCCACGCCGCGCCGGGCGGCGCCATCGAGCACCGCGGCCAGCTCTTCGACGGTGACCCCGATGCTGTCGCCGCCACCGGAGGAGTTCTCCACCACGACGAGGGGCGCGGCAGGGCCGTCCGGCGTCTCCGCCAGCGCACGTGCCAGACCGTCCACAAGCCTTGCCAGACCCGCCTCCACGCCAGCGCCGCGATGCGAGCCGGCGTGGACGTTGACGAAGCGGGCTCCGAAGGCCGGAGCGTGGACCAGCTCGTGGCGCAGCACCTCGACTGAACGATCGACCAGGGCTTCGTCGGAGCCGGCCAGATTGACAAGGTAGGCGGCATGGATCGCCAGGGGCTCGATATCCAGCTCGGCCAGGCGCCGCCTGAACGCCGCGGCCTCCGGCGGCGGCTCCGGCCGCCGCCGCCAGGCCGTTGGGTTGTCGCTGAAGATCTGAAGCGCCGAGGCGCCGATCTCCGCGGCTCGATCGGCCGCCTTCAGCAGGCCGAGGCTCACGGGCAGATGCGGTCCGGCCCGACGACCGCCGGGCAGTTGGATGCGACGGCCGCACGCCGGGGCCGCGCCGACGGTCGCCGTGGCCGTGACGAGGGACGCATCGACCGGCCGATCGGATGTGTCGACGCGATCGGCTGACACGAGTGAAGGCGTGGCGGGAATGGCCGTCAGCCCTGCCTCTGGCCGTTCTTGCCGGTCGTGTACTGGCCGGCTATCACCGGCTCGATCAGCCCGTAGTCGCCACTGTTGCGCTTGTAGAGGACGCAGAGCCGCTCCGTTTCGGCGTTGACGAAAAGAAGGAAACGGTGGCCCAGCTCCTCCATCTGCGCGACGGCGTCCTCTTCGAACATCGGCTCGATGGCGAAGCGCTTGGTCTTCACGATCTGCGACCGGCGTGCCTCAGCCTCGGGCTCGAGCGCCCCGCCGGCGACCTTCGCCGCGGGCTCGGGCGGCGTTTCGTCGACGATCCGCTTGACCTTCCCGGCGTCGGGCCGAGCCTTGCCCCGGGGCTTCTTGCGGAAGTCGATCGCCTGGCGTTCGACTCGGTCGATGACCGTGTCCAGGCTGGCCTGATAGGTCGGTCCGGCGGCGTGGCCTCGGAGCGTCTGGCCGTTGACGACGAGCGTTACCTCCACGATCTGCGAGTCGGTGTCGCTGCGGTGTTGCTCGCTCGAAAGCTCGACGATGGCCTCAGTTCGGTCGTCCAGGAAGCGCTCCAGACGGCGCATCTTGCGCTCGGCGTACAGCCTCACGGATTCCGGGACGTCGATGTTCTTGCCCTTGACGATCGTCCTCACGGCTGACCTCCCCAGACCGCATGGCGCGCCTCTGTGCGAGCGGCCACGAGGCCAGTATAGGAGCCGGCATCCGGTCCGAGCTCCCGTCGTTCCCGGCGGCTCAGCGTTCGCGAGCCACCGTCAGGGCCGAGACGGCGATCGCTCCGGCGTCGTAAAGCGCCTCCGCGCAGGCCACCAGTGTCGAGCCGGTGGTCAGCACGTCGTCGACCAGGATCGGCCACCTTCCTTGCACGACGGTCCGCGAGCCGGCCCGCAGGGCGAAGGCCCCGGAGACGTTCGAGCGGCGGGCGTTCCGCCCGAGCTCGAACTGGGGCGCGGTCCGGCGCGTCCGCTCGAGTGCTGGATGCCAGGGCACGTGGAGGCGGTCCGCCGCGCCGGCCGCGAGCAGGAACGCCTGGTCGTAGCCGCGCCGTCTGGCCCGCTCCGCATGCGCCGGAACGGGGACGAGCAACTCCCCGCCGGCCCCTGCCACCTTCCATCGAGCCGCCATCGCTTCCGCCAGTGGCGCGGCCAGTTGCCGCTCCGCCGAGTACTTGAGTCGATGCAAGGCCTGCCGGACGGCTCCCGAGAACGGCGCACACCACTCGATCTGGGCCAGCGGCAGGGGCATCACGGCGGGCAGGCCCAACGGCACTCCGGGCGCCAGGTCAAGCCGGGCTTCCAGCGCCCGCCGGCATCTCGGGCACAGCGCAGTTCCCTCGGCGCCGCAGCCGGCGCAGCTGGCGGGCAGGGCCAGATCGAGCAGCGCCTGGCCGAACCGCGCGACACCGGCGGCTCTGCCGGCAGGCCTGCATGCAGTCGTCGAACCCATGCCGGCACCCTAGCGCCGGCCGCTCACCTGCGGCGTACTTTGTGCTTATCCGGGCGACGGGCGCCCCGGCGGCAGCGCCGGCCCGGGCGCTACAACAGCCCGATCGCTATCTCGTCGCCCACGGCCGTGCCCGATTCGTCGATCGTGCCGGCTGGCAACTCCAGGACTCCCTTTGCGCCGGCCACGCGCCACACCACTCCCCGCCACGGCGGGATCGAACGGCGCAGCGAGAGGACGCGGCGCGGTCCGCCGCGACTGCCCGCAGGCGCCGAGACGAAGACGACATCGATCGCAAAGCGCATGAACAGCATGTGAATGCCGTTCTCGTCGGGTAGCCAAAGTCCATCTCCTCGAGGCAGAGACGAGCGGCCCATGAGGCCCATGAACTTGGCCCAGAAAGACGAGCCGTTCTCCACCCGTTCCGCCAGGACGGTCCCCCGACTGGTGTTGCGGACCACCAGACGCGGCTTGCTCACGTGCCCGGGACCCCGCTCAATGGGTTGTAATGCCGCCGCCGCCGAAGGTCTTGACAATCAGGATGATGGCCGGCCCGAGGATGACGACGAACAGGGCCGGGAAGATGCATCCCACGAGCGGGAGGAGCATCTTGATCGGCGCCCTGGCGGCCATTTCCTCCGCACGCTGACGGCGCTCGATTCGGAGCTGCTCGGACTGCACCTGCAGCACCTTGGAGATCGAGACTCCCAGCTGTTCGGCCTGGATGATCGCCCCGACGAAGTTGGAGAGCGGCTGAACGTTCGTCCGCGGGACCATGTCGCGTAGCGCGTCGCGGCGCGCCTTTCCCACGCGAACCTCGGCCAGGGCTCGTCGGAACTCGTCGGTCAGCGGACCGGGCAGCTTCTCGACGACCTTGGCGAGCGCGGCATCGAACCCGAGACCCGCACGAACGGAGATGGTTAGTAGGTCCAGGGTGTCCGGGATCATCTTGAGGATGGCCTTCTGGCGAGCCTTGATCCTGCGCCCGAGCCAGAACTCGGGCGCAAGATAGCCGATGAAGAAACCGATCAGACCGAAGAGGAACGGCCGAGCCAGGTCGCTGGCACTGCCAATTCCTCCGCTGGCCAGCACGCCGAGCAGCAGGGCCATGACGATGGCGCTGGCGATGCCGACGAGCATCTTCACGCCCATCCAGTCCGCGAGGCGCATATCGCCCGGGTTGCCGGCGAGGGCGAGTCGTTTCTCGGCGGTTTCGGCTGAGGAGGCGCTGCTCAGACGCCCACCCGTCCGCGAGAGGCGGGCGACGAGCGGGCGCAGGGTGCGCTCGACGAACGGCTGCTGCAGTTCGAGCTCTTCGAGGTTGCGCGCCTGGAGGTTGCCGAGCTGAGTCAATCGCGCCTGCACGGGATCGACCGACCCGCCGCTGGCGAGAGCAAAGAAGATCAGGAGGATGCCGAGGCCGGCCACGCCTGCAAGGACGTAAACCATCTCTTCAGACCTCGATGTTGATGATGGTGCGGATGATCATGAACCCGGTGAACATCATGACCCCGGCTATACACAGGACGATCAGACCGACCGGCAGACCAAGGATCCCGGGTGGATTCTCGAACATCGGCTGCATGAACTTGGGAGCGATGACGAAGAGGACGCCGACCAGACCGATCGGCAGGAAGGCGACCACGTAGCCCGACATGCGCTGCTGGGCGGTCAGGGTTCTGATCTCGCCCTTGATCCGTACCCGCTCGCGGATCGTGAAGGCGATCGAGTCCAGGATCTCGGCCAGGTTGCCCCCGACCTGGTGCTGGATGGTGATCGCGGTGGCCATCAATTCCAGGTCGTCCGAGCGTACGCGCCGGACCATGTTGTCGAGAGCGACGTCGAAGGCGAGGCCGAGGTTAACCTCGCGGACAACGCGACCGAACTCCACGGTTATGGGCGGCTGGGCCTCGCGCACGACCATCTCGATGGCCTGCAGGAACGAGGAGCCGGCCCTCAGCGCGTTGGCTATCAGGGTGATCGTGTCGGGTAGCTGCTTGTTGAAAGCGTTAAGGCGTGACGTGCGTCGCTGGCCGAGCCAGAACCGCGGCAGCCAGGCTCCCACGAGAGCCCCTATGAGGAGCGCGAGCGGAGTTCGCAGTGGCGTCAAGATCAGGCCGAGGAACGCGCAGACGAACGGCACCCCGAGGATCGACCCGACCCAGATGGCGATGAACTCGCCTGGCTTCAACTTGAGGTCGGCGCGGGCTATGTCGCGGGCGAGGTTGGCGCCAAAATCGCGCTGCTCGACGATCTTATTCAGGCGGGTCAGGGCCACGCTCTGGGCCAGAACGTCGCCGATGCCGACGCCGGGCTGGACTGTCGTGCTGGCTGGCTCGGGCTTGGCAGCCGTGTAGCGCTCGAGTCGGGCGCTGATTCCGGACCCCCGCCCCGAGGTCGCCAGACCGATGAAGAAGAGCATGATCCCCATTCCGAGGACCAGCGCGACAACGATGACCATTGTGGGTCTCCCTGCCTCCGAACCTACGCGAAGCCGAACAGGCCGCGCGGCAGGTGGATGCCCATGACCTCGAACTTCTCGACGAACTTGGGCCGTATGCCGGTTGGCCGCAGGCGGCCCTGGATCTTGCCTTCGACAACGCCCGTCTGCTCGAACAGGAAGACATCCTGCATGACGATGACGTCGCCTTCCATGCCCTGGACTTCGGTGATGTTGACGATGCGGCGTGAGCCGTCCTTGAGGCGGGACTGGTGGACGATGAGGTCGACCGCGGACGAAACCTGCTCGCGGATAGCCCGCAGAGGCAGGTCGACGCCGGCCATCAGGGTCATCGTCTCCAGGCGGGACAGCATGTCGCGCGGGCTGTTGGCGTGGCCGGTGGACATCGAGCCGTCGTGGCCGGTGTTCATGGCCTGGAGCATGTCCAGCGCTTCGCCACCTCGGCACTCGCCGACGATGATCCGATCAGGCCGCATTCGGAGGCAGTTCCGGACGAGATCCCGGATCGGGACGGCGCCACGGCCTTCGATGTTCGGCGGCCGCGCCTCGAGGGTGACCACGTGCTCCTGGCGGAGCTGGAGCTCGGCCGCGTCCTCGACGGTGATAATCCGCTCGTCGTTCGGGATGAAGGACGACAGAACGTTCAGAGTGGTCGTCTTGCCCGAGCCGGTACCGCCCGACACGAAGATGTTCAGGCGAGCTTCCACGCAGGCGCGCAGAAAGTCGAACATCTCGGGCGTGGCCGTGCCGAATCGGATCAGGTCGTCGACCGTGAACGGCGAAGCCGAGAACTTCCGGACCGTGATGACCGGGCCGATCAGGGACAGCGGCGGGATGATGGCGTTGACGCGGGAGCCATCGGTCAGGCGAGCGTCGACCATCGGGCTCGACTCGTCGATGCGGCGGCCGATCGGGGAGATGATCCGATCGATGATGCGCATCACGTGATCGTCGTTCTGGAAGACCACGTTGGTGAGCTCGAGCCGGCCGGCTCGCTCGATGTACACCTGGCGCGGTCCATTGACCATGATTTCAGTCACGGTTTCGTCGCGCAGGAGCGGCTCCATGGGGCCGAGACCGATGATCTCGTCGGTGATCTGCTCGAGCATGCGGACACGCTCGGCGCGAGTCAGGGCGAGACCCTCCTCGTCGATCACGCGGCCGAAGATCTCCTCGATCTGGCGCCGGACCTCGACCTGGTTGGCCAGGTCGAGTTTGGGGTCCAAATCCTGGATGACCCGCGACTGGATGCGGAACTTGACCTCCCGCAGGGATTCCCGAACCGGGGCCTGGCTCAGAAGCCGCTGGGTGGTGGGGGTCGGCGGAAGGCCGGCTCCCGGAGCTGGCGGCGCGCTCGGCGGCCCGCCTGGGGCTGCCGGCGCCACACCCGGTCGGGCGCTTTCGATTCGCTTCAGCAGGGACATTGCCTACTCCCCTTGCTCCCCGGAAGGGCTCATCTCCATGCGAAGAGGGACCTCCCCTTTTGGGTTGGCTTACGAGCCTCTTCGCCGGTCTCGCGGTTGCCTGTCATAGAGGTGGCCAATCGAAGAACGTCCTGAGAGACCTGCGACTCTCGGTTGCTGATGACGAACGGGACTCCCCGATTGAGCGCATAGACGACGGCGCGGCCGTCGCTGACTATGGTGTCGTCCACCTTCCGGCCGATCGAGTGCTCCACGTCGGCCACTCTGATGCCCAGTGTGGTGTCGGCCCGATTCAGGACGAGCCGGATCTTGTCCTCATAGCCGAGCTTCTCGGCCACCTCGAGGAAGAGCCTGATGTTCTTGATGCTGGTGATTTCCAGCGTCAGGAGGGTAAGAATCACATCTGCCTGGTCAAGGATACCGAGCGTCGTATCGTTGAACCACGCTGCGCAATCGATGACTATGAGCTCGTAGTGCTGGCGCAGGATCTCGACCACGCGCTTCACACCCGCGGGCGTGATGACGTCGGCCATCTCGGGCGAGGGAGGGGCCAGGATAACCCTGATGCCCGAGGAGTGACTGACCGTGTACGCGTCGACGGACTCCGCCTCGCTCCCGGCCTCCAGATCCGGGACGAGCTCGAACATCGACTTGTCTTTGGGGTTGAGGTTGAGCAGGACGGCCACGTCGCCGAACTGGAACGAGCCGTCGACGAGGACGACTCTCTTGTTCAGCTCCTTCGCGGCCGCGACGGCCAGGTTGACGGCGATCGTCGTGCGGCCGACGCCGCCCTTGGGGCTGAAAACGGCGACGACGGTGCCGAGATCCGCCTGCTGGCTGGCGCGTGGAGCGGCCTGAGCGACCACGCGGCCGGCTTTCTCCTTCTCCCGCGCGTAGACCTGGCGGATCGACGCCGTCAGCTCGTCGCTGCTGAAAGGCTTGACCAGGAATTCGCGCGCGCCGGCCAGCATGGAGCGGCGCAGGTAGTCCGCCTCTCCCTGGACGGACATCATGACGACGGCCGCGCTGGGGACCTGGGCCGAGAGATGTTCGGTGGCCGCGATCCCGTCCATGTCGGGCATGTTGATGTCCATCAGGATGACGTCGGGCAGAAGCTTCGTCGCCTGGGCAATCGCCTCGGCGCCGGACGAGGCCGTGCCCGCCACTTCGATGTCCGGCTCGAAGCCGAGGAGCTTCGCGAGGTGGTCCCGCGTCTCCGGGATGTCATCGACGATGAGGACCCTGATCCGGTCAGCCATTGATTGCCGTTACCCCAAGAGTTGCGGAGAGGCCGAGTCTCTCGGCCTCTCGTTGTCGCCGAGCCGTCGTTCGGCGCGGCACGTTACCAGGAAATCTGCTTGGCCAGGTCTGGCGGGATGATGGCTCGAGGGTCGGGCGGCAGGACGCCGTAGATCGTCACCAGCTGCTTGAAGGTTATGCCGGGCGTGGTGACGGCCGGGGCGTCGTTGTCCTGGTCAGAGCGCAGCGCCAGGCTGAGGGTGATGTAGTTCTGAGGGCTGGTCTGCTCTTCGCGCTGGGCCCAGCGGATGATCTCGGCCTCGTCGGGTAGAACCTCCACGATGACGATCATGTGGTTGCCGTTGTTGGTGATCTGCTCGGCCGTGGGCTGGGGCTGCGGAGTCGGAGTCGTGCCGGTGTTGACGCCCTGCTGGGCGGCTTCAGGAGCGGGCAGGAGAGTGGCCAGGACCTTGCGATTCTGGATGACCATCTTGGTGGTCACCTGCTGAGGCGCAGGCACATCGATGGTCACACCGGTGGCGACGCTGCCGCTGGTGGTGATCTTGAGCTGGTCCATCCAGACCGAGAGAATGATGTCGACGTGGTCGCCCGGAACTATTAGCGTGCCCACGCCGTTGACCTGGTCCACTTCCATGGCAACCGCCACCTTGCCCGGCGCGACGGCGCTGGCTAGGTCCTGGCCCGCGGCGACTGTCCCCGGGTTCAGGAAGTCGCTGCCGGCGAAGAGCACCTGGCCCTTGAGGATCGTGCCGCCGGCGACTTTGCCGATCACCTCGCTCACCGAGTCGAAGGTCTGCTCGCCGAGCGCGTCGCGCTGCGACACCGTCATCGTCTCGGTTGTGACCATGTCCGCGGTGATCTGGTCGCCCAGGGCCATGTCCGTCGCGGCGATGACCACGGTCACCGTGGGCTCTGGCGTGGGCGTAGGCGATCCCTTTGCGGTACTGGGGTTGTTGCCGTTTCCGGCAACGACTATCACCCCGACCATCGCGACAACGGCGAGGAACACCCCCACCAGGATCAGGAGCCGATTGGAGCGCTTCACGACGTCTCTCCTCGAGGGCATGTGACAGGAGTCACCACAGTAGCCTTGCAGTGAGCCTAAACGCGACTATACCAATGGGCTAGGTAGTCTAGGACGGATTCTCCGCAGACGAAGGCTCCGCTCGCGGGGCTGGAAGGGTCGAGCGCTCCGGGCGGGCACAAAAAGGCGGGCCGCGCCAGAGGCGCGGCCCGCCCAGCTTGTCGCAGCCTTGAGTTACAGGGCTTTCCCGATGGTGCTCAGGATCGTCTGGATCTGAGTGCTCAGGAACGTCAGAGCGACAATCGCGAGAATGGCGATGAGGGCGAGGATCAGGGCATACTCCGCAAGGCCCTGGCCCTTCTTCGATCGGAGAAGCATCGATGGCCTCCTGATGAGAACAGCCTCCAAAGAGAGGATGTCCAGTATCCTGTCATCAGGGTGGCGGCAGGGCCACTAGCAAGATGGTAATGGGACCGGCACGAAGCGAACCTATCTGCACAGGGCCTCGTGGTTTCGACGTCGCGGTGCTGGTGCTGCCGGGCACCACGCCATGGACAGCCGAGCGGCGCAGCATAGCTACACGGCCGACGCTATCAGGCTGAGCAGCGACGAGAGCTGGTCGCTGAAGAAGAGCAGCGAAACCACGCAGACCACGACCGCCAGAACGAGGATCAGGCCGTACTCCACCAGCCCCTGGCCCCGCCGGGCGGCACACCGCCGCTGGTCTCCGCGGCCCCGCTTGAGCCCCCGCGCCACGGACGGGCCGGGGGCAGGGGTCCCTGTCACTGAGCCGCCAGCACCAGCACGACCTCGCGCCCCTCGTCCACCAGCTCGGTGACGACTCCGATCGTGGCGGCGCGCTGCTGGACCTCGCGCCAGGTCGAGGCTGGGAGGGCCAGCGCCTGCCTCTTGGCGCTGCGAGCCGCCGCCGCACCGGCACGCTGCTCATCGATCATCGCCTTCAGGGCTTGTGGGATCTCGCGGTCGCCTTCCTTGCCGCGCTTGTCTGGGACCGCCGCTTCCTCTGCCGGTTCCTCCTCTTCGAGCTCGGTGGGACCCTCGCGCCTGGCCGCGATGCGGGCCTCGGTCCTCGCGTCGGCCCAGTCGATCTTGATGGAGATCAGGCTCGGGTGGCAGGAGAGGAAACCCGTGATCGTCTCGTCGATGATCCGGAAGATGGCGCTCTCCACGTCCATCGGCAGGCGTCGATCGGTGCCGTAGGTCTCGAATTCGATCGGAACCTGCGAGCGCCGACCGCGGTCCCGGGCCACGCGCCGCAGGGTCGGCACCAGGCCGAGGTCGTCGAGAACCATCGGCCGGACGTCGAAGATGAAGGTCTTTGTTGCATCCAGGGTGTGCTGAACCATGCCGACGAGCTGCTCGATCTCGGCCTTGGCCTGGGCCGGGTCGCGGTCGAGCAGCCGCTCCACGATCTGGGCCTGGAGGACGATGTTGGTCAGGCTCTGGGCCGGGCCGTCGTGCATAGCTCGGGCGATCTCGCGACGAAGGTCCTCCTGAGCCGCCAGGACCAGGCGCGAAACCGCCGGTGGGAGCGGCGTGCTCGTGTCCAGCTTGTCTGGCGTGTGCTGCGGCATGGCCCCGCCCATCGAGGCTCGATCCAGCTCTGAGCCGAACTGGCGCAGGCTCTCGCGGAAGCGAGTCAGGATCTTGAGCTTGCCCTCGAGGATGTCGACCTGCGCTTCCATGATGGCCGAGCGGCGCGTCATGGACATGAGCTGCTCGATCTGGATGGCCTCTTCGCTGTCGGGGCCGTAACCAGAAGCAGCCTTGACCTTGTCGGCCGACTGCGAGCTCTTCGTCTCGTGGCGCGTGGCTTCCGTCCGGGCCTGCTGGACGAGCAGCTCGATCTCGTCGATCTCCCTGGTCAGGAGATCGACCTCGCGCCGGGCCCGCTCGGCGATTTCGAGGAGCGGCAGCGGAAGAGGCTCGGGGGCAGTCACCGGGGGGTCAGTCCTCCGGCATCCGGATCCAGCCCTGGCGCATGGCGTAGACGACAGCCTGAGTGCGATCGTTCACGCTGAGCTTGCGCAGGATGCTGGACATGTGGTTCTTGACGGTCTGCTCGCTGATGGAGAGGGCGTAGGCCACCTGTTTGTTGGTCATGCCCTGGGCGATGTTGTCGAGGATCTCGACTTCGCGCGGAGAGAGCGGGGCGAAGATCGGGGCCGCCTCCTGGCCGTAGATCGCCAGCTCGCGGAATTCCTTCAGCACCCGGCTCGCCACGGCGGGCTTGGCAAAGACTTTGTCGTTGATCAGGTACTCGCCGATCGCTACGCGGTGAATGATCGCGACGAGGTCGTCCGGGGCCACGTCCTTGAGGATGAAGGCAGCGGCACCAGCCTTGATGGCGTCGAAAAGGGCGTCCTCGTCCTCGTTGACGGCCAGAACGATGATGCCGGCGGAAGGCAGCTCGCGCTTGATCCGCTGCGTCGTCTCGATGCCGCCGGGGGCGGGCAGAGACAGGTCCATCAGGATGATGTCGGGCGAAAGCTGGACGGAGAGGTCGAAAGCGCTGCGAGTGTCGTCGGCCTCACCGACGATGTCGAAGCCTGGCTCCTTCTCGAGGATGTTGCGCATCCCCACGCGGAAGAGGGCGTGGTCGTCGACCAGGAGAATGGTCGTCTTCTCCCCGCTTCGACTCGGCACCCCCGGCCGCCGCCTGTCCGGTCCGCTGTACTCCATCGAACTCATGCGCTCTCCTCTCCCACTGGAATCGACAGCCACACGACCGTCCCGCCACCGGGCCGCGACCGAACCTCGAAACGGGCGCCGATCAGTTCGGCTCGCTCCCGCATGAACTGAAGGCCGAAGTTGCGACGGCCTCGCGCGGCGACGGCAGTGACGTCGAACCCCCTGCCGTCGTCGCTGACCTCCAGTACCCAGTTAGTTCCGTCGACCGCGGTCGCCACGACGGTCCGACTCGAGCCGGCGTGTTTTCGCACGTTCTGCAGGGCTTCCTGGACGATGCGCAGGACAGCGGTCTGCTGGCTCGGGTTGAGTTGCTCGCCTGGCGCCCGCAAGTCGGTTTCGACTGAGGCGCCCGTAAGGGCGGCCATGCTTTCGACGGCGTCCATTATCGAGCCATCCAGGCCCAGCTCGTCCAGGAGCGGTGGCCGGAGCTGGCTGATGAAGGTACGGACCTCGCCCAGCTCGCGGCGCAGCTGCTCACGCAGGAAACGCAGCTCGTTGTGAGCCACGCGGGTATCTTCATCGAGCACCCGCTCGATGTACTCGACCTGGAAGATCGCGTTTGACAGCGCCTGGGCCGGCCCGTCGTGGACCTCCTGGGCCAGGCGCGACCGCTCGGCCTCCTGGGCCTGGACGATGCGCATCTGCAGGTCCGTCGGCAAACCGGCGTCTGCGACCTCGGCCAGCAGGCTGGCGTCGCCGCGCTCGAGGAAGAGCCAGGCATTCTCCATGCTGCGGACCGAGAGCTCGAGCTTGGACAGCTCCTGCTGGTGCTTGCCCAGGTCTCCGGTCAGGCGTTCGATGTCGCCGCGTATGGTCTTCTGGCGGGCATCCTCCGCGCCGACCTCCGCGGCCGACGCAGCGTCGCTCTCGTCCACGCTGGGAGTTGGGGCGCGTTCGGCGGCTTCCAGGAGGTCGCGCATGCGGTGCCAGCGGGCCAGCGAATCGCGATACGCCTCGCGATATCGCTCAGTCACGGACCGCAGGCTGTTGGCCCCGTAACCCAGCGTCGACTTCGCCTCGGCATACAACTCGTCGAAGCGCGCGTCACGCGATTCTGAAGTGCCGCGGGCACTGTCCATATGGGCTTGAGTATACGGGGCGTCTCTCATGGACAGACGATCCGGAATACGTGGATTTGTGACAAAGGAGAGCTTTCGTCCGGGAGGCTACCTGAGATATCGGTCAGAGCGACCTCGTGGAAGCACTGGCTGGCGGGCCCACCGTCATGGAGAACGCCCGGCCACTCCCTGTTCTCGTCGATTCCGACGATCACCAGTAGCCTCGCGCCGAACTGGCGGGCCAGTGCGAGCACGGCTTCCGGCGATTCTTCGGGCAGAGCGAGGGTCGTGACGTGCGCCGTCTCGGCGAGCCAGATCGGATTGTCGGTGATGATCGGGGCATTGTCGGCGAGAGGCACCCCGGCACGGTCCATGGCCGCGGGCATGGCGTCGAAACGGGCCTGGGTCTTGTTCGCCTGGCGGTCGAGCGAGCCGACGGAGACGAACAGCAGCGGGATCGCGACCGCGGTGGCCAGCGCCGGCCCCAACCAGGCCACCGGGCGCCACCAGTGGCGTATCCGCCCGACCCAGGCTATGAAGGCGTCCAGGGCCACTAGGCAGCTCGCGGTCAGCAGAACGTAGATCGCGCCCGCGGCGTGGAGGAAGGTGCCCCATGTGGTGCTGACCGGAAAGACCAGGCTGGTCACAAGGAAAGTGGTCGTGGCCACGAGCAGCAGCGGTCGAAGGGCGTGGAGGCGGGCACACCCTGGCAGCGCCAGCAGGCCCACCAGCCCGACCGGGAAGCCCGGCACGATCAACACCGAGACCAGGTTGAAGAGGATGCCGGTGACCCGGAGGCCCACCAGGGCGACGGGTCCCTGGGCGAGATAGCGGGCCAGGGTCGGTTGATCCTGGTAGGCGAAGATGTCGGTGGCGTTGATCGAGAGCGCGTTGGCGACGGCCTGACCGGGCAGGGGCGTGCCGAACGCGAGCCAGTCACGGACAACCCACGGGGCGAAGACGAGGGCGGCGACGGCGGCCGGGACGGCGACGAGGCGAACGCGTTCGAGGCGGGAGGGCCGCGCTCCGGAAGCGGTCGGGGTCCAGCGCCAGGCCACGATCAACCACGCCAGGCCGAGCCAGAGAGCCTCGCTTCGCGTCAGGCCGGCGAAGCCGATCAGCAGCCCGAGGGCGACCAGGCGGCGATCTCTCGCGCCCACGGGTCTGGCCGAGATGCGGGTCATGAGCAGGCACGCCGCCAGCGAGAGCGCCGCGAACAAGGCCGTGGAGTCGGGCAGCGCTCCGTACACGACGAGAGGCCCGAGGAAGCTCACCACCACGCCCATGCCCACGCCGAGAGTTCGGGCCCGCCCCACCGGCAGCCTCATCTCGGTGGCTACGTCGGCGCCGAGACGCCAGGCCAGCGCGGCCACGACCGAGCTGGCCGTCACCGACATGACCTGGGCGGCGCGGAACCAGTTCGCGGCGCCCGCCACGGCCATAGGAATCGCGGCCAGAAGCGAGGGCAGCGGCAGCCACACCTCGAACGCGGCCCGCGGCACTTCCAGAGGCGGCGTCTGATAGCTCCACAGCGCCTGGCTCACGAGGCCGTGCCCCTCGACCAGGTTGCGGGCCACGCCGGCGTAGTAGGCGGTGTCCTCCGGGACGGGGAAGCTCAGGCTGGCTGCGGCAATGGCCCGGACGGCGAGCGCCAGCGCGGAGATCGCTGCCGCGCTCAGCCAGGCTTCACGGTGGCTCGGGACGAAAGCGGCGCTTTGGCTCGGCGCGGCTGCGGTCCGGCCCGCCCCTGCTGCGTCGCGGGTCGGCGGGTTCGCCGCCCGGCCCTTCCGAGCGCTCACGGCGTGGCCGTGCCGGAGCAGCGCTCGTCGCCCGCGGTCGTGCAGATCGGGAAGATCGCCAGCGCAGGCGCGGCGTCCACATCCGGATCGCCCGTTGGACTGCCTCTGTATGGCTCCGTGTAGATCGGTGGCCCGATCCAGTCGGGGCGCTCCTTGGACTCGATTACAGGCGCCATGGACGACACGATGTGGCTCCGCTCGAGAACCAGCCAGCGGATCCCGTAATCCTGGGCAACCTGGTGGATGACATCGAGCGAGTCGCTCGGCGTGACCACGCCGCCATGCCCGGTGAAGTACTCGAACCCGGCCGGGTCGGCGCTGAGCAGCAGATCTGACCTTGGCACGCCGGCCGCGTCGAGAGCCCGCCCCGCGGCGATCCGCTCGTTTTGCTCCTGGTTCCACGCCGGGATCGAGATGGCCGCGTAGAAGGCGCCGGACAGGACCACGAACGCGACCGCGGCGCCGAGGAACATGCGTGTCGCCCGCTCCTCCTGCCAGCCGGCGCGCCGGCGGGCGATCCAGGTCACGACCAGGAAAACGCCCTCGAATCCCAGCAGGTACGTGTACGGGACCAGGGCCACGGCCGAGTGGATGAACGTGCCCTGAGGCACGTACAGCGGGAAGAGCAGCGCCGACGCCCCGAACAGCAGCACCGCGTAGGCGAAGAAGGGGCCGAAATCGATCGACCGGCGACGCACCCACGCTCCGACCGCCGCGAAGGGCGCGAGAGCCAGGGAGCAGGCCAGCACGGCGAAAATGCCGATGGCGAAGGCCAGCCCGACCAGACGGCTCGCCAGCAGCGGGCCGAGCCCCTGGCCCAGGAAGCTCCCGAGCGACGTGTCGGCGGTCACGCTGTTCATCTGATCGTAGTTCTGGATGAAGAGCACCCGGCCCGAGGCGGACGACGGCGACAGGCTGCCGAAGACCGCCAGCTGGCGCAGGTACCACGGCGCCATGACGACCAGGAACAGGCCCAGGCACAGGAACGCCGAGCGCCACGGAATGGCCGGGGCTCGAACGCCCTTGGAGCGCCAGGCCCGCCAGCGATCCCAGACGAAGGCCAGGCCCACTGCTGCGCCCAGCAGCAGACCGTCGTTCCGGGAGAGGCACGCCAGCCCGACCATCAGCCCTGCCAGGGCGAACGATCCGCGGTGGCCGCGCAGGCCTCGGGCGGCGAGCCACAGCGCCGCTGTCCCGAGAGGCTGGTAGAGCGAGAAGTTGTCGGGCTGGGAGGCGTAGATGGCCGCCGCCGCGGGCGCTGCCACGGCGATCCCCGCGGCCAGGGCGACCCGGGGCTGGCAGCCGATCTCACGCGCGATCAACCACGTCAGCGGCGCGGCCAGCGAGCCGATGAGGGCGAAGGGGAGGGCGGACGCCAGGGCGGTGGGACCGAGCAGCCAGATGGTCGGCAGCTGGACGATCGAGGCCAGGGGCATCCAGAAGCCGTTGCTCGGGATCGGCAGCCCGGGGTGGCCGGGGATCGTGCCGCCCACGTCCACGAACGAGTAGATGAAGTCGATGTTGAAACCCTGGCCGGCGTGCAGAGCTCGGGCGACCTCGACGTAGTAGTACGAGTCGGGATAGGCCGGGTCGGGGTGCGCCGCGAACAGGGCAGCCCGAACCAACAGGGCAAACGCATACAGGGCGAAGGGGATCCGCACGGCGTGGCAGCGTAGCATCGGCAGGGTCCCACTCCATCGGTACTTAGGACCTATCTGGCCACCCCGACCGGCGGCATGGACTCCTTCGTGGGCGCTGCGATTGACGCGCGGGAGGCGATGCGTGACGGCGGCCGCGCCTCTAAACTCCCGGAAATGGTTCCCAGCAGCCTTTCGATCGTCCTGCCCGCGTTCAACGAGGAGGCCCGGCTCGGGCCCGCGCTGGACGAGCTGTTCGCCTATCTCTGCTCCCTGCCGGAGGGCGCGCTGCCCGCGAAGATCGACGTGCTGATCGTCGACGACGGCAGCACCGACGGCACGGCCGGTCTGGTTCGGGAGCGCGCCGAGTTCCTCGGCGACGGCATGGCGCCGAGGAACGACTGCCCGGCCCTCCGCCTGCTCAGCGTCCCCCACGCCGGCAAGGGCTCGGCGGTTCGGGCGGGCATGCTGGCCGCCCGCGGCGACCTGATCGTCTTCGCCGACGCCGACATGGCGACGCCGCCGGATCAGCTGTCGCGGCTCGTCGAGGCTCTGATGGAGGCCGACCTCGCGCTGGGCAGCCGGATCCAGCCCGACGGCTCGGACATGCGTGCCTCCCAACCTCGCTTTCGAAGACTCGTGGGCAGGCTCTTCCGCCTGGCCGCGAAAGTCTGGGTGACCGGTCCGATCGACGACACCCAGTGCGGCTTCAAGGGGTTCCGGCGCGAGGTGGCCCGAGATCTCTTCGGCCGGCTGCGGATCACCAGCATCGTGTTCGACGTGGACCTGATCTTCCTGGCCCGGAAGCGCCGCTACCGGTTGGCGGTCGTGCCCGTTGTCTGGGCCGACCGGCGCGGATCGCGCCTGCATGCCAGCCCCAGGCTGGCGCTGCGCGTGGCCTGGGACCTGCTCCGCATCAGGTTCGTCCACCGCGGGGTGAAGGGAGCGGCGGAAGAGGAGCTCGCGCCCCTATGACCCCCATGACCCCGATGACCCCGATGATCCCCATGACCCCGATAGCGGGGCGATGACCGAGCCATGACGGAGCCGCAGGCGCAGCCCGGATCGCGTTCGCGCCTCGCGGGTTTGTTCGTGCCCGTCGGCACGTTGCTGGTGCTGGTCATGATGATCGGCCTCATCTACGCGGTGGCCGGCAAGACCCTCGGCTATGACTTCGAGGCGTACCGTGGCGCGGCCCAGCGCCTCGTCTCCGGGGAGCGGCTCTACGACCCGTCGGTCTCGGTGGCCGGTGGCTTCGCCATCTACCTCTACCCGCCGCCTTTCGCCGTGGCCATGGTCCCGCTGCTGGCGCTGCCCGACGACCTCGCCCGCGTCCTCTGGTTCCTGGCCATGGCTCTGTGCCTGCCGGCAGGCGCGGCCCTGCTGCCGGTCGACCGAAGGATCCGCTGGCTGATCGTGCTGCTCGGAGCCCTCAACTGGCCGTTTCTGTATTCCGTCAAGCTCGGCCAGGTCGGACCCCTGCTCTTCCTGATCCTGGCCGCGGCGTGGCGCTGGCGCGACCGCGCGGGTCCTCTCGGCGTGGCGATCGCGCTGGGCACGCTCATCAAGATCCAGCCGGGATTGCTGATTCCCTGGGCGGCGGTCACACGGCGTTTCCCGGCGGCCGTGGCGGCCGTGCTGGTCACCGTCGCCGTGGCCGCGGTCGCGACGGTGGCGACCGGCTGGGGAGCGTGGCTGGACTACGTCGCTCTCCTGGGCCGCGTCTCCTCCGCCGTCACCACGCTGCACAACTGCTCGCCCGGCGCGGTGCTCTACCAGGCGGGTGCGCCCGAGGCTCTGGCCAGCCTGGTGCAGATGGCTTCGACGGTGCTGGCCGCCGGCGCCGTCCTCCTGGCGTGGCGATTCGCCAGACCGGAGGCCAGCCTGGCCGTGACCGTCGTCGCCAGCCAGCTGCTCACGCCGCTGCTGTGGGATCACTACGCCGTCCTGCTGCTCCTGCCCACGGCGTGGCTGCTGGAGCGTGGCCGAACGTGGGCCGTGGTCTTCCCGCTGGCCGGCTGGATCTCGCTATTCGACAGCGGCTCGAGCTGGCTGCCGTCGGCGTCGGTTCCCCTCGTCTTCTTCGGCTGTCTCGCCGCCCTGCTCTGGGAAGCCGCCCTCGAACGCCGGAGGGCCCGCATCCCGGGCGCCGCGTCGACCCCGGCATCCGCGACCTGACGGCCACCTGGACCGCCTGAGGTCCTTTCTGGCACGACGGGGGCGTGGTGCTATTCTCGCGAGGTGACCAACCCCTCTTCCTCTGACGGCAATCCTTGCTGTCCGTCCGCCCGGCGATGCCGCCCAGACCCGACGCAGTGAGCCTCGAACCCGTGGCGGAAATAGGCCCGAGGCGCGCCCTCGTCGCCCGCCGTCGAGCGTTCGATCTCATTGCCCCGGAGACGTGGGATGCGCTGGTCGATCGCTCCCCGTCCGCCACCCCCTTTTCTCGCCATTGCGTGCAGCGCGCCTGGTGGGACGCGTACGGCGCCGCGGCCCATGACCAGACGCTGGTCGTCGTGGACGAGGCAGCGCCGGACGAGATCGTCGGGATCGCGCCGCTGATGCATCGCCACGAGCTGGAGCCGGGGGACCTGGCAGCGCGGACGGCCATCCGCCATCAGGCCGGCCCGGCGCTCCGGCCCGTGCCCGCCTCGGCGACCGCGGTCTTCTTCGGGGCCTCGTACCACGCCGACTACGCCACCATCCTGGCGGCGCCCGCCGACCTTTCGGCCGTGTGCGACGCGGTCGTGGCCGCTCTGGCCGGCGAAGATCCGTCCCGCTGGGACGTGGTGGACCTGCGTCGCCTCCGGGCCGGCGACCCGGCCACGGACGCGCTGGCCGCCGCCTTCGAGTGGGTCGCACCGCGTGGCCGGTGGCTGGTGACGCGCGAGCAGGAGGATGTCTGTCCGGTCCTCGCGCTGCCGCCCGGGATCGACTTCGAGGGCTATCTGGACACCCTCGGCAAGAAGGAACGCCACGAGATACGCCGCAAGATCCGCCGCGCCCAGGCGGCCGGACCGATCGCCCTGACCAGGTCTGCGGACTCTTCCGCGGACCTGGAGGCGTTCATCGACCTGCATCAGAAACGTTGGGGTGAGGAAGGCCTCTTTCCCGCAACCGAAGGCGGGGCCGCAAGCCGCCGCTTCTTCGCCCGCCTGTTCGAGAGCTGCGCCCCGACCGGCATCGTGGAGCTGGATTTCCTGACGGTCGGAGGGCGCCGAGTCGCGGCCGGAGTGATCCTCGACGATGGCCACACCGTTTACTACTACAACGCCGGCGTCGAGCCGGACGCCAGAGAGCTGTCTCCCGGAGTGATCATGGTCGCCTCCTATATCCAACGCGCCATCGAGCTGGGTCGCACCCGCCTCGACTTCATGCGGGGCAACGAGCCCTACAAGTACGAGTGGGGGGCAATAGACGAGCCGATCGACCGGCTGCTCGTGCAGCGCACCGCCGGGGCCGGCGGCGCGGTCGCCGCAGAGGGCCGATAGCGTGGGCGCCGACGAGAGCATGGAGGAGCCCTGTCTCGAGCAGGATGAGCGCGGGCCACTCCCCGGTGGGCGGGTCAGGATCGTGGAGGTCATGGCCACCGGCACGAACGGAGGCGCGCAGGAGCACGTTTACTCCCTGGTCACGCGACTGAATCCGGCCCGTTACGACGTTCGGGTCGTCTCGCTGTCGCACGGCAGCAGCGTCCGCCGGTTGCAGAGGGCGGGGATCGAAGCGTCGGTGATCGACGAGCCGGACGACCGCCTGGCCGTTCTGGCCCTGGCGGAGGACCTGGCCACCTTCGAGCCCGAGATCGTCCACAACCACATGTATCGGGCCGAGGTGGTCGGCACCAAGGCCGCCCTGCACCTGGGTGAAAAGGGCTGCCGTCGCCCGGCCGTCATTTCGACCGTGCATTCGAGCCGCGTCCGCTGCGTCGAGGATCGCGAGACGCTCCGCCAGCTCACGCCGCTGATGGATCGCCTCATCGTCGTCTCCAGTGCGATCGAGCAGAAGATCGCCGACGAGGGGCGCAGGAGCGTGCCGATCAGCCTGATCTACAACGGCGTCGACCTGCAGCGATACAACCACCAGCAGCCCTGCTGCACGCTCCACGAGGAATACGGCATCGACGCAGACGCCCCGATCGTCGGCGTCGTGGCTCGACTCGAGCCCGAGAAGGGCCACCGCACGCTGCTCGACGCCTGGCCGCTGGTCCTCGCGGCCGTCCCCAATGCGTGGCTTCTCGTCGTTGGCGAAGGTTCGGAGCGGGACTCGCTCGAGGCCCAGGCCGACATCCTGGGCATCTCCGGGCGGGTCGTCTTCACCGGCCGCCGCGAGGACGTGCCGGCGGTCACGGCCGCGCTGGACATCTCGGTCCTGCCGTCGTACCGGGAGGCCCAGGGCCTGAGCGTTCTCGAAGCGATGGCGCTGAGCCGCCCGGTGGTGGCGTCGGCGGTGGGCGGGATTCCGGAGATGATCGAAGACGGGGTCAGCGGGCTGCTCGTCCCGTCGCACGACTGCGACGCGCTGGCGGCCGCGATCGTTCGATTGCTGACGGACCACCCGCTGGCCGACACGATCGCCCGCCGTGGCCACGACCTCGTCCACGAGCGCTTCTGCATCGAGCTGATGGTCCAGGCCGTCTCGGACGCGTACGACGAGGCCGCACTTCGGATCCGCCAGTCCGAGGGCGTGGCGCGCTGACCGCGCCAACCGGGGCGAGCGCTGGCGAGTAGCCGGCCGGGCGCTACCGCGCGGTCGCCCGCCAGTATCGTTCGGCCGGTCCCACTCCCGCGACCGCGCCAACCTGCGCCGCCCGGGCGCGGATGACCGACTCCATGTTGGAGTCGCTGCCGAAGAGTTGATCGATCTGGCTGGCATAGATCCGAATGCCGGCGAGCTTGCGGTCGAGCAGCGCGTCGCTCAGCTGCACGTACTCGGGTACGAGCGCGAGTGATGGCGAAAAACCGGCGAGCTGATCGGGCCGGAGCTGCTCGAGGCTGTGGAACTCTGCCCAGGCGGAGTAAGGCAGGTCCTCGTAGAAGACGAGATCGCAGCTCAAGTCGGGCGAGCTCCCGCCGCTCGGGCGAACGCCACCCAGCGCCATGATGCCGGCCCGATGGACGAGCCTGTGGTCCACGTGCCCGCCGACGCTCAGTGGCAGGTACGCCACCGCTGGGCGCAGCCGATCGAGGGCGGCTCGGAGCCAGGCGTGGGGCGGCGGGTCGTTCGGCCTGGGCACAAGCGTCGGAGGGTTGTCGCCCTCGTAGCCACGGAACACCGCATCGGGCAAGCCCGCTCGAATCAGCCGCGCGCCGGCGGCGGCGGCGTAGGCCGCGTCCTCCAGCGCGCGTTCGGCCATGACGCCGGCAGGGGTGAGCGGTCCCGGCCGCCGCCCGAAGCCGAGGGCCTCACGCTGATACGGCGTCAGCTCAGCCTGCGACCCGGCTCCGCCGAAGATCGTGGCGATGGCTACGGCCTCGCCGCTTTCCTGGAGGCGGGCCACCAGGCCTCCGCAGGAGAGTGCCACGTCATCGGGGTGCGGGCTGACGAAGAGATGGCTCATGGCCGTTGTCCGCGCCACGACCCCAGCCAGCGTCGGCGAGCCCGGATCACCGTCTCTTCGTCGTAGGCCGCCGCGCCGACCAGCGGCACGAAGACGCAGCCGCCGAACGTCCTTTCCTCAAAGCCCTCGCGGCGACGGATCACCTGCAACAACTCCTGGCCGCTCAGCGGCCCGACAGGGATGACGAGCCTACCACCGTCCGCGAGCTGACGGCGCAGCGGGTCCGGTACCCGGGGCGCGGCGGCGGTCACCAGGATGCCTTCGAACGGGGCTCCCAGTCGCCAGCCAACGCTGCCGTCGGCGACCTCGATCCGAACTCGGTCGGCCAGGCCCAGGGAAGCCAGGCGAGCGCGCGCGGCTGCCGCCAGCTCGGGCTGACGCTCGATCGACAGCACGTCGCATCCGAGCCGGCCGAGCACGGCCGCCTGATAGCCCGAGCCGGTGCCGACCTCGAGGACTCTCATCCCCGGGTTCGGCTCCAGGAGCTCGGTCATGAGGGCGACGATGAACGGCTGGCTTATCGTCTGGCCGGCCGCGATCGGCAGGGCAGTGTCGTCGTAGGCGTCCTCCTCCAGCTCGAGCGGCAGGAAGATCTCGCGCGGCAGCTCGGCCATCGCGGCCAGGACGCGCTCGTCGCGGATTCCGCGGGCGCGAAGCTGGTGCTCGACCATCTCTGCGCGCAGCCGGGCGGCTCTCTCGGGATCCACTCGTCGAAGATACGCCGTCGGCGGGCGCGTGCACGCGGCGATGGACAGATGGACAGCCTGTACGGGCTGCCGCCGGCCGGGCTACACCTGGCCTAGGCCGAAGGAGTCGCGGTCGGCGTGGCGCTCGGAGCTACGGAACCAGAGGCGGTCGCGGTCGGGGTGGCCACCGGCGTAGGCGTCGCCACCGGCGTCGGCGTCGCCACCGGCGTGGGCGTCGCCGGCGGCGCCGAGTAGGTCTGCAGCTCGAGCGTCGGCAGCGTCGGGCCGGCGCTGGCTGGAATGAAACCCGCGGCATACGAGCCGATCAGGATTCCGACCAGACCCACGGCGCAGACCAGGGCGAAGATGGCCGAGGCGCGATCGTCGATGTGAACGCGCTCGTGCGTGGCCCGCACGGAGCCCTGCGGGCGAGTCTCCTCCGCTGCCGCGGAACGGCCGAAGCCGAAACGACGGCCGGGCTTGCTGGGCTCCTGGGCCACCCCTGCCTCAGCCTCGTCGCCGGCTTCGAGGTCTTCTTCGAATTCCTCTTCGCCCGGCACGAACTCGTTGGGCTCGCCCTGCTCGAGGGTGTCCTTGTCCTGCTCCGACATGCCCTGGCTTCACTCCTGTGGTGTTACGGCAGCCGCGTGCATCGTTCGCCGGGTGCGGAAGCCCGCCCAATGACGGTCCGGGCGCTTGCCCTTCTGCGGCAGTTTAGCGGGATCGCCCACCGGACGCGCGGCGGGCGATCCCGCCCGTCATGCGTCGCGGATGGCGCGGATCCCCAGGCCGGCCAGGCCGGTGGCCGTCGCCAGGATGCCACAGGCGGCGAGAACGACGTGCAGCCCAAAGATCTGGGCGAAAAGGCTGCTCGTGACCATCGAAGCGGCGAGCATCGCGTTCACCAGGGCCAGGCGGATTGCGACCACTCGTCCGAGCATCTCGGCCGGGGTCCGCTGCTGGAAGATGGTCTGGCTGGGCACCACGAAGGTGACGTTGGCGAGGCCGACGATGGCCGCGAGAACCAGCGCCACCCAGAGGGCGCCCGTCATCGCTAGGGCCAGGAGCGCGAAGCCCAGCGCCGCGAACCCGGCCACGATCGCCGGCCCCTTGGCGATGCGCAGCGCCAGCGTCCCGATGACCACGCCGCCGCCCAGCAGGCCCACGCTCATCGACATCTCGAAGAAGCCGTACGCCGTGGGCGCGTCGAGCCGGCCCAGGGGCAGAGCCGCGATCAGCAGCGGGGAAAGCGCGGTCAGCGCCCCGAGCCCGTACTCCGCGATCGCGGCCTGGACCGTCGTGGCGAAGAGGACGGTCTCGGCGCGGAGGAACCGCCAGCCGGACGCCAATTCCGTGCGCAGCGACGGGCGCCTGACCGCTGCGCCCCGGGCCAGGGAGATTCGCGGGATCGTCGCCGCCGCCACGAGCGAGGCCGAGGCCAGGTAGCTTGCGCCGTCGATCCAGAAGGCCAGCGGCAGAGCCGATCCCAGGAATGCCACGAAGAGCCCGCCGAGGCCGTAGCCCGCCATATCGGTGACATTGTCCGCGATCGACATGGCCGAGTTGGCGGTCAGGAGATCCCGCTCGGGGACGACCTGCGGCAGGGCCGCGACCCGCGCCGGTCGGAAGAAAGACGAGGCCACCGCGACCAGGAAGACGAGCCCAAAGACCAGCCCCAGGTACAGGCCCGAGACGACGGGAATGGCGAAGACGAGGCCGGCCCGAACCAGGTCCGAGCCGACCATCACCCGTTTGCGATCCCACCGATCCACCAGCGCGCCGGCCACGGGGCCCACCAGGAAGGTTGGAATCGTCATCGCGGCGAAGACCAGGCCCAGCGCCAGCGGCGAGGCATTGGTCGCGCGCGCCACGAGGAAGACCAGGGCGATCTGGTGGACTCGATCGCCCAGCGAGCTCACGACCTGGCTCAGCCACATCGCCGAGAAGGCCCCGTTGGTCGCCAGCCGAACGTACGGGTTGCTGAGCGCGCCCTCGCCCTCGATGGCCGCCCCGGGCGCGAAAGCCGGCGCGAGCGGGACAGACACCAGCACCGGCGCCCGAACCACCGCGGCGAAGATGAAGAAGGCCAGCCCGGCTCCCAGCAGCAGATCGCCCACCGATGCGACCGACTGGATGATCGGGATCGGAATCGGGATCACGTCCGCCAGTGGCCCGCCGTGGGCGAAGAAGGCGGCGTTCATGGGCCCCGTCAGCAGAGTGTGGAAGCTCGAATTGAGCGTATTGGGGTCCAGGCCGGCCGCGCCCAGGCTGGGCTGCCAGACCGGCATCCAGCCGCCGTTGACGACGATGGCTATGCCGTTGGCGGCCGTGCCCAGCGCGGCGGCGGTCATTCCAGGCAGGCCGCGGTTGGCCAGGAGCATCGCCGCCAGCAGGACGTAGGTGACCAGGACCAGCCACATCCGCACCGGCTCGGGCACGCTCCCGGCGGCCAGCGCCCAGTCCAAGCTGATGCGAGCCCCGGCGGCCACGAGCAACGCCGGCAGCCAGCGCAGCCGAACGTCGAGCAGGTTCTCCACGCTCCCGCCGACCGCAAGCCCCAGGACCAATCCCAGAAAGACTCCGAGGGCGGAGATCATCAGCCGGAGCTAGGCCAGTTCGGCGGTCGGGCCCGTTCCCTTGGCCGCCATCGTTGCGGCCGCCTGGCCGATGAGGGGCACGTCGCGGACCTCCTCGCGCCCCGGGTCGGCCAGCCCGCTGGCCCACTTCGTTCGAACAAAGGCATCCACCACGACCGGGTCGAACTGGATGCCGCCGAACTTGCGCAGCTCGGCCAGCGCCTGCTCGGGCGTGAGCGGGGTCATTCGATACGGTCGGGCATGCGTCATAGCCTCGAACGCGTCGGCCACGTGGAGGATTCGGGCCAGCTTGGGGATCTCGTCGCCCATGAGCCGGTCCGGATAGCCCGATCCGTTGAACCACTCGTGGTGGTGTCGAATGATCGGCAGCTCCGGCGCCAGGTGCGTGACCGGACCGATGATGGCCGCGCCGAGCTCCGGGTGCATGTTCATTTCCGTTCGCTCCTCGCGCGTGAGCCACCCCTCCTTCTTCAGCACGGCGTCCCGCACACCGATCTTGCCGATGTCGTGAAGAAGGCCGCCCCACTCAAGGGCCTCCAGTTCTTCGTCGCTCACCTTCATCGCCCGCCCGATGTCCATGGCGATCTCCTGGACGCCCTCGCTGTGGCGGCTGGTGTACGGGTCGCGGCTGTCGACCGCCGCCGCCAGGCTGCTCACGGTCTGGGTGAACATCTCGCGCACTTCCGCCCATTGCTGGTAGGCGAACCGTGTGGTGTAGAGCGGCACGGCGAACAGCAGCACGGCCCACGGCGTCACCACATACATTTGGGCCATCAGCCACCCCACCGGCGCCAGGCCGAGCAAGGTTACGTAGGCGCCACGCGACCGCCGGAACTGTGCCGCAATGGGCTGTCCCTGCCTCAGCGAAACGATCACGACGGTAAGGAACACGTTTAGCGAGAAGCAGATGGCACCTGCGAGCAAGGTTGCGAGGAAATCGATCGGGGCGTACTCATGACGATAAGGAACCGCCTGCAATGCCGCGGCCGCGATGATCAGCGGCGCGACAATGACGCATCGGTTGGCCACGACGCCGTACCACGGGACCTCGCCCTTGACCTCTCGGGGCTGCGTTGTGCCAAAGAGACCGACCCAACCCGCGACGGCGGGCCCCCCCAGAGTCATGGTGGCGACTAGCGGAGCAAACGCAACGTCTACTGTGTTGCCACTGGGCATTCGCACCGGGAGGAAAGAGCAAACCAGGGTCAGGCAGATCCAGAAAAGGATCCCGAGGAGAACGCCGCTCGGGCCCTCCGTTAGAATGGACACCGACCGAGCCGGCGTGTACTGCCAAGCATAGGCAGCCCAAGTAACGGCCGCCAGTAGTGCGGCCGTTCCGACCGTTGCACACCCCAATACCGCCAAGAGCCGTCGATTCATGCACACCTCATCGACGGCGGCACCCTATTCCCCTCAGAGACTCTGACCAATGGGCCAGATGTACTCAGAAGGGCCTGTAGCTGGCTTCCGCGGCGAGGACGGCGAGCAACGTGAGTGAAAGTGCACGCAGGATCGCGCAAAGGCGAGTGGTCATGACGGCTACCACGGCTTGGTGATCTGCTCGGGCGACCACGGCTTGGTGATCTGCTCGGGCGACCACGGCTTGGTGATCTGCTCGGGGGACACGGGAGTCCACTCCTGACAAGATTCCAACGCGCGGCGGGTGGCGCTGCCTGCTTGGCCCCCGCTCAAGTGCCCGAGTTCGGCCGGGGCTTCAAAGCGTCCTCGCGTCCTTCGTCCGGTGGCCAGAGTAACACGTACCCCGGACTTTTGGCACGTTAGGAAGCCGAAAGTACTGGGGTCAATACGGGAGATGTCCTAAACCGGGGGGCAGGGGATCAGATCGAATCCAAGGGAGGAGGTTCCCTGAACGGCGGGAAGATGCCGCACCCGGAGTCAAGGAGGCGCCTGCTGGCCCAGGTGAGGAGGACGTAGGGGATTCTAGCCTATTCCGTCCACGGGCTCCAAAGACCTCAGCCCGCGATCCCCGGGGGCAGGAGTGTGCCCGCCTTCCAGGATGCGGTGACGCCCGACGGCACGACCTGGATGAAGATCTGCCCCCTGACCATGGGAACCGGCTTGCCCTTGTTCGGGCCGCTCGCGTAGGTGATGACCGTGGGAGCGTACTCGCCCTTCTTGGTCCAGATCGCCGGGATGGCCAGGCCGTTGTTGAAGACCATCGCCGTGCCATGACCGAGATACTGCACGTCGAGGCGGTGCTTGTGCTCTTCGGCTGGAGTGGTCGCGAGCAGGCCCGCGTTCATGTTGAGCAGGATGACGTTCGAGGGCGCGATGCGCTCGCCGGTGGCGGCGTCATACTCCGCGCCCTCCCCGGACACGGTGCGCGGGTAGGTGTTCGTCCGCCAGTCGTAGGTGTAGCTGACGTCGTTGTAGAGGTAGGGGACGTAGATCGTGCCGGCAGCAGGCCGATCCGAGCCGGCGAGCTGATCGGCGAAGGTGAAGTTCGACGTGGTGAGGGGCGCCGTGCCGCCGATCTTCTGTGTCAGCGCCTCGAGCTTGGCGTACGAGGTGTAGAGGTTGTGAGGCGACGCGCGGAACGAAACCCGCCACATGTAGCCGCTCATGCCGCCGTAGCGAAGCCCATCGATGTTGAAGATGTACTTGCCGGTGTCCTGGGCCAGGCGTGCCATCGCGTCAGGCGAGCCCCACATGTGAACGTACGCGGCGCGATACTCCTCGGCCCAGGCCACGAAGTAGAGCCTGGCGCTGCGGACCGGCCCGATGGCCGGCGGGGCCTGGGTCTGGAAGATCGCCATGTAGCGCGGGATGCCGCCCTCGGCCGGAGCCTGATAGACGATGTCCGCCATCGAGAGCCCCGATTGCGGTCTGGCGCCCCAATGGTCGTCGATCATGACGGCGATCGGTTTGCGAGTGGCCAGCGCGGCCTCAGACGCGGGCAGAAGCACGCCGTCTGTCGTGGCCGCCACCATCGGCTCCGGGGTGGGCGACGGGCTGGGCGTTGGGATGAGCGTCGGCGTCGGCGTGGGTTCGAGGGTGGGCACCGGCGTGCCGGTGGCCAGGGCGATCTCGCTGGGGCTGGGCGACGGCGACGGCGACGGCGACGGCGACGGCGAGTTGTTGGTGACGCCGACGGTGACCGCGACGCCCGCGCCGAGCACGACCACCACGAGGGCGAGCACGGCCACCACGGCCGCAGGACGTCGCGCCCCGTGGCCGAACACGAAGGCGAGTGGCCTCCCGGGTCTCATGGCCTCAGCCTAGCACTTCACGTCGGGTGGCAGCTGCGGGGGACCTTCCCGGCACGGGCGGACCCTATTGCTCGTATTCGAAGCCGAGCTTCATCTGGACTCGGTACTCGACGATCTCACCATTCTCGACTCGGGCGGTCGACTGGATCACCTCGACGGTCCGGATGTTCCGGACCGTCTTGGATGCCAGGGCTACGGCCTGTCGCGCCGCGTCGCTCCATGAATGTGGACTGGTGCCCACCATCTCTCGCACGATGATCACGCCCACGTGACTCCTCCCTTGATCGAGCGGGGCCTGCCGCCCTGTTGTCGCAGTGTAGGTCGCGGCGCGGACCCGGTCAGGCGGCCCGGAGCCGTGGAAGGCGACCGGCAGGCCGCCCGCCGGTCAGACCGCCTCGGCGTAGCGTTCGGCGGCGTAGCTGATGAAGCGGGTCTGGCTCTTCTTGAACCACAGCTTGACTTCGCCGGTGGGACCGTTTCGGTGCTTGGCCAGACGCAGGTTGACTATCTCCCCGTCCGACTCCCCCTCCTCGCCGGGCTTGTCCCTCTCCCGCCACAGAAACATGACGAGGTCCGCGTCCTGCTCGATGGCGCCGGACTCGCGCAGGTCCGAGAGGCGCGGCTCGCGCGACTCCCGCAGCTCCGGCTGGCGTGAGAGCTGGGAGAGGGCGAGCACCGGCACCTTGAGCTCGCGGGCCAGGGACTTGAGCCCGCGGCTGATCTCGGAAACTTCCTGGACGCGGTTGGCGTCGCGGCTGTTCGTGGTCGCCTGCATGAGCTGCAGGTAGTCCACGATCAGCAGGTCCAGCCCGCGCTCGGCCTGGAGCCGGCGCGCCTTCGTTCGCAGCTCCATGGTGCTGATGGCGGGCGTGTCGTCGATGAACATCGGCGCTTCGGACAGGGCGTTCATCGCGGGCGCGATCCGGGCGAAGTCCATCTCCTCGAGAAACCCGGAGCGGAGTCGCTGCGAGTCGATGGCGGCGACGCTGGAGAGCAGGCGCAGGACGAGTTGCTCCTTGCTCATCTCAAGGCTGAAGACGCCGACGGTCTTGCCTTCGCGCACGGCCGCGTGCTCGGCTATGTTGAGCGCCAGGCTGGTCTTGCCCACGCTGGGCCGGGCCGCCAGGACGATCAGGTCGCTGGCCTGGAAGCCGGTCGTGAGCTGGTCGAGGTCGGGAAAGCCCGAGGCGATGCCGACGATCTCGCCGCGGTGGGCATGCAGGTAGTCCAGCCGGTCGTAGGCGTCGTGGAGGAGCGTCCTCAGGGCGCTGAAGCTGTCGCCCGAGCGGCGCTGGCTGACCGCGAACAGCTCGGCCTCCGACCGATCGATCGACTCCTGGATGTCCGGTCCGTCTTCGTAGCCGATGGCCGCGATCTTGCCGGCGGCCTGGATCAACCGCCGAAGCAGGGCCTTGCGCTCGACGATCCGGCCGTACTGGGCGACGTGAACCGCCGTGGGGGTGTCGTTGCCGAGGGTGGAGAGGTAGCTCGCGCCGCCTACCGGCTCCAGTTCGCCGGCGCGTTCCAACGCCTCCGCCACCGTGACCACGTCTATCGGCTCGCGATGCTCGAAGAGAGCCAGCATGGCCGCGTAGATGCGGCCATGGGCCTGGCGGTAGAAGTCCTCCGCGCGGAGGAAGTCCGCCACCTCGATGATCGCGTCTCGGTCGATGAGGATGGACCCGAGCACGGCCTGCTCCGAGTCCAGATTCTGGGGTGGCAGTCTGTCGATCACGGGTATGCGCGTCCCTTGAGCCTGCCTTGTGACGGTAACGCTGACGGTGACGTTGACCGTCCAATGGTCGCTTTGCCGAGCCCGGGCCGTGTCAACGAACCGACCGGGGGGCGGCTGATCTATCCCCGAACTCGACACCCTTGTGGGCGAACTGTGGACATCTTTCTGTGGACGAAGGCGGCGACGCCGCGGGCGGCGACCCCTCAGTCCAGCCGGCGGATGACCCCGATCAGCTTGCCCTGGATCCGGACGTCCGAGTAGAACATGGGTGGGTACTGTGCGTTCGCGGGCTGCAAGCGAATGCGGCCCTGCTCCTTGAAGAACTGCTTGAGGGTGACCGAGTTCTCTTCCACCTGGGCGACGACGATGTCGCCGTCGCGGGCGGTCTCCTGGGGCCGGATCAGAACGAAGTCCCCGTCCTGGATGTGGGCGTCGATCATCGAATCGCCGCGGACGCGCAGAACGTATGCGTCGCCCGAGGGGGCGAGCAGATCCGGCACGGCCATGCTTTCGGATGCGTCCTGGTAGGCCTCTATGGGTCCGCCGGCGGCGATCTCGCCCACGATCGGCAGGACGTGAGCCTCCGTGGCGGTCGCCTGCGGCACCAGCTCGCCGGAGAGGCCGAGGCGCAGGGCCGCCGTCGGCGTCAGGCGGATGGCGCGCGACTGGGCCGCGCCCCGTTCCAGGTAGCCCTCGCGCTCGAGCATCTGGAGATGGTGATGGACCGCCGAAGTCGAGGCGAGGTCGACGGCGACCGCGATCTCGCGGACGGACGGCGGGTAGCCGCGCGACCGCAACGTTGCGGCGATGAAGTCCAGGATCTTTCGCTTGCGTTCGGCGTCGTGCTTGGTCACCGGCGCCTCCTTTCCCTGCGGTGGAGACTACCGAACACCCGTTCGATTGTCAAGCCTGGCGAAGCGCCCCGATCCGTCTCGAGCACGGTTTGACCGAAGGCTCGTCAGCCCGGCCGGTTAGTGGGTACACTGCCGGCGGTCCATGGGGCCACGCGGCCGAAGGCACTCAGGAGCGAACGGACTTGGCCTGGCAAGGGCATCGCGGCTACAAACACCAGCGGGACACGAGGCTCCCCACGGTAGTCCTGGTCTTCTCGTGCGGCGTCCTGGCCTGGGTGCTGGTCGGACCTCGAAGCCTTGCCACGCGTGCGCCGGCGATCACGCCAACTCCGGTCGCGGTGGTCACGAGCACACCCCGGTCGAGCCTCACCCCGGAGCCGCTCCCGGCCTGCGGTATAGGCGATATCCCGACGTGGCACCAGAAGTACTCGGACTGGCAGCTCACTCTCCTCGACACTACCTACGGACTCGACAGCACGTATGCGCCCCCTGATCTCGTGCCAGTGACGGAGGCGGGTTTCACGGGCGACGGCGAAGTTCGCGCCCTGGTCATCGGCGATCTGGGCCAGATGAGGGAAGCAGCCGCGGCGAACGGAGTGCATCTCACGATCAACGCGGACTACCGCAGTTACGCGGACCAGGCCGCCACCTACCAGCAGCTGAAGGCGTCCAAGGGGACGACCGCGGCCGACCTGGCGGCCGCGCAGCCGGGCCACTCGGAGCATCAGCTTGGCACCGCGATCGATTTCGGGAGCGGCTACGATTGGCTGCTGGCCAACGCCTGGAGCTACGGCTTCATCCTGAGCTTCCCGCAGGACAGCAGCCCCGCGTTCACCTGCTACAAGGCCGTGCCCTGGCAGTACCGGTACTTCGGCCGCGACACGGCCGCGGCCATTCACAACTCGGGTATGACGACGCGCCGGTGGCTTTGGCAGAACGCCCCGCCCCCGCGCGGCTACGCCCCTTCGCCGCGAGCAGGCACGTCCCCTTCGCCGCGAGCAGGCACGTCCCCTTCGCCAGCGCCGTCACGGAGCGGCCTCGTTAGTCCGAGTCCTGCCTGATAGACTCACGATTCCGCGGACGGAGCCGCCAGTTGGGCTTCCCGGCGGCGCGAGGACGAATGGCCAGCAGCAATCGAGTCTTCACCGGTCGCAGGCGGCGCCGCCGCAGGAGCGGGCTTGCGCACGCCTTGAAATGGTTCGCCTTCGTGCCGGTGGCCAGCCGCGTGCCGATGTACGCGCGCCTCATCTGGGCCCTGGTGATGGACCCTCGAATTCCGTCCAGCCGCAAGGTGGTCCTCGTTGGCGCCGCCGGCTACGTCCTCGTCGGTCGAGACTTGATCCCGGACGACATTCCGGTCCTGGGCGGGTTGGACGATCTAGCCGTGGTCGTCCTCGCGGTCGAAGTATTCTTCGAAGGCATTCCCGACGAGATCCTCGAGGAGAAGCTCGCAGAGCTCGCCATCGACCGCGAGGCTTTCCGGCGGGACGTGGACCAGGTGCGACGGCTCACCCCGGCACCTATTAGAAGGATCATTCGTCGGCTGCCCGGCGCAATCGACTCTGCAGGCCGGCTGATCGCCAGAGCTGAGATCGGGCCGAGGCTTCGATCGCTGACCGGGACCCCACCCATCGATAAGGAGGAATCGTTCGCGTGAAGGTCATCCTGACCGCCGACGTCGACAAGCTCGGCAAGAGCGGCGAGATGAAGGATGTCGCCGAAGGCTATGCCCGGAACTTCCTGATCCCTCGGAAGCTCGCGGTCCCCGCTGCGGGCGGCGCCTTTCGCGCCTGGCAGCACGACATCGCCAGCCGCGAAGAGAAGCGGCAGCGCGAGCGCGAGGAGGCCGAGATCGCGGCTACCCGGATCGGCGGCACGACGCTGACGATGGGCGTGAAGGTGGGCGAGGGCGGCAAGCTCTACGGCTCGATCACGGCCAAGGACATCGCCGATGCGCTGGCCCGCCGCGGCATAGCCGTCGATCGCCACAAGGTGGAGCTGCCTGACCCGCTCAAGTCCCTGGGCACGTACAAGGTCGCGGTCAAGGTATACCCGGGTATGACGCCCGAGGTCACGGTCGTCGTCGAACCGAAGGGCTGACCGAATCGCCCTGGCGGCATCGAAGCAGAGGCTGCCGCGACCCCTCGCCAGGCGCTTCCGGCCGCGCCATCATTCGATCATGACCGGCCGGCTCAGCATCATCCACGTCGACCTGGACGCGTTCTTCGCGGCGGTGGAGCAGCGCGACCGCCCGGAGCTGCGCGGCAAGCCCGTCATCGTCGGCGGCGACCCGCGGTCGCACGGCGTGGTCAGCACGTGCAGCTACGAGGCTCGCAAGTTCGGCGTGCATTCGGCGATGCCGCTGCGGACGGCGCTCTCGCTCTGCCCCGACGGCGTCTTCCTGCCGGTCGATGGTGCCAAGTACCAGCGCGTCAGCCGCGAGGTCATGGCCGTCCTGCGGCGCTTCACGCCCGTCGTGGAGCAGGTCTCGATCGACGAGGCGTTCCTGGATGTCGCGGGCTCGGAGGGGCTCTTCGGACCCGCGCCGGAGATCGCCCGCCGCATCAAGACGGAAGTCGTGGAGGCGGTGGGCCTGACGGTATCGGTCGGAGTCGCCACCAACAAGCTCGTCGCCAAGGTGGGCAGCGACCTCCGCAAGCCCGACGGGCTGGTCGTGGTTCAACCCGGCGAAGAGGCCGCGTTCCTCGCCCCGCTCGAGATCCGGCGCCTGTGGGGGATCGGCCCCAAGACGGCCGACCGACTGCATGGTCTGGGCATTCGAACCATCGGCGAGCTGGCGGCACTGCCGGTCGAGACACTCGCGCGCGCTCTCGGCGAGCACGGCGCCACGCTCCACGATCGAGCGCTCGGGATCGACCTCGAGCCGGTTCACGGGGGAGGCGAGGCGGCCAAGTCGGTGAGCCACGAGACGACGTTTGCGGTCGACGTGACGGACGCAGCCGAGATCGAGCGGACGCTGCTGGCGCTGACGGAAGGCGTGTCGGCTCGGCTTCGGTCGGCCGGACTCCGCGCCGGCACCGTGGCGGTGAAGATTCGAGACTCCCAGTTCCGAACGATCACGCGCCAGAAGTCGCTGCCCGAGCCGAGCGACCTGACCGAGCCCATCTGGCGGGCGGCGCTGGAGCTCGCCCGGCCAGAGGTTCGAGGCAAGAAGATCCGGCTCCTGGGCGTGGCCGCGACCGGGCTGGGCCAGCCCGAACAGACCAGCATGTTCGAGGTCGTGGACGAGAAGCAGCGACGGGTTGTGGACGCGACGGACGCGGTCCGCCGGCGCTTCGGGGACCGGGCCGTCACACGTGCCAGCCTCCTGCACCAGGGCCTGCCATCGCCCTTTGAGCGCGACCCCGCCTCCGCCGTCGAAGGCCGCGTGGGCATCCCGAAGATCGAGGACGGAGAGGACTGAGCATCCTCCCCGAGCGCGGGTCGAGCGCGAGAGCCCCCTGAGCCGGCACCGGCCCCGGCAGGCCGAAGCCGCTGGCGCGGGGAATGGTCGTGCCATCCAAGGTGTCACCGGGCCGTTGGAGACTGGGGCCCATGCGATTGAGAACGGTTCGGCGGTTGGGTGGTACGAGCCCGTCCGGCTGCGGTGGATACCTGCCAGAGTCATTGACATCGAACGCCTGTTCGAGTACCCTTCCACCTGTAATAGAACGTCCGTTCATACGCTCAAGTGCCCCCGAGCGAACGACGGCCCGCTACGAGAGAAGGAGCATGCGATGGCCATCGTCCACATGGAACCTGTAAGCGTCCGCGTCCGAGCTGACTGGCTGGACGGCACACCCCGCGAGATCACCTGGGGAGAGCTTCGCCTGCCCGTAACGCGCCTGACCGCAGTCCGGAGCGAGACCGCCGCCTTTAAGGCCGCCGTCGGCCCGCGGACGGTCTTCGAAGTCGAGACGCCGGGAGCCAGGCTGGCGCTCTGCTACACGCATCGATCGCGCCGCTGGACGGTCGACGGGGTGGACGACGAGGTGGGCCTGGCCTGAGGGCTCGCCCGGCCGAATCTGCCGCCGACCAGCGTAAAGGGAGAATTGTTCCCTACAATCGACGCATGGAGCAGCAGCGGCAATCCGTCTCGTTGTCAGACCTGACCGTCGGCCAGTTCGTGGAGCGTCTCTCCTCGGCCGAGCCCGTCCCCGGAGGAGGAGCGGCTTCCGCCCTGGCGGGGGCGCTGGGCTCATCGCTCGTCGCCATGGTGGCTAGCCTGTCCTTGGGCCGGTCCAGATACGCGGCCTACGAGGCCACCCTGGCCCGGGCCGAGGCGGCGGGCAAGAAGCTCGCTGCGGAGTTCCTGGCGCTCTCCGATCGGGATTCGGATGCGTACGCGGGCTACGCCGCGGCGCTCAAGCTGCCGCGGGACACCGACCAGCAGATCGAGGCTCGGCGCGCTGCAATTCGAGCGGCGGCGCGAGCAGCCTCCGACGCGCCGTGGGACTGCGTTCGCACGTGCCAGCAGCTCATGGAGATTGCCGAGGCGCTGGCGGGGCGAAGCAACGTCAATGCGGCGAGCGACGTTCTCGTGGCGGCCCTGCTCGGCGAGGCGGCCGCGCGCGGGGCGGCGGATAACGTGCGCATCAACCTGCCCTCGACCGGCGATGACGACTACTCGGCAACCATGGATCGGCAGCTCGACGAGGCCCTGCACGATATCTCGGCGCTGGCGTCGCAAACGCGCGAGATCGTGCTCTCCGGCCGGGCCAGGGACCCCGAGGACGAGTGAGCGACAAGCGCGACGCTGCCGCGCCGGCCCGAGCAGCGGCGGCGGGCCCGCGCCTGCTGGCCGGCGGCCCCATCGCGGCCGAGATTCGCGCCGGCCTGGCCCGGGACTTCGCGGCTTTCAAGGAGCGGTGGGGTTACGCACCGACCCTGGCGGTCGTGCTCGTCGGCGCGGACGCGCCTTCGGCCGTGTACCTGGCGCAGATTCTTCGCAGCTGTGAGCAGGTCGGCGTCCTGGGCCGGCTGGTCGAGATCGGCTCGGACGTCACCGCGGCTGCGCTGTGCACCCAGATCGAGAGACTCAACGCCGACCCGGCCGTGGCCGGGATCATCGTCCAGATGCCGCTGCCGGCCCACATCCCGCTGCGGACGGTGATCGATTCGATCGACCCTGCCAAGGACATCGACGGCATCCATCCCCGCAACGCCGGCCTGCTCTCGCTCGGCTACGACGGCTTCCTGCCGGCGACCGCACAGGCCTCGGTCGAGATCCTGAAGCGGTCCGGCATCGAGATAGCCGGCAAGCGCGTGGTCGTGGTCGGCCGTTCGAACGTGGTCGGCAAGCCGGCGGCGCTCCTGCTCCTGCGCGAGCACGGCACGGTCAGCGTCCTGCACTCCAGGACCCGCGACCTCGGCCGCTACACCCGCGACGCGGAGATCCTGATCGTCGGGGCGGGCAAGGCGGGCCTGATCACCGGCGACATGCTCTCGCCGGGGGTCGTGGTCGTGGACGTGGGCATTAACGTCGTGGGCGACCAGCTGGTCGGCGACGTCGACTTCGAGTCGGCGAAGGGCGTGGTCGGCGCGATCACTCCGGTGCCGGGCGGCGTCGGGCCGCTGACGAACGCACTGCTGCTTACGCATCTCCTGCGAGCCGCTACGGATCAAGCGGAGCGCGGCGTCGCGGACTCGGCGAAGGCGGCAGCGAAGTGAGCGCGATGCCCAGCAGCCTGGAGATCGCCCGCTCGGTGACCCCGCGTCCGATCATGGAGCTCGCCCGAGAGCTCGGCCTCAGAGAAGACGAGGTCGAGCTGTACGGGCAGCACAAGGCGAAGATCAGCCTCGAGGGCATCCGGCGCCTGGAAGCGGAAGCGGACGCCAGAGGCAAGCACGGCAAGTACGTCGTCGTCACCGCCATCACGCCGACCCCTCTGGGCGAGGGCAAGACCACCACCAGCATCGGTCTCGTCCAGGGGCTCAACCGCATCGGCCACCGGGCGGCGGTCTGCATCCGCCAGCCTTCGCTCGGCCCGGTCTTCGGCATCAAGGGCGGTGCCGCGGGCGGCGGCTACAGCCAGGTGATCCCGATGGAGGATTTCAACCTCCATCTCACCGGCGACAACCACGCCGTCGGGGCGGCCCACAACCTGCTCGCCGCCTTCGTCGACAACTCGCTCACGCACGGCAACCCGCTCGGCATCGATCCGCTGGGCGTCCTGTGGCCGCGCGTGGTGGACATTTCCGACCGCGCGGTTCGGAAAGCCATCATCGGTCTGGGCGGCCGCGAGAATGGTTACCCGCGCGAGACCGAATGGCAGATCACGGTTGCCAGCGAGGTGATGGCGGTCCTGGCGCTCGCCTCGGACCTGCAGGACCTGCGCAGGCGCCTCGGCCGGATGGTCGTCGCGACCACCTTCGATGGCGGCCGCATCACCGCAGAAGATCTGCGGTGCGCCGGCTCGATGACGGTCCTGCTGCGCGATGCGATCAAGCCCAATTTGCTCCAGACCCTCGAAGGCGGGCCCGCCTTCGTCCACTGCGGCCCGTTCGCCAACATCGCCCACGGCAACAACAGTGTCCTGGCCGACCGCCTTGCGCTGGCGACGTGCGAGATCGCCTGCACCGAGGCCGGCTTCGGGGCCGACATGGGCGCCGAGAAGTTCTTCGACATCAAGTGCCGCCAGAGCGG